>ERZ773158.1790-NODE-1790-length-18011-cov-42.589062_pt1 | contig 18011 bp, 22 predicted proteins | sample MGYA00511918_ERZ773158 | MGnify/ENA primary metagenome ERZ773158 (study PRJEB29015, sample SAMEA2737876) | human gut metagenome | biome: human gut; feature: human-associated habitat; material: faeces | place: China | collected 2012 ...
GAGTGGTTGCTTTGTTGGTCTTACGGTTCATCGGGTGTGCGATTTTGTTTTTCGCGCTTGTGGTGGGTATTTCTTTCACTGTTGTCGGCTTGAGTGATGCCACGCATGATGATTTTCGTAACGTGATGTCGTTTATTGCTGTCACGGTGACATTGTGTTTGGTTGCCGCCGCTCTACTGATTTTTATTTGTGGCATGTGATTAGGGAGGATGATTGAAATGCGTTATGGTGATATTCGTGTTGGGAAATTCAATAGCCCTCATATGGGGGGTGATGTGCGTATCGAATACTGCACGCACCAACATTTGTTTTACTTGGCGTATAATTTGACTGTGGGAGTCGCACGATGTGGCTATGACCCTGCGAAGGCGACTGAAATGCGTGCTATGGTGTTGGATGCGATGGACATTGCGGACACGCCGCTTAAGGAGAGGAGTTAGCCATGTATTTTCGTGGTTGGATACACTCGTGGATATGCGTCACGTGTCCGGACGCTGACAGTTATTGGCGGCTGCGTGCTTTTTGGGCTGGGAGGCAGCATAAGCGGAGCGCCACCAATCCGCCGAAACGCTGCCCTGACCGACAATTGTGGGCGGCTATGTGGCTGTATGGGGACAGTGATTTTGTGGATGAATTGGAGTTTTGAGACATGTATAGCACTTTTGTCGCTCTCGCATATTTGAGGGACGCGCGTAAACCCCCTATCGAAGTCGGTTACGCGTCCTCTTACAAGGATGCTGCGGACTTGATTAAAAAGTGGGCGTCTATCCGCTCTCATACGGAGAATATCAGCTATTTTCGCGTCGAGGAACGGTATTATGTTTAGGCGCGGTGATGACAGGCGTTCTATCTACTGCATGCGCGACTTTGATGACGCGATCATGGAAAGCAAGCGTATTGTCCGCGCCACGAAAGGCCATAAGCGCGAGCTTAATCTTAAACGCTTTGACATGGGGTTTGGTGATTTTGAAACCTGCTGTCGTGCCGTGAACATGCTGTGTGAACTGTGGCGGGACGCCCCGAGCGAATGGTTTTCGCAAGCGGTGGTCATGGTATCGCAAATTGCGGGCAGTCTAACCATGTGGGATGGACTCGCCGCTGCACTATCCCGCACGTTCGACGTCGAATATTTGGACGGCTCCATCAATCCCCCTAACCTGATTGCATGGTGTGCGGTGTGCGCGGTCAAGGGCGGCACGTCATATGACTGTTGCACGATTTTTGATAATCCGCAGGCACAAAACTTGATTATCGCCGTGTTTAAAAATTTTGACAGACTAGACACGACACGGTATAATGACAATGAATTGCAAAAAATCTTACAAGGAGTGTGAACACATGGCTAGAACCAAAACCGATATTTTCCGCACACGTGTGTACGCCGTGCTCAAGGGCATGGAATTGGTGGACGGCGACTTCATGGAAGCCGAGCATGTTATCGATGGACGCCTTAAGGACGCCCGCGCGTATTCGATTCGTGCGAAGAGACTGTTTCCGAATTTCATTCCGCGTTCCATCAACATTTTTTCGCAAAAAGTCTCTATGAATGAAGAGACTTTTTACAAGTATGCGACTTTTGAGGAACCGCAGAAGTGGAACCCAGAGGAACATACAAAACGACACGCCGATGTTGAAAATAATGACGGCATGTGATATAAAAGATTTTAGGCGCAAGCCTGAAAACAAATAACAACAATCTAGGAAAGGTTAAACAATGGAAAACAACAATAACACCGCACTCGTCGCATTTAACACCGAAAACACCGAACTCGGCACCGTCCAGCACTTCATCGACACTTCGACCCGTGAAGGCAAAATCAAGCTTTACAGCGCATTGCAGAACGCCGAAAAGCTCGATGAACACCTCAACGAGCCGTTGAACATGACGAACGCAGTCGCACAGGCGGTACAGGTGACGGACGACCAGACGGGAGAAATCTCCAATACCGTGCGCGTCATTATCGTAACCGAAGATAACAAGGCGTACGCGGCCACCTCTCCGACCCTCGCCGCAGGACTTAACACCATGTTCGGCATCTTCGGCACGCCGAACACTTGGGCGGAACCGCTGTGCATCAAGGTGGTCGAACGCCGTTCCCGTCGCGGTTTCAAGTTTTTCAGCATTGAGCCGGTGGACGAAGAGACGAAGTGAATTTGCTATAATCGCAATGTGAGTTCACCATGAGAGCACCCTTATTGGGTGCTCTCTCTATCTGAAAGGACTGCAACCATGTCACGGAAGAGGAAGAAGCCAGCACCCCGCGCAGTCGTATCACGAAACTATCGCACACACCAAAATCCGGACATTAGCAACATTGCCATCAAAGCAGATAGACAGCAACGCAAGCGTGTCAAGAAGATTCAGGCCGCGCAAGCCCGCGCCGCACGCGACGTCAAACAACTCGGCTCATACTCCCACTCGAATCTCGCCAAAACCGCAGACAAACAACTAGTCAACATCGCCAAAACGCTAGGCAAGGAGTGGGAACGGCAGAAGAAACAGGCCATCGCGGAAGCGAAGGCAACACCCTACCATGCCACCGCCGTAGAAAAACCGACGAAAAAAGACTACATGTTCGCCCAGCGTACGCCTCTAACAGATGCGCAGATCAGCGCGGAGCCGGTGGTGAAACGGCGTAAACTGCTCAGGCAGCAGCAGCGGAAAATCAATGCGGCACGACGGAAAATCAACGAATGGAACAAGGCGCAGGCCATGCCCGCGAAAAGCGTGTATGACCAACGTGTGGCCGAAATCACCGGAACCACCGGTGAGGGTTTCGGACGCAATCAGATAATCCCGTCAAAACTCACCGATTTTCTTCAAATGACGAATGTGCTGAGTGATGAAGCGTTTGTGCGCTCCCAATTGGAGAGCGGCCACCGTAACGAGTTGCTTGAGCAGATGCATGACGCCGCCGAAATACTGGGTTTGCGTACCGAGCGGAAAAGCATCCCGTCCAAAAAGCGGGGAGCGGGCAGGCGGAGTAAAGACTTGTACGGCGAGCATGAGTGGCCGTCGTACATGAGTAGCGGACGCTACGAGGTGTTTGAGAAGATTCTCGCCACTACGCTCGGTTCGAAACGCCTTAAGCGGTTCCGCAGTCTATCCGACGCGCAGAAACGCGCGTTTATCGAACAGACCGACGCCCCCCGAATCGTATTCGACTGGGCGGTGTACGACCCAGTTCGGCACCTCTTCAAATCGATATTCCGTGATAACAGCAAGGGTTATCAGCGCTCAAGACGGCAGTTTGACAGGTGGATGTCGGAAGCGGGCGCACTGGAAAAGTAGCGGACGGCAAACAAGGGAAGTTGTACCATGACCATGCGGCAAGATAAAAGAGTGGGATTATGGTGTGTGGATAACGTCATACGTTTTACAGATGGGACTGTCATGCGCGACATTGCCGCGCCCAATCGCCTTTTGGCGTCCATCATGTCAGGCGGCAAACTCACCGTCTACGTGACTGATCCAGAATTGCTTGAACCGTTTATGGCTCACGTCGTACACTCCCTCCCGCACAACGAGTACAATGCTAGCTTGAGTTGGGATGCGATAGTGTCGAAAAAAGGCAAATTTTTCAGCTTCACGGCACGTGTTGACCGCGATAATTCCGCACGATTTTTCGACATATCGAATCTTTTACGAGAGAACTGCCGTATCACCATGACCGACACGCAACTGCTCAACATCCTGAAAGAATACGACAACCGTGGCTTGTGCAAAATCACCGCAGGTGGTGCAAGCATGGAAGCGTTCGCGTCCGGTGAATGGAAATGGTATTACGACAAATTTCCACAACTGGAAACCGACGTCAAAAAGTCATTGCGTGACGCCTATATCGGCGGTTTCATGTTGGTCAAGGAAGGGATGTATGGCAAGGCTATCGACGTTGACTGCAATTCCATGTATCCGTCCATATTGCGAGATGAGTGGCTTCCGTGGGGCGAACCGGAACCATACGACGGAAAATATGAGCAGGATGATGACATGCCGTTGCATTGTGATGAAATCACGTTTCGCGCGGAATTAAAACCGAACGGATACCCCTTTCTACTCGACAATCGAAGCGTGTACGGACTCAACCGTCTCACTTCGACACGTGGATATATCACGCGCGTGCTGACAGACATTGACCAACGATTATTGCACGAAAATTACGAAGTGAGCGTCTACAAGTATGTTAGGGGGTGGAAATTCCGACGCTCCAAAGGTTTCTTCCGTTCGTTCATTGATGACTGGGGGGGCTTGAAACAGCGGGCGACGGGTGAGAAACGGCAAATGGCGAAACTGATCATGAACGCTCTTGTAGGCAAAATGGCGAGTCTGCCAAAAGGCGCCGTCATGCTACCGACCTCAAAAGACGGCATCACCCTCGACTGGGATGTCGCACAACGCGAAGAATCGAATTTGAAAACCGACTATCTGCCCGTACCAGTATGGGTCAACGCCTACGCGCGCGGCAAGCTCATGGACGTGTGCCACGCGAATGCCGATAGACTCCTGTATGCGAACACGGATGGTTGTATTTTGAGCGGTTGGGGGCCGGTAAAGTCGTGTGACATACATCCAACCGAACTCGGCAAGTGGAAGATCGCCGCAAAATACGAGAGACTGACTATCCTTGGAATGAACCGTTATCAAGGATGGAGAGAAGACGGTGAAGTGGACGTCTGCATGGCCGGGAACATGCTCTCCCAGCCTATCCCCTACGAGAAGTTTAGACATGGCGTGCAAGTGCGAGATGATTACGGAACCGCGGTTATGCTATAATATCTATGTCTTGTGAGCGCCAATTTTTGACTGGGAGCGACACAGGTCGGACTACCACGGCTGAGAATGCCGCCGACGGTGATTTGCTGTTGTGGTAACAGTGCCCTACGAATTTCAATTTTGCGCTCTGATAGGACAGTCAGACCCTCGCGTGATTGCGGGGGTCATTTTATTTTGCTTGCGGCATGATATAATTTTGGTGAAAACACTACCAGCGTAAGGAGTTTTGCATGGCAGACCCAAATACCGAAGGCGAGGAAACCACTACTCCGCCGCCGACCGAAGAGGAACAGCAGACGGAAACCGTGAACGATGAAGTCAAGCCGAAAGAGGAACAGGAACCGGAACCGAAGCAGGAGCCGGACGTTTCCGCACGCCTTGACAGCATCGAAAAGGAATTGGCCGCACTGAAAGCCATGATGGACACGCTCGGCTACACCGAACCCACCCCCACCGACAACGACAACGATGGCGACGGCGACAACGACGGCGAGTCAATCGAAGATTTGTTCGACTAAAATAGTTAGGAGATAATATAATGTCCGATATCCGACCACTTGCAGGCAAAGGTGACGTTGAGATCTTCAACGCCGTCCGCTCCGCCACATCCCCCCAGTTTCAGGTGCGTATCCCGTCCGCGACTCAAGGCAATATCCGCAACGCGGTGGACACCATGCGCAGCTTTCCCTACTTGCGCGACGAGTTCACCGGCGTGCTAATCCAGCGTTTGATTGGACTGTATATCCAGCATGCGGATTGGGATGATCCGCTCAAGCTGATTGGTTCGCCGCGCACCCTCAAGCGTTACGGTAGCACTTATGAGCAGGCCGCAGTGGGACTCGTCAAAGCCCGCACCCGTAACTTCAACAAAGAGTACCTTGGGGGTGACGTGTATGGGCGTTACTCATTGCCGACTGCTTCGGTGTTCCACCCCCTAACTTTCGACCACTATTACCCCGTGACCATTCCGGAAGACGCCTTGCTGACGGCTTTCGACGGCGAAAGCGGCATGTCGGATTATATCAGCGAAATTATGAACGCTCCTATCCTCTCGGATAGAAACGACATGTATTTGATGAAGACGCAGACGTTCGCCGAATACGCTCGTAAGGGCGGTTTCTACCGCGTGCATACCCCCGACGTTGGCAAGGCCGACTCTGCCGAGGCCGACGCGAAGGGCCTGCTGCGACTCATTCAACAGGTGGCGAACGAACTCAAGGCGTCGCCAATGAGCGCCATGCCGCGCTATAACGCCATGAGCTGGGTGACTCCGTGGCGTGATTCGGAAGCCATTCTCTTCGCTACGCCGCAGGTTATCGCCGCACTCAACGTCGAAGCCCTCGCCGCCGCGTTCAACATCGATAAAGTGAACATTCCGTATCGCATTATCCCAATTCCGGAGGATATGTTCGGCATCGGTGGCGCGGCCGGTAAGGTTCAGGCCGTCCTGACCACGGAAGACTTCTTCTTCTGCTGGGACGAAATGCTTGAGACCACGAATTCCCCCGTGAACCCGATTGACGGAACGCGCAACATCTTCTACAAGCACCGTGGGTCAATCACCCCTAACCCGTTCGCGAACGCGGTACTGTTTTGGACCGGTGAAGGTTCCAGCGAGTCCGTGACCCTGCCGGATACGCTCACCACCTCCACGCCTAAGTTCGAGCTGCGCGTGAGGAAGTATGGTCAGCTTGCCATCACTCCGCAGAACGTGTCGCGTGGTGACTTGGTGCAGGTGGTTTCCACCATCACGAGCGCCAACGAGGAGACGGCTACGTTCCAGCCGACAGGCATTAAGTATGCCGTCGAAGGCGCCACTTCTCAGTTCACCACCATTGACAATGACGGCATTCTGCGTTGCGGCCTTGACGAAACCGCCGAAACGCTGAAAGTCACCGCTCAGGCAACCTACATCAACCCGGCCACGCCTGAAATCGACCAGACGGTTTCCGCCGCACTGTCCGTGCCGGTGGTCGGCCAATGGCTCGGAGGCTGGAAAGCCGGAGCCATCGAGTCCATCGAGATTCAGGGCGAAAAGACTGTCAAGAACGGCGGTCATGTCGCACTCAAGGCGATTGCCACCAAGACGGACGGCAACACCGCGGACGTGACCAACCTCGCCATGTGGACTGTGGACAAAAACGCAACCATCACCCCCAACGGCGTGCTGACCGGGACCACTGCCGGTACCGCCAACGTTACTGCGAAATTCGCGGGAGCCACCGGAACGGCAAAGGTCACCGTCGCATAGTGACAATTGCCAACCGCTAGAATAGGTGTGGATAGACTTATATCCACACCTATTATTTTTTAGGAGGACCTTATGAGCGCGAACGACCTGCCGATTAATTTCTCGTACGCCAAGTGGACGCCGAACACACGGTTCAAGCTTTGCAACGTACCGTGGGATATGGGATATAGGGATATCGTAAAATGGGACAGGCAATCTCAAAAATCGTATTTCGACCGACTGGACGGCATCGAGTTCTCGGACTGCACTATGGCGAAATACGGCTTGCCGGTACGACTGCCGATTCCGTTCGCACAAGCCAGTCAATATAACTACCTGATTGCCACGAATGACTACGACTTCGACACCCCACGTTCATGGTATTATTTTGTCCAGACGTGCGATTACGTCAACGCGCACACCACACAACTCAATATCCAACTGGACGTATGGCAGAGTTTCCAACATGATATCCAACTCGGCAACGCCTATGTCGAACGGGGGCATGTCGGAGTTGCGAACGAAAACGCGTGGAAAGACTATGGCCGCACCTATCTCGACCTACCCGAAGGACTGGACACAGGAAAGGCAATGGTAGTCACTGGGCAGCAATACAAGAGTTTGATTGGCGAAACGAACGGGTACACCACCTTCGGCGTGATCGTAGTGTCCACTACGAAACTGGACACTGACCCCGGCACGGCAAGCGCGCCGAAAACCACGTGCGCGGATGGCAGCGCATTTGAAAACCACACAAACGGCACAGCATTATACTATTTTTCGGACGCCTTGGACTTCCTTGCCGTCATGGGCGCGGGCGCGGAATACCCTTGGGTGACACAAGGTATTTGCGGCATCTACGCTATCCCCCAGCTTCCGGAAGCCCTTTTAAAAAATCAGCAGAAGCCGGGCGTGTTCTTCAATCACATGATTGACTGGCGCGGCGACTGCTACCGGTTGGAAATACGCCACAATGACGCTAAAAGCCGCTACGCCGACATCATCCATATCAAGGATTTCCGCGATAATTTCAAACTCCCCGAACGGTACAGGTATCTGCAAAAATTCCGCACCGCACCATATGCGGTACTGGAGTGCTCGTGCCTTAACGGGACTGTGATTACTTATAATCCCGAGCAGATTCCGAGTGCTGACTTGACTATCCGGGAGTCGTGGGACTACGCGCCGCCATCTCCGCGACTTAATTTTTATCCGCGCGGGTACAACGCAGGCGGTGTCAGCGAACAATCGCCGTTGCCGAACGATTCCGGATTGCCGATTGATTCCGGCGAAATGCTCAACGCGAGTTTCGGCATCACCGATTTTCCAACCTTCATGACAGTCAACAACGGTAGCGCCCTTGCCCTTGCCAATTCCGCGTATACGCGCCAATATGCCCAGCAGAGCGCGGATTGGAGTTTTCAGAAAACGCAGATGGGCATTAACAACGCCTACGCTCAAGCGCAACTTGGCACGCAGTATGCGAGTGCCCAGAATCGACTTGGCACCTCGAATCGTAATGCCATGAATGCCATTAGCAACCAGAGCGCGCAAATGAGTACTGACCTGACACTGAAAAACCTTGGGTTTAACAATCAAATGTCACAGCTCAACACTATCGGCAGTGGCGTGGCGAACGCGGTTGGCTCCGCCGTCGCGGGTAATGTTGGCGGCGTGGCCGGTGCCATTGCTGGAACCGCAATCGGCGCATGGACAAACCAGATGACCTATGATAACAACGTGTCAACCGCGAACCAGCAATTGGCGAACACGCAAACCACTAACAACGCAAGCACCTCACAGGCCAATGCCTACTCGCTTGCGCAAACCAATTTGTCCAACCAACAGACAATGCAGTTCGCGGATATGAACAAGCAACTTGCTCAGGCCACGGCGCAAGGCGATTATGAGAACACGATTGCGGGCATTAATGCGCAGGTGCAGCAGACTCAGACAGTACCCCCTACCACGTCGGGAGCGCTTGGTGGAGACGCATTTAACCTTGCCAACGGGCTAATTGGCGTGATGATACGCTTCCGGCAGATACCGCCCGCAGCCATGCGCTCCATTGGCGAAGTATGGCTAAGATACGGGTATTACGTGCAACGCTTCATGAAGCTGCCGGAAAATCTCATGGCAATGACCAATTTCACCTACTGGAAACTTCATGAGCTGTACGTGCGTTCGAGCACGTGCCCCGAAGAGTATCGCTTGACCGTAAAAGGTATTTTTGAAAGTGGCGTTACCGTATGGACAGACCCTAATAAAATCGGTGTCACCGACTATGCGGACAACGTGCCGCTCAGCGGTATCGCATACTAATATAATGGAGAGAGTATAACTACTCTCTCCATTATTTATTAGGATGGTGAACAACATGGGTAAGCGCAATAACGCACGTAAGGCGACGCACTGGGATAATCAAAGCGTGCTTGGTAGCATGTGGGGCAATCTCAATCTGCCTGAAATGCGGCAGTCACTCAGAATCAATCAGTACATGAAGCTGATTGAAATGTTGGCGGTGTCCCGTTTCAGGTGGATCAATCTGCCGCCGTATATCGACGAAAGATATTTGGAGCTGACTCTGTTCGAAAACGGCCTTGCCCTCTTTTTCCCCGACAAACGCAAGGGAGTACACCGTTTTATGGTCACTTCCGGCAACATTGGCGGAGTGAACAATTACAATAATCCTACGCTTTTTCAGCCCGTCGCCACCAATTATTCACACCCGCAAATCGGGAGCAAGCAGTGTGTGCCGATTTGGGATAATCAGTTGCGTTGCACCATGATTGATGTCATGTGGAATTACGCGACACGTTTGGCTATCGCGGACAGGGCGCTTGACGTCAACTTGGACAATATCAGCGTACCGCTGATTATCGCCACGTCCGAAACCAACAAACTCACCGCCGAAAATCTAATGAAGGCGCGTGAAGACGGAGACCCCTACGTCTACACGTATGACAGCGCCGATATCACCGGCATGTTTCAGACGTTCCCCAACATGACGCCATTCCTCGCGGATAAAATCATCACCACCAAAACGCAGGTATGGAACGAACTCGTCAATTATCTCGGCATTGACAACAGTACGACGGAAAAGAAGGAGCGACTGCTTGAGTCGGAAGTGACGGCAGGTAATTCGCGTACGAACGTTTTCCGCCTGAGCTATCTCAAGGCACGTCAACAGGCGTGCGACACCATTAACCGACTGTGGCCGCAAATGGCCGATTCAGGAAAACCAATTAGTATCGAATGGAACGACACCACCAGCGGTGGCTTGCTGGACGTCGATGGAAACAAGGAGGAAGAATAATGGTGCAGGACTTGAGCATGTACTCCATCAAAGACAGCATGGCGGATTGTACGCTGACGCTTGGCAATCTGATCGCACGCGGTTTCGACACGGACGAAAAACTGCACTTGAGTCCGCAATATTACCCGATTTTCGATGAAAATTATAGGGCGAAACTTAACGAGAAAATCGTGGCACACTACGCGTTGCGTGAGATTGGTTCGGAAACGCCGCAGATGTTCGTCTTTTACTTGGGGCGTACCATGCGTGAGCAGATGGACTATTTCAACCAACTGTATTTGTCCGCGCAACGCAAGTTCGACCCTTTTATCACTTCGGACATTCGGCAGGAAATGGACTCGACCAGCACGAACGAGTCCAGCGGAAAATCGAGCGGCACACAGTCGAACGAGTCCACGGCGAACAGCACGTCCGACACTAAGGCCGACAATTCGTCAATGACTTTTAATTCGGAGTTTCCGCAGACTCGTATCGATGATTTTAGGCAATACGCCACCAGCGCGTCGCAAACCGACTCGACCGGCAACACGCATACAAGCACGCAACAGGACAGCAGCACCACCGCGTCCAGTACCAGCAACACCGATTTTTCACATTCGTCTGACAAAGGCAACAGCGTGTCGCATACGCTCGGCACTAGTGGCTCGCAATCCCAGCTTTTGCTTGACTGGCGTAATACCATGCTCAACATTGATATGATGGTTGTAAACTCACTCGAAGAACTCTTTCTTGGTATGTGGGGCAGTGGCGACAATATGACCAACGTGCCGCAGCTTTACAGCACGAGTCTCGCTTACAACTTAGGTCACTAGGGTATACTTGACATTGACGGATTGGAGGATATATGGACGGACTTAACATGTGCGCCGCCCCCTTGGACATTGACCCACGGCAACGCTATTTCACGACGGTGCAGCCTTTTAGCTACCGCGATACGTTGACGGTGCTCGGTTACGTGCAGGAGGTGGCCGAACATGTGGACGAATTGCGCGAACAGCTAGACAATCTCGCCAAAGACGAGAACGCGGACGTCGAAGCCATCAAACAGCTGATAGCCGGTTTTAACGAGCAGTTCGAGCGCATCAATAAAACCTTGGATGACTTGGAAAAGCAGGTTGGACAATACGAAGACTCGGCTCTTACGTATAATCCGACGCGCGGCAAGTATGAAGACTCGAAAAACACGAACCGCGACATGTACCGTGAATTGGCCGTGTTCGGCGCACGAGTCAACCAAATGGCACAACTATCCACGCCAATGGCCGCCGCGCACACATGCCTTGAGTTCGCAGTGCTCGGCAACAAAACCATTTTCCACAACGACGAGCCACGCATCACACCACGCGACGTGCACGTGGATGACGGCGAACCCGTCAACCCTCTGTCGGTCGAAAATCTCGCCAATGGCGTCGTGGTCAACAATTTTATGAAAACCGCTCAGTAATATAAGGAGAGACAAATGGTACAGAAGACACCGAATTATAATTTGGAGAAATATAGCTCGACCGATGCGCCGAATCTTGAAGGCTCGTACAATCGTTCGATGGATATTCTTGATACGACGCTGAAAACGCAGTCGGATAGGATTGACGCCATTCCCACCCCAGAATCTTTGCCGGAAGGTTTGGGGGCGTTCGCCACCGCTCTTGGACTGAGCGCCGCGAACGCCGAAGCGCTCGGCACCGCCCTTAATCATTTTCTTAATCGTGTTCCAGCAACCGGTGGCGGACAGTACACCGTCAAAAACCTTAATGACACGAAGGTCACTGCGGAAGGTCTGCCGTTCGTTTCCACCACCGCTTCAGGAGATTGACGGTCATGACGAACAGTCAGCAGACCACGCCCGTGGACTCCGCCGCATACGATGTGACGCGACATTGGGGGTTGCCCCTCTACAATGACGCGACACCAATGGACTTGCGCGACGGCTACAATCGCGCCATGCGCATGATTGACCAGATTTTAACCCAACTCAACACGCAAATCAGGGAAAAGGACTGACAAAATGGCTACCGTATACGCAAAAACAGACAATTACGGTCTAAACTTGTATGGCGACAATGACCCCGCCGATCTACGCGACGGTTACAACGTTTCCATGCGTACCATTGATGATACACTCGAAAAGCACCTCAACCGCATCGAGGGCGTAGAGTCGCGTGAGACTCACGACGAGGAAGTGGTGAAGGCGCTGATTGGCGACAATACGGTTGACAGCGCCACCGCATCGAAAAACAAGTGGGATAAATCAATTTCGGACGCCGCGGCCGCAACCTCCGCCGCCGTAGCCGCCGCAAGCAAAGCAGACGGCAACACGGCGATTCTCGCCGCGTTGGGAGCAGGCTCAACCACTGCCGCCGCCGCAAATAAGTCGAAGTGGGATAAAGCGGGGGCGGACGCGACAACCGCCATACGCAAGGCCGACAACAACACGGCAATCCTCACCGCACTGGGGGCAGGCTCGACCACTGCCGCCGCCGCGCAAAAAACCAAGCTGGACAACACCGCCACCAAGGTCAACGAACTTGAGAACGCCCGTGTGGACAGCAAGCTATCCTCTCATTTCATCATCCACGCGCATCGTGGTTCCTACCGGTTCCCGGAAAACACCATGGAAGGCATCATGTGGGCGGTACGTCGCGGGTATGTTCCGGAAGTCGATGTGCAGCTCACGTCGGACGGCGTGCCGGTAATCCTGCATGACACGTCAACCGCTCGCACCATGACAGGCTCCGCCGCCAATGTATCCTCTATCACATATGCGGACTTCATGGGCCGTGAGGTCAAGGCGAAAGTGCATGGTGGTAATACCGGCAGGCCGGTGAGCATGGAGCAGGTACTTCAAGCAGTGGGCGATAGTCCGGTTGATTTCGAAATCAAGTCGCTGACCAACGCCACCACGGACGCAATGCTGGAATTGCTGCGAAAGTATAACGCCACCGCAATCCATGAATTGACGTCGTTCAGTTGGGAACAGTGTGTCCGCGCCGTTGAGGGTGGAGCGAAATACGTGTCCTACACGTGGGATACGGACGCAATGCCGCACTCTTGGGCTGATATGAGGCATGCCGGTATTTTCTGTGGCAACCCGCGCGAAGACAAACTCACTTCCTCGATGGTCAGTGCCGCGCATTTGGCTGGGATCAAGATTAATCCGTGGCTTATCAATGACCCAGTGGCCTATGAGCGTGTTACCACGCTTGGAGTTGATGGCATCACCTCCAATTGGCCGGATTACTCTAGCGGACAGTTGGAGCGCAACTTCACCCCGTTCAGCACCGGTCAGAACGTTTTCATGCGCCCCAACTATTCTCCACAAGGCGGTGTGGTATCAAAGGAAATACCGGAAGAGGTTAGGGCGAAAAGCTCATATCTTGCACCGGGCGGGCTGTTCCAACTCGGAGATGCGGACTCTCAAATGTTGGTGGAATTGGTTGAATGTGGCACGGTGACGCTGCCGGTCAGTATCGACCTTGAGGGCTTCGAGTCACGAGTTCAGATTGGCGAAAACGGCGAAACGAAGAACATTGCAGTAATCGCAGTGAAGGAGTCAACCCCTATCGGCCAATTCAACGACGTGGCAACGGCTGGACAGGTTGGTATCATTGCGGGCGTTCGACGTAACGGCGCTACATTCGGCGGTTTCTATCAGGACAATGTGACAACAGTTGCTTTCGATAACACTGAACCGGTAACACCGTCCGTGCCAAACGACAAAGCCGTAGGTGTGCATGCGTCCTTCGTTCTCGATCGTGACCATGCTCGAATCATTTGGGCATATTCGAATGGACAATCCGGTGATGTGACCACAGGCAACAACAAAAGGGTTACGTTGCCGGACACTAATAAATACCGTCTGTTCGTACGTCTCAATCGCAATTTTAAAAGCGCGTGGAAAATCAGGGTACGTCCCACCGACGGTTACCTCTACGAAAGCTGACAGACTGTCCTAAGCAATGGCCATATCCTCTATAATGAGGATATGGCTATTACTTTTGACGAGTGGGTAAAACAAACGCAAGGCCGCTACTGGGATATGGACGGCGCGTATGGCGCCCAATGTTGGGACTTGTGGGCCAAGTACTGTATGGACTTGTACGGCGCGTCGGTGTCCGATTGCATCACGCCAACCGGATACGCGGAAGGGAACTACACAAGATTCCCCACAAACGCGAAAATGTCGCAAATTTTCGAAAAGAAACCTGCCGACTACAGCCCCGTGAAGGGGGATGTGGCGTTTTGGAATTTCTCAAGCCAACACACCGGCTCACACGTCTCTATCGTGATGGAGGACGGCGTGCATAACGGCCGTATCACAGTGTTGTCGCAAAACCCTAACCCAGCCCAACGCATGACGTTCGACATGACGGCGTTTTTGGGATATCTGCATCCAAAAGCACTGGGCGAAGGGGGTGGTACAACATCGACTGAGAAGAATCCGACTGGGGACAACAGTCATGGTTCCGCCGACTCCGCACGTGGTGGCGCGTGGATCCATTGGCAAGGCGACAACCTCTACTTGCACGAGAGTGACAACGCGGGAGCGCGGACACGTGTCTTTTACAGGACAACGGCAAACAATTTTTCCGAAAAAGCGTCACAACCACAGCCGTCCGGCGACAATGGTCAGGCACACCCGTCCGTATCATTGTCGGCGGAAAACTCGTACACACTGTATGTGGTCGGCGCGGTAGAGGCCGGTTTGAGATGGGACGCGGTAGAGGCGGCCAACCTGCAAGGCATTGGTATCGCGCAATGGAGCTTCGAGCGCCGACTTCAAGTGTTGAACGCGATGAAGTCGGCCGACCCAGCCGGATATGCCGCATTTAAAACCGCCGCGCCTGAAATCGCGGCACTCATGGAGTCGGGCGGCACGTTCAAACGTTCGCTCACCTCAGCGGAAGCGGCCGCATTCCAAACATGGGCGAGACGGAGTGAGTCACGTGATGGCCAACGCAAGCAGTTCGCCGCCGACTACGCGGAATACCCCAAAGAGTACAGTGATACTAAAATGCAGATTCTTTGGGTGACCGCATACCACCAATCGCCCGCGAACGCGCTCAAGGTACCGAAGGCGTCGAACCTAGCACAATTAAAAGGCAATATTCTATCAACGTTCCCGTTCGGCCCGTATACGACGCGATACAATCAGGCGTATTCGTTATTGAGTGTTTGGGATGGCAAGTCTAATCCACCCGCGTTCTAAAAGTGTGGTATACTTAATAGTGGCAGTGGTTGTATGATGACCTTTCCCCTTGAACGGCTGCCAATGATAGGTTGGTGGAGGGCGTGCGAGTCATGGCGCACGCCCTCCACTAGTTTTTAGGAGGGTTGCAAGCATGACATTGCAAACGCTTAACGAGAGCGATTATTACGATTTGCACAATCTGTTGACGCGAAACGCGCCGTGGAACTTCATAATCGGCGCACGCGGACTAGGCAAAACGTTCGCCGCGAAACGGTATGGTATCAAAGAGTACATCAAACACGGCCACGAATTCATTTATCTTCGGCGCACCGACGTGGAACAACATCGCAAGGAGACCTTCTTCAAGGATATCCAAGAGTTCTTCCCCTTATATGAATTTCGTGTCAATGGCGAAAAAGGGCAGATTCATAAGACGTCGTGGGACGAGAAGGATTGGCGGACATGTTGCTATTTCGTCGCGCTCTCGCAAGCGGGCGGACTCAAGTCAGTGGCCTATCCAAAAGTACACTTGATTATCTTTGACGAGATTTTCCCCGACAACCTACGCTTTCTAAGCAATGAAGTGAACTCGTTCAGCGAGTTCTACAATACCGTTGATCGTTGGCAGGATAGGACAAAAGTACTATTCCTTTCAAACGCAGTGCAAAAGGCTAATCCATATTTTGCAAAATATCGGCTGGACATTGGTGCACAGCAAACCAACCGGCAACAATACAAACTCTATTGCGGCGGGTTTATCTGTTTGGAATTGGCTGACTATGGTGGCTTCTCGGCAAAAGTAGCACAATCCAAGTTCGGCAGGTTTCTTGAAAAGTACGATGGCGACTACGCGGATTATGCGATCCGCAACAAATTCCGCGACGAGTCGGACACTTTGATATCGCCAATTCCTAGCGACGGCGAGCTGTCTTACATTTTGGACACTACCGATTACGCACGTTTTGGAATATGGGTTTCCATATCCGAGCGCGACGGACATGTTTCACAATATGTTTCACGACGTATTCCAAAAGACAACAATCGCCCCGTCTATACGCTCGACCCGAACCACGTTGACGAAAAAACATGGTTCGTCAAAAAATCAGATGATATAATACGGCGACTCACAACCGGCTACCGGCTTGGTAAAATAAGATTCGATGACTCTCAGGTCAAAGCCGATTTTGGCTTGATTATAGGCAAGCTGTTAGGCAAGTAGGAAGGAAGGAACAGCAACAATGACAACAGCGGACGTATGGTGCGCTATCGCAGTCACATTCTTCATTGTCACCGACTATGTGACAGGCGTGGCGAAAGCCATCATGCAGAATAATTTAAATTCAAAAAAAATGCGGGAGGGTCTAGGCCACAAGTTCGCCTACTTCATCCTCGTACTGACAGCATGGTTCGTCGACGAAATAAATCTACATGTCGACTTAGGACTGCCGGTGTCCGTATTCATCTTCACCGTTGGCGGAATATGCATAATCGAGCTTACATCGATTTTGGAAAACGTCACAGCGATCAATCCGGAATTAGCGGACTCGCCATTCATGTCGATATTTTCCCAAAACACGCCTAACGCGAAGCACAGCAAATGAACACTATCAGCTCATATTGGATACTGAGCGGGCTTACGACAATTGGAATTGCGATGTGGTTCGCATCCTTCACCGTCCAATATCCGCAGTTCCACCGTGCCGCATTCATCTTCATGCTCACCACGGCAACGCCGTGGGTGACGGCAACATTATATCTGACACAAACAATGTAAGGAGCGAAAAATGAATATCCAAGAGTGGATTAACTCAGTCAACGGCAAAACCATCGACATGGACGGCGCGTACGGCGGACAATGCTGGGACTTATGGAGCAGCTACGCGCGCAACGTGTATGACATTCCAGCCGCCGACACCAACACCGTAGACGGATATGCGGCAAGCGTGTACACTGCACGATATGACCGCTCTCGCGCATTGCAAAACGCTTTCACCAAAGAGTCAGCCAATTACACGCCAACCTACGGTGACGTGGCATTCTGGAAACGCAAGGGCATGAACCACGTCGCCATCGTAGTGCGAGACAATGGCAATGGCACTCTACAGACTATCAGTCAAAACCCCAACCGCGCCGGATATGTCAATATCAGCAAAAGAGGTATCATAGGCTACTTTCATCCCCGAGACAACAACGGCGGCAACGGTAATACCAACACCGTCGCGATCACCGCGCGCACCTATCGCGTCAACGTGCCGGCGCTCAACGTGCGCGAGGCACCCAGTACTCACAGTCAGATCGTGGCGCAATACCACAAAGGACAGGCTGTCAACCTCATGAGTGGCGGCACAATCGCAGACGGATTCATTTGGGCACACTATATCGGTGGCTCAGGCAAGACCCGATATGTCGCACTAAAAGCAGTGGATGGTACAACGCAATACCTTGTATGACACATGAGTAAAAGCCCCTAGGCCGTCAGCCTAGGGGCTTTACTTTTTGTATA
>ERZ773158.1805-NODE-1805-length-17903-cov-4.123487_pt1 | contig 17903 bp, 10 predicted proteins | sample MGYA00511918_ERZ773158 | MGnify/ENA primary metagenome ERZ773158 (study PRJEB29015, sample SAMEA2737876) | human gut metagenome | biome: human gut; feature: human-associated habitat; material: faeces | place: China | collected 2012 ...
ATCTACTATATTATGTTTTTTAACGCTGATTGGGGCAATAAGAATTTGCAGTTCTAAAATTAATGTGTTATCGGTAAATCGCCCTTGGTGCTCGGCACATCCGCTGTGCTCTGCATGAGCGACCGCCTCTCTGCCTTTGACAGAGATAACCTTATTGTCCCGATTTGGATGATATGATAATTCAGCAATTAGTTAAAAAATAAACTTTTGAAATGTGTTAGAAAGAGGAATCCCCAATGGCTAAGAAAAAAGCAGAAGAAAAGATAAATATAGATTCGATACTTTTCAAGTGTCGCGATATATTGCGCGCAGCAAGAAATTCAGGATCGTTCTTTGAAAAGCGCGATATGATGCTGACTCTCGTATTTTTACGCTTTATCGGAGAAAAATTTGAAGACGGCGTAGCAAAGCTGCGCGAGGATTTAATTGCGCAGGGGCTTGATCCCGACGACGAAGAGATTTTTGCGGCATTCTTTGACGATGCTACATTTACGGACGGCACATACAATCTGCCGATTGAAGCACGTTGGTCAACCATTATAAACACACCGGCGCCGCAGTTGAATGTTGCTCTTGATACAGCGCTGCACAGCATTGCCACAAGCAGCAAACAGCTTCGTGGCTGCTTTGTTGAGGGTACATTTACCACCCGTAATTTGGCGGCGAATGATATAAAAAAGATTGTCGATGAAGTAAATAAAATCAGTCATAAAGCGTTTGGCGAAGAAAAAGACCTTATCGGCCATGTTTATGAATACTTCCTTAAAGAATTCGCGGTTAACGCTACCAAAGAAGAAGGCGAATTTTATACACCGCATGACATAGTTCAGCTTATCGCAACCATGATTGAACCGTTTGACGGAACATTGTATGACCCTTGCTGCGGTTCGGGCGGTATGTTTATTCAGAGTGCCGACCTTGTAAAAGCAAAACTCGGCGATATCAGCCGAATCAATGTTTACGGTCAGGAAAAAGAGCCTGCAACCTATCGTCTTGCAAAAATGAATCTTGCTTTGCGCGGAATCAGCCATCACCTCGGCGGGGAGGCGGATTCTACATTCACGCACGATTTACATAAAGGTATCTACTTCAATTACATTATGGCAAATCCGCCGTTCAACCTTAAAGGTTGGTATGACGAGAATTTGAAAAATGATTCTCGCTGGGCAGATTATGTAACTCCCCCGGAAAGCAACGCCAACTATGCTTGGATTTTGCACATACTTTCTCACCTGAAAGCTGCGGACGGAGTTGCCGGATTTCTGCTCGCAAACGGTGCTTTGGGCGACAGCGATACTCTTGAAATCCGCAAAAGGCTGATTCAAAATGATAAGGTTGAGGCGATTGTTATTCTTCCGCGTGAGCTGTTTATAACAACCGATATAAGCGTAACTCTCTGGATTTTGAATCAAAACAAAAAAGGCGGAAGCTATCACGGCAGAAATCTGCGTAACCGTGAGCATGAAATACTGTTTATGGATTTGCGCACATGGACAGAAAACCCCGTAAAGGGCGAAAATAAAAAGAAAGTTCTGCTTGACAGCAAGCAGATTCAAAGAGCCGCCGATATTTATCACACATGGCAAAACGAGGGCACAAACGGCACAGATTATGCCGTGCCGGAACTTTATCGCAGTGTCGGTATAGACGAAATCGAAAAGAACGGATGGAGTCTTGTACCCAGCAAATATATTGAATTTATTGATCATGATCTGGATATTGATTACAATGCCGAAATGAGCCGTATTCAAAATGAAATGCATGAAATATTAGAACAGGAAAAGCAATCTCAAAAGATGCTTGAAGACGCCTTCAGGGGGATCGGCTATGGCATTGAGTAAGTATAAGTTGGGTGAGCTAATTGAACTAACTACTGAAACAAATGCGTGCCATCAATTTGGCGCAAATGATGTTAGAGGAATGACTATTACAAAACAAATAATTCCCACCAAAGCAAATGTGTCTACCGCCGATTTAAGCAAGTTTTTGGTGATCCATCCCAAGGAATTTTTATTTAACCCGAGAACTCATGGGAAGCATATAGGCTTTGGTTATAACAATACGAATTATAGCTTTATTATATCATGGAACAACATTGGTTTTCGAATTAAATCAAAAATGAATTCGACTGTTTTGGCAGAATATCTATTTATACATTTCAACAGAGATGAGTGGGATCGTGAGGCTTGTTATCGTTCTTGGGGCAGTTCTACAGAAGTGTTTTCTTGGGATGCATTGTGCGAAATGGAACTTGCTCTTCCCGACTTGCCTACGCAGCAGAAATATGTTGATATCTATAATGCTATGGTCGCCAATCAGCAAGCTTACGAGCGTGGCTTGGATGATTTGAAATTGACTTGCGATGCGTATATCGAAGATTTACGGAGAAAAATGCCGTGTGAGAAAATTGGACGGTATATAGAAAGACACGATGTTCGAAATGGCCCCAACGGAACTAAAAACGTCATGGGAATAAGCACCTCAAAGTGTTTTCGTGAACCCACCTCAAAAGTTAACAAGAACGAACTAGCCAACTATAAAGTTTGCCGTACTCGTCATATTGGATTTGTTCAGACAACGCACAATGAAAAAGTGTTTACATACGCTTTTAATAACACAAATGAGGATATTGTGGTTTCTTCTGTAAATGAGGTTTTCTCAACGCAAGAGGACAAGTTGTATCCTGAATATCTGTGTATGTTTTTCAATAGAACCGAGTTTGATAGGTATGCTCGTTTTCATTCTTGGGGATCCGCTCGGGAGACGTTTACATGGAATGACTTGACAGAAGTGGAAATACCCATTCCGAACATTGAAATCCAAAAAGCAATTGCGAGTATTTATAGTGTGTATATAAAAAGAAAAGAAATCAACGAGCAGTTAAAAGCTCAAATCAAAGACATTTGCCCGATTTTGATAAAAGGGTCGTTGGAGGAAGGAGAATAATATGCCCGGGTTACTGTTCCCTGCATACCAAAAACTATATAGCGCATTGAGCCTCTTGGAGCGGTTTGACAAGGAGTCCAACTTTTTTGACAACATTTCCGCAATTGACAATTTCTTTAACGAGTATCGCAACATCACGTTTGTGATGCAGGAATCATTGCGGCGTACTGAGTTTTTTAGCGCTTACGAAAAGAACAGGGACCAGTTTCTTACGGATCATTGGTTTGTTGACAAACGGAACGAAACAATCAAGCAAAAACCGTTTGATCTTATCAAAGAAGTAACCGTAACGCTATATCTACCCTTTGGTGGTTTTACAGTTTCTGAAAAGAAATATTCCGTTGCTAACGATGAACAGCTGGAGTCCATTTTTACAGCACTGAAGGATTTGCTTTGCAAAGTCGACCCGCACGAGGTGTGTTTCTCGGTGTCATTTTCGTTTCATGAAGCGGGCAGCGACATTGACTTATTGAAACGGGTTTTGCAAGGCATTTCCTCCATGAAAAGCTTCATGGAAGCCATGGAGCGTGATGTTGGAGAGCAGTGCCCACTATGCAATCAATTGAAAGAAAAAATCAATAAGATTCGTATAGCAGATGTTCCGTTAGATTTTTTGCTTGTAAACGACTATACATATTATCCCGAAAATGATTGTTTTGATAAAGCTGCGAGGGTTAGCATGATGCTGTCGCTCGATGGCAAAAAAGTTGCCACTCGCCGTCCTTTATCGGGATTAACGCAAGCAGAGCACTTTAATTACGACGGAACTCCGTTCGGTAACTTCACGTTCATGCACGCAATGCTTAGAGCGATTCAACCCGGGTTGGATATCATGCCGGCAATTATGGTTGTTTATGATGATGAAACTTATGACTTAGATGCGTTCGACGCAACCATGAAAACTACAATGTACAGAAAACTGATGGAAACGGCGCGATTGGTTGAAGGGCAAAATGTGACAGAAGTCTGCTATATGAGTTTGTATTCAAGTGTTCCTATTACTCCGGATACGCCACGAACTTCACGCGAACGAATCCAGCAATCAACGTCGGATATATTGGCGTGCGCCAGTATAGATAGAGCACTTCACGAAAAAGAATATGTTTTTGATGGCAAACAAATGGAGAATATGAAATATGTGGCGTGCGTTATGAAAAATGGGATGAGTAAACAACTGGGTGTTAGTGCAACTAATCTTTTCCCAATCAGATGCGCGTTTGAAAAGAAGCTAACCGAAGCTTCAAACTGATTATATTTATCCCCGTGTAATTGGTAGATGGAGGCAACTATGGCAAACTTACAAAACTACAACGGTCGCTATTGCGAGTCGGAATTTGAATATGCCTTTCTTTCTTTTTTAGAAGATGAGGGATGGCATTATCTGCACGGCAACAGTATTCCGCGCGATTCAAAAACTACGGTTTTATATGCCGATGATATGGAACAATTTTTGAGCAAAACCAACACGGATCTTACTGCTGATGAAATCCATCAGATTATGGATACCGTTCGTCTTGTAGGTGCGGAAAGCGAGTTTGCCACTCTGCACAAGGTGTATGGTTGGATGGTTTTCGGCATACAGTTTACCCCTCAAGATGGTATTGCCCGTTTGATCGACCTTATTGATTTTGAACATTCCGAAAATAATATCTTCCGTGCAGTAAACCAATTTGCCGTTGAATATATCAATAACGGACAGAAGGAAACCCGCCGTCCGGATATTCTTCTGTTCGTTAACGGTATGCCTATGTGTATTATCGAGCTTAAAAATCCTGCAGATGCCAATGCCACAATTTATGACGCGTGGGAGCAGATTAATATTCGTTATTGGCGTGATATTCCTCATTTGCTCCACTATTGCCCTTTGGCATGTATTTCGGACGGCGTGAAAACCCGGCTCGGTACAGTTCGTACTCCCTATGAGCATTTTTATGCCTGGAGAAGAGTAAATGACGGCGACGCGGTTTCAACATTGCCTTTTGAAGAAACCGAAAATATGATAAAGGGCGTCTATGCGCCAGAACGGTTTCTTGAGATATTTCGCGACTACATCTATTTTCAGGACAGCATTTATGACAGCGACGAGCGCGAAATCGTATGCCGCTATCCTCAGTTTTTTGCCGCAAGACTTCTTAAACAGAGCATTGTAAAATCCGTTGAAGAAAAAAGCGGAAAGGGCGGTACATATTTCGGTGCAACAGGCTGCGGCAAGACTTATACCATGGCTTTCCTTGCCCGTCAGCTTTCAATGCGCTGTCCCGAGCTTGGTTCTCCGACGATCATAATGATCGTTGATCGTGATGAGCTCCAAAAGCAAGGTGCAAAGCTATTTACGAAAAGCAAAGAGTTTTTGAACCTTGGTGAAGTAAGCGTTGTCCCCAATCGCAAGGTTTTGCGGGAGGAATTAAGCTCCCGTAAAAGCGGCGGCTTCTATATATGCACCATTCAAAAATTCTGTGATCGCGAGGACGACAAAATCGGACTTCTCAACGAACGGGCGAATATTATTTGCTTTTCAGACGAAGCTCACAGAACACAGCTCGAACATTCTAAAAAAATTCAGTTCAGTAAAGATGCCGACGAGAATATGAAAGCCATGGTTTCAAAGCCCTATGCAAAGGTGTTGAAAGAGGCGTTCCCGAATGCAACCTTTGTCGGGTTTACAGGCACTCCCATTGCCGAAACATATCAGACATTCGGTGATGAAATCGACCGCTACACAATGGATCAGGCGGTAGCCGACGGACTGACGGTTTCTATTAAATATCATCCGAGAATTGCTAAGGTGCTCTTTGATGCCGAAAAAATCAAACAGATAGAAACATATTATAAAACATGCGCTGATGACGGTGCAACCGAAGAGGATATCGAGGCAAGCAAAAAGGCTATGAGCTCTATGGAAGTTATCCTCGGTGAGCCGTCCCGCTTGGAGCGCCTTGCTGCAGATATTCACGATCATTATGTATCCTCCTGCGCCAAAGACCCCGACAGAGTGCAGAAAGCAATGATTGTTTGCTCAAGCAGAACAATTGCTTATGAACTTCTCAAAAAATTTCAGGACAAGTATCCGGAATGGTTTGTAGAAAAAAAGGTTGCTGACGGATTTACGGCAACCGATGAGGAGTTGAAAGAATTAACGCCGATGCCTTTTATGGCTATGGTCGCCAGTGTCGGCAGCAATGACAAAGCAGATATGTACAATTACCTCGGCGGCGTGAAAAACGATAAGCGCTCCGAGGCTTTGGATGCCGCATTTAAACAGGATAAATCAAATTTCCATATTGTCATTGTAGTCGATATGTGGATAACCGGTTTTGATGTGCCGTCGCTCACATATATGTACAATGACAAACCGCTGAAAAAGCATCTGCTGATTCAGACGATAAGCCGCGTAAACAGAAAATATCCCGGAAAAGAGTACGGAATGATCGTCGATTATATCGGTATCCGCAACAACATGCGTGAGGCAATGAAGATATACGGCGGCAACACATCGGTTGCGCCTACAACAGATGATGTCGAACAGGCTACTACAGTATTTAGGGAGGAGCTATCTGTTCTTAACAATCTGTTTTCCGGATATGATTTAAAGCCGTTTTTGAATCCCGACGGTGATCCGTTTGAGCGGTACAAGCTTCTTGCGAAAGCGGCTGAATACGTCTTTGCCTCTACGCAGGAGTTGCAGAGCGAAAGCAACAGCGGAAAATCCGTCAAAACAGTATCGTTCAAAACATATTTTTTGAAGACGGTAAAAAGGATGCGGATGGCTTTTGATGTTTGCCAGCCGTCCGGAGAACTCGGAGACGAAGAATCCGCTCTCGCGCAATGTTATATGGCAATCGCCGGCTTTGTTCGCAAAATGAGCGGCACAACCGAAGTAGATACAGAAACAATGAACCGCCATGTATCCAAAATGGTCGAAGAGGCTCTTCAGTACAACAAGGTTGAAAGTGTGCTTAGTGAAGGCGAACAAGAAGATATTTTCAGCCCTGAATACTTTGAAAAACTGTCCGATGTTAAATTGCCGGCATCTAAGTTGGAATTGCTTATTAAGGTACTTAGAAAGCAAATTACAGAATACCGCAAAACGAATCAGGTGGAAGCAAAGAAGTTTCAGGAAATGCTCGAAAAAACGATAGAAGAATATCACGAGCGCCGCAAGCATTTGACAGTAGAAGAAGCGGGCGAAACGCAGGAGCAGGCGTCCGAAGATATTATTAAATCTGCAACCGAACAGGCATTGAAGATATTGCGGGAGATGAATGAAAGCCGTGAAAGCTTCCGCAAAATCGGATTGACTTTTGAAGAAAAGGCATTTTATGATATCTTGATGTCATTAAGAAATCAGTATAACTTTGAGTACGGCGAAGATAAAACTGTCGGCGGTATTTCCGTAAATGATAAGTGCAAATCTTTGGCAAGAAAAATCAAAGAAATTATTGACACCAAATCTTCATTTGCCGATTGGCTTAATAATCAAATTGTCCGCGACCAGCTGAAATTTGACATTAAGGTTTGCCTTATCAAAAATGGTTATCCGCCGCAGTATAGCCCCGAAGTGTTTCAAAAAGTTATGGAGCAGGTCGAAAATTTTGAGGAGAACAATTAAACGATAGACGATTTGTTATCATTGTAAAAATTGAACGAAGCTATCTTGCAGATGAAAATGCAAATCTAAATAATAGATATCGAAAAAATATGCCTTTGCGGGTGGATATTATTGAGAATAACAGATTATCGTCTATAAAACAATACAAGAATGAGGTGAGCACCATGAATGAGTTCGATCGTAATATACTCATTGTCAGCGAAAACATTTGTAAAAATATTGCCAGCATTACGGACGGTGATCGGGGCTTTAAATCGCAAAATATACTTAGCAATTTACGTCACTTGGTAGAAGCTGTTGATCAACGGATTTTTAGTGAAAAAGCAACTATCACGCTCAACAAATATGATGATATTGAACGTTCCGTTGCATATGTGGCTTCGCGCGGAGAATTGAAGTTTTTAAATCAGTTTCACTATTTTCTGCAGGCAGCCGTTTCACACTTTATTCCTGATGAAGATGGTGCAACTCGGTTGATGCTGAAATACTATGAGTGGTTGTTACGCATCCGTGAGTATGCAAAGAACACTTTTGGTTTAGATATTTTACAAAATCTTGAAGATTATCCGTTGGATCAGGATGAATCATTGAATGAGTATTATGAAAAAATAGCATACCAGTTGGAGCATATGAGGTATTCTGATCGCACACCTTCTGACCGATTTTATGTGCAGAAAAGCAAACCGTTTTTCTCTGGCGGAAAGATTTATTACGAAATTACAGTTATTCCTGCAGATGACTATTCAAGTAAGTTCAACAGGTTCACAGTGTTTTCAAAAAATGAAATACCGATATATTATGCGATTAAGCTGAACTTTATAGACACGGAGATAGGAATTTTAAAACGGCATATGCCTATCAGAGTGATAGATAATTATAAAGTGGCAATCCGTCCTGTTGAATTTGATGATTTTTCACGAATTCTCAATATGCCGAAGGTGAACGCGGGCACTATTGAATATAACTCTATGATGGAGTACCTTACGGTGTCCGGAATGAGTTTAACCGAATTGGTAACTATGAGTGATGAATACTACTGTGCTGTAAAAACAAAAATTCAGAATTTGAGCAAATCAAATAATTTGTTTAACTCTTTGGATAGATGCAGACAGTTGATAAAATCGAATGCAGCGGGAAGTATTATTCTTCAGTATATATTACTAAAAATGCGTCACCGCATAATGAGGTATCAAATAGCTGATCGCCCGAACAACTGGATTTCCTATCTTAGTCTGTGGAATGAATGCATCCCCTTTGACAAAATGCCATTTGATGCATCGTTGGTATATCACAATCCATCTCTGTTTGATGTTTTCTCATGTATTAGCAGTAAAGGTAGAGAACATGAAATATTGTCCCGTAAAATCCGCATTAATACAGAGCAGAATGTTAAATTATTCACCCCCATTAAGGATGTCGAGTATATAGGAAATGTACAAGAGCTTGCCAATAAATTCAACACATTATTGATTTCAAAACATGTTCCTGTGCGGAGCTTAGTGATAGAAAAAGACAATGTATATATTAAAGGGTATGAGGCAGATACCGTAACCATAATCAATGACCTTATTTCGCGAGTCGGCAACGGTTTGACCGGTTATCGAAATGCTATGGGAACATGGTTGCAGGAAACACCGACAGTGGACTGTGAAGAAAAGGAGTCCATTCTTCTTGATATGTTCAGTAAATACGATCTTGCCCTAATTTATGGAGCAGCTGGAACAGGCAAAACGACGCTGATAAAGCATTTGGCTTCCTATTTTGCGGATTCAAGCAAATTGTTTCTGGCAAACACCAATCCGGCAAAGGAAAATCTTAGACGCCAAATAAAAGTAAGCAACAGCGAATTCAGTACTATTGCAAGTTGCAGCCCATTAGTTAATGGAAATAACTATGATATCGTTTTTATCGATGAGTGCAGTACCGTGGATAATGCAGCAATGAAAGAGCTCCTGAAAAAGCTTAACTGCCGATTGCTTGTTTTAGTGGGAGATGTATATCAGATACGCTCTATAAAGTTTGGTAACTGGTTCAGCTTGGCGCGGTATTTTCTACCTTCGAATATAGTATATGAGCTGAATACCCCATACCGAAGCAAACACAGTAGCATGGTTGAGCTATGGAATAAAGTTCGGTCATTAGATGAGCGAACAGAAGAATATATTGCCATACAGCATTATGCTTCTGAATTAGACGACAGCATATTTGTACGCGAAGACTCTGATGAAATTATTTTGTGCTTGAATTACGATGGCCTTTATGGAATAAACAACATAAATCGTTTCCTTCAAAATGATAATCAAAGCCCTGCTGTATATTGGGATTCTTGGATATACAAAGTTGGAGATCCCGTGATTTTTAGCGAGAACAATCGTTTTTATCCAACGCTATATAACAACCTTAAAGGTTGGATTCGTCACATAAAAAAAGAGACTGCAGCTATACAGTTTGATATAGAAGTAGATATGGCACTTACAGAGTTTGCAGCAATGGCAGCAGGCTTTGATCTCTTGGAATGTGATGTTCCTGGGCACTCCTTAATTCGTTTTACTGTTGATCATTATATTGACGATGGCGGCAGAGAGAAAAACAGCAGAGAGGTTGTTCCGTTCCAGGTGGCTTATGCTATATCCATACATAAGGCGCAAGGTTTGGAATACAACTCTGTTAAGGTTGTTGTTACGAATGAAATTGAAGAACAAATTACTCACAATATTTTTTATACGGCGATTACCCGTGCATGCAAAAACTTAAAGATTTATTGGACTCCTGAAACTCAGCATAAAGTTTTAACGGAAATGAAGCCGCTTTCCTGTAAAAGCGATGCATTTGTAATATCGAATAAATACAATATTCCTATTACAAATAGGAACGGCTAAAGAATAATATTAGTATGGGTACAGGTATGATATAACTAATGGTTTCAGGAATAGCAGAGAATATCAGTAGCTCGAAATTTGTCTGTATGACGGTAGAAGTAATTGTAAGACATAGATACTGGTTATATACGCAACCTCTGAAAATACGGGCTTAAATAAGCATAAAGATACCCACCGAATGTGGCGATTCCATACGGAATATGACCATACTAACCGGTGGGTATTTTTTTATTTTGCCTTTTATACCGAAACTGTGAGTTCTTCTAAAGTACAAGTCCAAAGTATCAAATTGATACTTTGAAACTTCGATTGATACTTTGGAATGTGCTTTCATCCACAAAAATCAATGCGCAAATCATAAATCTTCCGTTTTGAAGGTCGTGTATCCTTCGTAATAATAGCTGTGGTCGATGCCCTTCATATAGACCTCACGGCTATCCACATCATCGGTAAGTGCGTTTTTCAAAAGATGTTTGATTTCAATATCTTTGATGGGGCTGCGCTCCATGGCAAGAAGATAATCTTCTTTATCAATCTTGCTCCAATCAACGACTTTGTGAAGCTCGGTTTTGAAAATGAGGTCGAGCCAAATGCGGGCGCTGCGCCCGTTTCCTTCTCTGAAAGGGTGGGCAATATTCATTTCCACATACTTCTCGACGATTTCATCAAAAGTGGACTGCGGCATTTTATCAATATTGTTAAGCGCTGCTTCAAGGTACATCAGCGGAGCAAAACGGAAGTTGCCCTTTGAAATATTCACGGTTCTGAGTTCTCCGGCAAAATCGTAAATCTCATCAAAAAGATATTTATGAATTGCTTTTAGTGCAGAGAATTTTCCCGCTTCCAATTTATCAAGCAACCCGCTTTCAAAAAGCTCAAGCGCCTTTTTCTTGCTGATGCGTTCTTCCTCGCGGGCAAGGTCGGCAGAGCCTGTCAGCCCCAATTTATTTTCAAGTGCCATAGCGCACCTCCCGATTAATTTACAAGATATTTAAGCACAAAAAACAATCCGACAAGCGCTGCAACAATCAATAACACAATCCATCCGGTGGCTTTCCGCACCTTCTTTTTTGAGGAAACCGGCTGTACAAAATATGTATGTTGCGGCTGTGGAGATGGGAATTGCTGTTTTGGTTTTGCGGCAGGTCGAGGTCTTGTCGCCTTTCGGTACATAGCAAGCGGGTCGCTTTGATTCATAATTCTATCGTAAAAGTCATCAATCCACTGTGCATCACCGTATTCGCACATATTCTCTTCCGTACAATTTGGCTCATGAGCAATTTGATTTCGAAGCCACCGATAGTGCTTTAGTTGTTTCAGGTCATCATTCCAACCAAAAACATAGAGCGGGGCAGATGTCAGTCTTGCCATATCATCAATATAAGCTGAAATGCCGTGGTTACTGTCATAAATTTCATTGCACAGCTTTTCGAGTCGTTTGTAAGAATTTATAAATTCCATTTTCTCACCGCATTACTTATCCGCTGCAACGCCGGATTTCATCCAGGCGTCAACTTCGCTTATTTTGAATTTCCACAGCCTGCCGATCTTTGCGGCGGGCATATTGCGACGTTCAATCCAATCAAGAACGGTATCACGGCTAACGCCCAAATATTCCATTATCTCTTTCATTGAATACCAGCGTTCAAGGTTGTTATCCATTGTAGATCCTCCTAAGTATTATCAATCTTCCGATTGAGCCTCATCCTCACAAGTTATTTTAATCTTTAGGTTTTTCCAAAAGTCGGATATAGCTTTTTCAACGACTTCCGGATGCGGTTTGGTGAAATGATACATTGCTATGCGTTTTAGCGCATTGTCAGCTTCCAATACAATTTCATCTTGGGTTAAATAATCTCTGAACAATTGAATTATTACGTTAGCGTGGTGTTCTGAAGCTTCTTGATCTCCATTCTCACTTAACAACCAATTAACCAATGTTTCCTCGTTATCAATTCCGTCTTGAGCAGGGAGAACATTTGAAAGATACTCAATCATTTTTCCGAAAACAAATAACGGAAAATAGTTGTTGAAATTTAACTTCTGTAATTCTTTTACTGCTTCGAGCAAATCAGCGAAGTTATCTGTTAGCTGAATTATTAAGTCGCACAGACCAACATTATTTAACCCAACAGTATTAGCTACAGAATATAGAAATTGATTGTCTGTAACAAGAATTGATTTTTTTGTGTTTTGAGCTAATCCCAAAGTGCCACTTTCGATAAGAGTATTGCTATTTGAGAACAACTCATCAAACATAACTTCGTCCGAGGTGAAATCATATGCAGTATCTGCTGATTTTGAATTCACAAAAGTTCTCAGTTCGATCAGATACTTATATCTGTTCCTTTTAACCTCATCAGAAGGTTGTGCCATTCGAGGATTCCCATCTACCAAAATCAAACTACCTTTGGAGCTTTTTGATCCCAGATCGTGTAGGAGTTCGGTTATCTCACTATCGATTTGGTTTTTTACTTGAACAGGGCAAATGAAATTGGGAAGTGCAGAAATCCTATGAAGCATTCCGGACATAGCAAGAAGAACGATTGAATCAAAAGATAAAACATATATGTTTTCTTTGCTGTACGGAATACAAGTCATATTATTGAATATCTTTTTAGAATTCCCTAAAGCAAGGAATTCACAAGCCTCCAAACAGCTTTTTCTTATTTGATTTGCAAATGCAGACACGGGCAAACTGATTTCTAGATTGTTGCATTCTTCTAATGTGGCATCTAATTCTTTTCGGCTATCCAACATAATGCTCTTGATTTTATCAAAAGCATCCTCTGGTTTTTCAACTTGGATTTTAATTGTTTTCTCGTCATCAATAATTTTTGAAAAGGAAAAACCAGATAAATATTTCCACAGCGAAGAAATTTCTTCCACATTATAGACATCGGATTCGAATTGAACAGTATCACCGACTTTTGCATAAAGCAAAGATGAAATCGAAGAATCATTACTGCTCAAATGAATACAGTTTGCAAAATTATTAGGGAGAATCCCGTTCAATACCTTTGCATCGTGTATAGCGATTTTTATAGTTTTGCAGTCAGATGCAAGAGTACAAACAGTTCCTATGCGAATATCTGTGGCATCTGCAAAATCGCTATCCAAATTCAAGGAAAATAACATCCCAATGCACTTCGAATTTTCGTCTAAAAGAAGCGTTCGCAAATAATGTACTTTGGCTTCTTCTTTCTCTTGAAGTTGAACATATGAAGCAGCGACAAGATATTGAAAATCGGGAGTTGTTACACATTTAGCCGCACTCAAATATGCGTCATCAACTACACTATTAGTTTCATAGCGCAACTTCAACATACCGTGTAGCGAAGGAGCATCTTTATATAAATCATATTCTTTTTGGAAATGTCTTTTCGCATCCTCAAACTTTCCGGATTTGATTATCAAAACTGCGTAATTGTAATGCAAGGTTTTCTGATTACAACCATTTTCAATTAAATGCTCATATATTTTTCGTGCCTCAAGCAAATTGCTTGTATCCAAACTCGCCGCTAATTGATTAGCGATAAATAATCGAGCATCACTTGCAATTGGTTTTTGATTCATCTCCAAAAGAAGATCATATCGAGATTCCTTTGAAAGGATTTCTAAATAATAAAATAGTTCTTCTGCTGGTAAATTACTTTTGTTCTCAACAATCCAGCTAAAGTGATGTTCTTTTTCTGCGAGATCTGCATAATCGTAACAAAGACACTGATACAAAAAGTTGTCAGAATAATATTTTTCGTATTTTAGGAGAGTCTCATACGTCATATTTGCAGCAGGTTTTTTCGCATACAACTGTATAAAATGGCTATCTTCTTTTAACAGATACTTATTTTCTTCGATAAATTCATATCGGGATGCATCATCTATCCCCCATAAATACCTTACCAAAACGAAATAATTGTGATGCTTTTTAGAAAAATCCAATAAATCATCAACATTGATCGTCTCAATACTGTTTTTTACTTTGAACATCCAAATAGTCCGTTCAATTTTGAATTCTTCTTTAATAAAAACCGGAATCTCTGACACCAATTGATTGAATTCTTTTGGTGTTAAAAAGACATACTGCAATAATGTTTCCCAAATAAATGACTGCGCATCAAGGTTTAGTTGCTTTATGATTTTTTTGCGTTGTGTAAGATAGTTATAGTCTGCATCTTCAGGATTACTATCAAAGCTTATGTCGTTATGAATTATTTTTCCTGCAAGAGAAAACGCGCTATATACTAACTGAAAATACTGATCGCCAAAACAAAGGGATGCTCTTTCTCCCTTTTCGTTCATCAAACTATAGATCCCTTTTTGCTTTGCAACACAGATGATGTATTTGTTGAGCAATTCCTCTTTGCCCTTTGGACATTCGAAATGAAATTCACTTGCAGATGAACAAATAACCTTCTTTTCTAACTCGTTATTAATTAATAATTCGGCAAGTGTTTTCAAATCATCATCAGAACAATACTCTAACAATATTTTTATACCATCGCTATAATTGAAAGTTATAAATAATTCTATGAGTTTATCTGCACCACTCTTAATTGGTAAAGATTTATACTGCACTATATGTGAAGACGTTGTGTCATTGGAACAAAACATATCGTAAATGATACGATACCTACAAACGATTTCATCGAACACAGGCGAGATTGTAGACGAATAACACTCTAATGTATTACGCAATAAATCAAAACTTCCGTCCGCAATCATTTGATTTAATAACGACTCAAGACCAACTGAGTCATCATTTTTTGACTCATAATATTTCTTGAAAAATTCAATGTCTGCGTTTGATTCAGCTGCGGCAAGTTCGGCTTTTTGTTTCATATCTTTCAATACTGCAACCGAATATTTTACCTCATCAGTATCAATTAAATGAGCGTGTGTTTGACACATCCAAACACAGTTATCAATTGATTTTCGTTGTTCAGGAGTCATATTAGGATCGTATCTTTTACCACCGGGAGCTGCTGCACAAATATGAGCTGCCACACCTGTATTTGACACAGCCTCATTATTTTCGAACGAAGGGCCAATAGTGGGTTTACCACAAAAAGCACATCTGTAAGCAGATCTTTTTGCTGCTTTATCTTTTGTAGACGTTGAAAAATCATCTCTGTTTGTCCTAGCCATATTTTTTCAGCACCCCTCTCCGTGTTGTTATAATTCTACACAGTATATTATAACACAATACTTTGGATTTTTCAATGATTAATAGGGGTTTATTCGGGGTTTTAAAGAAAAAGTCATGAATTACACGGCAGAGAAAAGCCTTCTTTCGAAAAAATCGAGAGAAGGCTTTGAAACTATTTCTGTCCGTCTGCGTGCGGCGAGTGATAAAACGGCATTCTTGGTTTTGCGTTATGGCTATTGATGCGGGGCAGGCTTTCGAGCGGGATAGCGTAGAACCGTTCTTTGATAAAATTCCCGTTTATGCTGTCGATGATTTTTGCAGCCTGTTCTGCGTAAGCGCCGGTCACATCAAATTCCGCAAGGCGGACGATCTGAAAGCGATGCTTTCCGGCGGCGGTATACAGAATCTCACCGGCTTTTCCGTCACCGTAGGGGGTATAGGCGTAGCTTGCTGACTGCACTGTTTTCTTGTCTTTTTCTTTTATAACCGTTATAGTTGTTTGCTTTAAGGAAACGCCGTCGCAAAAGCCCATGGCACACATTTCCTTTGCAAATTTTTCGATTGCCGCTTTGCGTTTTTTCTCAATGCTCTTTTCGCCCGACGCGCCTTGCCGCAATGCGATTTCCGCATAGGTGCTGGGTTTGAAAACGCCGAAGCAATCAAAACATACGCCGAAAGATAGAGATAAAATTTGTTTATCCTTAGGTGTGATTTTATCGGCGGCATCGCGGAAATAGGTTCGGTAAATACTTCGCAGCACTTCATCAAACAGAGATACGGACGGGTCTTCAATCAGCTCGTCCGCAACGGTGCCGTCCGCCGCGCTTTCGTTTTCTTCTGCCGGGACAATGCCGACGGGATATTCGCAAGCCTTGCCGACAGCGACAAGCTCGGTAACTTTTTTCTCGGCAAAGCCGGTTTCTTTTACGGCAAGCGCAATACGTGCATCGGCGGAAAGCTCGGGAACGCTGTTATAAATGCGCATAACCTTACGCAGTTCGGCATACCCGTTTTGCGTCGGCACGGTGCAGGCGTTTTTGGCCGTGCGGATATAATCCAGTTGTCGCACTACCGCTGCCTTTTTCACATACTGCAACAGCGGAATGGAGTCGGCGGCGTCATAGCCGAGAAGAGCAAACCACAATGTTTCCAAAAAGATTTGCTTGATGTCCTCGGTGTCATCCGCAGACAGATTATAATGTGCAACGAACCGTTCGGCACGGCTTTGCAGTACCGGCTCATACGCGCGGATGAATGCTTCAAAATATCCTTTATCTTGGCTCTTGATTGCCTCAACAAAATATGCGTTCAGATCATCGAACCGCACGCCGCTTTTATCACTTTCGGTAAAGGCAGATGCGCGTTCGATTTTTTCTTTGAAAAAATATTTGATACGCAGAATTTCATCGTTGATTTCCCAAAGCCGCAGTTTACCTGAACGGACAGAAGAAAGAATATCGTTCCATATTGCCGGCTCGTGCAGCCTCTTATCCGTAATGCCGCAAAGCAGTTTTTCGGCAGCCTTTTTGTATTCGGCGTTCATACGCGCACCTCCTTCCCAAAGAAAAATAGAATTATTTTTTACCCAGTGCCGCTTTTGCCTCGTTGATCAGGTTCCGTAAAACCATATCCTGCTCATACCGATTTTGCGCATAATCAAAATCGATCTGTGCCTCTTCATAATGCCGTTTGGCAAGCTCGATTGCCTTATCGCACACATCAATATCATATTTGGCGGACAGCAGATTTTTATTGGTCTTATGCTTTTCGTTGCGCAGAGAATCGTATCTCTTTTTCCAAGTCGCATAGCCGAAACCGTCCTTTTTCTTTTGCTTCGGCATATTCAGCTTGTTCTTTGCAACATAGGCGCAGGGAACGCCGTACTCCGGATTGACGGTGCTGCAATACAGCTGCTTATGCGCGGTTTCCATAAAGAAGAATCGGTGACAGATTCCGCATTGCCAGGAATAATGTCCGGCTGCGAGTCCTTCGAATAGATCGGTAACATAAAAATTGAGCATACGATCGAAATGAATTCGGCGGCCGAGTATAGCAGAGCCATTTTTGTTTTCAAGGACAACCGGCGCCATCCAAACTCCCGGTTCAAGTGTAAAATTGTGTGTGATTTCAGTAGCGTTCAGTTCCTCGATCCATTCCGCCACGTCTTCACTTCCGAAAAATTCTTTTGTAAAACCGGCAAGGAGTGCTTTGTCCCGAAATCCGTTCTCGGTGAGATTTACAAAATACATCATCGCAACCTTGTAGAAATTAAAGGTGTCGGCACAAAGGTAAATGTAGGATTTTATGAATTCGGTAAGAA
>ERZ773158.1808-NODE-1808-length-17862-cov-14.503004_pt1 | contig 17862 bp, 16 predicted proteins | sample MGYA00511918_ERZ773158 | MGnify/ENA primary metagenome ERZ773158 (study PRJEB29015, sample SAMEA2737876) | human gut metagenome | biome: human gut; feature: human-associated habitat; material: faeces | place: China | collected 2012 ...
TTTTCTGACAGCAGAAGCCGAAAATTTCCTCTGGCATGCTCCCCCGGTATTTCCCATGTCTGAAAATCAAGAATTTTTCCCATGGCAAAAGCGCTGATAAATTGTAAATCGGCATATTCAATTTTCTTTTGTATTCCTTCTGCCATAAGCCTTCTCCTATTCTTCTTCCTGACCTGACGAAATAGGTTCTATCAACCCTCCATAGGCGCAGACAAGAAATGCCCTCTGTGTCAATACAGACAGTTTATCCCCTACATTCTTTTACTTGACATTGGATATCAGGTTTATAAAAAAATAATATAATAAAATCATTACATTTATACAACCTTAATTTCTTGCAAACAAATACCTGTAATCTTTTCTTCTTCTATTATTTTCTTAAATCTTTCTGATACAAAAATGGGGATTTCCTGCCTATTTGCTAATTTAAATATGTCCGAATTTTCAGTCCTTTCATCATATATACAATATTTACTTACTGTATATATTGTACCTATACTTGGAATTTCTGTTTCGAAATAAAGCGATTTTTCCAAACACAGTGCATCAACTACCCTTGTAATATTTGCAATATAATATTCTTCTAAATTTTCATTACTATTCTCTTCAACTATTCTCACTGGCAAATATTGTATTTCTGTATTTAATTTCTGTAGTATACTTTGTAATCTATTTGATACAACAAACCACCCTTTATCATTTGCAAGATAATCTGTCAACACATGTCCTTCCATTTTATTGTAATAGAACTCAAATTTTCCGTCCCAATTTTCATAAAATCTTCCTACATTAAATACATTCTGCTGAATACCATAATCATTTTGATAATGACAAACTATATCATTTTCTCTCTCCATATCCATAGATAATTTATAATACTTCATTTACATCCTTACTTTATCGTAAATTGTCCGAATACCGTTCCATCTGGATAATCTTTAATAGCATTTTTTATTTGCACACCTAAACTTCTATTAACACTCATATCTAATGGAATGCATACAGATTCAGTCCATCATTGTAGATGACATCTTCCTGTGTGAATCTCCCGATGCCGGGAGCGTAGTAACGTGCTCTCAGGTAATAGAGTCCTGTCAGTTCGTCTTCTGTCTGTGCATTGTATCTCAGACGGTTTGGTGTAGTTTCTTCTGAAATGATTGTTTCACCAAATGCACTGTACTGATAGTAATTCTGTACTTCTCCCGACTGGTCAAGTATGTATCTGATACTGCCCTGTTCGTCAGTGATGTAATAAGAAGCAGCTTTGTTTTCACTCGTTAAACTGTTATTTAGTTCACTAACATGCCCTGCATATTCATTACCGAGAGTGTAGGTTTTTGCCTGATTACCTGCTTCATCCAGTTCCGCAAGCATTATGCCGCAACGATATACAAAGTTCGTTACCTTGTCATTCTCTTCTATAGAATAACGGTATCCCTCTGCATCATAATGGTTTTTCTGCGTAAAATCATTACCGTTTATTTCTGTGTTTCGGTTATAGGTATCATAAGAGTAGATTTTTTTATGCTCTGTGCTGTGTTCCTCCGTCAGATTTCCGGCAGGGTCATAAGTATAACTGATGTTCTTATCATCACCTGTTAACTGTGTCAGCTGGTTCCGACTGTTGTAAAGATAGTTCTCTGTCCTGCCATCTGTATCTCTGCTGATTCTGTTTCCTGACAGGTCATATTTATACGATATCCTGCTGTCCCCACAGTTTTCGGACACAAGACGGTTCATGCTGTCATATCCATACTTTGTAGTCAGTGTTTCCTGACAGTTATCCGGTCTGTGTAAGAAGCTTTCCTGCCCTCCTCACCCGGATCAGGCAGTCTGCCCTCCGGCGGGATTCCGGGATCGTCATACACCTCTTTGAGCCTGCTGTACATCTCCTTTGCCTTTTTCCCATGATAATGCAGGATCTGCTGCGGCTTCTCCCGGCACATGGGCGTTCCTGCTTCCTCCAGAACATATCCGTCAGATTTCTCACAACTTCCTTCCTGACCAGTCTGCCTACACGGTCATAGGTATAGAGCACCTTTCTTACTGTCCTGTCATCCTCCGTCCTTTCCTCACCTGTACAGTTATTCATGAGGTATTTACTCATGAATAATTCAGGTTAAAATATAAGTTTCTCTCCAGTTTCAGAATCCACAAAACATTTTTGTGAGCCATCATACTCTAAAGTCAATTCTGTTCCAATTGGCAATTCAAAAATGAGAGCAATTGCAGGCTCTATTTCAAAAATAGTACCCCAATCACAAATGACCATGTTTTTTGAATCTGCCAAAAATTCATCTGTATCTATTTCCGAAAGAAATCTCCACCCATTATCAATATTATTTACACTCTCTTCTCTAAAACACCATTTTAATCGTCCTCTTTTTTCTAATATATTTTTTGAAACAACACAGCCTCCTAAGTTCATTGTGCTATGCATATTTTTCCTCCAATCTTTTTTTAAGTTCATCGCTTCCCCTTTCCATAATCAGTTTGCGAATGCTAAATCCATTCTTGTTTTTCTCATCAACATCCGTTACTTGTTCAAAACATTTTTCAATAAAATTCATTGTACTCTCTGAACGTTCCTTAAAAGCTTCCATGCATAACGAAAAAAAAGCTGTATTACCATACTTTACATCTTTTTGCATTACTGAAGTACCTTTACTTAGCAATAATTTTCCAATTTCAACTGCTTCGATACAATTTATATTAGGAGCCAAAAAATGAAATTCATTATTACCTTCCTTTGACACTATGTTTACTTTTGCATTGTTATCAAGTAAAAATTTCGATATTTCAAATTTTCTGGATATTAAGCTTCTTTCAAGAAGACTAATGCCACTATCATCTACCCAATTAATGATATCAGCTACATTATCGTTTTTTATCTTTATTTTTTCATGTAAGTCTTTTAGTGTACCAAATTTAACAATTGTTCCATAATCTGCTTTCTCAATATTCATTTTATTTCCTCACTCATATTTATGACTTCTATTTGTACCAGGTAATTCTGGTCTGTAATTTTTAGGATTACGATAACATTCTAAAAATTCATCTTTTGAAATCACATCATCCATATATAATTGATGCATTTCAGAGTATTTCTCACCTGGAATATGCCCCATATCCCATTGACCATTTCTCGATTTAGTTTTATCCCATGTAATTTCAACGCCAGATGGATCATAAACTTTTCCTGTAATAGGGTCTTTCGCATTCTCCCAAACTTCATTTACTTGGTTTTTACCATAAGACGGGCGACTATTTGTATATGGTTTATTTCCACTACCACTCTCAATAGCCTCACGCATTCCAGCATCATTATTTGCAAAAATACTTCTTAACTTATTCTGTGTTGCTGCCATTATCCCATCAAGGATTTCTCCTATGACAACACCTGTTACAAAATCTGCCACCATCTGTCCTGGATCAAAAGCATATGCCCACTTCTCATCCCATGACATACTGTCATCAAAGACTGCATACGCAAGTCTTTCACCTGCACTTCGGACATTTCCAGTCGAAATCTCCTCTCCTGCTTTCATCGCTGTCGTAGATAATGCACCAATACCCGCACCTATAAACGCCCCGGCTAAAATACTTCCAGCACCAAGCGTTGCTATACTAATTGCGGCACCAATGGCACATACTGCAACTACTCCAAGACCGATTGCAAGGTTTCTCGTAAATCCTTCCCAGTCAAATTCACCCTCCTTAGGTGCATCATCATAGGGCGGATACCCAGTATACTTACTGGCTGATATTCCTGCCAGCCTGCCCAGCATATCCACACTGCCGTTCACACAAAGACTGGATGCCCCTTCTGCATACAATGCCATGATATCCGACATTCCCTGCATGGCAATCCCTGTCATGCTCTCCAGCCGGATTCCTTCTTTTGCCATCAGAACAAGCCCGCCATTGCTTTCTATGGTAGTCCCCGTTTCATCCTCAAATGTAATCTTTCCCGTTTCACCGCCATCCAATCCCATTCGCTGAGGATACAGATCCATTCCTTTGCCATGCTCTGACCGGAAACTTTTTTTCTCGGGACTTCCCGTCCCCTCACAGGTGCTTCCATTAGTACGGATACACCCTGTCGCTATTCCCTGCGCCTCATCTCCATTTCCTATATATAATGATGTTTTTGTTCCCTTCTGCGGCATACAGTACATCAGGTTTCCCGTCGCCGGGGCAAATCCATAACGGTTCCCGCCCGCCGCAGTCTTGTCAATGTCAAATGCTACTTCTACCTGCTCCCCCTGCGTTCCGACAATGGATCCGACAAATGACATTCCCGTATAGTCCGGGTTATCCTCCCATGGAACCCACGTATAACTGTTTCCCGCAAGGCGGTATGTAAAGATGGCCTCCCCTCCTGCCAGTTCTGTTTTTTTCCGAGAAACAAGCAGCTCCCTGCCCCCAAAGCTGTATGGGTGCATTCATGCTGTTTATGCCTGTCTCATTTTCTGACAACAGAAGTCGAAAGTTTCCTCTGGCATGTTCCCCTGGCACCTCCCATGTCTGAAAATCAAGGATCTTTTCCATGGCAAAGGAACTGATAAATTTTAAATCGGAATATTCAATTCTCCTTTGTAATCCTTCTGCCATAAACCTCTCCTATTCTTCTTCCTGACCTGATGAAATGGGTTCTATTAATCCTCCATAGGCACAAACAAGAAATGATCTCTGTGTCAATGCAGACAGCTTATCTCCTTCACTTGTTGCATCTGCGTTATTTTGTACTCATATCTGTGCCACTTCACAGCCGTTCCGTTCAGAGTTTTTTCCATATAAATACGGTTACCTGCTTAAAATAACTGTGTATTCTATAAAAGATTTGCTATCAAACCCCAAAGCTGTTTTTACAATTATCTCTACCTTTTCTTTAAAAAGAATCTTCTTGAATTATATTTATTTTCCTAATATTCACCAATCTACTATGCTTTTTCCCTATTTATATATTGCAACTATTAAAAATGGGAAATGTCCCATAACTTGTAGCATTAATGGAACATCTCCCATTATATGTTTTTTAATTTTCTAACTGTTCTTGCACTAATTGCAAAAGGAAATCACCTAAATCTTCTGCTAATGTTTCATTAATTTCATATTTATCTCCATTATAAAATGCCATGATAACACTAGGTTCCTTTTCCATATTTAAAGAAGAATAATCCAAATATGCCATATTTCCATCACCAAAATCATATATAGGTATCCATTCCTTAGGTAAATTATATTCTTCTCTGTCATTCAGTGCATATGCAACTGAATTTCCCTCTAATATTCCCGAATCATCCTCTGGATCAATTCCATATATTTCATTACCGAAAAAGGACAAATACCCATACTTTTTATAAAACTCTTTACACTGAGGCGAAAAAGATATACCTAATTTTTTTTCTGACATATCAATTTCTTCTTCGCTTTTTCCACCAGCAGTTGTATAAAATTTACATTTCGGTGCCAATTCCATTGCTTTAATAAAATTTGTATAACTCATATGTTCCTCCATTAATCTAAATTATGACTTCGCCACTCCCAGTATCCTCTTCTCCAACTGTTAAACTCACTTCTATTGATCTGAGAGGGAGCCTGACCTATATTAGTATGTAATTTACTGTAATTCTGCTGATGCTCCGTCGCCATTATTTCCATCACTGGTCCATTATTTGTTTGGTCAATGTGATGTATATTAATCGATTTCCCATCTGTTCCAATCGGAGCTAGTGTACTGTATCATTGAAATTTAGTATATCTGCCACTTTAATTAAAAAGTGACAGATGATAGTGTCGGATACAGTGATATCAGTTTTTCCCGTGCATCCCCTGTTTGGAAATGCCACTGTATCTTAGCTGTATCCCGATTACGTTCCATTTCCCATGCTGATAACTCACATTTAAGTTTGTCAAGGGTGGATATTCGACGCGAAAGACATTGGCGTGTCATTACATTAAGCTCAATTTCTGCCATGTCAAGCCAACTTCCATGTTTAGGTGTATAGTGGATTTCCAGTCGTTTTATGATCCTTCTTGCTTCTGATGGTGGAAATGCTTTATAAAGTGAAGCAGCTTTATGGGTGTTTAGATTGTCCATTACCAGTATGATTTTCTTTGCATCTGGAAACATTTCATCTGACAGATATTTGATTCCCATTGCCCAGTCAATTGCAGTACGGTGTTCATGGACACTCACATGGTGTCTGCCGCCAAGTGGTTCAACAAAAGCAAATATGCTGCAGGTGCCATTCCTCTTATATTCGGAATCCGTTTTCTGGTTGTCACCCGGACGAACAGGCAGTGGCTGCCTTACATCATCCAAAAGCTGGTATGGCTTTTCATCCATACAGACAACAGGGTACATCGGGTCATATGGGAGTTCATAAACATCAAGGACATCTTCCATGCAGGCTACAAAATCAGCATCTTCTTTTGACGGAATACACCAGTAATCATTCATGTGAGGTCGAAGTTTATTTTTTTTAAAGCCCTGCCGATGGTATCTTTACTGACTGGAACATCAAGTACAATTTTTGCCTGTTCTTCCAGCAGACGGAGTGTCCAGCGGGAATGTCCTTCCGGTGCAGGACTGCACGCAATTTCAATAATACGAGCCTCAGCACGCCCATCAAATTTTCTGCGTGCATTATCAGAATTGACATTCCGGTTCATTGTACGGATACCCTGGATGCCTTTTTCGGAATAAAGCTTTACAGTATTCATGATAGTAGCCATACATACACAATTTGTTTTGGCAGACTGTGCATGGGTAAGAACTTTACCGTGTGCCTCATCTAGATCAATGATAATCTGGCATCTGTTTCGAACAGTTTTGGTTGTTTGCTTTTTACGCATAACAGATTTTAGTTCCTTGAGTTCGTCATCCGTTAATGAAATATTATATTTTTTTGGTCTTGCCATCTAAAATCACCGCCGTTTCTTTTTAGTATATCATGAAACGGTTTGTCAGACCATAAAATTAATTAAATATCAATGATACAGTATACTAGATTGTCAGAAAATCAAAGGACAAAGATTGATAACATTATTGTAAATCTTATAGATACCTTGGAATGGTAATGGTTGTTCCAGAGTTGTTTCAAATAGTGCTAGACAAGGAACGGTTTTAGATATATTATTAAGAAAATGGAACAACATTGGAACAACTTAAGAGGAGGAAGGTATTATGGCAGAGAACAAAGTTACATATAGAATACCGAAAGACAAATCTAGTTATGTTTTTAGTTATCGGCATCCACTTGTTAAAGATGCATCTGGATATGGAAAAAAAATTCAAAGAGGTGCTGGAACCTCAAATGAAAGCGAAATGACAAAATTGGCGGAACAGTTGCAAACACTTATATCTGATGAACGTTGGCATCATGTATCAAAACGTATGGAAGCATTAGAAAAGTTTGATAAGCGAGTTGTTGAAGCTTTTTATGATTGCATGCCCAATACTATTGAAACGAACTCAGCATTGGATGTTATCACACTTCCATCATTGGAAGATGGGTATGCTAATGCTGCTTTAGTTGGTATGAGCGGTTGTGGAAAGACTACACTTTTAAGGAAAATGATGGGAACAACGAAAAAAGGGTTTCCAACAACTTCAACTAATCGTACTACAACTTGTGATATGCAGATCATTAGAGCTAAGGTAAGTCAATATGAAATGGCAGTTCAATTCGTAGCTCGAAATGAGGTTGAGTCAGATTTAATGGACAATCTGCAAGATTCAATTAAATATATCCTTACAAAGAATAAGGAAGCGGAAGATATCGATGATATGGAACTATTATTAACAATTCTTAATCATAGTGAAATGTCAACGAGATTAACATATACGTTGGGAATGCCAGAAGTAAATGACGAAGAAGATGAAGAAGATGAAGAAGATGATGACTCGTTTAAAGATGAGGATCAGGATGAGTTGTTTTCTTTACCTGACTATGAAATTGATATTGAAAAGAAAGACAAGTTTTTATGGGAACTTCGTGACAGAGTAATACGAATTGCGGGAAAATACACATTAGAAATGCAGGATGAAATTGATGCAGCGATTGCTGAAGATGAGGATGTATTATTAGTAATTGATGATATTATTACCGCAATCATTGAAAAATTTGACCTTTTGCAAGGCGGAAAGAAGACTAATCCTAAAGTTGCCTGGCCAGAAGGTTGGTATTTTTCTACAGATAATTATGATGAATTTATTACAAAAGCAAAAATATTTGTCAGTGACAGCTATAAAGCTTGGGGAAAACTCCTTACTCCATTAGTCAAAGCAATTAGACTCAAAGGTCCTTTTGTTGAGGCTGAAAGTGATGAGGTTATTCCGATGGTAATTACTGATGGAATAGGACTTGGACATAGTACGAATTCTATTTCAGTTCCTGCTAGTGTGTTATCAAGATGCGCTAAGGCAGATGTCATAATATTTGTGGATAGTGCAGCTAATCCGATGATGGCGAATGCAAAAGAAGCGTTAAAATCATTAATTGAGTATGGATATGCAGACAAGATAGTATTTGCATTTACTAAAATGGATTTGGTTTCTGGAAACAATTATAGAAATCTAGGCGATAAAAAGCAACATGTATTCACAACACTAAAGAATTATTTGATGTTTTTAAGAAAACAGGAAAATACAGTTTTATCTGATTCGGAAGTACAAAGTATTATGAACAACTGTATTTACTTTTCATACCTTAATAAAATTAAAATTAGTAAAGTAACAACTACAGGTTTGGAGCAGTTGAATACAAAGATAGATGCCATTGTGAGTAAACACATTTCTACGGATGATGTATCGTTTTCTTATGAAGCATTAAAGTTGTACTACTATATAAAGGAATCTACTCTGAAGTTTAGGAAAATATGGGCAGAAAAGACTGGATATTCATGTATTACAAACAATACTGAGCATTGGACAAGAATTAGAGCATTGTCTCGAAGACTTGGTTTGATGGGACAGGAAAACTATTGCGAATTACAACCTCTGGCAGATTTTGCTGCTATTGTACAGGAAAATATCAATATTTTTATTAATCAGCCAGAAAAGGTAACACCAGCACAAACAAGTGAAGAAGTTGCTGATGAATTAAAGAGATTAATTAAGCGTTCTATTGGAGAAGGTTTCAGGGAATTAAACAGAAAACGCATGTGGACGAATGATGATGCTCATAAAAGCTGGGAAAGTGCTTATAACGAGATGGGACGAGGTTCTAGAAATAGGAGAGCCCGTATTATCGAGAATATATTTGATACAGCCGCACCAAATTTGGCAGATATTCCAAACCTTACTGAAGAACAGGAATTGTATCTTAAGGAAGTAATTACGTTAGTTGAATCTGTATTAGACAAATACAGATGTGTACTTCGTAGATTCAATTACTAATAGAAAGCATTATACGTTTACTTGTCAGAATATCATTCTGGAAAACGAGTTTCTCATAAACGAGTTTTGGAACTTTCCTATCAGGACGTGAAATCTGCAAAAAAAGGATTGATTGTCATCACTCCGGATTTTGATAATTTTACTGCAAAGCTTATTGCAGCAGATGAATATTCAAAATATATGACAGAAACGCCAATCTTGGAAGGTGTTGCAAACAGAGAATATTATGGAAGATCTGCGACCTCTATAGAGAACAAAAGCACGATAGAGTACGGAACAGAGCAAGGATTGGCAGCACTGATCTATGGCGAACAAGGAGTGAGTTCGTTGCCGATACAGGACATTACAGGAGAATACATAGATACAGATAATGAGTATATGTATTATTATTCGGCTGAGTTTGTAAAATAAGAATAGCAAAAGTGAGAAGAGGATATTACAAATTATTGTTTTGATAATTCGGTGGTATCCTCTTTGTGGATTTTAGAATTTGTTTCTCAGCTTTCGGTATTCTCTCGGCGAATATCCTTTCAACTTGTGAAAAAGCCGACTGAAATAAAGCTGGTTATCATATCCGACAATCTTAGAAATCTCATTGATGGAATAAGTTGTTGTTTCAAGTAACATCTGAGCATTGTTGATACGGATTCCCACAATGAATTGCATTGGTGTAGAACCGGTATATTTTTTGAAATTTCGGATAAACCAGCTGACACTCATACCTCGTGAGGCAGCATAATCATCAATATTGATATTTTGATTGTAGTTTTCACTGAAAAAGGTAACAGCATTATCCATCTCATGATCAAGATATTCATTTTTTAATATGTGCTCTCTTGTCAGTTCCCGGTGGAAACTGATCAGAAGATGACGTAGCAAAAGGACAAGCATTTCCTCATAATTGTCTTGACAGCGTTGGAGCTCGATAATGATACGTTTGAAAATTTGTTCATATTCATTAGATGTACCCACTTGAAAGACACGTTCTTTATCCGGAAACCCATATTGACGTAAGATATTTTTCACATTGCTTCCTGTGAAGTGAATCCAGTATACTTCTGTCTTATCTTCTCCGTAATATTCATATTTTTGGAGTTCTTTCGGTCTGTACAGTACAATGTTGCCGGCTGGAACAATCGTTTCATTATTTACATTATCAAAATGAAAATGCCCACAACCAGCAGTGATATATATAATCTGATAATCCAGACGACCCCTTGGACGGTAGGTCGGAAGTTTGGGATGTCTGGAAAGACGGTAAGTACCACAGCTACCGACAATCAGCGGACGACTTTTGTCTTTGAAATCCATATGTGAGTGGTTCAAATAACCGGTGTTCAAATACATAGGAGGGCACCTCTTTTCGTACTTTTTATCATTGTATCATTTAGTGCATATTTTGTCTAATCCAATTCATAGACATATTTTGCGAATTAGGATAAGCTATATACAGCATAACTAAGGAACGTAAACAAAAAGTATAGTATAAGGTTTGCTTTAGGAAAAACAAAGAACAAAAAAGTATATGTATTGGAGGAGAGCTATTTATGATCGTACCACGTTATTATGAAAATCTAAGCGTACTGCACGAAAACACAATGCCAGCCAGAGCCTATTATATTCCGGCATCCAGAAGAATGGATAACCTGGTGGAACACAGAGAAGAGTCAGATCGTATGCAGTTATTGAATGGAACTTGGAAATTCCAGTATTTTAACAGCATCTATGACATTCAGGATTCTTTCTTTGAGAAGAATTATGATACAGAAAATTTTGATGAGATTCAGGTTCCAAGTGTATGGCAGATGGCTGGATATGATACACACCAGTATACAAACATCCGGTATCCATTTCCGTTTGATCCACCATATGTGCCACAGGACATTCCGTGTGGAGCCTATGTACATACTTTTGAGTACAGTAGAGATGAGAAAGCGCCAAAATCTTTTTTGAACTTTGAAGGAGTAGACAGTTGCTTTTACGTATGGATCAATGGCTCTTACATAGGATACAGCCAGGTTTCGCATATGACCAGTGAGTTTGATGTTACCGATGTACTTCAGGATGGAATGAATACGGTGGCAGTGTTGGTAATGAAGTGGTGTGATGGTTCCTATTTGGAAGATCAGGACAAATTCCGTATGAGTGGTATTTTCCGGGATGTGTACATTTTGAAACGCCCAAAACAGGCAATCAGTGATTATCATATTAAAACAAGAATTGAGGATATGCTTGCGAAAGTAGAAATTGAAATGAAATTCTACTCTCCGTTAAATGTAAAAATTTCGATTGAAGATAGAAATGGAGCAGTTGTAGCACTAGGAAGTATTGCTGAAGAAGGGAAAGCTGTATTAGAAATCGCAAGTCCGGAACTTTGGAATACAGAAAATCCATATCTATATAAACTGATTCTTGAAACAGAGAATGAAGTAATTGTAGATCACATTGCATTAAGAAAGATAGAGATTAAAGACCAGGTTATTTATTTAAATGGACAGAAGATTAAATTCCGTGGTGTCAATCGACATGATTCTGATCCGGTTACTGGATTTACAATCAATACGGAACAGATTACAACCGATCTTACGTTAATGAAGCAGCATAATTTTAATGCGATCCGTTCCAGCCACTATCCGAACGCACCATTTTTCTATGAAATGTGTGACAAGTATGGATTCATGGTAATAGATGAAGCAGATATTGAAGCTCATGGTCCATTTATGCTCTACAGAAAAGAAGACACTGATTACAATCGGTTCAAACGATGGAATGAGAGGATTGCAGATGATCCGGTATGGGAAGAGGCAATCGTTGATCGCGTAAAACTCATGGTGGAACGTGACAAAAACCGTTTCTGTATTGTCATGTGGTCAATGGGAAATGAGAGTGCTTATGGCTGCAACTTTGAAAAAGCACTGGAATGGACAAAGAATTTTGATCCAGACCGTATCACACAATATGAGAGTGCAAGATACCGTAATTATGATGAAACATATGATTACAGCAATCTGGATGTGTACAGCCGGATGTACCCGGCGCTTTCCGAAATTCAGGAATATCTGGATAAAGATGGAAGCAAACCCTTCCTTTTGGTAGAGTACTGTCACAGCATGGGAAACGGACCTGGAGATTTTGAAGATTACTTCCAGATGATTCAGGATAATGATAAAATGTGCGGCGGCTTTGTCTGGGAATGGTGTGACCATGCGATTGCTCATGGAACTGCTGAGAATGGAAAGACTATATATGCTTATGGGGGCGACCATGGCGAAGAAATTCATGATGGCAACTTCTGTATGGATGGATTAGTATATCCGGACAGAACGGTACATACAGGACTTTTGGAATACAAGAATGTTTATCGCCCGGCAAGAGTTATTTCCTATAACAAAGAAAGCGGAGAACTGGTGCTTCATAATTACATGGATTTTGATGACTTGAAAGATTATGTGAAGATTAGTTATGAGCTGACCCAGGATGGTCTTGTGATCAGCAAAGGCATACTTCCGGAGTTTTCTGTGGCACCACACGGGGAAGGAAAAACAAACCTGAAGATCAATGTTCCAGAGAATGGGAAATGTTATTTAAAACTTATTTACCATCTGAAAAAAGAATTGCCACTGTTGGATGAAGACCATATTCTTGGATTTGATGAAATTGAGGTAAGTAAAGAGGATACAAAATGTAAACTTGCAGAGAAATGGATACCAAAAACAGTAGTGGACTCTGAATTACAGGTAAATGAAAATGATACACAGATTCATATCAAGGGGCGTGAATTTGCTTATACCATAGACAAACGTACTGCACTCTTTACAGAGATGAAATTCGCAGGGAGGGAATACTTGAACCATCCGATGGAATTAAATATTTGGAGAGCTCCAACAGATAACGATATGTACATCAAGTCTGAATGGAAGAAAGCCCACTATGATAAGGCTTACACAAGAGCCTATACGACAGAGGTTGTGCAGGGAAAACATGGTGTGAAGATTACAAGCCATGCTTCCGTTGTGGCAGAGACAGTACAGAAGATTCTTGATGTGACGATTACATGGAAAATAGAAGTTGCTGGAAAGATTGATGCAGATATTGCAGTAACAAAAGACGATGAATTCCCGGATCTTCCGAGATTTGGTGTGAGGATGTTCCTGGATAAAAAACTTTCAGCTGTAAGATACTTTGGAATGGGACCACAGGAAAGTTATTGTGATAAACATCAGGCTGCGAGCCACGGTTTGTACCGGGCAGATGTAGGGGATTTACATGAGGACTATATCCGTCCACAGGAAAATGGAAGCCATTATGATTGTGAATATGTAGAGCTTAACAACAGCCGATATGGAATTGTGGCATCCGCAGAAAAGGCATTTTCATTCAATGCTTCTTATTATACACAGGAAGAACTTGAGAAGAAAACGCATAATTATGAATTAATAGAATCAGATAGTGTAGTATTCTGTGTTGACTACGCATTAAATGGCATTGGTTCTAATAGTTGTGGCCCAGTTGTATTGGATCAGTACCGATTTGATGATGTATTATTCCGGTTCCAGTTTACACTGATACCGTATGTAAAGGGATAATAAAGTTTCATGTAACCCGTAAACAAGGAAAGAGAGTCTGATTGTAATGTAAAGTCCGGATATACAGAGCAATCAGACAAAATCAGAGAAAAAAACAGAATTGGATATCATACGGTTAGCCATATTGAGATTCTAAGTGCGATGAAGATGAGGAGCAAAGAAATTCGATGGAAGAAAAAAAGTATTTGAAATGGTATAACAAAATTGGATATGGATCAGGCGATATTGCAGGTAATGTAGTCTATGCGTTCCTGACATCTTTTATGATGGTCTATTTGACGGACTCAGTAGGACTTGCTGCAGGTGTCGTAGGTACCCTGATTGCCGTATCAAAACTATTTGATGGTTTTACGGATATATTTTTTGGATCAATGATTGACAAAACACACAGTAAAATGGGAAAAGCGAAACCCTGGATGCTATACGGATATATTGGTTGTGCCATTACGCTTGTCGGCTGCTTTGCAGTACCGGTGAGTTTGGGAACAACGGCTAAATATGTATGGTTCTTTATTTCTTATACACTGTTAAATAGTGTGTTTTATACAGCAAACAATATTGCTTATTCAGCACTTACGTCACTGATTACAAAGAACAGCAAAGAGCGTGTACAGATGGGATCTTACCGTTTTATTTTTGCATTTTCAACAAGTCTTCTGATTCAGGCGATTACAGTTGGATTTGTAGATAAATGTGGTGGAGATGCTGCGGCATGGAGAACGGTTGCTATTATCTATGCAATCATTGGTCTGGTCGTAAATACGATTTCAGCACTTTCTGTTAAGGAACTTCCGGAGGAAGAACTTAATGAAGGAGAAGTAAAGAATGATAATGAAAAGTATGGAATAGTACAGGCATTCAAGCTTCTTGTCAAAAACAAATATTACATGATGATTTGTGGAACATATATTTTACAGCAGTTATATGGTGCCATGATTGGAGCTGGCATTTATTACATGACATGGGTACTGAAAAATAAGAATTTGTTTGGACAATTTGCATGGGCAGTAAATATTCCACTGATCATTGCCCTGATTTTCACACCGACATTAGTTGGTAAGTGGAAAGGTATGTATAAACTGAACTTAAGAGGTTACGTCTTAGCAGTCATCGGTAGAGCACTTGTTGTTGTTGCCGGATATATGGGCAGTATTCCGCTGATGATGGCATTTACAGCTCTTGCAGCCTTAGGTCAGGGACCATGGCAGGGAGATATGAATGCAGTTATCGCATCTTGCTCTGAATACACTTATCTTACGCAGGGAAAGAGAATTGACGGAACGATGTACTCTTGTACTTCTCTTGGTGTAAAAATCGGTGGAGGTATTGGAACCGCTGTTGTTGGATGGATGCTTGAGTTCAGTGGATATGTCGGAACAAATGCAACTCAGCCACAGTCTGCACTTGATATGATGCAGTTCATGTATCTTTGGCTTCCGTTAATCTTTGATGTATTGATTATGTTTGTACTTTCAAGAATGAATGTAGAAGATGCAAATAAAAAACTGAAAGCAGAAAAAGGAATTGCTGCAGACGAAGTAACAGATGCATCAGACATAAATTAGAATTGACAGGAGAAAGTGTTGTCTGGTCGTTGCTCGATGAGACAGTGCTTTTTTCTATAAATAGTCCTTTTAGTATTTATACATGGTAAGGATGCTCAAAATATTCAGTGTAGAATACTAAAAGGTCATTCAGATATTTTTTTAGGTTGCTCATTTGCAATTCCTCCTTTCCTTATTTACAAGTTGATTATAAGATAGGTGTAAAAGGATTGCTTGCCAAATCGAAAGAAGATATAGACAAATGTTGCAAAGGGGAGTATTTCATGCAGTTAAAATATGTTGACACAAAAGAGGAGATTATAGCAATAAATAGGAAGTCAAAACATATTGAACCACATCTTCATAATGCACTGGAGATCGTTTGTGTAACAAGTGGATCATTAGAACTTGGTGTTGGACAGGAACTATACCATATGGAAAAAGGAGATATAGGCTTTGTATTTCCAGATGTTATTCATCACTATCAGGTACTGACACCCGGTGTAAATAAAGCGACTTATCTGATTGCATCGCCATTTGCGATAGCCAAATTTGCAGATATCATGCAATCCATGGCTCCTGAATACCCAATCATCAAAGCGGAAAAGGTTGAACCGGAGGTATATAGGGTTATAAATGCAATTTTAGAGACAGAACAGTCGGATATTACTGTTACACAGGCATATCTTCAAATTGTGTTGGCACGCTGCATAGGAAAATTAAATTTGGTAGAAAAGAGCAGTGTGGGGAGCAACGATCTTATTTACCAGACAGTTTCCTATATATCAGCAAATTTCAAGAAGAAGTTTTCGTTGGAAGAGATGGCAAAAGACCTGGGCGTGAGCAAATATGTTTTATCCAGACTCTTTTCCAAGACATTCCATAGAAACTTTAATCAATATCTTAACGATGCAAGGCTGAACTATGCATGCCATCGTTTGGAAAATACGAGTGATTCTATTACAAATATTTGTCTGGATAGTGGATTTGAAAGTCAGAGAACGTTTAACCGAGTATTTAAAGAAAGATATAAAATATCACCAAGTGATTATCGAAGTACTTGTGTGAAAGAGATGTTGTCATAAAAGGTTCTGTTGATCGAAATATTTACTTTGATTTTACAGTGCTATGTATTTGATTTCATGTGTGGATGATATAATATAAAAATATTTGTAGAAAATAGCGCTTTATTTTATTATGAAAAGAGCAAGGTGTATTCTAAAGAAACAAGAAAGGCAGGGCGCATATGAACATGAGAAAATCCATAATCGATTTTAATGAAAAAAAAGGATTCATCTGTGATATGGATGGTGTGATCTATCATGGCAATCAGATATTGCCAGGTGTTCCAGAATTCATTCAGTGGCTACATGATGAAAAGAAAGAATATTTATTTTTGACAAATAACAGTGGATATACACCACGAGAATTAAATCAGAAACTGGCTAGGATGGGACTTGATGTGCCAGAAGAACATTTTTATACCAGTGCATTGGCAACAGCCGCATTTTTAAAGGAACAGGCGGCGGGATGTTCGGCATTTGTGATAGGAGAAGCCGGCCTCTTAAATGCGCTGTATGATGCAGGCATCACAATGAACGATGTAAATCCGGATTATGTTGTTGTGGGAGAAGGACGATCCTATTCATTGGATACATTAACAAAGGCAACAAATTTGGTTCTGAAAGGAGCTAAGCTGATCGGAGCGAACTCGGATGTTTCCGGACCGATTGAGAACGGCATTGCTCCTGCTTGTCGTGCATTGGTTGCCCCGATAGAAATGGCAACAGGAACACAGGCATATTTCTGTGGAAAACCAAATCCACTGATGATGAGAACAGGATTAAATATGCTTGGATGTCATTCCGCAGAGGCTGTGATGGTTGGTGATCGCATGGATACAGATGTGGTTTCAGGAATGGAAAGTGGCATGTCTACGGTATTGGTTCTCTCTGGATGTTCAACGAAGGACACACTCAAAACTTATGCTTATCTTCCGACAATGGTATTGAATGGAGTGGGAGATATCGCCAGTATAGCAAAAGCAAAAGAGAAATAGTGTTCGATAACTGGAAAACGTCATGCATCTCCACATCTTTTCCTTATCATGGAAATAGAACAGGGAATTTTACTTTCTTCTTATGAAATTCCAAAAGGAGAAGATAAAAATACATTTTCATACGAGTCCATGAAAAATGTTGATTATAGTGAATTGAATAAATCCGAAAAGTTTACACCGGCGCTGTATCACGAAAAGGATGGCGTTTGGGAAGGAGGAAGCATAAGCAGGTTTTCTCCGGTTATGATATTTAAACTTTGGGAAAAA
>ERZ773158.1813-NODE-1813-length-17842-cov-10.387530_pt1 | contig 17842 bp, 15 predicted proteins | sample MGYA00511918_ERZ773158 | MGnify/ENA primary metagenome ERZ773158 (study PRJEB29015, sample SAMEA2737876) | human gut metagenome | biome: human gut; feature: human-associated habitat; material: faeces | place: China | collected 2012 ...
CATCTCCTGATAACTGGCACTTCCAAGTGCTCCTGCGATCAATCCAAGAACTTTATTTCCTGCAATATAATCTTTTGTTTCTGCCTGATTTCCCTGTTCTGATTTACATATCACAGGCGATTTCAGATAAATTGTATAATGAAGCTGATTCTGCTCTTTCAATGCTTCTTTTTTGACAAAGACATGCTCTTTTTCAATATTCTCCCTACTGTCCAGTGCAATGAGTTCCATATTTACAAGTCCAAGTCCTCTGGTTCTCGATACTCCGATATGCTTCACAATCGAAACTGCATTTTCAAGCAGCTTCTGAAATTCTGGTTTTATCAGACTACATTCTGCTTCAAACACAATCCCCTTTTTTACCACCCGGATCGTACGAAGTGAATTTTTGTCTGCCACCCCTGTTTCATATTCAATAGCAGTCTGTGTACGCGTATATGTATACTGTTCTAACACATTCTGCTGGCTCACCAGTTCCGTTCCCTGAAATTTATTTAGATCTGAAACAATATTGTTATATCCCTCTATATAAGCATTTGAAAGACAAAATGCACTTTTTTGACTCCCACTCTGTCCAAACATCTGCCCGAATTGCGTCTCTGTCACAAGACCTAATTCCTGCATTTCAAGCGCTGCTTCCCGAATACAGCCTTTTAACCTCTTAGCAGGAATATATGGCAATCCATATTCATCATAGACAACATCAAGATCTATGAGACTATTATGTGTCTCCCCCGAAGCTGTACATAAATCACTTAACAGTTTTATTTTAATTTTCATGCTCTTTTCCCTCTCCAATGTATAAATCCATCATTTCAAGTACATCGTACCAGACTGCATATTCCTCTTTTTCAAACTGCGTATATCCTCTGGATTTTAAGAACGTCACTGTCTCCTGCCTGCTATTTTCTCCCTTGGAAATTGCATTTCTCAAAAGTTTTGCTTTATTTCTTGGAAGGCTCTGAAATACTTCGGACCATTCTTCAAACTTTTCAACACTAAATCCTCTATTCCTGATATTAAGTTCTGCCCGATCTTCTCTTAGTGGCACATAATAAGGTCTTGCAAGAAAGAACTGTCCATTCACTGCATAGTGTTTTTCCCGATAGGCTTCCAAATGCGCCACACTGATATTGGTACAAAACTGAAAGTCAAAAAAGTTTCCTATTTTTCCTTTGCCGGTGTTTTCCTCCACTTTTCCTCGATGAGACTCCTCTTTTGCTCTTGTCTTGGCACTTACACAACATGCTTCTGCCACCTTGTAAGCATCCGAGAATGGAAAATGACTGTTAAAAAATGCAATCCCTCCACATGCACTATAGTCTTTCTCCTCCCCAATATGCTCTAAAAAATATCTGACTGCCGGTACTGCTAATTTTGCATTGCACACAAAGGTAATATCGTCCCCGGCAACTATAATTTCTCTGTATAATTTCTTACCATCAGCCATCTTCACTTGCGGAGTTAATTCATCCATATACTTTACCATCTTATCAAAATTATTGCGGAAAGTATCTGCGATTTCTTTGGAAATATTGCGCATTGCAGGAACCGCATTTTCATAACCATTTATTTTCAGCATGATATGTCTGATACTGTCTCCCATACTGTTTCCATCAATATGGCATACCGCCAGCGTTGAATTATCTCCCTTTTCTGTCACCATATTATCAAATACTTTTTCACTTTCCTGTTTTGGGAACGCATTTCGTTTTAATACTGCTTCTGTACAAAAATATTTTCCTTTTTCTACTTTTGTAATTGGATAACCGGTGATCGGATCTGCCTCCATAAATGGCATTGCTCCTATTGGCTGCGACGATGGCATATTTGCTTTTACACGTCTCATTTCTTTATTGATCGCTTCATAATCAAAATTATAGGAGTCTGTTTTTTCCACCACTGCAACTGCCAGATTCAGGGAATAAGTCTGCTCCATAATGTACTTTGCAAGAAAACGATTTACTTTTTCACATTCAGCTCCATTCCGGAATAACACATATGCATTACCACCACCAATAAACAGAACCTGCATCTGTATTTCTCTGTTTTCCAAAAATGCATGTTCATTATCATTTTCCCAGTCTGTCATGTAGTTTTCTTTCACTGCTTCTGCTATATTTTTTCTGACATAAGCATTCAGACCATCCATAATCACATTTGCAACGATTACAGATGCCCCGATAATCTCTTTTGCTGCATTGCTTTTAAAGATATAACTCTGTATCCCTGACATCATACATTGCCAGTACTGCTTTTTCCTGTAGTTCTGGTTTCATAAAGTCCTCCTCATTTGCTGAATTTTCTAAACTTTTTAAAATAAAAATAGGATTCTTTCCTGTTTCCGTTTTCCTTCACAACACGTTCACTGCACGCCGCTACTACTGTCACATCCTGTTCCAGTAAAGTGTTTATAATTTGAAATGCCAGCGTAAATTCCCCCTGACATAGCACTGCTTCCGGAGAATACCCCATTACTTTTTTTACTGTAGCATCACAAAGTCTTCTGATATCGTCTTCTGTTGCCTCCGCCGGAACATTCGGAAATGGTATGTCAACAATGGCTCCATATTTGTGAGCCTCTTTTTTCTGCTGTTCTCCCCAGTATTTTGAAGGGTGATTTGTTAAATTTATAAAAACCGGCTTATTCATATACCTTCCTTCCACACTCTATAAACATACGGATTGCCTGTCCTAACGTGTTCTGGTCAGCCCGCAGACTGCTGTCTGACATATGATTGAAATTGTTCCGTTCGTTTTTTAATAATTTATATAACAGCAGCATGTCCATAATGTTGTCGTATTTGTTACTGTCGATTTGTATGTTGCAGATTTCTCCAATCTTTTTTCTTTCTTTTCTTTCTTTATCCTTTTTCTCTGTAACTGTAACATCAATCTTATTTTCCGGGAACTCCTTCATATATCTTTGGTTTCTTCCCCATTTGAGTGGCTTTTTTATATTAGATTTCTTCGTTTTCTTATCCATAATCGCCGTCCAAATAAAACATTCAAAAGCAATCTGACTTATCACAAAATTATCATTTCTCTCGTAGTTTTTATGTGCACTATTCTTAATTGTATTTAAGGTACTCTCCGATGTTCCATATCGAATGATGCCTTTGCTTACCCATTCTTTCGGCATTTTGGACTCAATATAAGTAATCGCCTGTTGATAAAACTTCTTCTTATACAGCCATTCTATGATATCCAGACCTGTGCAGGAATCTTCAAGTAGTTTTCCATAGTCATCCTTGATCTGCGTCCAGAAAATATCAAGAAGATTATCATCACCATCTTTCTTTTCTTTCACATAATTTCGAAAAGCAGCCAGATTGCAGTCAAAACTTTCCATATCACACATCTGGATATTTTCAACAATGGTCTTCATCATGCCAATAGGTTCTAGTGCGACTTTTTCACCTGTACTCTTATAATAGTCTTCCAGCTGCTCCGCTCTGCCATATCTGGAAAATTCATTGATTCCTGAAACAAAATCAAATATTCTATAAGTCTGTGTCTGATCCTGTATCGGATTCGGTTCTTTACTATTTGCAATATATTTTATGGAATATATGCCGTTTGGAACGATCTTATCGTTTTTTAGAAGTGAGATAATGGCATTTATCACAAGATTCAGATTACGGAATCCGCCCTGTGTGTCAATCCATAATTTAGGATCTTCTGTTTCATTTTCTTTCCAGAATTTTCGAATTGCTTCTACAGCTTTAAAAATTGCTTCTATAGAATTATCATCTGTCACATTAATCAATAACACCTGATCTTGCGTTACCCCTTCTATTCTTGAAAGATAAAAATCTACAGCACTTTCGTTTTTCTCCTGCCCCTGATATTTAAATCTGACTTTTTTCTGTGTCTCCGGAGTCGCAAAGATAATAATTTTGTTCAGATTTTTCTCCCGTTCCATAATCATTTTACTCACTGGCTCAAGCTGGCTGTAATATTCTATTTCTTTTCTGCACTCTCCCAATGATCCAGCCTTTTCACTCAGGCTCTCCCAACAACACTTATTGGAAATTATTTCTTCATTATCCCTTCGAATCGGCAGTGTACTCATACCCAGAACCAATAAATTTTTCCCCATAATTTTCACCTTATCCTTTCGTTCTTCCCAACAATATTGTTTGATTAAATTACACTTAATTTCACTTTACTACTTTACAATATGGCTTGCAAGCTTCTGCGAATATGTGATTGTTTTTCCTCTAAAAAAATAAAGAATTGCTTTTTGATTTCCTAATAAAGTCAAAAAAATAAGCCTCTGACACAAAATCAGAAGCTCATCTTTTCTAATTATTTTAAAAACGTCACCTTAATCTCCGTACCAACGCCCTCTTCACTTTCCAGAAAGATCTGCGCCTCATGCTGCGCTACGATATGCTTTACGATGGCAAGCCCCAGTCCTGTGCCGCCGGTCGATTTGGAACGGCTCTTATCCACGCGGTAGAAACGTTCAAACACACGCTTCTGAGATTCCTTTGGGATACCAATTCCGGTATCTTTCACGGTCAGCGTTGGGTGTCCGTTCTCCGTGCCCGTCATGATCGTCACTTTTCCACCCTTTTTATTGTAACGCACCGCATTGCTGCACAGATTGTAGATCAGTTCGTCGATCAGGTTTCTGTTTCCCCTGATCTCAGCGGAATCTCCCTGTACTTCCACTGTCACCTCGTTCTTTTCCGCCGGGATCTCCATCATTGCCTGACAGTTTAACGCCATCTCATGGAGGTCTAACGTCTCAAACTCGATCTTTGTGTCGTCGCTGTCTAACTCGGAAAGCTTGATGATATCATTGATCAGATATTGCAGACGCTCTGCGCTCTTATGGATTTCCGTGGCAAAATGAATGGTGTCCTCCCCACTTGTCATTCCACTTGCAATGAGTTCTGCATAACCGGAAATCGCAGTGAGCGGTGTCTTTAATTCGTGTGAAACATTTGCAGTAAATTCCTGACGCATCTGGGAATGTTTTAAAATATCCACATGCTGCTGCTTGATAGTCGCAACAAATGGCTTCATCTCGTCATAAACATCATTTTCTTCCAGCAGTACAATATTGTCCGCCATCTTTTCGATTGGTGCCACAAGACGCTTGGTAAGCCTGTGTGCAAGGACTGTGCACAGTACAAATACGCAGAATCCCACAGACAACGTGAGATATACCATCTTGATGATCAGACTGTAGATGCTGTTACTGTCTTTTCCAATACGCAGAACTTTTCCGTCATCTGTTCTCATTGCATAATAAAAAGTATGTTTTGCGGACGTAGTCGATTTCCGCATCGCACGCCCCTCTCCAGCTGCCAATGCAGAAGCGATCTCCGGTCGTTCCCTGTGATTTTCCATCTTCGACTCGTCTTCCATGCTGTCATAGATGACGGTTCCATCCTCATTGATCAGCGTGATACGCAGCCCATCTTTATTCAGATTATAGTTGATCTCATCCGGCAGATCCTCCGGTTTCATCATGGAGATCACATGGGTGTTTGCCTTCAGATCGTCAAAAATCTGTTTTTTCAATATATCATAAAAAAGCACCATGGCACAGATTGCCATGACAATAATTGCAATTGCTGAGATCAGCATAAATTTGCTGTTGATTTTCTTTTTCATCCTATCACCGTCTTACGTCTGTCCTGCTTTTTCCTGCTCCTTAACGGACGTCACTCCACCATGTAACCGACATTGCGCACGGTCTTGATGTAACTTCCTGCACCTCCAAGTTTCTGTCTCAGCGTCTTGATGTGCATATCGACTGTCCGGCTCTCACCCTCATAGTCAAAGCCCCACACCTGGTTCATGATCTTATCCCGCGACAGCACGATTCCCTTGTTGATGACAAGGTATTTGAAAAGTTCAAATTCTTTGTAGGTGAGCTCGCACAGGTTTCCATCCACGTAAACGGCGTGTTTATCGTTATCCACCAGAATATTTCCGTAGGAGATCTGTGATTCTTCCTGCGCATTCGTGGTTCTGCGCAATAATGCCTTGACGCGGGAGATCAGCTCCATGACACCAAACGGCTTGGAAATGTAATCGTCCGCTCCAAGATCTAACCCTTTTACTTTGTCAAGCTCGGATGTTTTTGCTGTCACCATAATGATCGGCACCTTCGCTGTGTTTTTATCTGCACGGATCTTTGTCAGAATATCAAGGCCGTCCTCATTCGGAAGCATGATATCTAATAAAATCAGGGCCGGAACTTTGCTCTCTAACCTTTTAAAAAGATCTGCACCGCACTCAAATTCTTCTACCTGATATCCGCTGTTTTTTAGCGCATAGCGCTCGATCTCGCGGATATTTACATCATCTTCTACAATATAGATTGTTGCCATAATCATTTCCTCCCACTGTTCGCTCTATAAATAGATTATAATACAGCCTGCTTTGTTTTTTCTATAAGTCTTTCCCTGATTCACAAAAAATTCGCAACACAAATATTGTGCTGCGAATTTCTTCCCGGATTTAATCTATCTCATATTTTTGTTCAAATTCATTTTCCAGTTTTGTAAATTCTGCACTCTCTTTTTCATCCATCTGCTCTGTAAAACTGTGTTCCTCCAGACCGGTATCATTCAACTGCATCATATATACTGCGATATTGGAGCAGTGATCGGCAACACGCTCGTAGTTCATGGCAAGATCCGAGAGTACCAGTCCAAGTCCGATCGTGCATTTTCCCTTGCGCAGACGCTTCATATGATGTTTTTTTACCGTTTTGTTCAGACCGTCAATGACTTCCTCTAACGGTTCCACGGAACGCGCAAGTGGAATATCGGTATTGATAAACGCTCCGGTCGTTCTCTCTAAGATATCCCGCACGGCTTTGGAGTAAATGTTCATCTCCTCCTCCGCTTTCTTAGAAAACTTTGCATCCTCTTTCTGCATCTGCTGCACACATTCTACCACATTTACCGCATGATCGGAAATTCTCTCGAAATCAGTAAGACAATGTAAAAGCGAAGTCACCCTCAGACTGTCCGTATAAGAAAGATCCCCACTGTTTAATTTCGTCAGATAGGCGCTGATTTTATCATCATACACATCTACGCGGTTTTCTTTTGCAATCACTTCCGCAAATTTCTGATCCGAAGGCTCTTTGATACATTCCATTGCCTCGATAAAACTGTTTTTTGTGATCTCTGCCATCTGGTTTACTAAAGTTTTACATTGCTCGATTGCAAATGCAGGACTGCTCACAAAACGCTCATCTAAAATGGCAAACACATCTTCTTTGGCAGATTTTTCCTCGTCAGATTCCGGGATCGTAAGGTAAGCCAGTTTTTCCAGCCCACGGATAAACGGAAATAGAACTACAGTTGTAAATACATTAAAAATACTGTGGATCAGCGCGATCCCTGCAACTCCTACCGTCTCCCCGACAAATTCAAAATGAAAGATTGCATTTCCGATATAAAATACTGTAAGGAATAATAAGGTTCCGATAATGTTGAAATATAAATGCACGAATGCGGTTCTCTTTGCGCCCCGGTTTGCACCGATCGCTGAGATCATCGCTGTGACACAGGTTCCGATATTCTGTCCTAAGATAATCGGAATAACCGAACCATAAGTAAATGCTCCTGTGACAGACAATGCCTGCAGGATACCAACAGAAGCCGAAGAACTCTGAATGACTGCGGTGAGCAGCGCTCCTGCTAACACGCCGAATACCGGATTGTTGAACATCGTCAGAATATCGGTAAACTCCGGCACATCCGCAAGCGGCTTTACAGCATCGCTCATTGTCTCCATACCAAACATTAAGATTGCAAATCCAAGTAAGATTTCACCGATATCTTTCTTTTTGTCCTTGCCGGACATATACATAATAATACCGATCAGTGCGAGAACCGGTGAAAAAGAGGACGGTTTTAACATGCTGATCAGGAAATTGGAACTCTCGATCCCGGTTAGGCTCAAAAGCCATGAGGTAACTGTCGTTCCAATGTTTGCACCCATGATGATCCCGATCGCCTGCGACAGTTTCATGATGCCTGAATTTACGAAACCGACAACCATGACCGTTGTAGCTGAGGATGACTGGATCACAGCTGTCACGCCAGCTCCGAGCAATACCGCTTTAAACGGATTCGAGGTCAGGCTCTCTAAGATACGCTCCAATTTTCCGCCGGACATTTTTTCAAGACCGCCACCCATAACACTCATTCCGTACAGGAACATTGCCAGACCGCCGATCATTGTCAGAATTCCAAAAATATTCATAATCTCTCCCTTACATAGACATATACTAGGTTATTGTTTACATTTCGATTCCATATTATAAACTACATGTAAATCTTATGTCGGTTTTATGTAAAATCTATGTAAAATTGCAATCAGGAGTCTTTTAGCATACCTTTTTTATGTCTGTAAGGGAAAAGTTTTCTTAAAATTTATTCGTCTTCGTGTTTTCCGGTGATAGAATAGATCACCCATTCTGCAATGTTGGTTGCATGATCTCCGATTCGCTCAAAATATTTTGCAACCATCAGCATATCCGTTGCCATCTCACCATTTTTTACATTCTCATTGATTTTTTGGATGAGTTCTTTCCGGAAACTGTCAAAAAGATCGTCCACCACATCATCACGGTTGATGACCCAGCGTGCCAGTTCGAGATCTTTGTTGACAAAAGCATCCACACTCTTGATAACCATATCGGTTGTCTCTTTTGCCATCTCTTTGATCACTTCCATATTAATGGCGCTTTTTTCATAATCGGAATCTGCCATCAAAATGGTCATCTCCGAAATATCCGCTGCATGATCGCCGATACGCTCCATGTCCGTGATCATTTTTAATGCTGCGGAAATTAATCTTAAGTCTTTTGCTACCGGCTGCTGTTGAAGCAGCAGTTTCATGCAGAGAGATTCGATTGTCTTCTCCTGTTCGTCTACTTCCACGTCAAATTTGATCGCCTGCTCTGCTTTTTCTACATCCTGCTTTACCAGTGCGGATATCCCCATCTCGATTGCCTGCTCAATCAGGCTTCCCATCTGAATCAATTCATTATTTAATTCTAATAACTGTCTGTCAAATCGATTTCTCATATCATTCTCTCCTTTTTATTTATGTCAACCAAAACGTCCTGTGATATAGTCCTCGGTACGTTTATCCTGTGGAATTGAGAATAATTTTTCTGTCTCGCCAGCCTCGATCACCTCTCCTAATAAGAAGAATACGGTTTTATCCGAAACACGCACAGCCTGCTGCATATTGTGTGTGACCATGACGATGGTGTACTGTTTTTTCAGTTCAATGACAAGATCCTCGATCTTGGATGTGGAGATTGGATCAAGCGCGGAAGTCGGTTCGTCCATTAGGATGACTTCCGGTTCCACTGCCAGTGCCCTTGCGATACATAATCTCTGCTGCTGTCCACCGGACATGCCAAGTGCGCTTTTTTTCAGACGGTCTTTCACTTCGTCCCAGATTGCCGCATCACGCAGGGATTTTTCCACGATCTCATCTAATTTTGCTTTGGAGCGGATACCATGAGTTCTCGGTCCATACGCAATATTGTCGTAAATACTCATCGGGAACGGATTTGGCTTCTGGAATACCATGCCGACTCTTTTTCGTAAAAGATTGACATCCATCCCCTTATAGATATCCTCGCCATCTAACAGGACATTTCCTGTGATCTTACATCCTTCCACCAGGTCATTCATTCTGTTCAGACTTTTTAAAAAGGTGGATTTTCCACAGCCGGATGGTCCGATAAAAGCTGTGATCTCGTTTGCATGGATGCTCATATTGATATCTTTCAACGCATGAAAATCACCGTAATATAAATCAAGGTTTGAAATTTTAAATTTTTCACTCATATTGTTTCCTTTGCTTTATCTGTCTGTTCACAGACGTTTTATTTTATAATGATCCATATTCAGATTTTTATCTGAATGTTTTTTCGAATTTACTTTGTTGCTGCTTCCAGTTTCCTTGCGATCAGGGACGATAATCCGTTGATGAGAAGCACCACGATCAGAAGAACGACTGCTGTTGCGTATGCTTCATTTGTATGAAGTCCCTCTCTTGACAGCGAATACATATGAATCGCAAGGGTTCGTCCGGAATCCATGACACCTGCTGCCTCCGCAACGGTTCCTGCCGTATAGATCAGTGCCGCTGTCTCTCCTACGATACGTCCGATTGCAAGGATGATACCAGACAAAATACCCGGAATCGCCGTTGGAAGTACGATTTTAAAAATGGTGCGGAGCTTTCCTGCGCCAAGTCCGAAGCTTCCCTCACGGTACATATCCGGCACACACAAAAGCGCTTCCTCCGTTGTTCTCATAATGACCGGGAGAACCATGATCGCAAGTGTTGCCGCGCCAGCTAACATGGAATATCCCCAATGCAACGCTGTCACGAAAAACAACATACCGAACAGTCCATAGATAATGGATGGGATACCGGTCAATGTCTCTGCTGTAATACGCACCAGCTCAACGAGTTTATTTCCTTTTTTTGCATATTCGACAAGATAAATTGCTGCTCCGATTCCAAACGGAACAGAAAAAAGCAGTGCGAGCAATACCATTGTGATGGTGTTGATGATCGCCGGCATCATTGACACGTTATCGGAATTGTAAGTCAGTGAAAACAGGCTTGGTCTTAAATACGGAACACCGTGGATCAAAATATAGCCCACCAGATAAACAAGCACTGTCACGGTGATCACTGCAGAGGCTCCCACCAGAAGCAGTAAAATAAAAGATCCCGGATGTTTTTTATAGGATTTCATTCTGTCTTTCCACGACAGTTGATTGATCGGAGTGATATTTTTTTCCATACTGCCTCTACTCCTTTCCTCTACGTTTCAAAATAGAAAACGATATATTAATAATAAGAATAAACACAAACAGAACTACGCCTGTAGCAATCAATGCTTCCCTGTGAAGATCCGTGGCATATCCCATCTCAAGTACGATATTCGTTGTGAGTGTACGCACACCTTTGAAAATACTGTCCGGCACTCTCGCCTGATTGCCGACTACCATCATGACTGCCATTGTCTCACCGAGTGCGCGTCCTACGCCGAGCACAACTGCTGCAAACACACCTGATTTTGCAGCCGGAACAACAACCGTAAAGACACTTCTCTCATGTGTGGCTCCCAGTGCGAGTGCTCCCTCATAATAGCTCTCCTCCACTGCACGGATGGATGACTCGGACACGCTGATAATTGTAGGTAATATCATCATTCCAAGTAACAAGGCTGCTGTCAAAATGCTCTGTCCATTGCCTTTGAAATGCTCCCTGACAAACGGAACCATAACGACCAGTCCGAAGAATCCATAAACAATAGAAGGGATTCCAGCCAGCAGATCAACGATCGGTTTTAATACCTTATGTAATCTGTCCGGACAGAAACGTGCCATGAAGATAGACATCAGAATTCCGATCGGTACTCCGATGATCAAGGCTCCGCCTGTTACATAGATACTTCCCAGGATCATCGGGAAGATACCATATAAGCCGTTGCCGGGTTTCCATTTTGTTCCTCCGAGGAAGTTGGCAAATCCAATCTCTTTCATTGCCGGAACCCCATTTGCGAACAGGAACACGCAGATCAGTACAACTGCTACAATGGAAATAATGGCGGTAAACAGAAATACATATTTCATTACAATTTCTTTTAATTTATTGATATTCATATATTTATGTTCTCCAAAATCTGAGGAATGCCTGACAGTGCAGGCTTCATATCATTATGTAATGCTTTACAAATTGTAAATATCCTGATTTCCGAAAAAAGGCCGGAGGAGTTTTCCATCCGACCCTTCTGTCAGTAATTTTTTAATTTCTTATCTCTGATGTTTTTTTCATACCAGATATTTTCATTGATTACTTACTCTGCAAGTTCATCCCAGCTTGTAACATCTCCAACATAGACACCTTTTACCTGATCGGATGTAAGGTTTGCTGTTGGGTTGTCAAGATTTACGACCACTGCGATACCATCCATAGCGATTGTTGTTGCGGTAAGTCCCTGCTCTGTCTCAGAATCTTTTAATTCACGGGAAGCCATACCGATATCACTTGTACCTGCTGCTGCGTCTGTCATACCTGTTGTGGAATCACTCTCCTGAATCTCGATCTCTGCACCGGAGTTTACGGCTGTGTAAGCTTCTTTTAATTTTTCCATAACTGGTGTTACAGAAGAAGAACCGCTGACTGTCACTTTACCAGTTGCTCCGTTGGATTCGAATGCTGCCGCATCATCAGAACCGATATATCCGTTCTCTGTGATGACTGCCTGACCTTCTGCACTCATAATGTAGTTGATGAAATCCTGTGTGATGTCGCTTGCTTCACCTTTTGTTGCGATGTTGAATGGTCTTGCAATCGTGTATGTACCATTTTTGATATTCTCTACTGTTGCTTCTGCTCCGTCAATGCTGACTGCTTTTACAGTGTCATCTAAAGAACCAAGGGAAACATAACCGATTGCATACTCATCACTTGCTACAGATGTAAGCATTACGGATGTGCTGTTTGTGATGATCGCTTCCTCTGTTGTGTTGTCCACTTTATTTCCGTCTGCGTCTTTTTCTTCGATTCCAAATAATTCGATGAATGCACCTCTTGTACCGGATCCATCCTCGCGGGATAATACATTGACATATTCACTTGCATCAAAATCTGTTGTAGCTGCCGGTGCTTCCTCTGCGGTTGTGTCTGCTGCTGCATCTGCTGTGGTATCTGCGGATGTACTGGTGTCTGCTGTATTATCAGAACCACATCCTGCGATCATGCTGACTGCTAACATTCCTGTTACGAATAAACTGATTACTTTCTTTTTCATTTTGATTTTCCTCCAAATCTTTATGGGATCTTGCGTTTCCCATCTTTGTTTTTTTGTCTCTGTCTCATTGACAATGACTACTTTAAAGGCAGCGTGTAAAATCTAAATATCTTCCTTTGTAAAACGTCTGTAAAATGATGGTAAACAAAAAAATTGGCTTTTCACTCACTGATTTCTCTGTATCAGCAAATGAAAAGCCTGCTTTTTATATTTTCTCTTTGCGAAAACTTGCCTTACGATAAGCATCCGCATAAAAATATTCCTGGGAATTCAACTGGATGTCTCCCCCATCTCTGTGATAATAATTTCCATCACTCTTTAACACACTCGCTTTTACGTTGTCTCTCAACATAAGATTAAAACTTTCCAATATACGTTCTTTGAGTTCCGGACTATATACCGGAGCTGCAACCTCTACACGCTTTGTCGTATTTCTTGTCATAAAATCGGCGGAGGCAATATAGACTTCACTGTCCTCACCTTTTCCGAAAATATAAATTCTGGAATGTTCTAAATATCTTCCCACAATACTGATGACCTGAATATTGTCTGTATACCCTTCCACTTCCGGAATGAGGCAGCAGATCCCACGCACGATCAGATCGATCTGTACTCCTGCCATAGATGCTTCGATCAGTTTATCGATCAGTTTTTTATCTGTCAGAGAATTCATTTTCACTCCTATGTATCCTGCATTGCCATCTTGCACCTTTGCAATCTCTGCATCTATTTTGTCAATCAGCTTATTTTGCAGACAATTTGGTGCAACAAGCAGATGATTTGTATGCTCCACTGTCTGCGCAAGACACAATTTATGGAACACTTCCGCTGCTTCCTCGCCAATCGCCTGATCAGCGGTCATCAGGGAAAGATCTGTATACAATTTTGATGTCTTTTCATTATAATTTCCAGTTCCGATCTGTGTGACGTAACGGATTCCCTCCTCTGACATATAAGTGATCTGGCAGAGTTTGGAATGGACTTTAATGTGATCCAGTCCATAAATCAGCCTGCATCCGGCATCCTCTAACCGCTGTGACCACTCAATATTATTTTCCTCGTCAAACCGGGCGCGCAGTTCCACCAGAACTACGACTTCCTTTCCGTTTTCAGCTGCATCAATGAGTGCCTCAACAATCTGTGAATTTCTTGCCACACGGTAAAGTGTCATTTTAATAGATACGACGCGTGTGTCATTTCCAGCTTCTTTCAGCAGACGGATAAATGGTTTCATACTTTCATATGGATAGAAAAGCAGCTTGTCTTTTTCACAAATCTGATCTAAGACAGGCTTATCATCCACAAACTCCGGTGAATTCTGTGGAACCCGTTTCTCATAAAACAATTCTTTCTTCTCACGCAATGCATTCTGGATCTGGAAAAGGAACGATAATTCCAACGGTGTCTCTGTATGGAATACCTGATCCTTAAAAATTCCCAGATCTCTTCTCAAATGTTCAATCACCGTATCATCAAGAACTCTGGAATGTTCCAGTTTAACAGGACAAAGCTTCTTTCTGGTGCTGATCAGTTTTTTCATGCAGTCCCTGTAGTCCAGTTCCTCGTCATCAAACGCCTCATCCACATCAATATCCGCATTGCGGATAATGCGGATCAGGGACTTGCTCTTTACTTCATAATGGTCAAATACTTCCGGTATATAATGAAGGATCAGTTCTTCGACCAGCATGTAATGATTTTTGCCGGAAGGAACCGGGATCAGACGCTTAAAGACTTCATTGCTGCATGGGATAATGCCAAGCTTATCTCCCTTTTTTCCACCTAAAACGACAACCGCATAGATTTCTTTATTTTTCAAAAATGGAAATGGCTGTTTTTTTCCAATTACCTGTGGGGAAAGCAGCGGAAGAATTGATTCCTCAAAGTATTTTTCCAGATAGACTTTATCCTCCGGGAGCATATCGGAAAATGATAAAATTTCTACCCCCTGCTCTTCCAGTTCTTCCATATACTGTTTATAGATATGATCTTTTCTCTGTGAGATAATCCTTGTTTTTTCAAAAATTGCCTGAAGCTGTTCCTCACTTGTCATCCATGTCTTATTTTCTCTCGCCTGGTTATCTGCCAGCATCTGATCGTACAAGGCTCCAACTCTCACCATAAAAAATTCATCCAGATTGCTCTGGAAAATAGAGAAAAATGCCATACGCTCACAGAGCGGCACATGATGGCTTGCCGCCTCGTCCAGAACTCTTTCGTTAAATTTTAACCATGAAAGTTCCCGGTTTGCATAACATTCCTGCTTTTTTTCTTTTTGTGACATATCCCTGCCCTCTGCCCTTCAAATATTTTCCAACTGTTTCTGACTGCCGGCAAAACTGCTGATCGTCCCGGAATCCTGTGTCTCTGTCCTGCGTTGCACCTGAAAGAAAACAAATCCGACCACAAACATAGCTGCGATCACGACTACTCCTGCTTTCGAAGTATCAAAGATCTGTGTGCTGATTCCCATTAACATAGTTCCCATAAAAGATGCACCTTTTCCGAATATATCGAAGATTCCGAAATACTCAGACGATTTTTCCTTTGGGATAATCTTTGCATAGTAGGAACGGGACAACGCCTGAATCGCACCCTGAAATACGCCTACAAAAGTTGCCATCATCCAGAACTTCCATGCTGCGTCTAACTGCAGGGCGTAAACTGCGACTGCAAAATATGCAATGATGCAGACGGAAATTAGTTTTCCTGTCTCAAATTTCTGTGTCAGTTTTCCAAAAAGAATCGCACATGGAAATGCCACAACCTGTGTCAGAAGCAATGCCAACAATAGATTGGCGTCACTGATTCCAACGTCTTTTCCATAGGAAGTTGCCATCTCGATAATCGTGTATACACCGTCAATATAGAAGAAAAATGCGAGCAGAAAGAGCGCAACTTTCTTATTATCTTTCAACTCTGCCACACTTCTTCCAAGTCTTGCAAAAGACTCCTTTACCATGGAACCCTGATTTTCCACATAATATTTCTGCTCGTAATTTTTCAGAAGTGGGATTGTCACAAGTCCCCACCATGCTGCATTTAAGAAAAATGCGGCTGTCATGGCTGCCGGTGTGCTGATGCCGATTTTATCACTGCCCAATACCAGCAATAAACTGATGACGAACGGTACACAGCTTCCGATATATCCCCACGCATACCCATGGGACGATACCTCATCCATGCGTTCGTCGGTGGTTACATCCACCATCATGGAATCATAAAAAATCAGGCTGCCCGAAAATCCTACTTTCGCGATCACAAAAATAATCAGGAACATCAGCCACGTCTTCGGAATGGACAACGCTGCACATCCGAGAACACCGATCATCATGAAAAATGTAAATAACGGCTTTTTATGGTTTTTGTTGTCCGCGACTGCGCCGAGGATTGGTCCTAAAATTGCAACGATGACCGTAGAGATTGAGATCGCATAGCTGAGATATGCGGTAGAATCCGATGCAGAAACGCCCATATTCTGTGCCATGTTTTTAAAATAAATCGGAATAATCGTGGACACTAACAGTGTAAATGCGGAATTTCCCACATCATACAGTACCCAGTATTTTTCGAGCTTCGTCAGTTTTTGTTTCATATTCGTTTTCCTCATTCATTCTTTCCTGTGCCGTATACACATGATTTAAAAATAAAAATATTTGTCTATAGTAACTGTCACGCACCGCCTCGCCTGCATTAAAGATTTCATGTTTGGAATCTTTCATTCTTACCAGCTGCGCAGTCTTGGCTTTTTTAGCAAATTTTTCAATGCCACAATTGTCAACCATGTCGTCTTTTTCCGCTTCAAAGATTATAAGCGGAATTTTTATACTGTTAATGTTTTTTCTTTTCCGCAGCTTGCGGATCACTTTAAATCCTGCTTTTACCCAGGCATAGGTTCCGCCGTAAGTCTGGTAATTGATATTCCTCAAACGCATATTGTAGATATACATGTATCGTTCTCTGGAAATGCAGCTGCTCGTTTCAAAAGACGGCTTGTCTGAAAAGCCACTCTGTCCGGCAGCATATTTCGTTCCCTTTCCGATCACACAGAAAAAATCTGCGGTAGCTTTTGCAAGCCACTTCGGATACTTTCCAGTGTTCATCCCAAGCATTGGTGCTGACAGGATTGCTGCGTCAAAAGTCAGTGGAAACTCTTCGAGATACCGCACTCCAATGGCTCCACCCATGGAATGACAGAATAAGATTCTTCGTTTTTCAGTGAGTTCTACCACATTTTTCACAAAAAAATGCAGATCCTGCACATATTGCTCATAATCCTCGATATGAACTTTTTCGCCATCCACAACAATGCGGTCAGAATATCCGTGTCCCCTGTGTTCCGGGACGTAGACGGAATATCCGTTTTTTAGGAAATAATAGATGACTTCCTTATATTTCTCTGCAAATTCACAGAATCCGTGGCTGATGACAATAGCAGCTTTTGCCTGTGGAATCCGATATGTGCGGTAATAAATTGCTGTCCTGTCATAGCTTTCTATGTAACCGTCTTTTTCACAGTTCCTCAGATACGGTTCCACATCACACTTCATAGTCCGCTGATAATTTGCTTCTTCCGGTATCATGATGTTCTCTGCTCTTTTTTCTGTCATATGCTTTTCTCTCATTCTCAATTCTGAAGGATTCTTTGAACCAGTTCAGGCTGCAGCTCTCCAAAACGGTATTCATCCCGGATTTTCTTTGCAATATCCGGGTAATTTGTGATTATTGCATCCACGCCTGCCTCACACAGCATTCTCATATCTTTTTCTTCGTTGATCGTCCACACATGGAGCTGTCTGTTCCGTTCCCGGCACTTATCCAGAAATCCCGGATACAAAACGTTATATCCCGCCGGGTGGAGTGCGTCTGCCTTTACGACATCACATGCGTAGTCCACCGCATCAATAATTCCATCTTCATAAAGCATCCCTGTCTTAGCCTGCGGATCTGATTCTTTGATTTTCCGGATCGTATAATGGTTAAACGAAGAATAAATGACACGCTCCT
>ERZ773158.1818-NODE-1818-length-17804-cov-4.071441_pt1 | contig 17804 bp, 10 predicted proteins | sample MGYA00511918_ERZ773158 | MGnify/ENA primary metagenome ERZ773158 (study PRJEB29015, sample SAMEA2737876) | human gut metagenome | biome: human gut; feature: human-associated habitat; material: faeces | place: China | collected 2012 ...
CTGGGTCTTGGGCGCACCGTCAAATCCATACCGCTGCCGCATAATAGCGCGTTCCCGGGCGGGCAGAGCGTCCACCAGCGCACGCAGCCGGGCGGCGTCGGCGCGGCTCTCGCAGCCGGCCTCCATGTCGGCTTCATCGGGCAGGGTGTCCGCCAGCGTCAGCTGCCCGTCCGCCTCGAGCGGCTCCTGCAGCGACAGCGTCACTCCCGTCCGCCGCCCCCGCCGCAGGTCCATGCGGAGCTCATTCTCAATACATCTGCTCGCATAGCTGGCAAAGCGCTTGCCTTTGGCGGGGTCGAAGGTATCCACCGCCTTGATAAGCCCAATCGTGCCGATGGAGATCATGTCGTCCTGTGCGCTGTTCCCGGCATAGTATTTTTTGCAGATATGCGCGACGAGCCGCAGATTGTGGCGAATCAGCGTATCCCGCGCCTGTGCGGCGGCTGCCCCGCCCTTTTGCAGATCGGCAAAGGCCGCGCGCTCCCTGTCCGGCGGGAGCGGACGCGGGAAGGACCCGCTTTCGAGATGCAGCGCCAGATACAGAATATGCCCTGCCGCCGCCTGCAAAAACAAACCAAAAATGCCCAGCATACACACCACCTCGCGGAAGTGTATGCCGGGCATGGAAATTCTATTCTGTCTTTTGGGTGGCGAACGCCGGGTTGGCGGCGCGGGTCTCCTTGCCGCAGACGGTTTGGAGCTGTGCAAAGGCGCGGCGCACATCGGCGGGGACGTCCACATGGGCGATGAAGCCTTTTTTCTTTACAGCGTAAACTGCACCGCGCAGAAGGCGGCGTAGATCGCCAGGAGCAGGATGCCCTGGGCGCGGTTCAGCTTGCCCTTGACGAGGGCGGGGAGCGTCAGGATCAGCATGACGGCCAGCATGACCGGCAGATCCAGCACAAGGCTGGAATTGATGCCGAACAGCGTGGCGCTCTGCGGGATGGTGAAGGGTGCCAGCGTGATCGACATGCCGCTGACCAGCACAAGGTTAAAGACATTCGCACCGACGATGTTGCCCAGCGACAGGTCGCTGTGGCCCTTGACCAGCGAGGTGATGGCCGTGACCAGCTCGGGCAGCGAGGTGCCGAGCGCGACAAACGTCAGGGCGATGACGCTCTCGGGCACGCCGAGGGCCTGCGCGATCAGGGTGCCGTTGTCCACGAGCAGGTTTGCCCCGACGGCGATCAGCACCGCGCCCAGCACAAGCAGGATCAGCGTCTTGGCGAGGGGCATTTCCTCCTCCTCGGACGCCTCTTGCTCACCGGCAGGGGTGTTTTTCATCTGCAGCACGTTGACGGCCATGTACGCCACAAACGTTGCCAGCATGATGATGCCCATGACGCGGGTGAATCTGCCGAAAACATAGGCCGCAATGCAGTAGATGGCCGCTGCCGCGAAGAAGAAGGCGACGGGGGTTTTCAGCGTTTTGGGGTCTACCCTGCCGGGGCGCACCGCAATCGTGATGGCTGCGATCAGTGCCGCATTGCAGATGACCGAGCCGATGGCGTTGCCGTAGGCGATCTCGCCATGGCCGGACAGCGCGGACATCGTGGAGACCATGACCTCCGGCAGTGTCGTGCCGATGGAGACCACCGTCGCGCCGATGAGCAGCTCCGGCAGGTGGAAGCGGCGGGCCAGTGCGGACGCGCCGTCAACAAACCAGTCGCCGCCCTTGATCAGGAACAACAGACCGACAATAAAAAGCAGCACAGGGATGAGCATATTGATTCCTCCGTTAAAAATGCACGTTATGTGTCGGAAATTATATTATACCACGGCAGTCCGGGCGCCGTCAAACGGGGCGGGGTTTAAAATGTAAAAATGCAGCCTTTCGCGCGCATGGCTTCCCCCCGGAGGGGGAAACTGTCAGTGGCCCCGACCACTGACTGATGAGGGTCAACCTTGCAGATGCTGCCCGTTTACAGGCTACTGCCGTGCACACGCCCCTCATCCGGCCCTGCGGGCCACCTTCCCCCGCGGGGGAAGGCAAAAAGTCCCCCAATTCTTGCACACTTTCCCGCGTTGTGTCCTGCCAACACAAACACAAAACCCCGCAGGGGATACCTGCGGGGCTCTGTGCATAGAGGGGTGGGAAAGTATATAAAGGTCAGTGAATGTCTTGATTGATTACAAATATTATTATAGCAAGTTTTCTTAAAATGTCAAATGTCAGACTTGCATTTTGGTTTTCAAAAGATTATAATAAAGTCATTCCTACTTAATTTTATTTAGCAAGCGCACAAAAAAGCATACTTTTCCAATTTTGTTAAAGATAACAGTGATTGTATACTTCACTTTATTTTTTTGTGCGCATTACACAAAACAACGACAAGGAGTCAATCCATGGACGATTTGGACCACAAAATCCTACAACTGCTGGCGGAAAATGCGCGTATGCCCGTTAAGGACATCGCCCAGCGGGTCAGCCTGACCAGTCCCGCCGTATCCAGCCGCATCCACCGCCTGGAGCAGGAGGGTGTCATCGGCGGGTACACTGTCGTGCTGCGCCACCCCGACGCGCCCGCCCGGGTCGAGGCGCTGATCTCGGTACTGGTGGACGCAGCGACCCGCGCGAGCTTTCTGACCATGATCGAGCAGGAGCCGCAGGTCTTGCAGTGCTTCCGCGTGACAGGCAGCTACAACTTTATAATTAAGGTAAGCTGCACCGACATTGACGCGCTGGAGCACCTGCTGACCAAGATGCAGAAGATGGGCTCCACCAACACCCAGATCATCCTGAACACCCAGCTGGACCGCGGTCTGGCATTCGACGAATAAGCGAGGTTTTTATGGCACATTTTTGCAAAAACTGCGGTCTGCTGACTGCCCCGTACGACGAGCGGTGCCCCAAGTGCGGCGCACCGCTGCCGCATATCCCGATGGGCGAGGCTCTGTTGGAGTCCATGCGTCAGTCCCCGGAGGGTACCGTTGAGACCGGCGAGCCGCTGTACGAGCAGGATCAGGAGGAGGACCGCATCGACGCCATGAGCCAGGGCGCGACGACGGCGGCCATGCTGCTGTTCGCCATCCCCATCGCCGGGTTCGTGCTGGCGGTGGTGTGGAGCTTTGGCGGCACGCAGGACCCTGCCCGCAGGCGGCTGGCCCGGGCGTACCTGATCCGTGCGCTGGTCGTGGCGGGGCTGGTCATCCTGTTTGTGGCTGTGGCCGCGATGGTGTTTACCGCCGCACTGCACAGCCAGCTGGCCTACTACTATTACCGTTGAGGAGGCGCCATGAAAGCATCTGTCATCATCCCGAACCTGAACGGCGCGGGCTGGCTGCGGGATTCCATCGAGTCCGTCTGGGCGCAGACCGAGCAGGATTTTGAGCTGATCGTCATTGACAACGGCTCCACCGACGAGAGCCTGGACATCGCCCGCAGCTACTGCGGGCGGGACCGCTACACTTTAATTGAGAACGCCGGGAACACCGGCTTTTCCCATGCGGTGAACCAGGGCATTGCGATTGCCCGCGGCGAATACATGGCGCTGTTCAACAACGACGCCTTTGCGGAGCCGGATTGGCTGGCGGAGCTGATCAAAACCGCCGACGCCGACCCGAAAATTTTTGCGGTCAGCAGCCTGATGCTGCGCTACTATGAGCCGGAGCTGGCCGACGACGCGGGCGACTACGTGACGATCCTGGGCTTTGCCTGCAAGCGCGGCGACGGCTTAAAGGCCAGCCGCTATACAAAGCCCTGCCGTGTGTTCAGCGCGTGCGGCGGCGCGGCGCTCTACCGCAAGTCGATTCTGGACGAGATCGGCGTGTTTGACGAGCTGTTTTTCGCGTATTACGAGGACGTCGATTTGAGCTGGCGTGCGAACAATTTCGGCTACAGGAACGTCTACTGCCCCACGGCCCGCTGCCGCCACATCTGCGGCGCGACCACCGGCGCGGTGCGCTACAACCCGTTTAAGAGCATCCAGAGCGGGCGCAACAGCATTCTGCTGCCCTACAAGAACCAGCCGATTTTGATGTTGGTTTTGAATTTTATCCCGATGCTGCTGGGGTATCTGCTCAAAGTGCTTATGTTCCGGCTGCGCGGCTTCGGCGGGGATTACGCGAAGGGCTTCCGCGAGGCGTGGGCGGCGCTGCCGAAGATAAACAAACCGAAATTCAAGTGGCGGAACCTGCCCAATTATGTCTGGGTGGAATGCAGTCTGATCGCCGGGCTGTTCAAGTACATTGTGTACCGCGTGCAGCGGGCGTTGAAGATCACGTGATGGGGGCCTTGCCTTTCATTTTGCTGCGCTGTAGGGGCCGGGCATGCCCGGCCCGCCGCTTCCCGGCAAGCACCTGCTTTCCGAAGCGACAGAGGGGTTCGGGTCCGAAGGACTGGCCGAGCCTGCGAGGCCTGAGGGGTTTTGGCACCTTTCCGCAGGCTCCCTTATCTCTTACTTTCTTCGAGAAGAAAGTAAGCAAAGAAGCTTTCAATATCTCAACCAAAAAGCACCTGCTGGCCGGTCACACGCATACCGGTCAGCAGGTGCTTTTATTTACGATTTAATCCTCATCCGCAAAGTTGCCCAATGCCTTTGCCTGCTCGATGACCTTCTTCTCGAGCATCTGCGGCAGGGTCTCATACCGGACGAACTCGAACGTGAAGTAGCCGCGGCCCTGGGTCAGCTGGCGCAGGAAGGTGGTGAAGTCCTGCATCTCGGCCACGGGGACCTCGGCCTCGACGACCTGCAGGCCGTCGTCATCGGGGTTCATGCCCAGCACGCGGCCGCGGCGCTTCGTGACCTCGCCCATAATATCGCCGGTATTGTCGGCGGGGACGTGGGCTTTCAATGCGCCGATGGGCTCAAGCAGGACGGGGCCGGCCTCGGGGATGGCGGCCTTATACGCGAGTTTGGCGGCCATAATGAACGCCATTTCGCTGGAATCAACAGGGTGGTAGCTGCCGTCCAGCAGCGTGGCCTTCATGCCGACCATCGGGTAACCGGCCAGCACGCCGTGCTCGGCGGCCTGACGGACGCCCTTCTCGACTGCCGGGAAGAAGTTCTTCGGCACGCTGCCGCCGAACACGTTCTCGGCAAACTCGATGCCCTCGCCCTCGATGGGCTCGAACTGGATCCAGACGTCGCCGAACTGGCCGTGGCCGCCGGTCTGCTTCTTGTGGCGGCCCTGCGCCTTGCAGCTCTTGCGGATGGACTCACGGTACGGCACGCGCGGATTCTCGAGCGTGATCTCGACGCCGAACTTATTCTTCAGCTTGGCCAGCGCGACCTCCAGATGCTGGGTGCCCAGACCGCTGATGATCTGCTGCTTCGTCTCGGGGTCGACCACGAATCGGATGGCGGGGTCCTCCTCGATCAGGCGGGCCAGCGCGCTGCCGACCTTACCCTCGTCGCCCTTCTTGGCGACCTTGACGGCCATGCGGTAGCTGCTGATGGGGTACACAGGTGCGGGCAGCGCCACGACGCGGGCGGGGTCACACAGGGTATCGCCGGTCTTGGCGGTGGCCAGCTTGGCAACTGCGCCGATGTCACCGGCGGCGATTTCGGGCGTGTCGGTCTGCTTTTTGCCGCAGACGGTCAGCGTCTTGCCCAGGCGCTCCGGCTGGCCGGTGCGGGCGTTGACGGCGTTGCTCGTCGCGGTCAGCCTGCCGGACAGCACCTTAATAAAGCTCAGCTTGCCGACAAACGGGTCGGCCACAGTCTTAAAGACGTAGGCGCACAGCGGGGCGGCGGGGTCGGCGGTGATCTCCACCGGCTCGCCGCCAGACTCGCCCACGGCGGACGCGGTGTCCGCGCCGGGCAGCAGCACATTCATGTTGTAGAGCAGCATATCCAGCGCCTGCGCGTTGACGGCAGAGCCGCAGAACACGGGCGTGATCTGGCCGCTGCGCACGCCGGAGGCCATGCCCTGGACGATCTCCTCTGTGGTGAAAGCCTCACCCTCGAAGAACTTCTCCATCAAAGCCTCGTCGGTCTCGGCGATGGCCTCGCTCATGGCCTGGATCAGGCCCTCAAAGCGGTGGCCGATGTCGGGCAGGTCGATCTGGACCTGCTTGCCGCCTTCGTATTTGAAGGCCTTCTGGCTGAACAGGTTGATGTAGGCGACGGTGCCGTCGTCCAGACGGACGGGCACGACGCAGGGGCAGACACTGGGGCCGAACTTGATCTTCATCTGCTCCAGGATCTTAAAGTAGTCGGCGTTTTCCAAATCAGCCTTGGTGACAAAGATCATCCGCGCCTTGTTGTTTTTCAGCGCCAGCTGGTACGCCTTCTCGGCACCGACGGTCACGCCGGAACGCCCGGACACACAGATCAGCACGCTCTCGGCGGCCATGATGCCCTCGGCAGCGCCGGTCTCAAAATCAAACAGACCCGGTGCGTCGATCAGGTTGTACTTGATGCCCTCGTACTCGACGGGGACAACGCTCGAGTTGAGCGATGCCTTGCGGCGGATCTCCTCGGGGTCAAAGTCGCTGGCGGTGGTGCCGTCCTCGACACGGCCCATACGCTCGGAAGCGCCGCTCATGTACAGCAGTGCCTCGGTCAGCGTCGTTTTGCCGCAGCCGGCGTGGCCGGCCACCAGAATGTTGCGGATGTCTTTGCTTGCGTAGCCCATGGATCGTCAAACCTCTTTTCGCGCCGGGGCTGCTTCCGGCAGCCCTGCGGCGTAGAATTTCATTGCGGCGCAGTGATTTTTGAACACTCCCGCCTGTTTGATACTACTTTACCACATTGTTGTGGAAATTTAAACAGTTTTTTCGGATTTTTTGTAAAAATTTTTAGGCAAAAGATTGTGGAAAGTGTAAAAAATCGTTCCTCGACATACAGCGAGTGTAGGGGCGAGCATTGCTCGCCCGCCAACTTGGCGCAGCATCGTCTTTTCGGGAAAATTTATCACAGGGCAAACGGGCACGGGCGGGCAACGCCCGCCCCCACCAAGCGTTTCTTTGCCGGTCCGTGCAGCAAAAAAGCCGCACAGCTTTCACTGTACGGCTTAACGGCTCACTTATTTTTCCTTCTTCGCCGTCTTTTTGCGGCGGCGGGCGCGCCCGCTGTCGGCCTTGGCCTCGGGAACATAGAGGCTATAGCTCAACAGGTAGCGGCCATGGGCAGGGATGCGGTAGAACGCGGCCTTGATGCGCTCCATCGGGCCGGTGCCGCTCTCGGCGGTGCTGCCGCTCAGCATAACAACATACTGCATATCGGTGTAGCGGGCGGCCACATCGCACTGGCGCAGATTCATGTGGATCAGATCGCCCAGCTGCTCCACCATCAGAGCGGTCTCGGCAGCATCGGTGTTCTGGCTGGGAGCCACGGTCAGGATCGCCAGGAATACCTGCAGACCGTAGCGGGCCTGCACGCCGCGCTGTACGCGGTAAATTTCCTTGAACGTCTCAAAGTCGCAGATACAGGCCCCCGTGTTCTCGGTATCCGGCAGAGCAGAGAGCAGCTTGGAGACCTCGCTCTCCATATTGCGGTCTGCCTGGCGCATCTGGCGGTAGGCAGAGCCTGCGCGGCCCGGCTCAATGGTATGATGCAGGCAACCCATGGCGCTGCCGCGGCGTGCCAGATCCTCCGCCTCCTCGTGGCGGCCCAGCGTCTCCAGCGCGACGATCTTTTCCAGATAAAGGCGCTCCTCGTAGGGGTCCAGCTCCAGCGCGCGGGTACACAGCGTAACGATGCGGGTGCTCTCGCCCCATTTTTTGCAGAGCTCCAGCAGGTTTAAAATGGCTGTGCGGTACTGCCCGTGCAGACGCACGCTGACGCTTTCGACCCACGGCTCGGACGCAGACTGCGGCAGCAGCCGCCCGTCGTACAGGTTGACGATCTGTTCATAAATGCGGCTGCGCTTCTCGGCGTCGCTCTCCTTGCGGGCCAGCTCCGACAGGTCATTGACCTCAAACACATCCACGCTGCAGTCCAGATGGGGGTTCCACTGGTAGTAGCCGCGGCTGGTCACGATGCAGCCCTTCATCTCATCCAGACCCTCCGCGTCGATCATAAGGCGGAAGCGATGCAAGATGGCGCGCAGGGCCATGTCCGGGTTGGTGGACCGCTCCCCTGCCCACAGGGTATCGGTCAGTACCTTGTGGGAGACGCGCTCCCCGCGCCGCAAAACGAGATACTGCACCAGCGCCGTTGCCTTGCGGGACTGCGCCAGCTGTGCCAGCACGGGCTTGCCGTTCACACGGATCTCAAAGCCGCCCAGCATTTTGATTTCAATTGTTGCCATCCTAGTCATCCTCTCTGCTCTGATGTCCATGACGTTCCTGCATTTTGTCCGGCACACAGGTATTCATGTTTTAAAGTATAACGAGTCCATTTGAATTTGTCCAGTACATCCGCCGGGATTGTAATAAACTTTTCAAAAATCGTCCCGGAGGGCACCGCTCACGACTCCGACGATGCCTTGCCGTCCCAGGTGCCGGGTTTATACAGGATGACCGGCTCACCGGGCAACTGCACAATGGCTTTTTGGGTGCACAGCGGCACGATCTTGTTGTTGGCGTCCCGCTTGGCCACAGTCAGCACCACCGTCATAGCCGTAATGCGCGGGGTCTTGGTTTCGTCGCCGTCCTGCGTCCAGCTGCGGGCGTAGAAATGCAGATCGCTGATGAACAGCCCCATATAGGCATCCCGGGGATAGGCCGTTGTGTAGCCGTAGGCAACGTAGGGCAGTGTGACCGTCTCAGTACCGTCCTCGGCCTTGTCCTTTTTTGTGTGCTGCGGGTTGCCGTAGTGCCCGGCGTCATTCAGTTCATCGCGGTAAAAGCGCATGTGCAGGTAGCCGTTCAGCGCATTGGCCTGTTCCGGTGTCAGCAGCGCTGTGCCGTCTGTCTTTGTCAGCGGCGGCACACAGTCCTTGTCGATCAGCTCAATGTGGTTGGGGTAGACGCTGAATTCCAATGCCGTGCCCTTGCTGTAGTCGTTACCCTTGGACAAAAAAACGCTGTCCAAATTATTAGGGTCCGTTGCGCCGTCGGTGAAGCGGATATAGCCGTTCGCCTCGAGCACCTCGCCGCGGATCGTCTCAATGAGCGCATCGGCCAGATTTTGCGCGCGCGTCTGCTGCTGGATGTCCATGTACGCCTGTGCACTGGGCTGTATCAGCGTGACCGCCGCCAGCGTAAAGATTGCCAGCAGCACCATGCAGACGATCAGCTCCACCAGCGTTGTGCCGTTCTGGTTTTTCAAACGCTGCTTCATGGGTTGGTCGTCCCTTCTGCCGTGCTCTTGCTGTAGCGGTAAAACTTGTGCTGTTCCGTCGTTTTTTGGCCGTTTTCCGTAACTTCCGCGCTTGTCTCCACGCTGTCCAGCTCGACGCCTTTCACCGTAAATTCACCGTAATCGCCAAAGGAGAACGCCAGCCCATCCCGCTCATTCACCCAGCTGGGGGCCACGTTATTGGCCGGGTACAGCCCGGCGCAGAAAGCATAGGCTGTCTCCCGCAGCGTTTCGGCCTTTTGGGACATGGCGCGGGCGTACCGCAGCGAAACGACGAACATCGACGTAAAAATCATCAGCAGCAGGAACGACACAAGCACTTCCACAATGGTCTCGCCGCGCTGATTTTGTAAAGTATGTTTCATAGCGGGTCACTCCTGTGTTGTGCCGGTGCTCTGTTTGGCACCGCGGGTGTAGGTGATGGAATCGGGCTGCTGGCTGGTGTCGCAGTGGAACGTCAGGCGGTTGCTGCTGATGTTGCCGTCAGTAATGGTCAGGTCACCACTGCCGGGGGCGTAGAACGTCAGGGCTTTAATGCGGTAATACTTTGTTGGACCGTCGTTTATTGTGTAATACACCTTGGGGAATGTATTGTTTTTTGCCTGGCTGCCGTCGCTGTCGTACTTCACTGTGCGGTCATAGGTCCGTGTGAAGGCAAAGCTCTCGCCGTTTTTCGTGACTGTCACCGTAATGTCCAGCTGTAAATCGACGATTGCCATGCCCTTGCGGTTTTCGCCCTCCAGTGTGTCGAGCAGGTTGCGCAGGTCTGTGGCATTGGTGCTGTTCGCCGTCTGGTTCAGCTTGTCGGCACCGTCGCCCGGGCGGCGGCGCAGTGTTACCGTGATGGCCTCGGCCCCGCCATCAGGCTGGCTGCCGTTCGGTTTCCAGGCGAACTCCTTGGGCTGGGATTCCAAGTCATAGATGTCCTTGCCGTAGCTTTGGGAGAACATGAACTGCTCATTGACGAACTTGGCAAAGCTGCTGTCCTTATTGTTCAGCTCCCCTTCCAGCACGTCGGAAAAGCTGGTTGCCAGCTGGTAGGCTTCCTGTTCCAGCAGCTGGCGGTTGGCATTGGCCGTCAGCACGGAGGCCGCATAGACCAGCGCTGCCGACAGCGCCACAAACAGCGCGCCGATGCAGAGGACCAGTATCATCGAAAGTCCCTGCTCCCCGCGCAGAATGCTGCGTGCCCTGCGGTGCATAATGCCACCTTCTTTCCTGAAATAAAATTACGACTCGTCGCTTGTTTCCGTCCGTTTCGGGGGCGCGGTTTCCGCCGCGTCCGTCTCATCCGGGGCAGCGGCGGTCTCCGGGGTCGCCATGGGCAGTGCCGCACGGGCCCGCATCAGGACCGGGGGCACACTTGCGGGGGCGCTTTCCGCCGCCGTGCTTTCTGCAGTCTCGGCAGGCTCGACGCTCTCCGCGGAGTCCATACTCTGGGCATCCTCCGTCGCATCGGCGGTGTTCGTCTCGTTGACGGTGACCTTGACCGAATCGGACGCAACGGTCTTATCGTCGCCAATCGAGTGCGCCAGCGTCTGCAGCGTCACACTTGCGGTGAACTTTTGCAGAGCGAGCGAGTCGTCCTGCACCTTTTCCTGCAGCTCGGGCAGGGTGATGCGGTAAACAGGCTCGGCACCGTCCTCCTGCACCAGCTCCAGCATGGGAACCGTCTGTGCCTTGTAGTATAGCGTACCGCCGTCCTTTTCCACCGTGCCGGTGACGTCATAGGGTTGCGATTTCCATGTCACGTTGCCGTTCTCGTCGGTCACAGGCTCAACGCTCAGGTCGTACCAGATGCGGGTCTCGTCGGTCTCCTTGTCCACAACGGTGGTCTGCTTTTCAAGCTTCGTCGTTTTGTCGCCATAGGTCTTGGTGACGGTTTCGATTTCCCCGCGCTTATGCGTGATATTGCCGTCTGCGTCCTTCACGTCCCTGTCGTAGGTCGTCACCGTAATGCTGTAGGGCTGTTTCGTCTTACTATCCAGCGGCGTGACGGTAAAGGTATAGCTGTCGGTCAGGTTGCGCACCGTGCCTTCGGCCTGGGTGTACTTGTTCACCGCGGTCCACTCCACCGTAAAGCGGCGCAGCTCCAGCGGGGCCGTACCGCGATTGCTCTTAAACTCGGGGTCGTTGTACAGGTTGACCTCCTGCGTGTAAACGGCATTGCCAAGTGCGCGTTCCGGTTCGGCAGCGTCCACGGGGGCGTCCAGCGTGATGGCCGGCAGCTGTGCCGCTGCGGTATCCTGCTGCAGGATGTAGAACCAGTTCGACGCTGTCGTGCCGTCGGTGGGCATAACGCGCACCGCGGGCAGCAGGTATTGTTTTGCATGGTCGGGCGTCAGCGTAAAGCCGTTGCCGTCGGGCACAAAGGTATAGCTGGCGGTGGTGTCGTTGGCGCTGGCGCTCCCGCCCACCGTGCGGCTGTCCTTCGGGATGACCAGCTCGACGTCGCCATTGTTCAGCATTTCGTCCAGTTTTTTGGTCAACTCCTGCTGGGCCTCGTACTTGGCCTGCCCGGTGGGGGTATTCTGCCAAGCCTTGGCCAGATCGGCAATTGTATTGTAATTGTCCACACTGCTGAAGATATAGCCGGTAAAGTAGACATTGCCCTGTGCGGCTGCGTTCAGCGTCATGTTGAGCTTGAGGTCGTTCAGGAACGTCTCCTGATTCGGGCTGTCGGGCGCAAAGCTGCTGGCCGTAACCTTGGGCGCAGCGGCGCGGCTGACGATGGTCTCGGGCTGGCTCAACGCGCCGTCCGGGCCGTCAAAGCAGGTATTGTTATCAGCCTTGCGGCGGGCAATGACGCGGAAGCGCAATGCCTTACTCTGATACTGCTCCAGATCCAGCGTCAGGCTGCCGACGTTGCCCGTGGTGCGCAGCGTCAGCACAGTATTGCCGCCGTCATCGACGACGCACAGGTCATAGTGGCCAATGCGCGCGTCGTCGGACGGCGACCAGCTGACCGTGTAGAGCAGGGCATCCGCGTTGTCGGTCTCGCCGTTGACGCGGGTGATGGAGCTCGGCGCGCTGATGCCGGGCAGGCGCTGCTTAACGCTGTAATCCGCCACAGCGGACGCGCCGATTTCGGTGGTGTTGGCTGCCGCCACACGGGTGACCTCGAGCCGGACCTTGTCATAGCGCCAGCTGTCGCTGCCGTTGGCCAGCATGGTATCCACGTTGACAGGCAGGGTAAAGCTGTTGTTGCCGCTGTTCTGAACCTTATCGGCCAGATTTACGCCGTCCTTCAGCGCAATTTGCTCCTGACCGGTCACCTTGCCGTCCGTGTCCGTCAACAGGCCGTAGAGCTTGATGCTGTAGGTCGGCTTTTTCGCGTCCATGCCCTCTTGCGTCCAGTTGAACGTATAGGTCAGCTGATTGTTGTCCGGGTTCACCTTGCCGCCGTCGGTATCTTCGGCCAGCGTCGGGGCTTTCAGGACATTCAGGTTCAGCTGCTTGAAGATGATCTGCGGGGTCGTCTGCGTGGCCTGTTTAGCCCATTCCGGGTCATCGGTGCGGCTCACGTCGGAGAAGCAGAGCGGCGTCAGATGGGCATAGGTATAGCTGTGCTCGCCCGTGCGAACGATCTCATAGCCGTTCTTCCACCAGATTTCTTTGTCGGTGTCGTTTGTCTCGTTCGCATGGCTGGCGATGGCTGCGGACACTTCGTCCGCCGTGGCATCCCAGCGATACTTCATATCGCCCTTGCCGCTGGTGACGGGCACCGCGACAACGAGGAAGTCGGTGTAGTTCGTCATAGCATCCGACGGCAGGCTGTTCAGATTGAAGGTGACGGGTGTCTCGGTGACGATGCCCTCCCGCGCGGCCAGCGTGATGTACTGGCCGTTCAGGGACTGCCCGTTGACCGTGTCATTGCCCAGATATTTTGCCAGCAGCATGACGCGGTAGGTCGGGCTGCCGTGGGTCGGGTCTGCCAACGTTGGCGTGAAGCCGAAAGTCACCGTTGCGGTAAAGTTTTCCGCCGATTGGCCGGTGCAGGTCACGTACTCTGTCGCGTTTTCTGCTTTGGTCAGCGTGCCCGCAGGCAGACCGTCTTCATTCTTCTTGGCATCTTCTTTGTTAACATCACGCCATTGGGATGGGACGTAGGTTTCGACCTTGTACTCCGCCGAGCGTAAATAGCTGGTGCTGCCCGCTGCCGGAGTTGCCAGCGCTGTAAAGGTCTTGGTCACCCCAATACTCCACGCTATGCGGATATACTTCTTCCCATTCTGCCTGCTGAACGTATAAGGGTTCGTTACACCGTTTCTTGTTACGGTTACTGTCCAGTTTTCATCCTTGGGGTAGTCCTCATAGTTTTTCAACACAAGAATTTGCTCATATTTAAATTCTTCGTTACCATCGACCTTCGTGCATTCGTTCCAGTTAAATTCCGAGCGCTTTACAAGGCGGACTTCCAGTTCCGGTTTCGGCAGGGCGTGCATAAAGGTCTGCACGCCGCTGGTGTTGGGGTTATCAGGCTGATTCGGGTCGTCGTTGGTGTTGTAGGGCGTTACACGCACGACGAAGTAACCCGTCCACGCTTTATCTGCCACAAAGGTATAGCTGCGCTGGTAGACGTCCGCTTTGAGATAGGGATCTGCATCCGGTGCGACAATACCCGCAGCGTCGCAGGGCAGAATTTCAACACGGTAGTAAGCGGCGGGGCTGGCTGTCGTGTCGTTCGGCTCGTCCCACGTCACTTCATAACGGCCATAGACGTTGTTGTCCGCGTCCTGCACCTGGCTGGCCTTGACGTGGATTTCTCCCGGCTTGGCGGGCTTGGTGCTGTCCAGCACGTACTTATAGTAGTTCTGGATGACCTCGTCGGTGATGTCGGTAATATCAACGTCTTTTGTGACCTTACTGTTCGCGGCTTCGCCGAATTGCAGCATCACAGTCGCTCTCTGGTTGCCGGGATTGTTATCTTGGCCCGCGCCGGTATCATCGAAAATGTAGGCTTTCTTACCGTCGGTCTTGATATAGGCAGAGTTTGGTTTGGCAGGCGAGCCCGCAGATGTAAGACCGCTAATCCACCACAGACTGTACGCTGCGCCGTTCCCACCCTCTGCCAAAGCGGGCAGGAACGCAATATAAGGATTTGTCTGACTATCGACGTTATAGCCTATGTACAGACGGTGTGCTTTTACTTTTTCCGAGGACTTGTTCCAATCTATCTCGTTGTAGACCGAGTCACTTCCTTGCTCATCCGCTTTCTTCCAGTTACCTGTTGTACTGTTCGGTTTTACTGTGGTCAGTTTACGGGAATCTTTCTTAAAGAAGCTCTTGCCTGCATTTTCGGAATTTTCAATATAATAGTTGCCGTGGCCGGTGACATTCTCGCCACTCAGGCGCAAATAGGCAATCGGGAACCAACCTGTACCAACCGTGGCAAAGCAATTTGTGACATTGGTTGCTTTATTCGACCCAGAGCCATTACCGCGGCTGCCGACAATTCCGATTTTTCTGCCACACGTAAAGTCTGTATTAAGGTTTCGGCAGCGGTCAATATTTACCGTAACATTATCAATGTTCCCCTTGTTGTACGGGCCGATCCATGCCAGAATGCCGACTGCCTGCGATTCTGCCTTGATTGCACCGCTATTGACGCAGTCGATGATGTTCAGCGTCATAATATCGGTGCGCATCTTCATCTCGATTTTACCGATAATGCCCGCGCAGTCATTCGCGCCGTTTGATTCATACCAGATTTCACCGTAGTTACGGCAGGAAAGCACATTTGTGGTGCCGCCGGAAATAGGCTGGTCAATAAAGCCGACAATACCGCCGACTGCACCGTAACCGCTGTTTTTGTCGTTCGTGTTTGTTGTGATTTTGCCAAAATTGAAGCATTTCTGCACGGTTCCGCCGTAGTCCAGCCAATAGGCGATCACGCCGCCCACATTGGCCGAGCGGCTGTTGAACACACTGCCGCAGTTGACTACCTTGCTGACAGACCATCGGTCATCGCTGCGGTTCTGCTGCTGGCCAATGACACCGCCCACATGGACAACCACACGGCTGCCGCCCTTGTAAATGTTTTCATTGTCTGTATCATTCTTGTTATTCACGCGCGTAAACCGGCGCACGGCGGCACAGTTTACCACAGTGTCCAGCACGCTTTTGTCTGTGACGTTGGATTCGTTCTGGCCGACAATACCGCCGACGGTGGATGCCGTTGTCGCATTGTCAGAATAGACAAACCACTGGCCGGTGGCGGAAGTGTCGATTGTACCGCGGAGAGAGTTAAAGCCTGCCAGACCGCCCAGATAACCGGCGGCACGGACTGTCTCGCTGTTGTTGCTGCCGCGCAGGGCGACAAGCAGATCATTGGCGGCAAGGCCGCTTTGACTATAGACATTCCTATAGCCGCAGCCTTCTTTGGACACAGTGTCAACACCCATGAGATTTGCGTAGGTCTTGCCTGTGGTCAGCTCTGCCGCCATGCTGTTGATGCCGGCATTGGCATCTGCCGCATCCAGCCAATTATCAACCTGTGTAACAAGGGCGGGTGGTGCTTCTTCGCCGCTGACCAGCGCTTTTTTGCTGCCGCTGCCCGTGATAGTGCCGTTGTTGGAGCCCGCAACGCCGCCCACAAAGCCGTAACGCGCCGTGATGATGCTGCCCGCGCCGCCGTTGCTGCGCTCGGTGGCGACATAGCTGTTGGCGATTTCGACATTGTTGCGGCCCGCAATGCCGCCCACATGGCTGGCACTGGCGAGCTTTTCGTCTGCGGTCTGGGTCGTGGTGATGTTGCTGATACCGCTGACCTGCAGTTTGATGTATTTGACCTCACAGCCGGTGATCGTGCTGTTGTTCAGACCGGCAATGCCGCCCACCGTGCTGCCGGTGCTGCGTGCACCGACGGAGACAAGGCCGTCCGTGTCCGCGTTGCCGCCCATCGTGCCGGAATAGGTACACTGATCCAGGGTACCGTCGTTCTGGCCTGCGACGCCGCCCAAATTTGTATATTTATCAAGATTTTGTGTAAGGTCCAGCAGAACGTTGGTTTCGCTGACCTTGCCGTCCGCCGTGGTGCGGCCCACTGCGCCGCCCAGCGTGACGGTGTTGGTGCCCGCGCGCAGACCGTTGTTCAGCGCCAGCGCACCGTTTCCGACCTGACAGCCGGTGACGGTGCCCTCATTCATGCCCGCAAGGCCGCCGATGGTGACCGCCGGGGTGCTGAACCGCACGTTGGCGTTCTCCGCCAGCTTCACATTGCGGATGGTCGCGCCCTTGCCGTTGTACGCCGCAACAGCGCCGATGCTCTCCGATGTGCCGGTGATCGTGCAGTTGCTTACGCTGCTGTTGCTTTCCAGCCCGCTGCCTTGGCCGATGATGCCGAAGTTCGTGGCCGTGACGCCGCCCGCCGTGCCGTTGGCCGCGGTGACGTCGGCGCTGACCTGCACATTCTCAATCAGCGCGTCTTTATTATTATTGCCCGCGATGCCGCCCGCCTCGCCGTTGGTGGCGTAGACTGCGGCGGCATTGCCGGACGCATGGCTGCAATAGCTGATCGTGCCGCCCGCGGCGTTCTCGCCCGCAATACCGCCCGCATATTGTGTGCTGGCGCGCACCGAGGCGTGGTTATCCACACGGGTGATTTCGGCACGGTTCGTACCGGCCACGCCGCCCGCGTAGTTGGCGGCAGTGACGCTGCCGCTGACCGCGCCGTTGGCGTTTTCAGCGCCGCAAATGCGGCCTGTATATATGCCGTTCTTCGTATTGATACCGGCCACGCCGCCCGCATAGCGGGTGGCGGTGACACTGCTTTGCAGCTGGCCGGACAGCGAGATATTGCCGACGTTAGCACCGGCCACGCCGCCCGCGTACTGGTTGGCCTCCACCGTGCCAGTGCTGCTGTTGTCCCCCGTGCAGATGATGAGGCCCTTGCTTGCCGCAGTGTCACCGCCCAGGTTGACGCCCGCAATGCCGCCGACATAGCTGTCGCCGCGCACAGCGCAGTCTTTAACCAGGTAGGCAGACTGAATACGACCGCCGTTGACGCCCGCAACGCCGCCCAGATAGGTATACCCGGCTTCACGGTTGCCGAGGGACGCCGCCATGCTGCCGCCGGTGATCGTGCCCTCGTTCCAGCCCGCAAAGCCGCCCGCGGCGCACTTGTGAGCCACTGTGCCGTAGTTTATGCAGTTTTCCAGCTTCGTGTTGGGCGTGGCATAGCCGATGATACCGCCCGCCAGTGCGCCGTGCACTTCGTCGAAATCATAGCGGCCATCGGCCAGCGCGTTCAGCGATACGCCGCCTTTAAACGCGCCGTTGTTGGACGGGTTCAGGCCGCCGACGGACAGGGCATTCTGCATTGCGCCGTTGGTTGCCTTTTGAATCGTCAGCTTCGTTTTAGCGTCGTTTGCGCCGACGATGCCGCCGACGTAGATGTCGGCCTGCAGGTTGAGCTTGTTCTGGAAGTTGGCAAGGGTGACCTCGCCGTCCGCCGTTTGCGCGTCGGTGCTGTCGGTCAGCACGCCGGTTTTCATGTCAATCGTCGGCAGCAGCGCCGCCAGCGTGACGCCCGCGGGCTTGGCCGCCAGCAGACGGTTGTAGCCGATGATGCCGCCCGCGACGGCGTCGGCCTCGACGCGGCCCGAGGCCACATAT
>ERZ773158.1856-NODE-1856-length-17548-cov-21.651309_pt1 | contig 17548 bp, 21 predicted proteins | sample MGYA00511918_ERZ773158 | MGnify/ENA primary metagenome ERZ773158 (study PRJEB29015, sample SAMEA2737876) | human gut metagenome | biome: human gut; feature: human-associated habitat; material: faeces | place: China | collected 2012 ...
CTGGTATTTCTGTTTGTTTTGAGACTGGTGAGTTGGACGGGAAGGAGGTTCTTATCTTGCGCTATCGTCTAAGGAGGTTTGTGATTGTAAGATTCTTCACTGAAACGTATGACCCTTGTTCTGGTGAGGTTTGTTCGGCTATGGATAATATGGTGGGCTTTGTTTATCGCTTGATGAGGTTTGTTTCTGAGCATCCTGAGTGCTCCTATTGAAAAGAGTGAAGGTGATAGATAATGTGGTGTTTTACTGTTACGCCTGATGATTTTACGGTGTTCGAAGTCACGCCTGAGTATGTGCAGAAGAGGGGCCCATATCCAGCCGGTACGTTCAAGGAGGCGTTGGATGGCGTTCTTGATGTTGTTCGCCATGCGTTTGCCGGGTTTGATGTGTGTGTTGGTTTTGCTCGTTCTTCGTTTGCCCCAGAAACGGGGGTTTTGAATGGTGTCGTTGAGGTGAGCTTGTCGTTTGAGGGGGGTGTCTGGTGATGGCGAGAGATGAGGTCGTGTCCGTGGTCCCGTCCAAGTTTGAGTTTGGGGATGTGTGTGTGGTGTATTGTCCTCATAATCGGACGTATGAACTGCGGTATGCGGTGCAGTCTCAGGCTGGCGGCGGGCGTCGTTTGGTTTGGTCGGCTGTGGCGTTTGATGCGTGCGATTATGCGCAAGTGGCTCATATGTTGGTTGATGCGAGGGCGTTGGCTGATACGTTGTTGGTAGAGAGGTGTTGATTATGAAGAGCATTGATGACCGTTCGAATTGGTTTGATGATGGTGTTTTGGATGATGACCGTGTGCGCCGTGTCGTTCGTGGCCGTCGGCGTAATCTGCATTTGCGTGAGTACAATAAAGGTGAGGGTGATTGGGAGACGTTTTGCCGTACCGTGGCACTGCTCAAGGGCTTCTACAAGCCCCAAGGTGGTCAGGTGGCGTTTGCCGACAGTATCGAACATGCGGCGAACATTTGTCTAAGCATCTCGCCAAGTTCGTCAATGTATGCCGCATTGGTACGAACGCAGGACATTGAAATGTTGTCCGGGCTTATTTACTGTCCGGCGATGGTGGCGTGGTGCGCTGTCTGTCATGTCAAGGGCGCGTCAAGCTATGAGATGTGCCAGACGTGGGAGGGTGATGAGTTCGCTCAGACTATCATCAAAATCGCGTGTCTCTGTTTTGACAATCTGACTGATGAACGGTATACTGATGAAGATATTGCAAGAATGTCACGACAGCAGCAACAATGAAATAAGGTGGTATAATTATGGCATATATTAAGCGAGCCAAGCATTATAGTATTGTGCGCGGTGTTACGCGCAGTGAAGACGGCGAACTCGTGGACACCGAAGTAGTCGTGGATGGCGCGTGCCGTACGCCTGACATGGCTATGAAAAAAGCCCGCAAGGTTAACAAGGACATGCTACCCATGTCCGCCGAGTATCATGCGCAGGCAACGCGCATGGATGAGGCAATCTATTGGGCTAATTGCGAGTTTGGGGATGATATCATTATCGACTATCCGGGGTCGGTTAACGGCAACGTGGTTGAAGATGATATCATTTCCGAGGAAAAATAATTACTAACCCTATAAGGAAAGGCAACACAAATGGCTGACAACGAACTGACCGTAACGAACGGTAATAACTTTTCTGCGAACGGCGCTAATGCTGTGTCCCATTTCTTCGACACCACTACTATGGACGGTAAAATGGCGCTCTATAACGCCATGCAGACCACCGACAAGGTGGACGAACATCTTAATGAACCACTGCATGTGACCAACGTGCTTGCGCAAGTTATCGAGGTCGCCAATCAGGAAACGGGTGAGATTGACTCTTCTACCCGCGTGGTCATTCACGCGGAAGAGGGCGACTTTGCCGCTGCCTCCCCCACATTGGCGCACGCTTTCGGTAATCTGTTCGCCATCTTCGGCACGCCGGACACGTGGGACCATCCGCTTGCTCTCAAGGTGGTGGAAAAGAAGAGCCGCCGTGGATTCAAGTTCTTCGATCTTGAACTGGTGTCGGAAAAAGACCGTGGATAGAATATTTGTCTATACCATATGATAGCATGGCAATGTCCCTATAGGGATGTTGCCGCCAAACTCACCCCTCGCCGTTTTCCATCCTTGCGGCGAGGGGTGTTTTACACTCACGAGGAGAGAGGGCTGTGGCAAAACGTAAAAACAATCGACGTATTAACAGCCTGAAACGCAACGCCGCCATCAGGTCGGCACAGGTACGCCGAGAGCAAGCGGTCAGGGATTACAGTACCGGACACCTCCCCAAGCAAATCACCGAAACGTTTTTAGGAAAACTCAGCGCCCAACAACTCGAACAGGTCGCACGACGCATCGGGCAGGAATTCGGGGAACAACAGCAAGCCTTAAGGGCGCGGGACAGCGAGCCGTATCAGGTTGTCCCGGATGTGCATGTCACGAAACTTGATAGGGAGTTGGCGGCGCGCCCGTTGATTACCGACGCGGAAATCGCCGCCGCCCCGTCGAAACGTCGGAAGACGTTCCGACAGCAGCAGCGCCGCCGCATCGAGGCACGGCAGAAAATCAAACGCGCCCAACAATTCGATGCATTGAGCATGGCCAGCTACACAGTAGGCGAAGTACGTGAAATGGAACGCGCCGGAGAGTCCCCGTTCGACGTGTTGGGCACTCACACGGTCGGCGGTTCGGCGCGTGACGAACTCATACGCAACCGTGCGAACGTGTTCGGCTCGGAGCGCGGCATAAGCCACGCGCGTATGATGATACGAGAAGGGGGTAGAAGGAAGCTTGAACGAGAGTTGCTTGAATACGCCGGGCTTGTAGGTCGAGCGCCGTTGCATGCAGGCACTAGACAGATTTCCGGAGGCGAGGGGGTTTCGGATTTTGATAGGGTCTCGCAACAGCTTGAGGCATTCGATTACAGCATAGCTCAAAAATTCGCATCCCTGTCGAACCGTCAAAAACGATGGCTGATAAACAACACGAACTTCAGCACCGTTGTGCGGGAAGCCGCATGGTATAATGATAAAACACATAAATGGGAGACAAAAGCGGATGCAGGCGATGTAGAGACACGACTCGATGAATGGATGACCAGCGCGGCACGACACTAAAAAGGATGGAACCATGAAAGAGCGTCGAACGGCGGCAACAGACGGCGCAACACTCTTGACGGATGACGGCACGGAACCATTGACGGCGAACGCCGTCATCCGGCTTACCATGCTCGACCATCATACACGCGTATGGTGCGCCCACGGATGGCAGGATATCAAGCCCATAGCCGCCGAACTGTTGAAACGACTCCCCTTGCAATCGAATCCAGCCAAGGACGGCGTGTGGGGAACGTTCAACATTCGCGGCCACTTCTACAGTTTTCGCGTGCGCATGGGCGGCATCACCGTGGATTTTCTGGACGTGCGCAATGTCACGCGAGACGATGGCCTGAATGTTTCACGTGAAACATTCGGAGGAACCACCGACTTGGAAACCACGTGGAACATCGCGCAGGAATGCGCCGCCCTGAACCTCAAGGGCACGACCATAGCATCAATGGCGGTGACCGACTACATTGATGGCGATTACGCCGGATTCAAACGCCATTTTCCGCCATTGGACAAAGAGGCTTATCATCGGATGCGCCCCGCCTACTATGGGGCGATAGTGTACAGCAAACCGGGTGAATACCGGGATTGCCGGAGTTGGGATGTGAACAGTCTCTACCCAAGTATCATGCGCGATGCCCCCATGCCGGTAGATGCCCCCGTGTGGTATGACGGGAAGTATCGTTATGATGCTGATTATCCGCTGCATATCGACGTTATCGCGTTTGACGCGCGATTGAAAACGGGGAAAACGGCAACGCTCACCAATATCCTGCCAGTATGGGGGTATGAGGGCGAACGCTTGGACAGTACGCTCGGCGTCGTCACCATGCCCATCACGGATGTGGATTGGGAAACGCTCACGGAAAACTATGACATCCACGTGTGGGAACATGTCGGCGGCTGGAAGTTCCGCAAATCACACGGGTTATATTATACGTATGTGGACAAATGGTTTCACGTGAAACAAACCGCGACCGGAGAGCGCAGGCAGATGGCGAAACTGTTACTGAACTCACTGGTGGGAAAATTCGGGGCCTCGCTCTACCGGCCCATGTTGCATCCGAAACCGTCAGTGGATGGTGGGGTGGATTTTACCGTGGACAAACCCGAGTCGGCCAACAGTCTGGCATGGTTGCCGACCGCCGCATATGTCAACGCCTACGGGCGACAAATATTGTCCCGGGCGATGAATGCGAACGCCGACCGTGTACTTTACGCCGATACCGACGGCATGATATTGGAAGGGTTGGATGCGCCCTCAGGTATCGAAACAGATGACCGGAAACTAGGGGCGTGGAAAAACGACCACACCTACGAGAAGCTCAGTATCCTAGGCAATCGTAAATACTGCGGTGTGGAAGCGGGTGGAGATACGGTAATGCGTTTGAGTGGTGTGCATCGTGCCGCCCCCATCCCCTATGATGAGTTCCTGCCGGGAGCGCGTCACCTCAATGATGATGGCCATAGTTTCGTGCTATAATAACTAACAGCGGGGTGTGCGTCCCAAGTCGATTCGACGGCCCGACCGTAAGGCAAGTCGGTAAGGCGATTCGGTCGGATGTAGACGTGCGTAGCCAGCGCCCAGCGACGGCGAGGGAACCCGCACAGCCTAGCAAACCGGCATGACGGCGTGATTGCCGTCATGCCACTTACTTTAAGAGGTGATTATGGACGACACCGAAAACGATGACAAGCCGGACACCACACCCGACACCGAGCCGGACGCCAAGCCAACCGACGATAATACGCCGAACCCGGAGTCTGAAACGCAGGATGACGGCGAACCGGAGGACGCGGGCGACGACAAGGACGCCGACATGGCCAACCGTCTCAGCGCTTTGGAAGCGACGGTGGCGGAACTCTCCAAAACCATTGAGGCGATGCGCGATGCCGCCGCAGACCACGTACTGAACGATGGCCCGGATGGCGACACGACGCCGGAATCGGCTGAAATGACAGACGATGACTACAACGGCACTTACAGCACGTTCGATGATTTGTTTGAAGACTAATAATTAGGAAGGATTGATTATCATGCCAACCACTCCAGTGGTGACGCCGAAACAGCAGTTGCGACCGCTCACCGAATTCAACAACGCGCAGATTCTCAATATGATTCGCAACGAGGCATCCCCCGAATATCAGAGGCGTATGCCCTCGGCCACCCAAATGAACATGGACAGGCAGATGGCCACCCTCATGTCATCCACCCAGCTAAAGAACGAGTTCTACTCGGCTCTGGTGAACCGTATCGGCGGCACCTACGTGAACACATGGCGGTGGAACAATCCGCTAAGTGTTTTCCAACGTGCGTCTCAGATGTATGGGGACACGTGGCAGGAAATCGCCGTAGGTATGCCGCTCGCACAGGTGTACGACCCCGACGCGGAATACTTGGGCGCGGACAACTTCCGTAAGTGGAAAATCGATGTGGATTCGCTCTACCATCGTCTGGACTTTGCTCACTGGTATCCCGCGACTACGGATGACAAGACGCTCCAGCGCGCTTTCACCTCCGAAACCGGCCTAGCCTCGCTCACCTCGCAGATTCTCACCTCCTGCTATAATGCCGCCGAGGTTGACTTGTTTGAGGCCATGTGCCACCAGTTCGTCGAGTATGCGAAACTCGGCGGATACTGGCGCGTGCACATGACCAATGATTTGAACAACATGGGCAGTTCGGAAACCGACGCGCGCGACATGTTGCGCCAGATTCGCGCATGGGCTGACACGCTGAAGTTCGTGTCCACCCGGTACAATGCGCGTCATATGCCGACGTTTGCCCGCCCGGATGAGCTTGTGTTGTTCTGTTCGCCTGAAGTCAAGTCGGCGCTTGATGTTCAGGGTCTGGCCACGGTGTTCCAGCGCACGGACGCAGAACCGACCATTGACCGGATTATCGTCATTCCGCAGGACAGGTTTGGCATGGACGGCGTGCAAGCCATCCTCACCACTGATAAATTCCTCATTGACATCCCCGTCATTAATGAGATGACCCAGCAGACGAACCCGGTTAACATCAATTCGGTCAACCATTACCTGCACGTCCAGCACATTATCAGCGTGTCCGGCTTCGCCCCCGCCGTCATGTTCTGGACGGGCGCGGGTTCCACTGCCAACGTGGTGCCGCCTACCGGCACGACAGCCCAGACGCCGACCTTCCAACTTAAACTCGCCATGTACGGCGGCGGCTCGACCACGCCAACAAATGTGGCGCGTGGCGGCGCTGTGCAGGTCACTGCCGATACGACCATCACTAATGATGATACGGCTACGTTCCGGTCGGATGCTGTCGAGTACGCCATCGGTGATACCTCCAAGCCGAAGAGTGATTACACGTACATTTCGCCTACCGGCGTGCTGGTGGTCGGCCTTGATGAGCCGAACACCACTATTCCGATTACCGCGACCGCGCTGTATACGAACCCGACGACACCGGAAGTGCCGTGCGCCGTGTCCGCCGCCCTGAGCGTGCCGGTGGTCGGTGATGGTGTCATCGGATTCAACCCGTCGATTATCGCATCCATTGCCGTGACCATCCCGGCAGTGACCGTGAACCATGCGGCACAGGCGACCGCTACGGCGACCATGATTGACGGCCGAACCGCCGACGTGACTGCACAGGCCGCATGGACTTCAGGCACCCCAGCCAACGCCACCGTATCCGAGTCGGGTGTTGTTACGGGCGTCAAGGCAGGCACATCCGATATCACCGCCACGCTGTTCGGCGTATCCGGCAAGAAGGGCGTGACCGTGACAGTCCCCTAATCTGCGATATAATAAAAGGGAGTGTTTCACGTGAAACACTCCCTTCTTTATGAAAGGGATAGTATGCTGAGAGATATCAACCCTAACGTCGAGGCGACGTTTAACTGGGCTCAATGGACGCCCAACACGTCGCTGAAACTCTGTAACGTGCCGTGGGATAGCAGTTACCGTGACCTAGCCCGGTTCGAATCACCGCAGAAACAACAGGAATGGTTCGACCGACGGCCCGGCATTGACAGGGTGCATGGAGTCATGCACATGTTCGGTCAACCCGTGCGCGTCGAACTGCCATTTAACGAGGCGTCCAACTACAACTATGTCGTGGTGTATAACGATTACCCCGACTTGGAGACGCCACGGTATTGGTATTATTTCATCAACCACGTGGATTACATCAATGCGTACACTACTCAGCTCACTGTACAGTTGGACGTTTGGCAGTCGTTCCAGCATGTGCTTAGGTTTGGTTCATGCTATGTGGTGCGAGGCCATATCGGCATTGCCAACGAAAACCAGATGACCGATTATGGTCGCAGTTATCTCGCACTACCCGAAGGGCTGGACACCGGTAGCGAAATGGTGACGGTAAACCAACAGTACAAGTCTCTTATCAGCATGGACGGGAAAAATCTGAATTACGGCGTAATAGTCGTGAGCACGGTAGATTTGTCAGCGGACGCGGGCAGTCAGGAAAAACCGTCTCTCACTACTGCGGGCGGCTCTCTGTTTGAGAACATGGCTAACGGTGCTGAAATACTGTACTTTAAGGATATCCAGTCTATCCAAGTGTTTATGGGAGTGGGCTCTACTTTTTCATGGATAACACAGGGTATTGTAAACATGTACATGATACCCTCTTTAGATGATGACTTTCTTAAGCAATCCGGCTATGTCGTAGATAAGCTGTTTGGGAAAACACTCCCTTCGGAATTAAATAATCGTATCTACCGTTTCCCCCAGTCAGCCACAAATGCGCCCAGCAGATATGAAGACATTATTACCATTAATGATTTTCGTGATAATTTTAATATCCCTAAACGTTACAAAAACCTTAAAAAACTCAAATGCTACCCCTATTCTACTGTTGAATGCACTTGCTTGAATGGCACTAATATCACCTATAAGCCCGAAAATATCCAAAGCGATAATCTGGTTATTAGAGAGGTGCATAATTACGCGCCCAATGGCGCGCGCTTGAACTTTTACCCGGTTGGGTACAATAAGGCGGGTGCAAGCGAGATTGCTCCTCTTGATAAAAACAATGGGTTGCCCATTGATAGCGGGGAAATGTTGGACGCCGCGTTTGGCATCAGCAATTTCCCTCAATTTGTGATAGTCAACAATGGCGCTCAGTTGGCAATGGCAAACAGTGCCTACACTCGTTCCTACAGTCAACAGTCCGCTGGCTGGGCGTACCAAAAAGCGCAGATGGGCATCAGCCAGTCTCTTGCGGCCACGGCCATGCAAAACCAGTACAATACCCAAGCCAACAAACTCGCTATCGGCAACCGCAACGCCAATAACGCGATACAAGCAACCTCGCTTAACACCAGTCTGGACAACACGACATATATCAACAATCAGCGAGCTGACCTCGCACAGCTGAATAACGTGGTTAACGGCGTGGTCGGGGTGGCGGGTAACGCCGCTTCGGGCAATATCGGGGGCGCGGTATCGGCATTAGGCGGCGCGGTCATGAATGGCGTCAACACTGAAGCAAACCGCAGTATCAACAATACCGCCGCCCAACTTTCCACGGCGAACTCGCTGAGTACCAACGCGGCCACAACAAGTCAGGCCAACACATACGGCTCTCAGACTACAGCGCTTTCAAACCAGTTGGCCCAAAATATGGCGGATATGAACGCGGATTACGCGCAACGTTCCGCGTTCGGAGACTATCAAAACACCATTGCGGGCATCAATGCACAGGTACAGCAGATGCAATTAACACCCCCGACCACATCCGGTGCCATCGGCGGAGACGGTTTTAACCTCGCAAACGGTATTGTCGGGGTGTTGGTTCGATTTAAGACGTGCGCACCCTCAGCTCTGCGGAGCGTCGGAGAGTACATGTTGCGTTACGGGTATTTTATCCAGCGTTTCATCACGCCGCCGCAATCGCTGGAATGTATGACAAAATTCACCTACTGGCAGATGCAGGAGTGTTACGTGCGAGGTGATTTGCCCGAGCAGTATCGGCAGACCATTAAAGGCGTGTTCGAGTCTGGGGCTACTATATGGACTAACCCGGACGATATCGGCGTGACCGATTGGGCGGATAACGACCCATTGCCGGGCATTTCATTCTAGTGCTATACTAGAGACATGTCTAGGTCGAGGAAAAATCAGAATCGTAGGGGCGGCGCGTTGCACCCGCGTGGCAATTACGCCAAGGCACGCGCCGCCAGCCTTGACGCAATGTATTATCACCTGTTGACTGAACTGGCACTGAACCGGTTCAGTTGGCGGGGGCTACCGCCAACCGTGGATGAACGATGGCTGGAAATGTGTCTCTGCGAATACGGGTGCGCGCTCTTCTTCGAAGACAAACGCATAGGTCGGTTCCTCGCTACGCAAGCCGGTTATCAAGGCCGATTGAACGTGTATAACAACCCGACGTGCTTCGAGCCGGTGGGCGTCAACTACCATTACAAGCAACTCAAGGCGGGCCGTGAATGCATCCCGATTTGGGACAATCGTATGCGCATGAGTTTCAAAGATATCTTATGGCAGTATGCGAGACGCCTCGCCGACATTGACAAGGCATATGACGTGAACTTGGAGAGCCTGAAACTGCCAACCATCATCACCGCCGACCCGCGCACCAAGCTCACCGTACAGAACATGCTACAACAGCGGCAGGATGGGCAGGATTATATCATCGGATACGATTCACTCGACCCCGGTAGCATGTTCCAACCGTGGCCCAACACCACCCCCTATCTGCTGGACAAGTTCATCCAGCAAAAAACGCAGGTGACCAACGAGGTGCTGGGCTATTTGGGCATCCAGTCCAGTGGTACCGAGAAAAAAGAGCGGCTCATTTCTGATGAGGTGGCGCAAGCCAACGAGAAGGTAGACGTGTTCCGATTGAGTTTTCTCAAGGCGCGACAGACTGCGGCAACCGAGATTAACCGATTGTGGCCGCAACTTAACATCTGGGTAGAGTACGCGGACGCGCAAAGCTCCGGTGTGCCGAACGCGCTGGACTCCAGCGCAAGCGGCACGACGGATATTGATATGCCCGCCTCGTATGACGCGGGTATCGGAGGTGTATTGTAATGATGACTTGTGACACTATGGTAAGACTTGTGTCTGAAATGTATGAAATCGCCAATAAAATCAGTAAGGCGGAAGAAGCTATGGATAGCTATGAAAACGGGGGCTTGTCCATGTCCGACCAATCTGCGGAGCTACTGAGAAAACAAGTTGTTGCAATGAAAACATATCATGATATCGTCGCCGCACGTATTAGCCACCAAACGGGAGAAGCCACGTATGGTACAGAGTTTTAGCGCCTATGCGATGACAACGCCCGGCGAGTACACCGAAACTCTCGGCAATCTCATTGCATTCGGATACGACACGGACGCCAGACTGCACCTCAGCGCCGACTATTACCCGATTTACGATGAGAGCCATCGCACTGAGTTGAACGAGAAAATCATCCGCCATTACGCGCTTAGGGAGATTGGTCAGGAAACCGCCCAACAATTCATCTTCTACTTGGGTATGACGATGGCGGAAATCATGCCATATTTTAATGAGCGCTACAGGACGCTAGCGTTGAAATATGACCCATTGAACACTATGGAAATGGTCAGTGAAAGCCTGTCCAATACTGTAGCCCAGTCCAGCGGCAAAACCAGCGCCTCTCAGGATAGTGCGACCCGAAGCTCCTCGGACGGCACCAGTTCGAGTAGCACCAAGTCCCAGTCCTACGACTCGGAAGTGCCCGCAACCGGCGTGCAAGGTGATTTTGCTCGATACGCGACTCATGCCAATCAGGCGCAAGCGGATACGGACGGCAGTAGCCATAGCACGCAAGATACCTCCTCTCAGTCCCATAGTACATCCAGCACGGAATGGCAACACGACGCTACAGATGGGAGCACCAAATCCCACACGTCGGGCCGCTCCCAGTCCGCCATGAGCCTGATACAGGAGTACCGACAGGCCATCATCAACGTGGATATGGAAATCGTGCGGAGCCTCGAACCGTGTTTCATGCAAGTATGGGGGTCTTATGATACAATTTTCAGCAACTGCCATAACTACGGAGAATGGGAGTAATCATGGTTGCCATTAACGCGCCGATTCCACAGCAACGCCTGTTTGACGGGGTGCCCACGTCCGTTCCGTTCACCTATCGGGATGGGTTGACCACGCTGCAATTGATTGAATGTCTTCGCCACAATCTTGATGCCCTCCAATGCGATTTGAGCAAGCTGGAAGAGTACACCACCGACTTTAAGGCATCCATAGACAAGACTCTTGCGGATACCGTGGCGCAAGTTAACAAGTCCATGTCCGATTTACGCGCGGAACTACTGGCCCTGATTGGTGAGATGAAACAGCAGGGCGTAGCAACCTCCCCAGTGTACGGGGTCACGCAGCCGCTCGGGGACGTGCTTGGCGGCATATATGACAATGCGCGCAATCATGGGTTATTCTGGGGTGATTACGATGACATGCAGTTAACCGCTCAGGAGTATGACGGGCTTATCCTCAAGGCACGCGAATATGATTTACGCGCCACCGCCGTGGATAATTGCGTCCCCGGCGATTTTCCGGGACGCTCGCAATTCCCCTATGGGAAATCCATGCCCGAGAATCCACCCGCCGACATGGCATATATCACGCAATCAGAGGCGGACGCGCGCTATGTCGAACGCAATCCGACCGCCGACAATTTCGATAATAAGGAGTAGCAATGACCGCAACCAACCATACCGCAAACTATAATCTAAGCCAGTTCGCCGGTGCCGACCGCCCCACGTGGCTCGGTGACTATAACGGCGACATGGCTAAGATTGATGCCCAACTGAAGAAGAACGCGGACGCCATCGCATCCGGCACAGGCGGGCTTAAGACCGTGGCGCACACCACCGACCTCACCGGTGACGGCACGACCGGCTCCCCGCTGGGCGTGGCGGCCACTATCGCCAAGAAAACCGACATCCCGGACGTGCGAGGCTTCGCCACCACCAGCGCCCTCACCTCGGGACTTGCGGGCAAGGTCGATAAAACCGCTTCACAGCCCACCACGCTCGGATTGACGGCGGCTGAGCTTGACTCCATGTACAAGGACGCAAACGGCATCGTCCGCGTCGGCACCCCCGCGAAATAGAAAGGAAAAACGATAATGTCCACTACACAGCACACCGGACACTATAATCTGCCAACGTTCGGCGACAGTCCGAACGACCGGCCGTCATGGCGCGGTGATTTTACCGACGCGATGACTAAAATCGATAATCAGATGTACGCCAACGCAACCAACACCACCACGGCAACGGCGGCGGCGAACAATGCTAAGGCGGCGGCGGACGCGGCCAAGAAATCGGCCGATAACGCGGCAGGGCTTGCGCAAGCCAACAAGACCGACATTGCAGAGCAGGCATCCTACTTCAACGCGCTCGGTATCACGTCGGTGCCGACCGCGCGGAACCTTAAAGACACCATCAACGGCAAGGCGGAGAACACCGCACTTCAGGCGCTTCAGGGCACCGTGTCAGGCTTGTCCGACAGCCTCAACGGCAAGGCGAACAGTAGTGAAGTGTATTCCAGAGCTCAGGCGGACACGACGTTTACCAAGCAGGGCGGATACTCGGGCACCGCACAGCAAATCCACACTGAAGCGACAAACGCGACGGAATCGGCGGCGAACGTACAGAAGGAACTAACCAGCCTGAAAACCTCGGGACAGTCACCGGTTGCAGTGATTCAGCGAGTTAACGTGTTGACTAGTCATTTTTCTAACGTATCATGGACGGTATATTACTCACCGCTGTCAAAGTTCGTTAACATCATGGTTCGTTTCGGTTCGGTAGATGGGCGCACCAACGCTAAATGTACGTCGAACGTGACCTCCGGTTCCCTTACCATCGGGACAATTCCGGCAGAATATCGACCGGAAGGCTTTATGAACTCCTATTCATTCACGGTCGGTAACAGCTCCGGCCCATGCAACGTTAGTGTCAACGCTGAAGGGGTTGTATCCTTTTACTGTCAGGGGTCAATTGCGCCAAACGCTCAAGTGAAAGAGACACCACACCTCTCTTATTTTGTAATCTGATACCAACCTAACACCCCGCAGCCTCATGTTTCACGTGAAACATACCCCGTCCGGTACTCCGGGCGGGGTATACTAATACTATGGTAGACGTACAAGCATGGTTGGAACGCACCCAAAACCAATACTGGGATATGGACGGGGCTTACGGCGCTCAATGCTGGGACTTGTGGGCGAAATACTGCATGGACAATTACAATCTAAGTCTTGGTGATTGCATCACGCCCACAGGTTACGCGGAGGGCAATTACACCATGTTCCCCACCACGGCGGCGGTTGGACGTGTTTTTGAGAAAAAGGACGCCGACTATACGCCCGGCATGGGGGATGTCGTGTTTTGGAGGTTCGGCAGTCAAAACTACCCCGGCAGTCACGTGGCCATCGTGTGGGGTGGCGTCCGAGGGGATAATATCGACGTGTTGACGCAAAACCCGACGCCCGCCGTGCATCAATTGTTGCCGCTCGCGAAAGGTTCACAACTGCTTGGCTATCTGCATCCCACTGCATTGCCGGAACCGCCGGAATCTGGCGATAATCCGACAGGCGGTAATAATCCGGGTGTGAACGTGGACGGCGATATCTCCGCGTGGATACAATTACAGGGCGATAACCTCGTATGTCACAGTGGTTCGGGCACGACGTCATCGCAATCCGTTTTCTATAAGGCGAGCGCCCAGACTTGGATATATCGTGGCGGCACGGGTCAGCCGGACGCCGACCAAGGTCAGGGGACGCCAAGCGTAGGCGACGGGAAAAGCTCATACGCGCTCTATGTCATCGGCACTGTCGAGTCATCATTACGCTGGGATGCCGTCGAACCTAACAATCAGGGTATCGGCATCGCACAATGGTCGTTTGGTAGACGCTTGCAGGTGTTGAACGCTATGAAAGCGGTTGACGCCGAGGGGTATAAGTCGTTTGCCGCTGCCGCGCCAAACATCGCCACGCTTATGGAATCAGGCGGCGCGTTCGATAGGGCGATGACCGGTAGCGAGGTCGCCGCATTCCAGACGTGGGCGCGGCGCACGGAATCACGACAGGGTCAGCGTAATCAGTTCGCAAAGGATTACGAGGGCTACCCGCAGATGTATGATGATGTGAAAATGCAGATACTGTGGGTGAGCGCCTATCATCAAAGCCCGGCGGGCGCGTTGAATGTGCCTCATGCTTCATCTCTTACCCAACTGTATAATAATATCCTTAATACGCCTCCGTTCGGGCCATACGGGACGCGCTACAACACCGTCTACTCGCTGTTGAACGTGTGGGACGGCACCAGTGCGCCGCCGAACTTCTGACACAGTGACAAACCGGTAGATATATACCGGTTTGTCACTGTTGTATGGTAGTATGGATACTATGGAGAGGCTGTTAGCTGAGGGCGATTATTACGATTATGGGAGCGTATTATCCTATCACGCGCCTTGGATGTTCGTAATCGGCGCACGCGGCCTCGGAAAAACCTACGGAGCCAAAAAACTGGTCATAGGCGACTGGATAAAAAAACGCTGGCAATTCATCTATCTAAGACGTACCGCCGAAGAACAGAAAAACAAGGGCACGTGGTTCGCAGACATCGCGGAACAATACCCGAAATTAGAGTTCCGCATATCCGGCAATCAAGCAGAATGTCACTGGCTGGATGACAGGGACGCCACCACGGACAAACACGGCAAGACACGCCCAACATGGCACATCATGGGGTACTTCATCGCCCTCAGTCAAGCAGGACAGGTGAAATCGGTGGCCTATCCCAAGGTGCGAACCATTGTTTTTGATGAGATTTTCCCCGATAATATGCGGTATTTGGGCGGTGAAGTAACCGCGCTTGAGGAGTTCTATAATACGGTTGACCGTTGGAATGATAGGGTTCGCGTCATCATGTGCAGTAACGCGGTGACGTTGGCCAACCCGTATTTCAGCGCGTTCAACATCAATCTTAAACCGCAACTGGACAATCGCACGCAATACCAGCGCTATTGCAACGGGTTTATCATGGTGGAACTGGCTGACTACGGAGGGTTCAGCGCCAAGGTGGCCACCTCGAAATTCGGGCAGTTTTTACGCGAATATGACGAAAATTATGCGAATTATGCAATCAATAATGATTTCAGGGATAACGCCAATACTCTCATCAGTGATTTCAATAACGCCGGTTATGCGTTCACATTAAGAACCACCGAATACGGTATTTTCAACGTGTATCAACAATTGAGTGACACCGATGAAGTATTATATGTCATCACCAAGAAACAGCCGAAAATCACTAGGGATTTTACGTTTGACTACCGCCTAGTTGACAATGATTGCATCATGCTCAAACGTTCCGATGACATGACACAGAAAATACTGAACGCCTATCGCGTCGGACGATTGCGTTTTGAAACACCGCAAATCAAAGCAGAATTCAGTATGATTCTTGGCGGCTTGTTGCAACAATCAGGCATAAGAAAGTGAGGAATATTCATGCCAATCCATGAATTAATCGTTATCGGTATCGTATTTTTATTAGTACTGATTGACTATATTACCGGCGTAGTCAATGCGATCATGCACGGCGAACTGTCCAGCGAGAAAATGAGACAGGGACTCGGGCACAAGTTCGCGTACCTAGCGATTATTTGCGTCGCGTTAATCGTTGAATACGGTTCGGACTACATCAATCTGGGGATTGAACTACCGGTGTTCATGCCGGTATGTGTGGGTATTTGTCTGATTGAAATCACGTCAATCATGGAGAATTGCGTGAAAATCAACCCCGATTTAAAAGGCTCGAATATTCTCAACATTTTCAACATCGACAGAAAGGAAAACGATGGCAAGGAAGATTAAGGCAATCGCCTATAGTATAATCGCCGCAATCGCCACACTGCTACTGGTATTCGCTCCAACCGCAAGCGCGGCGGACATGATAGACGTATCCAGTTGGCAAACCGGAATCAACGTCACCACGTCCGGCGCGCAAATCGTTGTCACCAAAGCCACCGAGGGCGTCGGATACGTCAACCCTGATTGTGACCGCGTAGTACAGGACGCCTTGAAGGCCGGGCAGGGCGTCGGCGTCTACCACTTCGCGCACACGGAAAACAGCGCCATCAGTGAGGCCAACTACTTTATCGACAACACACGCGGATACATCGGCAAAGGCATCGTGCCCATTCTCGACTGGGAGCCAAACGCCCCGTGGGATACCGGTTGGGCGCTCACATGGCTCCAGACCGTGGAAGCCGCATGGGGCACCAAGCCGATTATCTACACAAATCAGTACACCGAAAATAGTTACGACTGGTCGGCGGTTGTCGCCGGAAATTATGGTCTATGGATTGCCGCGTATACGCTAGGCTATACGCCAATATACGGGTTTAATCCGCCCTCAACCCAGCCCACACTCCGCTACTGGCCGTTTGCCGTAGCATGGCAATACACTAGCACCGGCTATGTCAACGGCTGGGGCGGAGGAGTTGACCTAAGCGTAGTTTACGGCGACCTCAACACGTGGCACGCATACGCGGGCAGCGAGCAGGTCGCACCCCAGCCCACACCGCAACCCACGCCACAGCCAGCACCACAGCCCAGCACGCCGAACACTCCATGTGACACCAATTGCGTTATCATCCAAAGCGGCCAGTATGTTTCAATGTTCTGGCCCGACTGGTGGAACGTCAGCGTACCCAGCGGCAACCCGTCAATCGTATACCCCGGCGACAAGGTATGTCACAACAGCGGCGGCAACACCGCAACAGTATCGCGCACATACGTGGTACAGGCAGGCGACACACTATCAGGCATCGCCGCATGGCTCGGGGTCAGCATGTACAACATCACCGGGTACAGCTCAGGTAACATGAACCTCATCTACCCCGGAGAAGTACTCTACTACTAACCTCCCAGCATGAATAAGCCCCCGCAGATTGCGGGGCTTATTTGTTATCAGTCACCATACATCATCAATTGAAACAACATAGCAACCAACGCCATTTTTAACGCCACAACATACGAAATCAAAATCACAATCACCATAATCATGTTCAAGAACCCTAGTAAGAGCTGATTTAAACGTGACCACGCCATTATCAATCTCCTTACAAGCAGTAACGATTTTCTCAAAACCGTCAACATCAACCGAATACACATGACCCGGTGCAATCTCAGTCACATAGGCATTAACTTTAAACATCTTAACTCCCTTTCCCTTACTGCTCACTCAACTACACGATTCAAAAAAACCACAGGCTCAAAATAATAACGATAAAACTCGACCCCCTCACGCTCATACATAACAACAAGACAATCAACAATAGCCTCAACATCATAATCCACAACACGCTCACCACTGTTGCGAATATAATCAACAACCTCATTCTCAATGTCTTGACGATACA
>ERZ773158.1876-NODE-1876-length-17334-cov-10.776839_pt1 | contig 17334 bp, 15 predicted proteins | sample MGYA00511918_ERZ773158 | MGnify/ENA primary metagenome ERZ773158 (study PRJEB29015, sample SAMEA2737876) | human gut metagenome | biome: human gut; feature: human-associated habitat; material: faeces | place: China | collected 2012 ...
GCCCCCTGTCTGAAAACAGCCGTTTGAATTCTGCCGCCGCGTCGGTCACTTTCATGGATCGCACGCCAAATTTCTTTAATTTTCCGATCATGGAATCGTCCACATTGAACACGGTGGAGTAGGTCATGTTTCCCCAGATCTCCTCCGCCTTCCCGAGATCATCCATGCAGATCAGGGCGCCGTTTAACGCCCCAACGGACGTTCCCGCGACACCCTTTATCTTCATGCCGGCTTCCCGGAGCGCTTTCCAGACACCGATCTGGTATGCGCCCCTGGCACCGCCGCCCTCTAAAACGATTCCATATTCCTTTTCAAGATCAATTCTCAGTTTCACTCTTTTTTGCGATCTCCGTTACACTTGTCACAAGACCTGCGAGGGATTGGATCTCAGACGGGATGATGATCTTTGTTGCCTTGCCGTCTGCCGCCTTCGCGAACGCCTCAAGACTCTTTAACTGCAAAACTGTCTGGTCTGCTCCGGCTTCCTTGATCATGCGGATACCATCGGCGTTCGCCTGCTGGATCTTGATGATCGCCTCCGCCTGGCCTTCTGCCTCGCGGATCCGTTTCTCCTTCTCCGCCTCCGCGTGAAGGATCGCTGCCTGCTTATCTGCCTCCGCGTCGAGGATCGCGGACTGTTTCTTACCCTCTGCCACGAGGATCGTGGACTTCTTCTCACCTTCCGCACGAAGGATCGCCTCACGGCGCTCACGCTCTGCCTTCATCTGTTTCTCCATGGCATCCTGGATCGCTGCCGGCGGAATGATATTCTTTAACTCCACACGGTTTACCTTGATGCCCCACGGGTCCGTGGCAACATCCAGGGCGGAACGCATCTTTGTGTTGATGGTCTCACGGGAAGTTAAGGTCTGGTCGAGCTCCAGGTCACCGATGATGTTTCGAAGCGTGGTGGCTGTCAGGTTCTCGATGGCCATGATCGGGTTCTCAACACCGTATGCGTAGAGCTTCGGGTCTGTGATCTGGAAGAACACGACCGTATCGATCTTCATGGTGACATTATCCTTTGTGATCACCGGCTGCGGAGCGAAGTCAACGACCTGCTCTTTTAAGAGGACCCGCTTTGCAACGCGGTCGATAAACGGAACTTTGAAGTGGATTCCCACATTCCATGTCTCAAGGTACGCGCCGAGTCTCTCCACTACCATCGCCTGTGCCTGGGGCACGATGCGGATGCAGGAAACGAGGATCAGCAGAATGATAAAGATCAGTACTAATACTAAAATTGTTGGCATCTTTATGTCCTCCTTTATGTTTTTGTGGGGGATTATCTTTATCCCCCATTTTTTTCTTCAGCCCATTCATATTACTATGAGCAAGCCGGAAACTTTTTATCAGTTCCTATTCTCTGTTTCTGGAATCATCTCCACAATGAGCTTCACGCCCCGGACTTCCTTTATGACCACATGGGTCCCCACCGGGATCGTCACCGCTTCATCCGCGGATCTCGCCGTCCACTCCTGGCCGTCGATGACAGCGGCCTCATCCTTCAGGAAGTAACTGGGGAAGGTGGCATTCGAGATGATGTAGGGGCCGCTGTCGTGGAGCACCACATTCGGCAGATGGGCCACGCCCGCCTCCACCAGCTTCCTGCGCACGGCGAAAGGCACGAGGCTGGCGTCCTCACTGACCACGAACAGGTGGAGCGTGTCGCAGGCGGCAGCGGCTTTTTCCACAAGATACTGATGACCGAGGGTAAAAGGGTTCGCGTTCATGACGAGGGCCGCACTTTTGCCCTCGGTCCTGGTCTTTTCCAGATCGCGCAGATAGGCCCCGAAGCCGTCGCGGCGGTTCTCCATGAAGACAAGGGTATCCTCCACCCGGGCGATCTCGTAGAAGCCGAGGTCGCCGAAAAACTTGGAGCTTTTCACCTTGGTGTAGAGAAACAGGTGCATATTCCCCCGCGCACACTGCACTTCGATGAGGTGGGTGATGATCTGGTTCAGCAGACCCTCGCCCTGATGGGCGCTGCTGACGGCGAAGCACCGCAGGGTGTTGCCGAAGCAGCTGCCGGTGCCGATGACGTTGTATTCCTCGTCGAACATGGCGCAGATGTAGTCCAGATTGCCGTCGCGGCGGATGCCCTCCTGACCCAGCAGTGTGTCGATTTGGGCCAGAACGGTTTTATCGGTCGGATAGACCTGCGAAATGGTATATTCGCTCATTGATATTCCCCTCAGTAGTAACAAAATGGAGCAGCCAGGTCAGCGCCAGCAGGTCGGCACTGCCGCCGGGCGAGAGATTTTCCGCAATGAACCGGTCATCCAGCGCCGCGAGCGCATCTTTATCCGGGTAAGGTGTCTGGGCGAGAAGGGCTTTCAGCTCTTCGGTGAGGGCCAGCTGACGCTCCCGGCTCGAGCGGGCAATGATGTTGGTATCGATGCTGTTGGCCAGGATGGCCAGCAGTGCGCCGCCGCTGGCGCGGTCGAAGTCGTAACCCTTGGCAAGGCCCTCTTCCAGCACCGGCAGGCCGACATTCAGCACTGCGGGAAGTCCAGCTTCCACCTGCCCGCGCACACCGGTGATGCCGTACCGGATATAAAGCTTCTGGCCCACGGTGGCGGCGTTCTCGGCAGTGACGCCTGCAAAATCCTTCTCGGTCAGGCCCGCCGTCATTGCGGATACTTCTGACAGAACGCGGGCTGCATCCACCCAAAGGGAGCGGTCGAGGCGTCCCAGCGCCGCGCAGACGATGCCCACCGAAAAGACCGCTCCCTTGTGGGTGTTGACGCCGCCGGTGGCGTCCAGCATCTCGCCCTCGGCCTCACAACCCAGAGGCCGCAGGGCCGCAAAGGTCTCGGGCGCGGGCTGTTCCGCCGTCTCGCGGCCCGTCCGGGCGCAGGCTTCAAAATAGGGGTAGAGCGCCGCGGCGCTGTCCATGAAAGTGAACACATCCATGTCCCTGTGGCTTCCGCTGTTGCGCCGATCCACAAGGCCGGGCTTTGGGGTGGTGGTCACTTCGTAGAGCAGGGCGCGGACGGCCAGACGGGCCGCGTCGGCGATGTCCTGCGCGTCCCGGGCCTCGGTCAGGATCTCCGTCGTCTTTTCCTGCAGTTCGGCCACGGTATGGATGCGGCGGCTGCTGCACACCTTAGCAGGCCCGCCGCAGATGAGACAGCGGCGGCCTTCGAGGTTTAGCTCTTCTCTGTCCACTTTGAGGCCGTCCGGGCGGATGACGTCCATGTCGAACAGCCGCCCCAGCGGGGTAGCGTCCTCGATGTCGGTGGTGAATTTCTTGATGGTCAGCGGGTCGGCGTCCAGCACATAGAACGCCTCGCAGCCGGTCACTTCCCGGACGGTGTCCTGATACAGCGGCGTCAGCTTTGCCCTCAGAAACTGCTGGCGCAGCAGCTGACGCCCCCGCGCAAAGCCCCGCCGGATGAGGGGCGAATCCTTTATCGGGCCGCAGATATTCATGGTAAAGCAGATGAGCGGCTTGTGGTACTGAGCCAGCAGCTCCTGCTGATACTGCACCCGGCGCTCCCGTGCATCCAGCATCTGGACCAGCGAAACAGTCGTTTCCATGTTTTTCTCCTCTCAGCGGTGCTTTTTGAGCATGTCCATAAAGAGCTTCACCTGCGGCAGGGCGGCTGCGTCTCTCTGGCAGAAAATATAGGTGCGCCGGACGAAGGGCTCGCCGTTCTCGAAGGTGCAGGGCTTGACATATCCCTTGAAGTTATCCAGCGCCACTTCCGGCATCAGCGCCCAGCCGAGGCCCCGCTCCACCATCTCGCGGCAGACCATGATGTTATCCACCACAAAATTGCCCACATCGTTGGTCACGCCGTTCTCGTAGCGCCAGCGGGCCATCTGGGCGCTGATGGTGGCGTCGCTGCTGTGGTCGATATAAAGGTAATCGGAGATGGGCCTGTCCTTGTTCTCCTCGCTGCAGATCAGGCAGATATTCTCCTGCGAGAGCAGGAACTGGGTGCCGTCCCACGGATACTCGCCGCGCAGCACTGCCACGTCCAGCGAAGAATCCAGCATCTGCTGGTAGATGTTCCGGCTGTGGCCGGTGGCGATGTCGAGGCGTACCTTCGGGTAGGCTTTGTGGTACTCGGTCAGCACCTCGGGCAGGCGGTAGTAGGAGAAGTTCACCGAGATGCCGGCCCGCAGGGTGCCGCAGGCTTCGCCCTGGATGGAAGCCAGCTGGCGGCGCATCTTTTCCATCTCGCGGGCGGCGGCAGCGCTGTGGAGCAGCACCTGTTCACCGGCCGGCGTGAAGCGGATGCCCTGCCGCGAGCGCAGGACGATCTCCACCCCCAGCTCCTGTTCCAGCGCCTTGATGCGCTTGGACAGTGCCGACTGGGTCATGTACAGTTTGTCCGCTGCGTGGGTGATGTTGCGCGTCTCGTCCAGCGCGTGCAGCAGCTCGTAATCTTTTTCGTCCATCGTAGCTCTCCCTCTATTGCCCTTTATTTTTCTTATCATTCCTGTTTGCGCTTCATCCAGGCGCATTTTGCTCAGATTCCATATCTGTTATTCATAATACAACAGATTACAGCAAATGAAAAGGGGGATATTCGCCTTGATTTTCCCGAAAGTTCATTCCAAGATGGAATAACTCAGCACTTTTCTTGCAGTTTTCTTAACCCTGCCTTAATTCCATCTTAACGCGGTGTTGTTGTACACAACATCTTCATTTTTTCTCTGCCGATGGGCGGTCTTTCTCCCGCAGTACAGCAAACGCAGTTCTCTTTTCATTTTTGCCTGAAAAATCAGAAAAAGTCCAGTTTATTGGACAGTATTTGCACTATCATAAAAACAAGAATACTCGTTTCTTTCTTCTTTGGCACATTGCAGATTTTTCCGTCTGCTTTTTGTGCAAAGTCCCAGAATTTTTCGTCGAAAAGCGCGTTTTGTTGACAGCCGCTTTTTGAAAAGCGTATCCTTATTGCAAACCAGAGTCAGGAGGTCATTTTATGGAGCACTCCACACGTCTTGCCCACATCAGCGAGGACGGCACCCGCACCCAGACCGTCTACGACCATCTCGCCGGCACTGCCAGGCTGGCCGGTTCCTTCGCAGCCCCCTTCGGGGCGCAGAGTGAGGCCGAATTTGCCGCGTGGCTCCACGACGTCGGCAAATACAGCGACGCCTTCCAGCTGCGGCTCAAAGGCGGCCCCAAGGTGGACCACTCCACCGCCGGAGCGCAGGAGGCCTGGGTTCGCCAGCATCTCCACGCCGCCTTTGCCGTGGCCGGACACCACAGCGGCCTGCCCGACGGCGGGAGCCCCGCCGATGACCCGGGCGACGCCACCTTGTATGGCCGGAGCAAGAAGCCAGTAGACCCCTACGACGGCTGGCAGGAAATAACGCTCCCCGCCTCGACGCCGCCCGCGTGGGCCTGCGCCGACCCGCTGAGCCTCGCGTTCTTCACCCGGATGCTCTACTCCTGCCTTGTGGACGCCGACTTCATCGACACCGAGACCTTCATGGACGGCAAGGCCGCACCCCGGGGCAGCGGTACGGACATCGCCGCGCTGCGGGACATCGTCTCGGCACAGGCGCAGTGTTATCTCAGGGCCGAGTCGCCCTCGCCCGTCAGCGTCCAGCGCAACACCGTCCTCCGCGCCTGTCTCGAGAAAGGCGCGCACGGCCCACAGGGGCTCTACACCCTCACCGTACCCACCGGCGGCGGCAAGACCTTCGCCTCCCTCGCCTTTGCGCTGGAGCACGCCGCCGCCCAGAAGATGAAGCGGGTCATCTACGTCATCCCTTATATGTCCATCATCGACCAGACCGCCGCCGTCTTCTCGGGCCTGCTGGGCGCAGAAAATGTTCTGGCCGACTTCTCCAACGCCGAGTACAAGACTGTTGAGCAGGACGACCTGACCCCTGCCCAGTACCGCCAGATGCTGGCCAGCGAAAACTGGGACGCCCCCGTCGTGGTGACGACGGCGGTGCAGTTCTTCGAGTCGCTCTACGCCAACCGCAGCAGCCGCTGCCGCAAGCTCCACAACATCGCCGACAGCGTCATCATCTTCGACGAGGCGCAGACCCTCCCGGGCGACTACCTTGCCCCCTGCGTCAGTGCCATCGCCCAGCTCATCCAGCATTACCACTCCACGGCCGTCCTCTGCACGGCCACCCAGCCTGCCCTTGAGCCGCTGTTCCGGCGCTTTGCGCCGGAACTCCACCCGCAGGAGATCACGCCCGACGCGGCCCGCCTCTACGAAGTGCTCCGGCGCACCACACTGCAAGACCTCGGCACCCTGCCGCAGGAGGAATTCGCCGCCCGGCTGGCCCGGCACCCGCAGGTGCTCTGCGTGGTCAACCGCCGCAAGACGGCCCAGCAGCTCTACGCTGCTCTGCCCGCCGAGGGCAGCTACTGCCTGACCACCCTGCTCTGCGCCGCCGACCGCCGCCGTCAGCTGGACGACATCCGCCAGCGACTGAAAGAGGGTCTGCCCTGCCGGGTGGTGTCCACCTCTCTCATCGAGGCGGGCGTGGACGTGGATTTTCCCGTCGCTTACCGCGAGCAGTGCGGTCTTGACTCGCTCTTACAGACTGCCGGGCGCTGCAACCGCGAGGGGCGGCGGGGCGCAGAGGAAAGCATCGTCTACCGGTTCCGGCTGGACGAGTGTTCCACGCCCCAGATGCTCAGGCAGAACGTCAGCGCGCTGGACTACACCGCCCGGCATCAGGACACACTGGACACGCCCCGGGCCATTCAGCTCTACTTCAACGAGCTTTCCGACCTGCGCGGCCCCGACGCCGTGGACAAGCACGGCATTCTGGATGCCTTTCTCCGGGGCATCCGGGGCTGCCAGTTCCCCTTTGCACAGGTGGCGGAGGAATTCCGCCTTATCGAGAACGCTGCCCGCACGGTCTATCTGCCCGTCGGCGAGGGCGCGGCCCTCTGTGAACAGCTGCGCAGCGGTCATGTTACCCGGACGCTGCTGCGGAAACTGGGCGTTTACAGCGTCTCCTGCTATAAGGACCAGTTCGACAAGCTCGACGCCGCCGGGGCGCTGGAACTGCGGCCCGATGGTTCCGCCATCCTCACCGACACCAGCTGCTACAGTGAAAAGACCGGCCTTGCCATGGATGTGGAGACGGGCATCGGCCTCTACTTCTAAAAGAAAGAGGTGGTTTCAATGACCGATATTCATCTTAGTCTGAAAATTCAACTTCACCCGGAAAGGAGGCGATGCTGATGTCCATGCTCATTGAAGTATGGGGCGACTATGCCTGTTTCACTCGTCCGGAAATGAAGACTGAGCGTGTGAGCTACGACATGATCACTCCGTCTGCCGCGCGGGGCCTTGTGGAGGCCATCTACTGGCACCCCGGGCTGCGTTATACGGTTGACCGCATCTATCTGCTCAAGCCCTTCGGCCTTGCCCCCGAGGACGAAGCGTCCACCGAGGAGTACACCCAGCGGCCCATCCGGTTCACCAACATCCGGCGCAACGAGGTCAAGTCCACCCTGCTGTCCTCCGCCGCCCTCAGTGCGGCCAAAGGCGGCACACCGCCGGTGCTCTACACCTCGGAGGACATCCAGCAGCGGGCTGCGATGGTCCTGCAGGACGTCCACTACGTCATCGAGTGCCACTTCGATTTGACGGACAAGGCCGCCCCCAGCGACAATCCCGGCAAGTTCCAGGACATCCTGCGCCGACGCCTGCGCAAAGGTCAGTGCTATCACCAGCCCTGTTTCGGGTGCCGGGAGTTCCCGGCCAACTTCCGGGAGTGGCCGGGCGGCGATATTCCGGCGCTGAAGGTCACGCAGGACCTCGGCTTCATGCTCCACAGCCTCGATTACTCTGATTCGGCCAACATCCGCAGCCAGTTCTTCCGCGCAAAACTGGTGGACGGCGTGATGGAATGCCGGGACGTGGAGGTGTTTACATGATACTCCAGGCACTCACCGCCTATTATGAGCAGCTTCTGACCCAGGGCAGAGTGGAGGCCCCCGGCTGGGACAGTCGCTTCAAAGTCAGCTATGAACTGCGCCTCGGCCCCGACGGCCAGCTCCTCGCCCTCAACGACCTGCGGCAGGAAGTCCCCAAGGGCAAGAAGACCGTCATCTCCCCCCGTGAACTCCCTGTCCCCCACCGGGTCAAGCGCGCCTCCGGCGTCGCCGCGAACTTTTTGTGCGACAATACGTCCTATCTGCTGGGCGCAGACGAAAAGGGCAAGCCTGAGCGCTCCCGCCAGTGCTTCGAAGCCTGCGCCGCCCTCCACCACAAGGTACTCGACGGAGTAGACTCCCCTGCCGCCAAAGCCATCCTCGCCTTTTTTGACAGCTGGAACCCCGCTGCGGCATCTACCCACCCGCTGCTGGCAGAGCAGTGGGCCGACCTGAACAACAACGCGAACCTTGTGTTCGGCTACGAATCCCCCGACGGCGCCCACTGGCTGGCCACCACAGATGACGCCATCCGGGACGCCTGGCAGTCCGCCTTTGACACCTCCGATGCCGACGCCGAGACGGCCCGCTGCCTCATCACCGGCAAAGAGGCCGGCATCGCCCGCATCCACCCCGCCATCAAGGGTGTGATGGGCGCACAGGCCGCCGGTGCGGCGCTGGTCTCCTTCAACGCACCCGCTTTCTGCTCCTATGGCCATGAACAGGGTGCCAACGCCCCCGTCAGCGAGTACGCGGCCTTCGCCTACACCACGGCCCTCAATCTGCTGCTGGCAGACCGGAACTGCTGTCAGCGCATCGGCGACACCACCATCGTCTGCTGGGCCGAAAACGCCGCTCCCGCCTACTCAAACGCCATGCTGATGTTTTTCTGCGGCGGTTCCGAGGCGCGCGGCGTCTCGGAAAGCGACCTTGCCGCCGCACTGAAAGCCCTTTCTCAAGGACGCCCTGTCTCCTTCCTCGATGACAAGCTGGACCCGAACCAGAACTTCTATGTGCTGGGCATCTCACCCAACGCGGCCCGGCTCTCCGTCCGTTTCTTCCTGCGCAACAGCTTCGGACAGTTTGCCAAAAATCTGCAGGACCACGCCGACCGGCTCAGCATCACCCGCCCCGCCTTCGACAAGCGGGAAAGCCTGTCGGTCTGGGCGCTGGCGCAGGAGACGGTCAACCAGAGATCCCGGGACAAAAATCCATCGCCCCAGCTGGTGGGCGACCTGCTCCGGGCCATCCTCACCGGCGGCCCCTATCCCGCCACCCTGCTCAACGGCGTGACCCTCCGCATCCGGGCCGAACGGGAAGTCACCCGAGGCCGCGCCGCCATCCTGAAAGCCTACTATCTCCGCAACTACCCCACCGAGCTCAACAAGGAGGTATTTACCGTGAGCCTGAACGAAAGCAGCAATGTCCCCTATGTTCTGGGGCGTCTCTTCTCTGTGCTGGAGACGATCCAGAGCGTCGCCAATCCCGGCATCAACGCCACCATCAAAGACCGGTACTTCAACTCGGCCTGTGCCACCCCGGCAACGGCCTTCCCTACGCTGGTCAAGCTGGCTCAGAAGCATCTGCAGAAGATGAGCACCCCCAACGAGGTGCATTTCAGCAAACAGCTCACCGAGCTGATGGCCCAGCTGCCCGAGACAGGCTTCCCGGCGCGGCTCAGCCTGCCGGAGCAGGGTGCCTTTGAGATCGGCTACTACCACCAGACCCAGAAACGCTACGCCAAAAAGAATGAGGAGGAATAAACCATGTCTGAGCCCATCAAGAACCGCTATGATTTCGTCATCCTGTTCGACGTCGAGAACGGCAACCCCAACGGCGACCCCGATGCAGGCAATATGCCCCGCATCGACCCCGAGACGGGCTACGGTCTGGTGACCGACGTCTGCCTCAAGCGAAAGATCCGCAACTATGTCGAGACTCTGAAAGAGGACGAAAAAGGCTACCGCATCTACATCAAGGACGGCGTTCCCCTCAACCGCAGCGATGCCGAGGCCATCAAAACTCTGGGCATCGACCCCGACCTGAAAGCCGCCAAAAAGGCCGACCCCGACATCGATGCCAAGCTGCGGGACTATATGTGCGAGAACTACTTCGACATCCGCACCTTCGGTGCCGTCATGACCACCTTCGTTAAGGGTGCGCTGAACTGCGGTCAGGTGCGCGGCCCCGTCCAGCTGAGCTTTGCCCGCTCGGTGGATCCCATCGTCCCGCAGGAAGTCACCATCACCCGCGTGGCCATCACTACCGAGGCCGATGCCGAGAAGAAGGGTACTGAGATGGGCCGCAAGCACATCGTGCCTTACGCCCTCTACCGCGCCGAGGGCTATGTCTCAGCCAACCTCGCCCGGAAGACCACCGGCTTCTCCGAGGATGATCTGAAACTTCTGTGGACTGCCATTCTGAATATGTTCGAGAACGACCACAGCGCTGCCCGGGGCAAGATGGCCGTGCGGGAGCTCATCGTGTTCAAGCACGATTCTGAGCTGGGCAATGCCCCGGCCTATAAGCTCTTCGACTCCGTTGCCGTCCAGCGCAAGCCCGATGTGGACGCCGCCCGCAGCTACCGCGACTACACCGTCACGGTGGCAGACACTCTGCCGGAAGGAGTCACCTGCGAGAGGCTGTCCTGATGGGCGGCGCAGATGACTTGCTGCCCCTGTCGGGCATCCAGCACTTCTGCTTCTGCCGCCGCCAGTGGGCGCTCATCCATCTGGAACAGCAGTGGGCGGAGAACCGCCGCACCGTCGAAGGCCAGCTCGACCACGCCCGCTGCCATGACACAAACCAGACCGAACGGCGCGGCGGCCTGCTCATCACCCGAGGGATGCAGGTGGTCAGCCGTCGGCTGGGTCTGAGCGGAAACTGCGACGTCGTCGAGTTCCGGGCCGACCCGGAGGGCATCCCCCTGCAAAGCACGGAAGGGCTCTGGAAGCCCGTGCCTGTCGAGTACAAGCATGGCCGCGCCAAGGCCAGCGACGCTGACCGGCTGCAGCTCTGCGCACAGGCCATGGCGCTGGAAGAGATGCTGGTGTGCAGCATCCCGGAGGGTGCGCTCTTCTACGAGGAAACGCGGCGGCGGGAGGTCGTGCCGCTGACCGAAGAACTGCGCCAGGCCACCCAGAAGATGGCCGATGAGATGCACGCCTATTTTGCCCGGGGTTATACGCCCAAATCAAAGCCCGGCACCCACTGCAACGCCTGCTCCCTCAAAGAGCTCTGCCTCCCCGTGCTGTATCAGCGTGCCGACCCGAAAGTCTATCTCCGCGCCCATCTGGACGAGATGCAGGAGGCCGCGCCATGAGAAAGTTTTTGAACACGCTCTACGTCCTCAACAAGGACGCCTACCTTTCCCTCGAGGGGGAGAACATCGTCCTGCTCTGCAACAAGGCTGAAATTGGCCGGGTCCCGCTCCACAGGCTGGAAGGCATCGTCTGCTTCAGCTATCCCGGCGCAAGCCCTGCCCTGATGGGAAAATGCGCCCGCCTCGGGGTCGATTTGAGCTTTTTCAGCCCGCAGGGACGCTTTCTGGCCCGGGCCGTAGGCGAAGAGCGGGGCAACGTCCTGCTGCGGCAGACCCAGTACCGCATCGCAGACAGCGAGGCAGAGAGCTGTCTCTATGCGCGCAATTTCATCCTGGGCAAAGTCTATAACGCCCGCTGGGTGCTGGAACGGGCCACCCGCGACCACCCTCAGCGGGTGCCGGTGGAACAGCTCAAGCGCACCAGCGCCCAGCTGGCGGCGGCGCTGCCCCTCATCGAGCAGTGCGACGACCTCGACCAGCTTCGCGGCCTGGAGGGCGAGGCGGCACAGCGGTATTTCGACTGCTTTGATTCGCTCATCCTGCAGCAGCACGATGATTTTTCTTTCGCTGGCCGAAGCCGCCGCCCGCCGCTGGACAATACCAATGCCCTGCTCTCCTTCGCTTATTCGCTTCTGGCCTCCGACTGCACGGCGGCTCTTCAGAGTGTGGGCCTCGACCCCTACGTCAGCTTTCTCCACCGCGCCCGGCCCGGGCGCAGGAGCCTCGCCCTCGACCTCATGGAAGAGCTGCGTGCAGTTTATGCCGACCGCTTTGTGCTCTCCTGCATCAACCAGAAAATCATGACGCCGAAGCATTTCCAGAAGCAGGAGAACGGGGCCGTCCTTCTCACCGATGAGGGCCGCCGCGCCTTTCTGGGCGGGTGGCAGACCCGCAAGCAGGAGACTATCACCCACCCGTTCCTGAACGAAAAGCTTCCGTGGGGCCTCGTGCCTTATGTGCAGGCTCTGCTTCTGGCCCGCACCCTGCGGGGCGATATGGAGCTTTACCCGCCATTTTTCTGGAAGTGAGGGATGCGTATGCTGGTCCTTATCACCTACGACGTCAATACCGAAACTCCTGCCGGGCGCAAACGTCTGCGCAAAGTCGCCAAGCGCTGTGTGGACCACGGCCAGCGGGTGCAGAACTCCGTGTTCGAGTGTCTGCTGGATGCCGCGCAGTATGCCGTTCTCAAGGCGGAGCTGACGGCCCTCATCGACCCCGCGCTGGACAGCCTGCGCTTCTACCAGCTGGGCAACAACTATAAGAGCAAGGTGGAGCATATCGGCGTTCATCCGCCCTTCGAGCAGGACGGCCTGCTGTTGTTCTGAGTTTCCCGCCCCGGTGCGAAGGGCGAGTTCTCAGCATTTTTCCGGCACCTTCGCACCGGATTTTTGTGTTATTTTGCATGATTTGGATAGTTCTTTGACCCGTTGTAAATCAAGGCTCTTCTAAATTCGTGCAGAATGTTGTATAATTTGTTTGAAAATAGAGATTTTGTCTCTGTTTTTGCTGTCGCCCTCCTCGCGGAGGGCGTGGATAGAAATCCGGAAGCACCTGGACGGACGCCTGCGGCCTCGAGTCGCCCTCCTCGCGGAGGGCGTGGATAGAAATCCGACTGCCTTTGCCGATTTGCTGAGGGAGGCGAGTCGCCCTCCTCGCGGAGGGCGTGGATAGAAATACCCTTTGCCAGAGCATGGACGCCAACTTCCGTGGTCGCCCTCCTCGCGGAGGGCGTGGATAGAAATAACAATAAGGCCATCCCTGACCTTATGAAAATGGTCGCCCTCCTCGCGGAGGGCGTGGATAGAAATTGTTGGCACGTACTTTGTCTCTGTCCAAGACCGTGGTCGCCCTCCTCGCGGAGGGCGTGGATAGAAATCACTTGGATTGGTCCTTGCATTGGCACTCCGTCGTCGCCCTCCTCGCGGAGGGCGTGGATAGAAATATTTCCCGGGCATCAAACCCGCCGTCTGCCGTCACGTCGCCCTCCTCGCGGAGGGCGTGGATAGAAATTTTCTGTGTCTTTCTGTATGCACCCCAGTCAAGAGGTCGCCCTCCTCGCGGAGGGCGTGGATAGAAATCTCCCAGGTCAGTCCTTCATAGGTATCAATGTCAAGGTCGCCCTCCTCGCGGAGGGCGTGGATAGAAATAAGTGCCCCTGTGGATGCAGCCGCCAGATGGTCGGTCGCCCTCCTCGCGGAGGGCGTGGATAGAAATCACGGTGTCGATGCCCAGCAGTTTAAGCTCATAGGTCGCCCTCCTCGCGGAGGGCGTGGATAGAAATATGACGGCGTATAGGCAAACTGTGCCAGGGCTGGGTCGCCCTCCTCGCGGAGGGCGTGGATAGAAATAGCGTGAATCCCGCACTACTTCGTTGCCTGTGAAGTCGCCCTCCTCGCGGAGGGCGTGGATAGAAATTTCCCGGATGCCGCACCGGACAACGCCGCATCCCGGGTCGCCCTCCTCGCGGAGGGCGTGGATAGAAATTTTTGGCGCATTGAAGTAATGTAGACAATACTCAGTCGCCCTCCTCGCGGAGGGCGTGGATAGAAATACCTACTCCCGCCGATTAGGTGAAACAAGCACCAGGTCGCCCTCCTCGCGGAGGGCGTGGATAGAAATATTTTGGCTGCTGCGATTTGATAACCCTGCCACGTCGCCCTCCTCGCGGAGGGCGTGGATAGAAATACGGGAGCTATTAGACCATCTATTTGCTACAACGGGTCGCCCTCCTCGCGGAGGGCGTGGATAGAAATCTTCAGAAGGCCCATCTTGTCGGCCCACTCTGCCGTGTCGCCCTCCTCGCGGAGGGCGTGGATAGAAATAAGCTGGCCAAGGCCACCAACGCCAACGGCATCAGTCGCCCTCCTCGCGGAGGGCGTGGATAGAAATGGTACTGGTCCATGAGGGCACCCGGCTGACTTTCCGTCGCCCTCCTCGCGGAGGGCGTGGATAGAAATAGTGATTTTGTGATAGTTTTAACGGCAGGAACCGCGTCGCCCTCCTCGCGGAGGGCGTGGATAGAAATTCAAATTTCTTCATTTCCTCAGCTTTCTGCTCTGCGTCGCCCTCCTCGCGGAGGGCGTGGATAGAAATTGGATTTGGAATGCTTGACGCAACTGGTTGATGGTGTCGCCCTCCTCGCGGAGGGCGTGGATAGAAATGTTGTAGCTGTCTGCCGCCGATGAACCGCTCCCTGAGTCGCCCTCCTCGCGGAGGGCGTGGATAGAAATCATCCAAGCGGTGCTCAGTGTGGGCAGTGCGTCGGTCGCCCTCCTCGCGGAGGGCGTGGATAGAAATATCATCCCTTACTCGGCCGTACCCAGACAGCAGCGTCGCCCTCCTCGCGGAGGGCGTGGATAGAAATCCAATAGCGGCCGATGTAGTCGTTCTGGTAGGTCGTCGCCCTCCTCGCGGAGGGCGTGGATAGAAATAAAACGTGTACGACCACATCATGAGGGACGACAACGTCGCCCTCCTCGCGGAGGGCGTGGATAGAAATTTGTCCTCAACCTGAATCTTATTGTAAGTAGCCAGTCGCCCTCCTCGCGGAGGGCGTGGATAGAAATATCGCGGGTGAGGTGCTTGCGTGGCATCTTAATCGGTCGCCCTCCTCGCGGAGGGCGTGGATAGAAATTATGAAGCCAGTCTGCCGTCAGAGCGAGCAGGCAGGTCGCCCTCCTCGCGGAGGGCGTGGATAGAAATTATATGCAAGGCGAGGGCGTACTGCTGGGAAGCAGTCGCCCTCCTCGCGGAGGGCGTGGATAGAAATCATTTGAGAGTGGTCTCCTTGCCGCAATCGCCGCGTCGCCCTCCTCGCGGAGGGCGTGGATAGAAATTACAACGCAAAGGCGGTCGAGGTTTCCACCCCGAGTCGCCCTCCTCGCGGAGGGCGTGGATAGAAATCGAGCACCAGCCAAAACGCTCCGTTGTAATCTCGGTCGCCCTCCTCGCGGAGGGCGTGGATAGAAATCAGACACGGCCCCTGAAGTCTGCCTCAGAAAGTGCAGTCGCCCTCCTCGCGGAGGGCGTGGATAGAAATGCAAAGCTGACGGCGCAGAAAGAACGCCTCGCAGGTCGCCCTCCTCGCGGAGGGCGTGGATAGAAATTTTGATGATCTCGCTTTGCTTTCTGTCCCGCTCGGGTCGCCCTCCTCGCGGAGGGCGTGGATAGAAATGCAGGTGTCCGGGTTAAGCCGCTTGCAGTAGATCAGTCGCCCTCCTCGCGGAGGGCGTGGATAGAAATCTGCCATGCTCTGTTTGCCGCCGCCTCTGCCGAAGTCGCCCTCCTCGCGGAGGGCGTGGATAGAAATAGAAGCGCATACAGCGGCCAAGTAAGGCATACGAGGTCGCCCTCCTCGCGGAGGGCGTGGATAGAAATAGCCGTGGCGTAATCTTTGCCGCAGATGAATTTTTGTCGCCCTCCTCGCGGAGGGCGTGGATAGAAATTTTGCCTACCCGGCATATCGCCCTAGTAGTATAGCGTCGCCCTCCTCGCGGAGGGCGTGGATAGAAATTGCCCCAGCAGCCCGCACAGGACGTTATACAGCCGGTTGCCCTCCTCACGGAGGGCGCAGGTAGAAATCGACACAAAAATATGGTAAACTCTTATTATCGCAAGGCAAGAAATTAGTGCAACATGAAAACAGCATATTTGCGATATGCAATTCAACGCTGTTGCTATTGCATTAAAAAGTTGAATTGCTATAAGTTGTTGCCATGCGCTCTCTAAGGAACCGAGTATTTTGACCTACAATTCCGTCTCTTAAAGACGTTGGTTGAAATCAGTTTGTGTTCCCCGGTGCATTCTTCGACTTGAAGTCGCTCTATTTGAGGGGTGTGGATAGAATAACATAATAATCATATCGCGGTTCTCAAAGGCGTAACCAAGTCGTCCTCTTCACCGAGGGCGTAGATAGAAATCGTCACAACCACGCCGGTCTTTTCAGCATCAAGGTTGCCCTCCCCACAGAGGGTACGGATAGAAACCAGTTTTCACCTCGAATCGGGCATCGCCACAATTTTTCCAAAAAGGAGTTTTCCATGCATACCGTTCCCCTTACCCATCAGCTCGTCACCATCCAGGACGACTTTGACCTCGACAAGATCATCGAGAGCGGCCAGTGCTTCCGGCCACAGAAACTGGCCGACGGGCGATACCGTTTTCTTTCCGGCGGTGCACTCCTTTATCTGACCCCGCTAGGCGATGGGCAATACGACGCCGCGTGGCATGGCTCAAATCGGGAGTACTGGGCCAACTACTTTGATTTGGGCCGGAACTATGCCGCGCTGCGGTGCAGCTTGGCGGGACAGAGCAGCTATCTGGACAAATCGCTCGATTTCGGGCAGGGCATCCGAATCCTGCATCAGAACCCATGGGAAATGCTCATCACCTTTCTTATCTCCCAGCGCAAGAGCATTCCGGCCATCCGCACCGCCGTAGAACGCCTTGCCCGGTGCTGCGGCGAACCGCTCAATGCCGAAGACGATGAAGTTTTCCTCTTCCCCACCCCGCAGCAGCTCTGCGGCCTCTCTGGGGCGCAGCTGATGGGCTGTGGTCTGGGCTACCGCACCCGTTACATCCAGAACGCTGCCGCACAGGCTTCCAGCGGCACACTCGACCTCAGTGCTCTGGCGGCGCTGCCCGACGACGCTCTCTTTTCCCGCCTCCTCGAGCTGGACGGCGTCGGCAAAAAGGTAGCAAACTGCGTCTGCCTCTTTGGCTATGGCCGTACCGCGATGGCTCCCATTGATGTTTGGATACAGCGACTCATTGATGAGGAATTCGGCGGCCGCGACCCTTTTCCTTCCTATGGTCAGCAGGCTGGCATCGTACAGCAGTACCTGTTCTACTACAAGCGCAGCACCCGCCGCAGCGTCGCTCACAAAAAATAAAAAAGTTATTGACAACTCTCCTTTTGGCTGGTATAATGATACACGTCGTCAGGAATGATACGCCAGCTATGGGGGATTAGCTCAGCTGGGAGCCCAAGCAGTGCGCTCACGCACCCCCACAACTGAACTTCACAAAGCATTTCTTATTTGAGCGTCTCTTTTTCCAGAAGCTTCTACTTCTGGAAAATTATGGGGGATTAGCTCAGCTGGGAGAGCGCTTGCATGGCATGCAAGAGGTCACCGGT
>ERZ773158.1878-NODE-1878-length-17318-cov-3.084400_pt1 | contig 17318 bp, 18 predicted proteins | sample MGYA00511918_ERZ773158 | MGnify/ENA primary metagenome ERZ773158 (study PRJEB29015, sample SAMEA2737876) | human gut metagenome | biome: human gut; feature: human-associated habitat; material: faeces | place: China | collected 2012 ...
CCTGCTGTACTTTTTCCTCACCCGGATGCACCATTACCAAGGCATGATTCCCTACAACAATGGTACTGCCCAGGACATTACCGGGAACCGGTGTTGCAACAGGTGCAGGCGTAGTCGTTGATACAGGTTCTGTCGTTGCCTGTGTATCCGGTCTGCTTACTGCTGTCGGTGTCTGTACAGGAGCTGCCGTCACCAGCGGATCACGGTTTTTCTGCTCCGCAAGTTTTTGGGAAAACTGTGCTGCCACACTTCCCTCGTCCGCATGGATTGTCACATTATCACAGTTTAAGAAAGCATCTTCCGCAATACCGGTCACCGTAGCCGGGATATAAATATCTGTGAGATTAATACATCCCGCAAATGCCTGTGCATCAATACTCTGTACATTTTCCGGAATTGTGATCTGCTTTAAACCCGTACATCCTGCAAACGAATACTCGTCCACTGCAGTCAGACCCTTTCCCAGGACAACCTCTTCCAGATTGTTACATCCCCAGAAAACATAGGCATCCAAACGCTTGACAGATTTCGGAATTACAACGAACTGTACCTTCTGATTGTTCTCAAAGGCACTCTCGCCTACGACTTCCACTGTATCCGGAATCGTGACGCGTTCTTCCGTCCCTCTGTATTTTACCAGTGTACTCCCCTGCGTCTGAAAATCAGAGGCAGACGCTGCCGCATCTGCCTCCGACACAGGAAGATGTGTCAGGATCAATGCGGTAACTGCCAGTGCTATGACAGCCATCCACTTTTTATGATTCATAAACCTTCCCATCCTTTATTTCACACTAGGCTCTGGCTTTCCGCAGAGTCTTTTTGTCCTTCTTCATGAAGAGTACTACCGAAATACATGCAAGTCCCATGGATAGAAACCACTTGGGATGAATGCCGTCTCCGGTCTTAGGTGTGCTGTCTGCGATGGTTCCCGCAGTCAGATTATTCGTATCCACATAGATCACATACGGTGAAAAATGCTCTGCCGTAAAGGTTACGCAAGATACTCCGGATATTGTGGAGAACTTCGGTGACAGCTTATCCAGCTTGCTGTTCACTACTCCGGCCACTTTATTATTACCTGCGTAGGTGATCAGGGAATCCGGCAGAGGCAATGTAATGCTGATGGACAATCCTGTGGTATCTGTGATCTTTGTATTGCCGGTGGAATCATAGAGACTGATGTCCATGGGGAAATACTTGATAGCACTGATATCACTGCCGTACTCTGCCATCAGAGCCTTAACTACCTCTTCGGAAGCTGCTGCACTCTCTGTGATCTTGATCACAAAGTTATCAGAAGATCCATTCACCGTTGCAGATACCACACCGGTATTGGACAGACCGTTCTTGTCAATGACAACGGTGGTTCTGCCGCCGGAGACATTTCCTGTTGTAGTACTGTTCGGTCTTCTGTTGGAATTGGAATTCGTGGAATTACCGCTTCCTGTAGATGTATTTGTTTTGTTACCTGAACCGGATTTTGCAGTATAATTTGCAGTTACCGTTACATTAGCTTCCGGCATAGTGATGACCGTTGCAGACAATACCTTGCTGGCAATCTTCGTATTGGCCGGATCTATTGACCAGCTGCTGAACTGTTGATTCTTTGCAGGATCATTCGCAACGATGATCGGCTGGGAACCTGCTACATAACTGCCGGAGCCGGAACCGTTTTTAACTGTCAGAGTATACATCTTGGCAGTAGTTCCGTTGTTATTATTGCCTCCCGGACTGGTGCTTGCTCCGGGGCTGGTGCTTGCACCCGGACTGGCCGTTCCTCCATTATTAGAGCCACTGGCTTCATATACTGCATAGAAATCTGTATTTTCTGTGATAGCTGTTGCAATATCCGGCAGCCATTCCTTGAAAGTATAGCCACTGACCGTAGGAGTCTGGATACTGGGTGCAACCGTACCCTTCTTGATCGTTGTCTGATAGAACACTTCCTTGGTCACACTATTGATATATCTGACTACAATATCATCTTCGCTTAGCGCCTTATATTGTGCCATGGTGGTAAAAGACTCTGTAATATTGGTCAGAGGTCTGTCCCATCCGATGAAGATATAACCATCTCTCACAAGATTAGATGTGTTTGGCAGATCCGCATCTGCGATGCTGCCGCCGGAGGATACCTTGATCTTCTTAATTACCGTACCATCCCAATCCTGGAAGGTTACGGTCAATTTACTTGCATCGGGATCTTCCTTCTCATAAATAGCGGTACATGTTGTATCTTCCGTGATGTTCGTGTAATCGCCATCCCATCCCTTAAATACTTCGCCGGTCTTACCTAACGGTGTAGGCGGAACCGCATCTTCCCCGCCCCGTACCTGTTGTTCGTCTACCTGGACATTTTTCTGCAGTTCTTCATTCCAGTCACGGAAGATAACGGTATAGATTTCCTCCAGCGGAGTATCTTCCACTGCAAATCCGTTCGCATCACCATATCTGTAGAGATAACTGGTCTTCGGAGCACATAAGGTAACATCTCCCTTATCTTTAAGGATTCCGGTAAAAGTATCCTGGTCAATCAGTGTTAATCTCTCACTGGACTCCTCCAGCCATTTAATGCTACTGCCGTTGAATACATTATCTTTCAGTTCTTCACAGGTGATCGGCAGTTTCACGGTATCCAGATTCTTAGTCTCCGCAAACGCATAGGAAGGCACTACCGTAATGGCACTGTCCGACAGATCGATCGTAGTCAGATTGTCGCAGCCGCGGAACGCCTCCGGTGCCATTTCCGTCACGCCCGTTGTCTCTTTGGCATTCACACGCTTGCTGGTTCTACCCTCTAAGCATTCAATAATCTTCGCTTTTGCACTGCCGTTCATTCCATAGATAATCGAATTGTCGCAGGTGAAATAATCGGTTCCCTGGAATCCTACCTTATCCAGAATTTTGCAACCGGTAAATGGAATATTACCAAGACTGCTGATGGTTCCGGACAGGGACACATCTTTCAGAGCAACACAGTCTTTAAATGCATAGTCGCCAATGGACTGGGTATTGCCGTTGATCTCTACTGTAGCCAGTTTCTCACAGCCATCAAAGGCATTTTTTGCTATGCTGGACAGGGTATTGCTGTAGCTGATCACACCGGTCAGATATTTTGCGCCCTTGAAGTCATTTTCTTCAAGGGCGCAAAATATCTGACCGGTGTGGTCATTTTCTTCAATACTGTCGAGACCGTATATGGTCAGAGTCTTTTCCTTCTGATCCTTCTCTTTTTCCACAAACAGACCGTCCTTGATTGCCTGAATGCCTTCCGGTATGGTCACGTTCAGTGCGGAATCAATAAACTGCTGCTGATCCTCTGTCAGAGACTCTCCAGCATTATATTTGGTCAGTGCAGTTTCCGCTGCACTTCTCTGGGCATCTGTCAGATACGGATAATCATCTTTATTTAAGTATTTGGTCAATTCCGTAAATGCCGGGAAATCGATCAGTTCGCTGACATTCTTCTCCGGGTTGTACTGTGCGACCAGATTGGACGGCCATCCGCTGCAATATCTGACATAGGTTGCCACCTGACTGCTGTTATTATATCTGCCGTCCGGACTCATCGCATACTTATACGGTGTGGACTCCGGTGAGATTTCTCCTACAAAGGTCAGTTTCACTGCCGGACTGTTATCTGCATCGTTCATAGCTGTCGCTGTGCTGTGTGTACAGCCCGTTCTGTGTGTACCGGTAAAGTCCTGGGTCTTAAACGCATCCGTTCCAATAGCGATACTGCTATTGTTAAATATTACCGTTGCCAGATTATGACATCCACGGAAAGCACCATCTCCTACCGACTGTACACTGGCAGGCAGAGATACCATTGTCAGGTTACAATTGTTGGCAAATGTATTTGCCGAGATATTGTAAATATGATATGGTCCGATGGGATCCGGGATATTCAATGTCTTAACGCCGGTTCCTACGCTGGCATTAAGCAACTGGTTGGAGGAATCTACTATAAACGTAGACCGACCAGGTTCACCTGAAACATTGGGATCCTGAACCGTCAATTCGTATTTGTTCAATTTCTCATATAAATGTGTGTCAGGATTATAATTAATGTAACTGAATGCAAAACAATTTTCCTGACATAGCTTGTGAAGTTTGCTTTCTCTTAGTCCTTCAAAATAGAAGGTACCGTTTACCGGATCATCCGCAAGCATGGACTTAAAGCAGTCAAAGCAATACACATCGTCATCTGCTTTTCCGGAGTTGATGGTAAACTGTGCATTTCGGGAAGCTACATAATGCAGGTTCTTACATCCCTTGAACATGGAGATTCCAATGGTCTCGCTGTACATATCCGGGAAAGTCACGGAATACAGGGTTTCATCATTTTCAAATACATTCCAGCCCATTTCCTTCAGGCTGCTGGAACTGATGCCGTTCTCCTGCTCCGGATTACATATCTCTACTTCATATAAATAACGGCATTCCGCGAATGCATAGTCTCCGATATAACTTACAGAAATAGGAATATCAATATCCGTCAACTGAGTACAACTGTAGAAAGCATGATCTCCCAGCTGTGCCAGGTTACACTCTCTGGGGATGTTCACTGCTTTCATACTGCCGCATTCCGCAAATGCCCAGTTACCGATGACAGTGATACCATTACCAAAGGAAATGCTGTTCAGACCATTACAGCCATAGAACGCATAGTTGCCGACACCAATGAGTTTCTCACCAATGTTCAGTGTTACAATATTGCTGGCTCCGGCGAAAATACCGTCTAACGGATTTTTAGATGTGATATCTCCTGCCACAGACCAGGTATAGGTACCATTTGGATTGGCTGTAGATGCCAGATACTGGTTACCAATGTATTTTACATCCAGATCCTTGATCCACTGATCATCCGGCTGTTCTGTCTTTGCAAATCCGTCATATACTTTTGCTGTTTTATCCTCATTTTCCGCCTGCGTACTGGTGTAAGAATAACCGCTGCCCTTTTTCTGGAAGAAATCCACAAGAGAAAGTTTTTTCCAGGCATTGTCCGTAGCATAACAAGGACGCATCTCACCATCCTTATAAGTCTCAGTCTTCGTCTCCATCACCGGTTTACCCTGTGAATCATATAACGGTAGACCTGTATTCGGATCTGTTGCCTGTACTTCCACCTCTCTGGTCTTCTCTGTCAGAGCCTCATAATACAAAGGCTGTCCATTCTTACTTGCCGCCACGTAACCATTGATGGTACCCTGGTTACCGGTAGGCTGTATGTACGCATTTACCATATCGGGAATATCCAGTACATTCCCAGTCAATGTCGTATTTTTATTATAACCAAGCAATACTGCACACCAGGAATTCTTATAGTTCACATAGGCAAACTGATAGCTGGTTCCGTCTGTGTTAGTCTCTGTTGTATAAATGGTCGCATTTCTGTCTACCACAGGAATCAGCGTATCCATGGTGGGAATTGTGCTGCTACCGGAAAGCAGACTTGCTTTCTCTGATGCGTCCTTCGGAATCGTAACCTTATATTTAGAAGAGCTATGTGTTGTCTGATGTGTATGACTTGCTGCCTGTGTTGCGATCTCCTCTTCCGCACGCAGTCCTTCCGTAGGAATCGCTGCCACTACGATCGCTGAGATCAGGAACAATGTTCCCAGGGTCTTCCTTACTGTCTTTTTTAATCTTCTGTTGGTCTTTTTTGTACCCTTAGTCATCCTTTACTCCTTTGTCGTCACCTTTTTGGCAACCACTACAAATCTGCCGTTTTTCTCCTGATAATCACAGGTGGATAGTGTCAGCAGCCGGTCACCGAACGAGGCCGTGACTCCTGTGTCATATAATGACATCCCCTCCATGTCATTCATATAAGAGTCAAATTCCTGCTCGCTCTGGGCGTCTATAAACTGATAATATTTAAATACGATTTCATCTTCACTATAGACCCGGGATCTGAATACATACATGATCTCATACAGACCTTTTTCATAGATGGTATCAAACTGTATGCAGGGATGTTTCTCATAATAGCTCTGGTCGCTGTATAAGGATAAGCCTCCGAACATCTGCCCGCTCTTCATGTGATGCCCGTACAGAATAAGGTTTGTGCTGGGTTTCAACACATCACAGTCCTTGTCCATGAAAATGGATCCGTTCTTGTCATACTCCTGATTCAGATTGTGATCCAGATAATATTCGTTATCCGTTGTCTGCATTACAGGGTAATCTATATTAGTATCGTCAATTTTTACCCATCCGATTAGTCTTTTGTTCTTATTTAATAAATTTTTATATTCATCCAGCACCGGAGGCGGCGTGCTCTGTCCTTCCTCCGCGGTATAATGAATCACCGGAGCCGGTGCATCACTTGCTGTTGGCTCTTTATCTTTCAATTCGCTCAGCTGCTTGTAATTATCAGCGGTACGATAATTGTACCAATTATATACACCGAAATACCCCAGGCAGACAATGGCTGCCATACTACAGAGGACTACCAGTAATTTTCTGCGTTTTTCCTGCTTTTTCAATTCTTCTTTAACTATTTTATCCAGTTCCTGTTCATCAAACTGCGTTTTTTTCTGCTTCTGTGCGGCCTTCCTATGTTTCGGTGTTTCTTTTTTCTTTACTGGCTTCTTTAAAGGTTCCTTTTTTTTCGTTGCATTGGCTCTGGAAACCGGGGCATCTTTTCGTTCCTGTCTGTGAATTTCTTCTGCCAGTTCCTCCATATAATCCTGTCCCAGGATACTGTGAAATCTGCATTTTCCACTACGGATCACTTCCAGGAGCTTCTTCTGATCCGACAAGTTCATCTTCTTAGTCTGCATCCGAAGATTTTCAATCACCTGCTGATCCTTCAGAGCGTTCTGATAATCCGCCTCTGTTCGAAACTGCCGCCCTTCTACGATATATATCTTCTGTGTCATTCAATCTATCCTTAAGTAAATAATAAGATGTCAGGGATAAATGGGTTAAACCTATATGAATTAAACCTACATCATTTTAACTACATATTATCATCTATTACATTTCCACATAGCTATTTTTATTTTACTATATTAGAAAATTATTGCAAGTCTTTTCCGGAAACATTGACAGGCTGTAAATGTCAATAAGTTTTTGTGATTTTCTCCGAAAAACCGTAAATTCATCATGTTGCATAGTTTTATATACGGTTGCGGCTGATGAAATTGTGGAAGATGCACAAAAGCAGACAGCAAAACAAGACGGTTGCCAATGGTAGCCGTCTTTTGTATTGCCGTTCGAACGGTCGAACTTTTACATAGCTTTCATTTCATTAGAGGACTTACCGCCAAACATACGCCGGGGGTAATTGTTCAACCACGCTTGCACCTCTGCGACTTGTTCCGGGGTAACCTCTGCAAAGTCACAGCCTTTAGGAAACCAACGGCGAATCATACGGTTCTGGTTCTCATTGCTTCCACGTTCTCCGGGGTTATGAGGGTGACAGTAGTATATTGTCGTTCTGGGTTCACCGCCGTTTATTGACTTTTCAAGTGCTTGCTGATCGAGAAACTCCGTGCCGTTGTCGCAAGTGATCGAGCGGAATATCTCCCGGAACTTATCAGAACCATATGCACGTTCCAGATCATCAAGGGCACAAGAAACAGCGTTCCCGGTCTTGTCTGGTATCGGCATAATAATTTCGTCACGGTGCTTGCGCTCTGTGAGAACAAGTAAACAATTACTGCTTTTTCCTTGTCCACCAACAACGGTGTCGAGTTCCCAGTGCCCGGCGGTCTTACGCTTCTTGATCTCACGTGGGCGTTCTTCTATGGATCTTCCCTTTAGATTCTTGTAAGACGGTCGAACTACATTATATTCTTGTTTTGGCGTATCTCTGCGCCACGGTAGATCCTTATTAGTCACATTCATAAACAAGCCACGGTCAATGTAATTATACAGAGTAGTTACGCATACTTCTGTACGGCACTTACCTTTAGCGGACTGTAAAGCGGCATATGGACTGTATTTCAAATCAATAATACAATGCTCAACGTGTTTCACAAAATCGTAATCATTACCGATTTTTAAGTCACGCCCTTTACTTTCTGCATGATAGTCATGTTTCTGTTGTCCGATCTCTGCACTGTAATAATCATATTCAAGCCAGGTTTGACCGTCACGAAGTTTTGTACGCCCTCTCTTTACCTCATAGTTAATTGTGTTGTAATGCCGGTTCATTAACCGGGCTATTTCTCTCTGGGTTTTGCCGTCATTGAGATACATTTCTATCTTAAGACGATCAGTATAAGTCATGTTTTTTGACATGGTTTCCTCCCTCTCTGGCGGTAGTCTGCCTATATTCAACCGTACCAGAGCAAGCCCCGGAGCGTCAAGGAGGGCGGTATCTATGGGGCTGTGCCTTGACCCTCTGTGGCTTCTCTGGTGGGGCTTCTGGCGGCGGTAGTGAGGGATAGCTTGTATTATAGCTGTCCGGGGCTTATGGCTCTATATGGGGCTTGTGGGGGACGGTGGCTTCCAGAGAACAGACAGTTCTCTGGACTCTCGTGTTAAATTTTTATGTGGAGTGGTCGGAAAAATTTACAGAGGTGGGATGAAATCACCCCCAACCCCTCAAGGGGTGTAAAGCTTCCTTGTGGGTGTCCGGGGTGATCTGTTTAATACTTTAGTTCATAGTAAGTTATTTGTTGACTTGCTTGCGGTATGTCTACGGTTTTAACATACACAATGCGGTCTGCGTAGATTTTGCGAAAATCCTCTTCATCAAGAAGAAAGTGTTCTTCTTCTGCAATGTGACAGTTACGGCTGTAATAATAGCGGCGTTTTTCTTTCAAATGTTCGTCAACGCTTTTTGTGATGTACTTTGTAATGTAATTACTAACTCTGCCAGTGTCCAAGACTTTTGTGGCTGTGGTGAAGCCGTAAGACCAATCTGTTATATTGTATATGATCTGCTTTTTCTTGCGGTCAATTTTCCACGCCTTGAATGTGAGATTGTCAACGTTTGCAAGTAGTCCGTGAAAATGATAATGCTCCTTGTCTGCGTGTAATTCTGGAACAATGATATATTTCATATCCGGGCACTTGCGTTGTTGTAAATGATTGAGAAATGTTTTTAATCGGTAGACAATCATTTCATAATCAGATGCATCTGTTTTTGTACGGTCAAAAGTCAGAGTAACAAACCAATCCCATTTGTTGGATCGTGCAATTCTATAAACGTTGTTTTTTGCCCTGGATGCAGAAACCGTCATAGCGTGTTTTTCAGCTTCTGGAGTTCGATCACTTGTATCGTGGGTCTTGTTTAGTAGACTGTCCTCTGGTTTTTCTTTCCCGGCGTTAATAGCATGGTGATAAAATGTAATATGTTCCCCGGTTTCATACTGGTAACGCCGACAATTATAAACTGTTTCCATATTTCAACACTCCTTGTAAATTTTTTGCAAGGTGGTTCTAAAGTGTTGCTATTGTCAAGTAGGTGACCCGGTGAACGGGTCACAGTCTGCCTTTGTCCATGTGCTTTCTTCTTTTTGCAATAGGAATAATCTGTCCATTTCTTTCTGAATGGGTTTAAATGATTCTCTGGAGAAGCCCAGATTTTGAAGTTGTTGAAATAATTCATCTGGAAATAGTTTATACTTTTTATAGAATCTGATCTCTGTTTCGTTAAACAGATAATGCATATATTGAAACATTGTTTTTTTCTCCTTGTGTGTGGTGTATGGTGTGTGAAAGTTCGAACGTTCGAACGGTGCGCCGTGCGCAACGCTTACCACGGCGCACCGTTTCCCCCTTACTTCTGCGCTTTCTTCTGCGCTCTGGTGTACTTCTTTGACGGTGTAGTAACGGCTTCCATATCAGAGGGCGTATTGTTCTGTAACATGATAATTTCTGATTCCGGGATCATGTTCCCGGCTTTACAATCTTTTGCAAGGTTGTCCACGCAAGCCAGAGTATCATAGGCATGATAATCTTTATCTTTTACAAACCAACCGAACCGGCGTAAAGGGCGTACAAGCGTAGGGTCTGTGGCGTATTCTAATTGATAAGCGTCATACTCTCTATGCACCAGAAAACGCCACTGTTTGTCACAAGATATAACCCGGCTTGTCACTTGTCGCAATAATGCGTCTACGTGGTTAAAACGTTGTGAAGTGTAATATAAGCTGATGTGGTGGTGGCGGCACGTCAGCAGAGTATTGAGAAACAAGGGATCAATGTTTGTCTTGAAAGTACGGCTGTTAAGCTGTACTGAAAATTCATCACCCAAAACAAGGGTGCAAGTCAAGGTGTCGTGTTGTTCATCATATGCCCGGACAGTTTCGGCAACGTCTACGATCTGCCGCAAAGAGACAAAAGGCGTGTAGGGCGTTCCGATCAGATCAACATTTGAAATGATGTTGATTCTTTGCGTTACCCATTTCCCCCGGAGATCATCATATACAACTTTGTTGTTATACTTTTTATACAGTCTTGTCACCTTATGCACAGCAGAGAGGGTTTTTCCCTTGCCAAACAACGCCACAAAACACTCTATGATCCCGGTTTTCAGATTGCGCCATTTCTTATGAATAATATAATCCGGGAGATCTTTTACAAGATTAAAGACCGTTGCAAACGGATGTAATACAGCAATGCGGAAGCATACACTAAAATACATCATTATAATAAATGCTAACAGTACCAGAAATACCAAGTTAATCACCTCCCATTTTTCAGAATATTATAAGCAAGAGAACCGATACATTCCAGAACCATACAAAAGACGATCAACCCGACCATGCAAGCCGGGGTAAACGTTGTAGCATCACCTATGATAAATTGAATAAGGCTATCCATGTTTGTTTCCTCCTATTTAAGACCTACGCCATTAAAAGACCGAACGGCGTTTTTGATACGTTCATAGCACCATGCGAACAAGATAAAAAACAACAATGCCGTAATGTTGTAATTCAGATCATCAATTTTTGCTTCAATGCTTTCCAGAGAAGCGGAGTAATCAATCTGATTTTCCACAGTGTCCGCTTGATAGGTTTCCAGATCTGCCAAACTGATATAAACGTGTTCAGTACCAACCACATCACCAGAAGAGACCGAAGAGGTGCTATTGCTTGTTGTAGTGTCAGATAGTTCTGTATCGTCACCGGGTTGCAACGTGTCAACGTCTGCGTCAGCTCCTCCGGGGAGAAGATCGCCAGGTATGACAACAGTAGCATCATCATCAACGGTATAAATTCCGTTATCATCAGAGCCAGCGTTGATAGAATCGACTTGTAAATCTTCTTGCAAATTGTCTTGAATTGTAATGTTTTCATCCATGTTTTGTCCTTTCTTGTGAAAAATGATCCCATGTGTTAGAATTAAAAAAAACACATAGGAGGGGTTACAAATGAATATGTTAATTATTTTTGGGGTTGCTTTGCTTATAATTATTTGCGGTTATGCTTATGCAAAATATCGTGACGAAAAAGAACACAATGCTATATATACTTATATGGAAGATACAGAGAATGACAATTCAGAACCATTACAGAAAAACGACTACATCAACCTAACACGATATAATGACGATAAAGCCGACAGCAGAACAGATGCTATATTGTCCGTATTAGATAAGATCCATTTCTGGGTAATGATTATAGGAATATACATTCTTGTAAAAATCATTGCGGCAATAATTGTTTTTGTATGTAAAGGTGCGGTTATTATGGAAGTAATCAATAAATTATTCCCATAACCTACGAATAAGGTACAATAGCAAACCGCCAATAATACAGTATAAAAACAACGAATAAAGCGTAAATGCATAGCCGAATAATACAATTTGAATATTCAAAATACCGAAACATAAATCTATAAAGGCTTTCAAAATATACATTGCTACCTCCCCAGAATACGACAAATAATAATGACGGCAAACGAAGCATAGAGCAGATTTATAATGGAACTGGGAAGAAAGCCAAAAATCGCAGTTAAAAGAGCCGGGAGTTGTTGTAATGACCCAATCAAACCATTGATAATAGAATAAAACTGATTACCTACATTTAATATAGAATCTGCATCGGATTTATTTTGATTGGTTTTATCTACTTGTTCAGCTTTTCCGCTATCTTTATCAACTACAATGTCGCTAACAGTACCCTTTAGACAATTTATAATAACCGGATCACCCATATAAAGCACACCGCCTTTTTTATAACAAGGCGTGAGCCACATTTCACCATTCCATGCAAGTTCACTATTCTTATAGTAGTCTATAAGATAATCAACATTGACTTTCATAGAACCTTTACCGATCGTGGTTGTGCTCCACGTCTCATAGGATGTATTCAAATTAGCATCATAACGTGGATAAGTGGCGGTAACCAAAGTGTCAGAATCGGGAACAAAAAGAAGATCACTATTCGGCGTTGTACCAGTCCATGTAATAGTTCCGTTTTTAACAACTGGCTTATTCCAAACTACGCCGGTTAATTTGAAATCATCAAGATGTACCGTGCCGTCGTCACCAGTGTCAAAGGATGATGAAGCATTTCCGTTTTCATCAAAATTTACTACGGTAGAATTGCCTTTATTCCAAGGGTTATTGACCCCGGTTTTGGTATAAGGGGTAAAGAACAAACTTTTTATAGGTGAGCCATTATTCTCTTTAAAATCAGAAAATGCTTTATCCCACGTTAATTTCTTTCTGTCCAAGGAATAAAAATCAATATCAGCTTTTGAACCGTCATAGTATATTGCCTTGATACCTAAAGAAAGATATTGACCGCCACTATCAAGATCAAAAGCTGATTTATTAACAGCATTCGACCAAACGTCAACCCATTCTGCATGAAACGAATTATCATATCGAAAACCAATAAGTGAAATGTCGTTTCCAATTGTTTCAGAATCAGAGGGAATTGTTATTTGCTCTATCTTGTCAACAGTTCCATCAGAATTGAAAAATACTTTTACACCTTTTCCAAGATAAAACGCACCGGGTATACGATAGCAAGGAATAAAATTAACTTGCCGGATAAATTCATCATCCTTTTTATTACTTTCAATATCAGACCAGGGAATTGTCATTTGCTTTTCACCAACCGCAAAATCTTGATCATATTCTGTGAAATTATCAGCGTTAAGCGTCTGATCTTCTGAAGTGGCAAAACCGTAAGTTATTCTGGTGTATTCCTCAACTTCTTGATCTTTGAGGTGAGAACGCTCCGTTGTGCCAGCCCACCGGGCAATTTTACCGTTAATAGAGAAACCGGTGTAAGTATATGAATCATCCGTTAGATCGGGCGCACCCGGAGTAATAAGACCAGATTTATCACCTAACTGGCAATATGAAAGCATGGAAGATTCAGAATTAAATATCATAAGATCAGACGAAAATTCGGGATCTGTATTATAGGATTGAATGTAAAATGCACAAATTTCATTATGCGCCCACTTCTTGTTACTTTCTTGATCAGCATAATAAATGTTAAAAAAAGCTGATTCATCTTTGAAACCACTGGGAAAATTATAAGTAGATTTTGTACTATTCTGATAAACTTTAACTTTTCCACTACCCGAATCATAATAAAAAAGTCTGAACATGCCAAAAGACGCATTTGTTTCAGTATCATATACAAAAGCATAAAATTTTTTATCAGTAAAATGCAGATAACCAGTAAAACATTCACGATAATTATTAGACCCAGTATTTGTATTTGAATACGAATATTTGTAATCACCCGTAAAGGTATTAAGAACAAAGCTGTTTGCTTCTGTAGCATGTACCGGAATCATACTGAACAGCACAGCAGAGACCAGAACGCCAAGCACTAAGGCAATAATGCAGAGAAGCGTCTGCAATTTGTTTTGATTGATTGTTTTTTGTTCCAACTTTTTCCCTCCTTATGTAAAGAATTTTTGAATGGTTTCAATCACAAAGATGACGGCGGCAATGTCACCTGTGTAGCAACCGATTTTTACGGCTTTCTGGCGGCTTGTTTCTTGTGGATAGAACAAGACACAAGTTGATGCCATGAAGCCGATAATTACGACTAACATGGTAAGAAATTCTTTCATTGTTCATACTCCCTATTAAAACAGTGTCGAAACTTGTTCAAAAACAACTTGTCCTATGATTGTAAACAGCTTTATGAAAGAAACTCCTGTCATTAAAAAACCAATTAAAAACCCTATGTCAAAAATAAATAGTGGGCTATTTACGCAACAACAGCTTGAAGATAGGATCAAGCCAACAAAAAAAATAACAGCGTAAAAAAAGATATCCATTTTTTATTCTCCTTTCGTGAAAAAAGAGGGGTGCAGATCGTTCTGCATCCCTCTTATACTGCCGTGATCCGGGTTATACGGAACGCTTTGCAACTCCGAACAGACCGAAGCAAGCACAAGCTACGGAAACAGCTAACAGAATGTTCAGCGGATACTCTCCGAACAGACCCATGATAGACTTACATACAGAAATCAGAGTAGTAACGATAGCAGTATCGAAAGTAGGAGCGGCTTCGGCCGCCGCAATGATTGTTAAACCGGGCATATGTTTCTCCTTTCTTATAGATAATACCGAATACATACGTCTATGCTCTGGGTTTAGTTATCTATAAATGTTTTTGTTTATAAAATCAGCTTGCTGAAATTACCGGGGTTAAAGTTCAAACGTTCGAACTTTAGGAGGAATACCGGGACTCGAACCCGGGTACGGCTCTCATTGTTGTTTTCTGTGCGCACGCCACTCTTGCCTATTGAGATATATTCCTCATATTGTTTTTGTGTTGGATTATGTGTTGCTGTTGCATGGGTGGGGGTGATCCTTTGTGTACCATTCCGAACCCCTCCCATGAAAAACTACGAAAGCAAAATACGCTTTTCTTGTTTTTCTATGGTGTCCCCCTTGCCCCCTCCCAAGGGGACAAAAGACCAAGGGCGAAAGCTTGTTCCGGGGACTGGTAAAGATATAAATGCTTATAGTCGGGCTGAACCCTCCGGGCTTCACCCTTGCCACAGATAACACAACAGCGAAGTTTCCAAGGAAAAAGCCATTACCAAGGAAAAGGGGGAGAGTGAAAGCATACAGTTTATAGAAAATGCCGGGAACATGGCTTGTGTTCGGTCGTACTGGGTTATGGGCGTACCATAAACAAATGATGAAAGGTGGTAAAGTTCGGACGTTCGAACATTCCACGCACCCGGCAGATTCAGCTTTTCACACTTGCCCGGCAGTCCGTAGGGAGACTAACCGGGCATCACACCGGAGAACGTACCGGGGAGAAGATTTCAAGGCATAGTTCACAGTGGCGGCACCCTGGCACACCCAAGGGATACCGTTCTTGCTTCTCTTTACTCCCTAGACCCGGATGTTCTGGGCGGCTTACTTCTTATCCTTATCTTTGCCGGGATCAGCGGCGGCAGTACCGGGGGCGGTAGCAGTTCCGGGGAGATCATAGATACCAGTCACACGCAAAGTCTTTTTACCCTCATACTCACTGATCTGCATACCGAACACGTACTCCTTGAAAAGTTCCTTGTTCTGCTTATAGACTTCCTCTGTGCATGACATACTTGTTGCTTCCGATCCCTGCAATACAGCAAGCTGATAATACTTGTTGTTGCTTCCGGTCATGCTCTTTTCTTCAATCGCTACCAAAGTACCTCTAAACTGTGTTGCTAATTTCATAATTGTTTACCTCTTCTTTCTTTACACATGGGCGGTCAGCACCATGGGGATAATGTTATATGTTTATTTTGAACACCTAAATAATGTAAGGTGATTCATGCAATAAATACCAAGAGCCAACAGCAATGTATTAAGAGGGATATAATCACATTCCATAAGAACGCCATCATTATGCAACTGATTCATTTTCAACGAAAGCGCAACCAGACGTTCTACTACTGTTTGCAAGGTATCAAGGGAAGTATCTTTCCCCAGATCAGCGGCGCATGATTCTATATCATCAAGCACCGCACGACCAACCGGGGAAAGATTAGAAGTTACCATTTTACTACGATCTCAATACGCTTATGGTCAGCTTCAAAGTTCTTGCTTTTCAGAGCCTTTTCGATCAGATCGTTGAGACCGTCAAGATACTTGTTGTATTCGTCAATGTTATGGAACGTAACAAGGGTCTGGCTGTTTACCTCCTGTGCTGTGGTGTCGATGATCGTTTTACGGTTGGAAGTGTCAGCTTCTGCTGTTTTGCCCTGTGTTTCGTCCTGTGTTTCGCCCTGTGCTTCTCCGTGAAGTTCTTTTACCTTTTTCTTAATATCACGAACGGACATATCAACAGAAAATTCCGTCAACTGTGCATCCGTCACACCCAACAGGGCTATAAGCTTACTACTCTGATAATCTTTCAGTTCCGGGCGAATCTCTTCCAGAACGTTCCCGGCATCGTCACGTTTTGCGAAACGTTCTACAATGTGGATAAAGTCGCTACACGTTCCACGGGCGATGCCGTGTTCTTTAGCGGCGCAATCGTAAATGTTTTTGTAGCCCAACAGACCAAAAGCGGACGTTGAATACATCCAGTAAAGATCAAAAGCAATCCGGGTGAAAGAACTCTGAACATTGCACAATGACTTACTGATAGATGCATTACGCTTTTTAGCTTCTTTCAAGGTCTCAATGTCTTTCAGTTCCTGTGCCTTTTTGGCTTCCACGTCTGCTTTATTAGTGTCCTCCACCGCCGGGGCGGTGGGGAGATTCATAGGAACGGCAACAGCTTTCTTTCTTGTGGTCTTTGCCTTTGCCGGGGTCTGGGTTGTGGGTTTCTTCTCTATGGTTGCTGTACTCATTGTGCTTGTCCTCCTTACTGGTTGATAACGTACTCTCTAAGATCGTCAACAATTCGTTGCGCCTCTAAAATGGTTAAACAAGGGGCATAACCGCTAATAATGTAAAAAATTTCGGTTTTAAATGGGTCAATTTTATGTTCCTTGATCTTATTTAAACAATAAACTTCGCACTTATCGAAAGCTTCACTTCTTGCCGCTGTTTCGTTCGGTACTGTATCAAATGTGATATACGCCAGATCATCAAACTTGCATAAGTCCTCACAACCGTTCTCATTCATAAAAATTACAACCGGATTATCTTCACGATCTCTATGGAATACAAACCCAGAAAGATCTGTGTAAACTGTTTCTGCGAAATGCCTTATACTCACATTGTCAAATTTCTGAACCTTGCCTACCTTTGCTACTGTTACATTACTCATTTTTTTGTCCTCCTTGTGTGTGGGGTTCGATCGTTCGAACCGATATAAAAAATAGCCTTGTGATCGGAATTTCGTGTCATTTCCTTATCACAAGACTATTGTATAATTTTCAGAAACATTGACAGGCTCCCCCGCATACAATAGAGCATAAATAAA
>ERZ773158.1900-NODE-1900-length-17126-cov-7.595220_pt1 | contig 17126 bp, 14 predicted proteins | sample MGYA00511918_ERZ773158 | MGnify/ENA primary metagenome ERZ773158 (study PRJEB29015, sample SAMEA2737876) | human gut metagenome | biome: human gut; feature: human-associated habitat; material: faeces | place: China | collected 2012 ...
TACAAACTGCTCCCAAGGGTAATAATTCTAACACTATTGTTAAAGCTGGCAAAACCGCTAAGCAGACTTTCTTCATGTTGTATATCTCCTTTACAAATTCCGATTTAATTAACTTCATTATATATTTTCCGGCTAGAGTTGTCTATACATTATCCCCCCGGCAAAGTATTCAAAAAAGCGGAAACCATACTCCTTTCCGTGACCCTGTCACGAAATCGCAATATGATTTCCGCTTCTGCTATTCTTTCAATTATTCTTTTAATATTTCACAAAATACTCTGTTCAAATTAAAAATGTCCGCCTGAGCTGCCGGAGTTTCCTCCGCCGCCACCGCCGCCGGAACTTCCCGAACTGCTGCTGGATTCAATATGACGTGTAACAACCGTTGTATTGATAAAACGGTCTTCACGTCTTCTGACGTTGAAGTTATGATTCCTGGTATACGTTCTGCTGTCCACTGTCATCTTAGACTTTGCCTGAAACATCATGGCAATGACCGCAGCCGCAGCAACTCCCAGTGAAATTAAAAGCTTCTGTGGCAGATACAGTGACAGTCTGTACGAAAGGCTGGTATCGAGCTGTTTGCGTACACCTGCAATATATTTTTTACAGCCTGCATAATAATTGCCATCTGAAAGCTTATCTTCCGCTTTTTCACGGATAGCATCTAATTTACTCTGCGTAAAGCTTTTCGTCGTTCTTGCAATACCTGATGTAACCAGCATATCCGCCCGTGACTTCATATCAATAACATAGACAATTGCATCCGGCTCCGAACTGCTTTCATCATAGCCGTAGCTTTCATTAATAATGCCGCGCACATAATTTTCCAGTTCTTTATCGTCCAGTCCTTTGCTCTGTGTCAGAATCACGACATCCGTCTTGCAGGCATCAGATGCTTTCCGGCACATTTTAGTAAGCTGTTCTTTTTCCTTATCGGTAAATAAACCCGCATCATCGACCACATACTCTTTGGACTGCGTATCTGCCCATGCATCCTGCGGCATACCGCCTAAAACTGCTGCCGTTAAAAGGAGCAGGCTCACGAGTAAAATCATTTTCTTTTTCATTTTCATAGCGCAAGCCCTCCTAATGTCAGCACAATCATCATGATTACAAAAATTCCTACAAAGTAAGCAGCTGCTTTTCCTTTGCTGATTGGACGGTCTGCTACGATTTTACCCGTCTGTCCGTTTAAAACGAAGTTAAAATCTTTTCCGTGATAACGGCAGTTTAACATCCATACCGGTAGCAGTGCATATTCGTTGTGTTTATTATTCATGGAAATGTGATTATCCAGCACGCTGACAGTCGAATATCCAAGCATTGTGCTTCTTGCAATTTCCGTAATATAACGGTCTACCCTTTTTCTGACACGGCTCTGCATCTGCTCATCGGTGAAATTATACCGTTCTGAAAGATATCCTGACAGATACGGCATTGCAAACGGTTTTAACGCCGTATAGTCAAACGGCTCTAACTTATCCATCGTGTCATCGTCCATTTTTTCCGAAGCATCTGCCGGCACTTTTTCAAACTGTGCCTCTACATCACGGTATACGTGAAAATGGTCTGTATATGTATACTCTGTATCGCCGTGGCGCTCGGTTCTGATTTTTTCGGCTTTTGCCGTCATCTCGGTTTCGGCATCGAAATCATATAGCCAGAACGGCACATAAACACCGGAAATTTTTTCAATGGTGCTTTCTGTTGACAGTGTCTTTGGCGTAAGCAGCCCTTTTTTCACCCAGCTTTTATACATTTTCTTTGCTGCTTCCCGGTCAATCTGAAACGGAATGACCGATGACGGTGAAAATTCTCCGCTTAACCGGTCTTCCACCAGTGACGGATTGCCGCAGAATGAACAGATTGTTGCAGATGTATACTCATCTGCCAGCAATTCTGCACCGCAGCTCTGGCAGTGATACACTTTCATATTCATGCTGCCTTTACCCTTTTGTCCCTCTGACTGTGCAGACTGTGCAGACTGTGCGTTTTCCCCGGCTTCTGCATCGCTGTAGAGATGTCCGTACTGCTTTTCGTAGTCCTGTACATCCATTTCCATCTGGCAGGATGGGCACTTAAGTTTTTGTGCCGTGCTGTCAAATTCCATTGCCGCCCCGCAATTCGGGCATTTGTACGTTATTGGCATATTCCCTCCATTCCCCTTGATACTTCATCAGGTACACTTTAGTATATTATGATACTTATTATATGATACGCTATCCGTGTAAGCAAGAATCCGCATCATTATATCATCTTTTCTTTAATGCCTTTCGCTGCTTCGCCATGCACGTTATCGTTCTCAAGCCTGATGCAGAACTTTTTGCAAGCACAGTTCTGCTTCGAGCTTTCGTCCGGCACGGCTCATAGCTTTCGGGCATTCATATTTTGTTCATATTTCTTTTAATATCTCTTAACAATATGCACACGTTTTCTTCACTTTTCCTGCATATAATACATTTGTATTAAGAAATTAGCCAATATTTTTTTAATAAAGATTTTTTTCATAATCCCAGTTGTTTAAGTGAATAAACAACTCCTCCCTCTTTTCATCGCCCCTAGCCAGGGCGATGTTTTTTTATCGGATCAAGAAGGAAACAATCATCATCACAATTCCCACAACCAGCATGATAATTCCGGTTTTGCGGTCTTTGTTGACTGCCGGTGACTTTAAATCTTTACGGTCTCTTTCATCATAGAAAATATTCCACTGGTGTCTGGAATTGGATATTTTTACAATTCCAATAAATGCAATCATCATGCCTGCAAAAAACACCATAAACCCCAAAAACGGCAGATATGAAGTTCCACGATAACTCTCACTGTCATTAAAATCAATATCACATAATACACTCTGTAATAATACCATTGCCTGCACTCCCTTCTGCCTCACCGGCGGATTTTGTATTTATTATACAACATTTTTCACAATACTAACAGTCTGTTATTTTGAAAACATCATAAAACCTTTATAAATTGCAACCGTTCAGAGCCAGGCAACTTTTCAGACATAATTGTGAGTCATGCTTGCATGAACGAACAGTTATGTCTGAAAAGTTATCTGGCGGATACGCCTCACCGACAAAATGCCTGCATTTTGGAGGCTGGCTCTGAACGGTTACGATTATTTAAGATTGCCGCTTTTATTTTCAGTCAATTTGCGGTATAATCAACCTATATTAAATTAAAAATATCAGGAGGTACGATTTATGTTGGTTTCTGCAAAAGAAATGTTAACAAAAGCCCGTGAGGGTAAGTATGCTGTAGGTCAGTTTAATATCAATAACCTGGAATGGACAAAGACCATTCTTCTTACAGCGCAGGAATTAAATTCCCCTGTTATCCTCGGCGTATCAGAGGGTGCAGGTAAATACATGGGTGGCTTTAAAACGGTTTCCGGCATGGTAAACGGACTGCTTGAAGGCTTAAATATTACCGTTCCTGTGGCTCTGCACTTAGACCACGGTACATATGAAGGCTGCTACAAGTGTATTGAAGCCGGTTTTTCTTCTATTATGTTTGACGGTTCCCACTACCCAATTGCTGAAAATGTTGAAAAGACAACAGAGCTTGTAAAAATCTGTAATGAAAAGGGGCTTTCCCTTGAAGCGGAAGTCGGTGCAATCGGCGGTGAAGAAGACGGTGTTATCGGCATGGGTGAGTGTGCTGACCCGAATGAATGCAAGTCAATTGCAGACCTTGGTGTTACAATGCTTGCTGCAGGTATCGGTAACATCCACGGCAAATACCCTGCCAACTGGCCGGGTCTTAGCTTTGAAACACTTGCTGCCGTAAAGGAAAAGGTCGGTGATATGCCGCTCGTTCTCCACGGTGGTACAGGAATCCCTGAAGATATGATTAAGAAAGCCATTTCTTTAGGTGTTGCAAAGATTAATGTCAATACAGAGTGCCAGCTTGCTTTCGCTGCTGCCGTAAGAAAGTACATCGAAGCAGGAAAAGACCTTGAAGGCAAGGGATTTGACCCGAGAAAGCTTCTCGCACCGGGCTGTGATGCAATCAAAGAAACTGTCCGTGAAAAAATCGAATTATTCGGTTCTGCAAATAAGGCCTGATTCCGGTAATACAGCATGAACAACGATAAAGAACAGATAACTTCCAATGAAAAATCCGAAGACGTTTTAGCAGATTTATCAAAAGATGAGCATTCCGGAGAGGAGACATCTTCTCCGGAATCTTCCGGTAAAAAGACATTTACGGATACTGACGGTTCAGATTCTGTAAATGCGGACGTTGCCGCAAAGCCGTCTATTTTACGGCGCATTATTTTGATTGCGGCAATATGTGTCTTTTGCTATTCTGCTTTTATGTTGTTTCAGATTTTCTGGGAATACAAAAAAGGCAATGATATTTATGATACCATTCAAAATCAGGTATTAGATACAGACACACCAACTTCTGTCACGCTTGACGATGAAGAAGTCGAAATTCCGTTTGTATATGACCATAAGCAGCTGCTCTCCATCAATTCCGAAGGACTTGGCTATCTTTACATTCCTTCAATTGATGTACGGCTTCCGATGGTCCAGTCTACAGATAATGATTTTTATTTAACCCACACCTTTAATAAGACCGCTAATAAAAACGGCTGCCTTTTTGAGGATTACCGGATTACCGGCGGACTTTCCGCTACCAACGTCATTATTTACGGACACAATATGCACAACGGCAGTATGTTTGGAAAGCTTTCCCGCTATGATGATGAAAGCTTCTATTATACGGAAGGCCACGACATGTTTTATATTTACACTGAAAATAAAATCATGCAGTACCGCATTTTCAGTGCATATATCAGTGAACCTGTCAGTGATACGTACACCTTTAATTTTTCAACGCTTTCCGGATTACAGGATTATGCCAGATCCATGAAAGCACTTTCAATTTATAATACCGGTGTTTCTGTTGATGATGTTTCGCAGGTTGTAACACTTTCTACCTGTACCTCTGACGGTTCGAAGCGTTTTATCGTTCAGGGTGCTTATGTGGGAGAAGCCTTATTAACCTACTGATTTTTGACATTCTTTGTGCTTTTAATTTAATTTTTAAATAAAATACAAAAAAGAACTTGCATTCTTAGACATTTTGCGTTATTTTATTTAAAGACAGAGAGCAAACAAACAAAGTGCTGTCGATAATTAAATAGTAGAACAAAGGTGTTCCATATTTATCTGCATATAAATTGGAATGCCTTTTTTGATTTTACTATTAATATATTAACATAATAAAAGGAAGGAAGACAAAGTTATGAGTGAAAAATTTAACGTAGCTGACATCTTTGGTGAAAATGTATTTAACGATACTGTCATGAAGGAGCGTTTACCAAAGAATGTCTACAAAAACCTCAAATTAGCTATGACAGGCGTTCAGGAATTATCTTTAACAGATGCCGATGTGATTGCAAATGCAATGAAGGACTGGGCGATTGAAAAGGGTGCTACACATTATACACACTGGTTCCAGCCATTGACAGGAACAACTGCTGAAAAGCACGACTCTTTCATTTCAGCACCAAAGGAAAACGGAAAAGTTCTGATGGAATTTTCCGGCAAAGAATTAATCAAAGGTGAACCGGATGCCTCTTCATTCCCTTCAGGCGGACTTCGTGCAACATTTGAAGCAAGAGGCTATACAGCATGGGACTGCACTTCACCGGCTTTTGTCCGTGAAGATGCTACAGGTGCTACACTTTGTATTCCTACCGCTTTTTGTTCTTATACAGGCGAGGCACTTGACCAGAAGACTCCGCTTCTTCGTTCAATGGATGCTATTAATGAACAGTCATTACGTATTTTAAAATTATTCGGCAACACACATTCTAAGAAGGTTACACCTTCTGTCGGTGCTGAACAGGAATACTTCATCGTAGACAGAGAAAAGTATTTACAGAGAAAAGATTTAATCTTCGCAGGCCGTACATTATTCGGTGCCATGCCTCCTAAGGGTCAGGAACTTGATGACCATTACTTCGGTGCTATCCGTGAAAGAATCGGTGCATTCATGAAGGATGTCAACAAGGAACTCTGGAAGCTTGGTGTTTCCGCAAAGACACAGCACAACGAAGTTGCTCCTGCACAGCACGAACTTGCTCCGATTTATGCACAGTGCAACACAGCTACAGATAACAACCAGCTGACAATGGAAGTTTTAAAGAAGGTTGCTTACAGACACGGTCTTGTGTGTCTGCTTCATGAAAAGCCATTTGCAGGTGTAAACGGTTCCGGTAAGCACAATAACTGGTCTATCACAACAGATGACGGTATCAATTTATTAGAGCCTGGTAAGACACCTCATGAAAATATCCAGTTCTTACTGGTACTCGGTGCTGTCATGAAGGCTGTTGATACCCATGCTGATTTACTTCGTGAATCTGCTTCTGATGTCGGCAACGACCACAGACTCGGTGCGAACGAAGCACCTCCTGCTATCATCTCTATGTTCCTTGGAGAACAGCTTGAAGATGTTGTTATGCAGTTAATCGACAAGGGTGATGCTACAAGCTCAATCCAGAAGGGTAAGTTAAAGACCGGTGCTTCTACACTTCCTGACTTAAATAAGGATGCTACCGACAGAAACAGAACATCACCGTTTGCTTTCACAGGTAATAAATTTGAATTCCGTATGGTTGGTTCTGCCGACTCTATCGCTCCTGCAAATGTTGTATTAAATACTATCGTTGCAGAAAGCTTTAAAGAAATCGCTGATGAACTGGAAAAGGCTGATAACTTCGACATGGCATGCCATGATATGATTAAAAAGCTTTTCACAGACCACCACAAGATTGTATTCAACGGAAACGGCTATACAGATGAATGGATTGCAGAAGCTGAAAGACGCGGTCTTCCAAACATTCCTTCTATGGTTGATGCAATTCCTGCTCTTACAACACCAAAGGCTGTTAAGCTGTTTGAAAGCTTTGGGGTATTTACAGAAGCAGAATTAAAGTCAAGAGCTGAAATCAAGTACGAAGCTTATGCGAAGGCTATCAATATCGAGGCAAAGGCTATGCTTGATATTACAGGCAAGCAGTTAATCCCTGCTGTAATCGCTTACTCAACAGAACTTGCAAACTCTGTTCTTGCAGTAAAGGAAGCCGGTGCCGATGCTTCTACACAGGCCGATTTATTAACTACCGTAACCGGTTACTTAAAGGAAATGAAGACACAGCTTGCTGCACTGGAAAAGGCTGTTGCTGACGGTGCTGAAATCAGCAATGTAGAAGAACAGGCGAAGTTCTTCAGAGATACCGTAAAAACTACAATGGATGCTTTAAGAGCACCTGCCGACAAGCTTGAAATGATTGTTGACAAAGACTTCTGGCCATTCCCTTCTTACGGTGACTTATTATTCGAGGTTTAATTTATAAAGAATTTTACTTAAAAACCGTATGATAACTATATAAAATAAGGGTTGTTCCGATATTTCATTGTCGGAACAACCCTTATTTTGGTCTTTATTGCTTTATTACTTTATCCGCAGCTCTTTAAGCGCAAGGCTAAAACAGCGCTTAATCACTCCGTATCAGATACCCGTTCTGTCTTGTGCTGTTGTCTACTGCGGATACACAAGACGCTCCGGCGCCGGATTATCTAAGACTTCCTGCTTGAACTTTCTCATATAAATCTTGGCAAGATTTAAGTTGTTATCCAGATAATTTCCGCAGTCCCTCGGAGAATATCCCGGAATTTCGCCCTCATAAGACAGTACGAAATCTGCGGCCTCACGCAGTACCGGCAAAATATCTTCTGATTTTAAATCTCCTGCAAAAATCACATAAAACCCGGTGCGGCAGCCCATTGGTCCGAAATAAACCGTCTTATCAGCCCATTCCCTGTGGTTTCTTAAAAATGTCGCAACTAAATGTTCAATAGAATGAATCCCCGGATTGTCCATCGGCGGTTCTTCGTTTGGTCTTGTAAAACGCAGATCAAAGGTTGTCAGCACCTGATCTCCTAAATAATCTTTTCTTGAAACATAAACACCAGTGAGTAAATCAAGATGATTTACCGTAAAACTTGCAATTTTATTCATTTTTTCTGTCCTTTCCTTCTATTCCTGCAATTCAACCGGAATTGCTGTACATCATCCGCGGATTGCTTTTTCCAACATCTTAAATTCACTTTCAAAGATACAGTTGCGGATTTCACCTGTCCACAGCTTGTTCTTACATTCGTCAAAATCAATCCAGCGTACAGACTCCACTTCTTCTTCCTGAAGCTTAAAGTCCGAATCCTTCACCGGTTCATCATAAATGTAAACGGCGCTTAATTCATGGTTTTTAAACGGCTTTCCGTCAAAAACCGCTTCCATTGTCCCGTCATGCATTCCGATAAATTTAAGCTTCTCCGGGTCTGCCTTAATTCCCAGTTCTTCTTCCAGCTCCCGCACCGCCGATTCCAGATAATCCTGTCCTGCGGGAATATGCCCTGCCGAGGATATATCATAACAACCGGCATACGCATCTTTTGTTGCGGCTCTTTTTTGCAGTAAAATATCAAATTTCTTTTTATTTTTGTCTGTATAACGCACAAGCCATACGTGCGATGTTCCGTGAATATCCCCGTCCGTATGCACCTGTGTACGCTCTTTGATTTCGCCTGTCAGCTCACCATTTTCTGTACGAATATCTAAATACTCCATGCGCTCACCTTTCGTTTCCTTTTATATATACCATTTTGCGGTTTTCATGAACGGATTCAATCTTTAACACCTTAATGGAACTGATAAACTTCGACAATGTGGAATAACCGTATTCCTTCGCTTTAAATCCCGGATACTTTACATGGATTTTCTGTCCCAGTGCGGCAAGTTCAACTCCTCTGCTGCCGGCTTCCCGCACGCAGGCGATTGCAAAGTCCGTTACCTGCTTTTTATTGCCGTTGTCTTCTTTTAAACGGACAATCACGGTATTGTTGACTTTCTGTAAGTCGAAATTATCAATTTCTTCGATAAATGTAGACAGCGAACTATATCCGTAGTTTCTGACATCAAAATCTGAATATTTCTTCTGCAGACGGCTTCCAATCTCGCCAAGCCCGGTCGGTCTGCCCTTATCGTCATTTTCAATGACAATTTCAATGATGGCATTTTCAATGACCGCCTGACTGATGATATTTTCAGGAATCTTATTCTGCTTCCTGACCGGTGTTTCTTCTTCTTCCTCCGCCGCCTCTAACAGCAGTTCCAGATCCGTAAAAACGGAACAGGCTGCCCTGAATGACCGCGGGGTTTTATTTTCTCCCATGCCGATAACGTCCATACCGGATTCTTTTAAGCGGCTCGCCAGCCTTGTAAAATCACCGTCACTCGATACAATGCAGAACCCATCCACATTCCCCGTATACAAAATATCCATGGCATCTATAATTAGTGTGGAATCGGTTGCATTTTTCCCGACCGTATTGCGGAACTGCTGAATCGGCACAATTGAATTTTCCATAAGTGCATCTTTCCATCTGCCCGCCTGCGGACTCGTCCAGTCCCCGTAAATTCTTTTATATGTAATCACACCGTACTTTGTCATTTCGTCCAAAATATACGCAATATATTTTGAGGAAATGTTATCGGCGTCAATTAACACTGCATAGTGCTTATCTTCCATTCCCTTCTGCCTTCCCTGTCCTACATCTGATGTCTTACAATCTTATATTCATCGTTGCTCTGATAGTATGGACAATTCTTATATTCCGATGCACAAAAACGTGCATAATCATCTTCATCCATATTCACATCACATATATATTCTTCCATTTCTTCATCGTAAACTAAATTGTTGCAGTAATCGCAGCTAATCTGTCCCGCCATGTTATACCTCATTTCCGGACGATTCAATCGCAAAGGTATTTCCCCTGCCATAATGACTATCTGTTTTCGCCCGGAAACAATATAGCCCGCGGCTGGCTTTTACCTGCCGCATAAAAAACCTGTTAATATTATAACAGACGATTCTTCAAATGTATATTCAATTTCCTATAAAAAAAGAGTGCATTATCCATAAAAATTTTATATAATAGAGATAACAAAACAACGTGAACAACTAAATAACAACGCAAGGAGGGGTACTTATGAAATATAAGGTCTTACTAACCGGAAAGAACAATGCTGCAATTGATGAATTTTTCACAAAAATGTATAACAGCTTTGAGTGTCAGACAACGTCCAAGCGCTATGAAGATATGATAAGCCATATGCACGCTTTCAATCCAGATGCTTTTGTCTACTGCTTACAGGACGAACCGGTCGATGACATTACAAAGATTATATCTATGAAAAGCAGGGATGCCGGACAGCTTCCGCTGATTATCATCGGAGATGCTGCCGACTGTGACAAATTTACAAAAGCCGCTGTTAAGGTTGCGGATTTGATACTGCAGCGCCCTTTAACCGCCGCAGTGATTGAACAGCGCATAAATGTCTTTTTAAAACAGAAAAAGCGAATGCACGAACCGATTGCTGAAGAATTAAAAAAAGCAGACCTTGCCTTTAACGAAACATTTCCGCCAAAAACAGACGTGACGGATATGCCGGATATACGTGATATTGCAAATATACCAGGAATGACTTCCGGCAAGAAGCATATTCTGGTCATTGACGATGATGCCCGTATGTTAAAAGTCATTAAGCTTCATCTGCATGAAAAATACGATGTAGCAACTGCCATCAGCGGAAAAATTGCTTTAAAATTCTTAGAAACCAAGCACACCGATTTAATTTTACTCGACTATGCCATGCCGGATGAAAACGGTCTTGTCGTACTTGAAAAGCTGCGTGCCAATCCATCGACCAAAGACATTCCTGTCATTTTTTTAACCGGCATTACCGACCGCAAAAAGATACAGGAGGCACTGGTGATGAAACCGCAGGGTTACCTTTTAAAACCAATTAACAGAAAGCGCCTGCTTGCTGCCATCCAGAATACACTTGAAGCGTAGTCGCAGCTATGAGAATAAAACTACCTGCGGAAGGAAGATGCCTATGGAAAACGAATTACATTTAACGGATTTAATCGATGTGGAAATGCTGCAAAGAATTCAGGATGCTTTTTCTGACATGACCGGCATTGCTTCCGTCACAACCGATGCTGACGGAGTTGCCGTAACAAAAGGCTCTCATTTTTCAGACTTCTGCATGAAATATACACGTTCTTCACCACTGGGCTGCCAGCGGTGCGAATTATGCGATAAAAACGGGGCGGAGCTGGCACTTAAAAAAGGGGCTTCTTCAACCTATTTCTGTCACGCAGGACTCGTGGATTTTGCCGCGCCGATTATTGCGGACGGCAGAATGGTGGGCTGTTTTATCGGCGGTCAGGTGCTGACCGAGCCGCCGGATATTTCAAAAATCATGCAGGTCGCCGATGAACTGGGGGTTGACCCTGCCAGCTACATTCAGGCGGTTATGAAAGTCAATATCGTGGAAAAAAGCCAGATTGACAAAGCAGCAAGCTTTTTATATACCATTGCAAACGGTCTTTCCAATATTGCCTACCACAAATACCAGCTGTTTCAGGCAAATATTGAGATTGAAAAGGCGAACCGCATGAAATCAGATTTTCTCGCCAATATGAGCCATGAAATCCGTACCCCGATGAATGCTGTAATCGGCATGGCAGAAATGGCGCTGCGTGAAGACCTGCCGCCTGCCGCAAGGGATTATATTACTCAGATTAAAGCCTCCGGAAAGACACTTTTAACCATCATCAATGATATACTGGATTTCTCAAAAATTGAATCCGGCAAGATGAATATTATTCCGGTGGAATATGAACCGATGTCTACAATCCACGATGTTGCAAATATTATTACCACGCGGATTGGCAGCAAAAATGTTGAACTGATTTTAGATATTGCACCGGATATCCCTTACAAACTGTTTGGTGACAGTATCCGTTTTAAACAGATTTTGTTAAATCTTGCCAATAATGCCGTAAAATTCACCAAACACGGACGCGTGCTTTTAAAAATTTATGCGGACCCTGTAGAAAACGGTGAAACTGTTTTGCACGCTTCTATTGAAGATACCGGCATCGGCATTAAAAAAGAACAGATTGGAAGACTTTTCCGCTCCTTTGAACAGTTAGACAGCAAACGTAACCGCAATATCGAAGGCACGGGACTGGGGCTTGCCATTTCCAAGCTGCTGCTGACGTTGATGCACGGCACTATTTCCGTTGAAAGCGAATACGGTATTGGCAGTACCTTTTCTTTTACACTGCCGCAAAAGGTTCTGGATGACCGTCCAAGCGGTGTATTTAACAATGATCCGCCGGTTCATGCTGCACTTTTTATTAAAAACAGCCTTGTACAGGAACAGTTGCAAAAGGATCTGGACCGTCTGCATATTGCTTATGACAATTGTACCGTGACCGGGACTGAGCCGGACAATACACCTGATTATCTTTTTATCGATTATGCGGTATTTTCCTCTGCCATGCAGGATTATATTCAAGCACACCCTGAACTGACCGCTGTATTGATTACAGACTTTTATACTTCGGTCAGCTGCAATTTAAAGAATCTGCACATTGTAAAAAAGCCGCTGTACTCTTTAAATCTGATTTCGATTTTAAAAAATGAAGATCTGCATTTTGATGAAGAAGATGATGCCGACCACTTTGAATTTACGGCACCGGATGCACAGATTTTAATTGTCGATGACAATGCTATTAACCTGACCGTTACGGAAGGACTTTTGAAGCCGCTTGGTATGCAGATTGACACCTGCCTCAGCGGAAAAGAAGCCATTGAAAAAATTTCGTCACAGATGTATGACATTATTTTTATGGATCATATGATGCCGGAACTGGACGGTGTGGAAACAACGCACATTATCCGGCGTTTTCATCCTGAATATGACGATGTTCCGATTATCGCCCTGACTGCTAATGCCATTGACGGTACAAAAGAGCTGTTTTTAAAGGAAGGCATGAACGATTTTGTACCAAAGCCGATTGAACTGCAGTTTTTAACTGCAAAAATCAAGCAATGGCTTCCTGCGGAAAAGATTGACCGACAGCACGGTATGTCTGCAAGCAGAAATACCACAGGCACTGACAACACTGTAACTGCCACTAATGCCGCTGCGGACAATACGCAAGCATTTCCGGCAATTGAGGGACTTGATACAAAAGCTGCCATACAGCTTCTTGGCAGCCCGCAGTTATATATGACCGTTCTAAAAGATTACTACCGTGTCATTAAACAGAAGGCAGAACTGATTAAGAAATATGAGCAGCAGGAAGACTGGCATGCCTATACCATTGAAACCCACGCATTAAAAAGCGCTTCCAGACAGATTGGTGCGACTGACCTTGCCGAATCCGCTGCCCGTCTGGAACTTGCCGGTTCCAGACAAGATGCGTCACTCATTCATGAACAGACTGCTTCCCTCCTTCATGATTATTTACAATACCAGTCTATTTTGCAGCCATATTTTCAAAAGGAAGAAAAAATCTCCGCACAAGAAACGATTACTGCACCGGTTCTGGAGAAGCTTTTTTATGCCATGTATGATGCAATTGATAATCTGAACAGCGATACCATGGAATCTACGCTGGAGGAAATGACACACTTTATCTATCCTGACAACCAGCAGGAATTTTTAAATCAGCTAAAGACGGCTGTTTCCGATATTGACGTGGAACAATGCACAAAAATCCTTGATGCATGGAAATCTGTTGTTTAATATCGTATTTTATCAACTACAATACCCCGCAGCGTATTACATTTCTGTTTATACCCTGCGGGGTATTTCTTAAAACGTGTAGCCTTTTTTGTCCATACTGATGATAAACCTGATTTCACGCTGCTTTACAATCTTATTTTTCTTCTTTTGATATACTTTGCGCCAGTTTTTCTACGGTTTCCTGTGGCAATTCAGCTAATTCTGCGACAGATTTTATGTCATTCCCCATATTAAGAAGTTTTGTGGCAATCTGAATTTTAGTATATTCTTCGCCTTCGCGACGCCCTTCCATACGTCCTTCGCGGCGTCCTTCTGCACGTCCACGGTTTAAGATATCTTTTGCTTCATAGTTTAATACTTTTCCACCCATTGTCCGGCTCACCCCTTTCGCAACATTTTTATATTTAACAGCAATATGTTCTATGACTTTACGTGACATATCAAGAATAGCAGCTTTGGCATATCTGTTCAAGTCACCCATCTGGCAGGCGATTTCAAGCCGTTCCCTGATTGAAGCATATTCTGCTTCCAGCTGCTTTAACTTCTTTTTGTTTTCTTCCAATTCTTTAAAATCTTTCTCATATGCAAAAATATGAAACGGTATCAGAAAAAACAGTTTCCTTTCAAACAATTCATGAATCGTATAACGTTTTACCTTTAATACCGGCACGGTATAGGATACCCTTCCGCCCGGAGTTAAGACTTTAACTGTCATTTCTTCCGGCGTATTTTTAGTATGTCTAAGCGACACAATTGCTGAATCCGGAAATTGTACTGTCAAAATATTTGATGTAAACTCTCTGTTTTCTAATGCAAGCTGTGTATCATACTCAAACATTCGTACAATCATACTGCCGTCTTCCGTACTTTGACATTCAATGTGATATCGTTTGCGCTGTGCTGTATTATAGCCGGCAGAGCCGCCGTAAAGCTGATTTTTTAGTACCTGTGGCATCGATGTTTCTTCACTACTGATAATTTCAAAGCTGGAATCTGTAATCCGTTCCTGCTCACTGCCGTCCGGCATTTTAATAAAATGCTCGTTTTGCAGCAGGCAGATGGTTTCTTTTCCGGTGTAGTGCGTATGAAAAATTTCATTGACAACCGGAATCATTAACTCCGTACAGTCGGTTAAAAGTGTACGGAATACATCATCGTAAGGTGTATTATCCATGCATTGGTTCCTTTCTTTTATTATACTGGACTTGTGGGATTGTCGACAAGCGTTTTGATGAATTTTCTAAAATTTTCAAATCTTTTGGAATGAAAACGGATGATAAAAGGGTCTAAATGAATCCACAAGGACATTTCAGAATCCGCAGTAAATTCCAAAAAACGTGATAGAAAATACAGACGAAATCTAAATATTTAGATTTCAAATATAAATCAGACTTTAAACACATAATCTTTATAAAAAACCGTGCTTAAATTCGTTCTTAGAATATATTCTATTGAAATAATAACATAATATTATTTATATTGCAATAGTAAATTGCATCAATAATATACTTTTTATTATATATTTTTATAATTACTGTTCATAACAGCAAAAAAGACCCTTTGGCAGGCTTGAACCGACTGCCAAAAGGTCTAAAATCACTTAAATTGCTAAAATAATTTAAATCATTAAAATAACTTAAATTACTGAAGAAGTGAAAGAACACCCTGATTCTGCTGATTAGCCTGTGCAAGCATAGACTGACCTGCCTGCATAAGAATGTTGTTCTTTGAGTAGCTAACCATTTCTTCAGCCATATCTGTATCACGGATACGTGATTCGGCGGATGTTGTATTTTCAACAACGTTGTCAAGGTTAGAAATTGTATGCTCCAGACGGTTCTGGACAGCACCTAAAGCGGAACGCTGCTTAGAAACCTTCTTAATTGCATCACTGATTGTATCAACTGCCTTATCAGCATTTGTTGAATCTGAACCGGTTACCTTAATTCCATCTACACCGATAGACTTTGCACTCATAGAATCCATTGTTACAGAAATCTTATTTTCACTTGTCGTATCTGCACCTACCTGGAAGCTTAACAGTAATGCTTTAGAGCCGTTACTTAATGCTGTTTCACCTGATGCACCGACAGCAAGTTTAACATTAACACTATCACCAACTTTATAAGAATTCAAATTACCTGTATATGTTCCAGTTACTGTATCATCTGTATTCGCGGTTGCTGTATCTAACGTTTTAGAAATTGTTACTGCACCAGCTCCGGCAATATCAAGTCCTGCATAAGCAGCTTTAAATTTATCAACAGTTGCATAAGTATCTGTTTTTCCATCGTTCTTTGTAACAACTACCTCTGTACCATCTGTTGTAATTTTTGCAATATTTCCTGCAGCTTCTGTAAGATTGTCTGCATCTACAGTTACCACATTGGTATCACTTGATTTTACAATTACTTTACCAATTTTAACATCGTCATTATCCGTATACGTTTTATCTGCTTTAGCAGTAACAGTAAGTCCATCTATCTGTCCGATTTCAGCATTGGCTTCCAATGACTTTGTATTTCCATTTGACGTGTCGTCACCCTTTAACAGATAAGTTTCATTGAACTTTGTTGTTTCTGAAACTCTGTCGATTTCATCAACTAACTGGTCAATTTCATCCTGAACGTTCTGTCTGTCGTCTTCTGACATTGTTCCGTTGCCAGCCTTTACTGCCAGTTCATTCATACGCTGTAACATAGAATGTACTTCTGTTAAAGCACCTTCTGCTGTCTGTACGCAGGAAATACCGTCTTCTGCATTGTCAGAAGCCTGTGAAAGACCACGAATCTGCTTTCTCATCTTTTCAGAAATTGAAAGACCTGCAGCATCATCTGCGGCACGGTTAATCTTATAACCGCTTGATAACTTCTCTGTTGACTTTGCCTGTAATCCTGATGTAACGCCTAACATTCTGTTTGCATTCATCGCTGTAATATTGTGCTGTACTACCATATTTGTTTACCTCCATGTGTGTAAAAATGTTTTTTTGCGGGAAATCCGTTCCCTTTGATTTATAATAAGCAGGCGCCTAGGTTCACCCGCATATTACCGCTGCTATTGTGTATTCCTGTATTGCTGTGTTTTACACATCTTCCTGTGTGCGTTTGGCTGCATTTTTACGCTTTTCACGCATGAGAATACTTACAATCTCTTTCTGTGCTTCATCGGAAATACCACTTTCCTTGTAGTATCTGCCTGCACCCGGTTCTGTCGTGTCTTTTTTCTTTGCGGCTGAACTTCTTGCAATATTGATTTCTCTCGGTGCATCTACCAGCAAATGAATGTTATTTGCCGAACCGCCCGAAAATATCACCCGGACATTCTCACCGATATCAATAAACTCACCCGGTCTTAACGTAAGCTTTAACATACAAACCTCCTTGTTTTTCCGAAGGAAAAATGCTATGTGAGCTTGCTCACAT
>ERZ773158.1907-NODE-1907-length-17074-cov-20.468770_pt1 | contig 17074 bp, 15 predicted proteins | sample MGYA00511918_ERZ773158 | MGnify/ENA primary metagenome ERZ773158 (study PRJEB29015, sample SAMEA2737876) | human gut metagenome | biome: human gut; feature: human-associated habitat; material: faeces | place: China | collected 2012 ...
TGGCAGCGGCGGTCAGTGCCTGTCTGGCAGGCCGCGAGGGCCGCGCCTACGACCGCGACCTGCTGAAGAACGCCTTCAGCCGCTCCGGTTTCACCTCCGGCTATCTAGACGGAAAAATCGACGGTACCATGTTCGGTGTGCGCAGCGAAGCTGACGCCGAGCTGACCAAAAAGACCCTGCCCATGCTGCGTGAGCTTTACCGCCGCGAGCGCTCCCGTGTGCCGGTGCAGATGAAACTGGAGATCGAGGAGGGCGGCGAAAAGCTGACCGTCACCGATGCTGATGGCAACAAAGCCTTTGCCTATGGGGATGCCGAGCCGCAGCCCGCCCGCACCGACCCTACCGAGAGCCTGAACCGCAGTTTGGCAAAGACCGGCGGCACCCCCTTTACGGCGGAGAAGATCACTGTGGAAATGGACGGCGGGCCGTGGTTCATCCCCGGCAGTGCCGTAAACGAGCTGCGTCGCGAAGCGCTGGATGCCCTGCTCAAAAAGCGGGAGGCGCTGCGTCCTTGGCCCACCACCGAGGAGCACGTCGCCGCCCTGCCGCAGCGCACTCTGCCGCCCCGCCGCACCCTGCGTGCCCGGTTCGAGCGCTGGGAACAGGTGCCGGAGCGGGCACTTGACGGGGTGGAATATCTCATTCTGCCCATTGCGCAGGCCGACCGTGTGCCCCTGGAGTGGCGGGCAAAGACCCTTCTGGAGCTGCCCCGGGTCATGTTCGGTGCGCTGGAGCAGGACACTGCCCGCCGCATTGCTGCCACGCAGGACGCGGGCTTTGCCGGATACGAGGTCAGTAACATCGCCCATCTGCGGCTGTGCCGCGGCCTGCCCATGACCGGCGGCTTTGGACTGAACATCACCAACAATGTGGCGGCACAGTTCTATGCAGAGCAGGGACTTTCCAGCCTGCTCATCCTGCCGGAGGTAAAAGACAGCGATATTGCGTCCATTGCGCCCACCCGGAACGGTAAGCCTGTGCCCACCGGCGTGATGATCTACGGTCATATGCCGCTGATGCTCACCCGCGCCTGCCCGCTGCAAAACATCCATGACTGTGCCCACTGCGATAAGACCGGCGTGCTGACCGACCGCAAGGCCAAAAAGTTCCCGGTGCGGTGCGGCCTTGGAGTGCGCACCATCTATAACCCGGTGCCCATCTACATGGGTGATAAGCCCGGCGCACTGGCGGTGGACTATGGCGTGGCCTACTTTACGCTGGAATCCCGCGAGGAAGCGGCGCAGATCTTGGACAGCATCCGCACCCACGCCCCCTTTGAGGGCGATTTTACCCGCGGTCTGTATTTTAAGGGTACAAACTGACAAAACACCGGAAGTGCCCCAAGCTTTGCCTGTGAAAAAAGAAAAACGAAACGAGGTTATACGATGGAACCCATCACTGTAAAATATAAGGTACTGGATGCCCGGGCAAAAGTGCCCGCCTATGCCACCCCCGGCGCAGCTGCCGCTGACCTGTGCGCTGTGCTGGACGCACCACTGACCGTTGCCCCCATGCAGCGGGTGCTGGTGCCCACCGGCCTTGCCATCGAGCTGCCCGGCGCCCATAGTGTGGCGCTGGTGTATGCCCGCAGCGGCTTGTCCATCAAGCACGGCCTGTGCATGGCCAACGGCGTGGGTGTGGTGGACAGCGACTACCGCGGCGAGCTGAAGGTGCCCATGGTCAATCTGGGTGCCGAGGCATATACCATCCAGCCCGGCGAGCGGGTAGCGCAGCTGTGCATCGCCCCGGTGTACACCGCCGCCTTTGTGCCCGCCGAGGAGCTGGGCGACACCCAGCGCGGTGTGGGCGGCTTTGGCTCTACCGGAAAATAACCCTCTTCGTCAATGCTTCGCATTGACACCCGAGAGGGGAGAATTTAAAAGAGTAAACCGATTGATGAAAAAAGCTCTCCCCTTCGGGAGAGCGGTCACCGCAGGTGACTGAGAGGGTTTTATGAATCATTTGATCTTAGCCTCTGGCAGCCCCCGCAGACGGGAGCTGCTTTCCCTGTACACCACCGATTTCACGGTCTGTGTCAGCGATTTTGATGAGAGCGCCGTCACTGCCCCCACTCCGGCGCAGCTGGTGGAGCAACTGGCCATCGGCAAGTGCCTTGCGGTGGCAAAACAGCACCCGGATGCCGTGGTCATCGGCTGCGACACCGTGGTGGACGTGGACGGCGCTGTGTTCGGCAAGCCCCATGACGCAGAGGATGCCAAGCGGATGCTGCGTGCGCTCTCCGGCAAGACCCATCAGGTGCACACCGGCGTGTGCATTGCAAAAGGGGACAGGGCAGAGCATTTTGTGGACAGCTGCAAGGTGACCTTTTTCCAGCTGGGGGAGGAAGAAATCGCGTTCTACGCTGCTACCCCGGGGCCCTACGATAAGGCCGGTGCCTATGCCATTCAGGGGCGCGCGGCCCTGTGGCTGGACCGCATCGAGGGCGACTATTACACCATTATGGGGCTGCCGGTCAGCCGCACCGTACAGACGCTGGCGCATTTTTTGTGAGAAAAATGGAAAAATGATAGAAAACTTGCCGAAACGCTTGAGAAATGGAGCACTTGCGGCTATAATAGAACTGTGTTATTCTGCGCAGGAGGGACTGTTTGCAGCAGGCCGTCCGGCATTCTGGGATAGATTTAAGGAACGATCGTAAGGAGATTTGGAACAATGAGTTTTCTGTCAAAGGACGTTGGCATTGATTTGGGTACTGCCAATACTCTGGTCTACATGAAGGGCAAGGGCATCATCATGCGCGAGCCCTCGGTCGTGGCGGTGGACACCAAGACCGACGAGGTGCGCTGCGTGGGCGGCGAGGCAAAGGCTGTCATCGGCCGTACCCCCGGCAGCATCGTGGCGGTGCGTCCCCTGAAGGACGGCGTCATCGCCGATTTCGACATCACGGCCAATATGCTGGAGAACTTCCTCAAAAAGGCCTGCGGAAACAGTATGTTCTCCCGTCCCCGGGTGGTCATCTGCATTCCCTCCGGCGTTACCGAGGTGGAGCGCCGCGCTGTGCGCGAGGCTACCCTGAAGGCTGGTGCCCGTCAGGTGTCTGTCATTGAGGAGCCCATGGCAGCTGCCATCGGTGCAGGCCTGCCCATCAGCGAGCCCACCGGCAGCATGATCGTGGATATCGGCGGCGGCACGGCGGAGATCGCCGTCATCTCTCTGGGCGGTATTGTGGCTTCCCGCAGCGTGCGCATGGCCGGTGATATGTTCGATCAGGCCATCATCGCTTTCATCAAGCGCAAGTACAACCTGCTCATCGGTGAGCGTACTGCCGAGCAGATCAAAATCGAGATCGGCTCTGCCTATGCACTGGACCCGGAGCTGACCATGGAGATCAAGGGCCGCAACCTTGTAGACGGTCTGCCCAAGAACATCGTGGTGCACTCTGAGGATGTGCGCGGCGCGCTGCTGGAGTGTCTGGTCAAGATCACCACCGCCATCAAGGAGACGCTGGAGCGCACCCCGCCGGAACTGAGCGCAGATATCATCGACCGCGGCATCACCCTGACCGGCGGCGGCGCTTTGCTGCGCGGCCTGGATCAGCTGATCCAGAGCGAGACCGGCATTGATGTGCATATTGCGGAGGACCCGCTGGACTGCGTGGCCAAGGGTGCCGGTGCAGTGCTGGATCATGTGGATGTGCTGCATGACGTGCTGGACACCGATGGAGGACATATGTAAGAGCGGCTCTCTGCGGAGAGTGTTGCTCAGAATGCGGAAAAGTTTCAGACACAGCAGCTGTGCGTTTTTCCGCTGCAAACACTGCATCTTGCGCGGATGGCACGGCTGTCCGCGCTTTTTTCATGCAAAGGCCTGCGGTAGGGCGCGGGCATCCCGACAGGAGGGAAGCACCCTTTGAAAGATTTTTTTGATACCTGGAAATTCAAGATCCTTGTGGCCGTGGCGGTGTTTCTGGTGGGCATCATGGCCTATGCCGGTGCCAACGGACGCCTGACCGCTGCCCCGCAGGAACTGCTGGGCGTGATCCTGACCCCCTTCCAGAAGGCAGGGGCTGTGGTCAGCGGCGGTGTGGGCGCGATGTGGGAAAAATATGCCAGCATCGACAAGGTTATGGAACAGAACGAGCAGCTGACGGCGGAAAACGCCGAGCTGCGCCAGCAGATGGTGGATTATGACCGCATCAAGGCTGAAAACGAGGCCTACAAGGCACTGGCTAACATTCAGGAAAAGAACAGCAATGCCACCTATGTGTCCGGCTTTGTCATTGGCCGCGACCCGCTGGACGAGTTCGGCGGCTTCACGCTGGACAAGGGCACCGCAGACGGCGTAGCAGTGAACGATGCGGTCATCAGTGACCGGGGCTATCTGCTGGGCATGGTGGTAGAGGCTGATCCGACCAGCTGCAAGGTGATGACCATTCTGCACCCCAGCTTCAACGCGGCGGGCGTGGTATCCCGCACCCGGGAAAACGGCATTCTGAACGGCAATACCACCTATGCAGCGGACGGCCTGTGCACCCTGACCAATCTGGAGCGCAGCACCGAGACCCATGCGGGGGATCAGGTCATCACCACCGGTCTGGGCGGGGTGTTCCCCCCGGATCTTCTGGTGGGTACGGTGCAGGACGTGGTGCCGGAGACCAGCGGCAAATCCTCCATTGCGGTGGTGCGCCCCGGTGCCGACCCCCGCACCGCCAAGCACGTTTTTATCGTTACTGCGTACTAAGGAGGACACACTGCTATGGAATCTCGCCGCAGGCGCAGCCGCAGCCAGCTGCTGAAGTGGGGCTGTTATGTGCTGGCGCTGTTTGTGTGCGCCGCTTTGCAGACCACGCCCGGGCTGTTTCAGCTGGGGGAGGCAAAGCCGCTGCTGGTGCTGCCGCTGTGTCTGGCGGTGGCGGTATTTGAAGGAGAATTTGCCGGAGCACTGCTGGGCACGGTGGGCGGCCTTTTGTGGGATTGCACAGCCGGACGCACGGTAGGTATGCTGGCGCTGGAGCTGCTGCTGCTCTGCTTTGCGGTATCGGTGCTGGTACAGTTGTATCTGCAGGTGAACCCCGGCAATTTTGCCGCAGTAAGCACCGCAACGGCGCTGGTGGTGCTCTCGCTGGACTGGCTGTTTTTCTACTATATGCCGGGTTATACCGGCGCAGCGCTGCGGTATGTCACCTTTGTACTGCCCGGCGCGGTGCTGACCATCCCGGCAGCGCTGCTGGCCTTCTGGCTGGTGCAGCACATCCATGACGGGTTCAGGATCGACAACGGTGTGGTCTAGCCCGTAAAAGGAGAACCAGATGAACGAAAATGAACGCAAGGTCGTGGTGCGGCGGATGCTGCTGCTCATCGCAGTGGCCTGCACCATCATGGGGCTGTACACCTTCCGGCTGATCTTTTTGCAGCTGGTCAACGGGGACGACTTTAAGGAAAAAGCCACCAACACCACGGATTATAAGTTTACGGTCACCGCTGCGCGCGGCGATATCGTGGACAGCACCGGCAAGCACATCGCTACCACCAGCACCGGTTATAATGTGGTGCTGAACAAGCTGCAGATGGGAGATCAGGATCTGGACACCATGCTGCAGCAGATCGTGGAGCTTTTGCGCAAGAACGATGAAAAATGGCTGGACACCCTGCTCATCAGCGAGCCGGATGCCGCCGGAAACTATACCTTTACGGACAGCGCCGACAGTGCCAGCGACCAGAAAACGCTGGCAGACATGAAGGAGACGCTGGGTCTGCAGCAGTACGCCACCGCCAACGATGTGATGGAGATGCTGGTGGAGAAAAACCAGCTGGAAAGTTTCTCGCTGCCGTGGCAGCGGGTGCTGGCGGGCATCCATTACGAGATGGACCGACAGGCCTTTTCCAACGTAAATAACTTTGTTATGGCTGAAAACGTCAGTCAGGCGACGGTGGCTACCATCAAGGAGCATTCCCTCACGCTGCCGGGCGTGGAGATCGTGGAGACCAGCACCCGCAGCTATGAGCAGGGCGATATCCTGCCCGCTGTGCTGGGGCGCGTGGGCAAAATCACCGCCGAAAAGTGGAAGGTGACCGACGAAAACGGTCAGGTGACCTATCCGCTTAAGGAAAAAGGCTATAACATGAACGATGTGATCGGTATCTCCGGCCTTGAGTCCGTGTACGAGGATGAGCTGCGCGGCAAGGATGGTGTGGAGACCATCACCCGTAATTCGGACGGCGTGATCGTGGACACCAAGATCACCACCGTGCCGGAGCCGGGGCATACCGTGCAGTTGACCATCAACAGCGACTTTCAGCGGGCGGTGGACAAGGCCCTTGCCAATAACATCGATATGATCAACCGGGTGTACAACACCGGCGATATGAAAGCCGCTGCCGGTGCTGCGGTGGTGCTGAATGTGAAGGACGGCAGTGTGCTGGCGGCCTCCAACTATCCTAGCTTTGACCAGAACCTGTACGCCACCAACTATTCGGAGTACAGCGCCGACCCCAGCCTGCCCCTGTTCAACCGGGCGCTGCAGGGCCTGTACACCCCCGGCTCCACCTTTAAACCCTCGGTGGCAGTGGCGGCGCTGGACAGCGGCCTCATCAACCAGTACTCCACCGTCAACTGCACCGGCGTGTATACCTATTATAAGGACTACCGCCCCCGCTGCACCCGCCACGGCCACAGCGGCAACATTGATGTGGTCACCGCTATCAAGTGGAGCTGCAACATCTTCTTCTACGATGTGGGACGCCGCCTGACCAGTGACGTTTACGATGCCTACGCCTACAAGCTGGGTCTTGGTCAGCGCACCGGCGTGGAGGTAAACGAGGCTCTGGGACGCCTGACCAAAAAAACGGATAAAAACTACACCTCCTCGCTGGATATTCAGGCTGCTATCGGGCAGGGCAACACGGTGGTAAGCCCCATCCAGCTGGCTACCTACGCCGCTACACTGGCCAACAACGGCGTGCGCTACCGCACCCACTTCGTCAAGGCCATTCTGGATACCAACACCGGCGAGGTGCTCAGTGAGACTCAGCCGGAGGTGATGGATATCATCGAGGGCAACGGCAACACCTTTGAGCTGGTGCGGCAGGGCATGAAACAGGTGCCCAGCACCATCAGCGGCAAGATCTCCAGCTACCCCATTGCCATCGCCTGCAAGACCGGTACCCCCCAGCGAAGCGAGACTTATGCCTCGGGCAAGCACTACCTGAACGCCATGATGATCGCTTACCTCCCGGCAGATGACCCGGAGATCGCCATCGGCATCACGGTGGAGTACGGCGGCTACGGTGCCCGCACCGGTGATCTGGTGGTGGATATCGCCAACGCCTACTTTGCCATGAAGGACGGCACGCTGGAGGTAGACCCCTATGTGGACCCGCGCACCGTGGCACAGGAGGACGCCGCAGCATCGGATACCGCCGCCCAGACCGCTCCGGATGCTGCAAATGATGCACAGACCGATACCACAGCCGCGGAGCCGCAGCAGGCAACTGCCCCCGCAGGGGTGATAGAGGAAGAAAATAACGATGCACTGCTTGCGCAGTAAGGCGCAGCTGCGTGCAAAGCAGTGAATTTGAACGAAAATTTGAATATTGTGTCCAAAAACCTGTTGTAAATGAGTTGCGTTTGTGATATCATGTATAGCAAAGGAAATTTAGCAAGTGTTTTATATACAAATGTTTCAATAGAGGAGAGATCTACAGATGACGATTGCCCTGATCGCGCATGACTCCAAAAAGGAGCTGATGGTTCAGTTCTGCACGGCGTACTGCCGCATTCTGAGCCAGCATAAATTGGTGGCGACCGGCACTACCGGTAAACTGATTTCCGAGGCCACCGGCCTGCAGGTACAGCGTTTTCTGGCCGGTGTGCAGGGCGGTGACCAGCAGATCGCGTCCCGCATTGCCTGCAACGAGATCGACCTGCTGCTGTTCTTCCGCGACCCCATCAATGCAAAGCCCAGCGAGCCGAATGAGATGACTCTGCTGCGCCTGTGCGATGTGCACAACATCCCCATGGCCACCAACATCGCCACCGCCGAGGTGCTGATCCACGGCCTCGAGCGCGGAGATCTGGACTGGCGCGATATCGTGCACCCCCAGAACTAAAGTATGTAAAAAAGAAGCGCTGCATCGTACAGATGCGGCGCTTCTTTTTGCGTAGAAAGCGGTTGGCTCAGACTGTTCCGTTCACTTTAAAATCCTGTGCCATCTCCTGCACATCAGCGGCGGTAAACTCGCCCAAGGGCAGCAGCAGCCGGGCAAGGGTATCCTGCGGCAGCGCTGCCAGTGCGGCGCTCTCGTCCAGTGCAGCGTCCACAGCAGGGCAGACGGTGTGCACACCATCGCTGCCCAGCTCCACTCGGGCGTGGTGCCCGGTGGCAATGTACTGGATGCCCAGCTTGTCGGCAGCGGTCAGCAGGGCGGCAAACCGGGCGTCGTTGCCGCTGCCCAGCACCTCGGCGGGCTGGTCTGCCAGTGCTTCTGCCTTGAGCACGATGCACTCAATGCCAAGAGCCTCGGCAGCCTGCCGTGCGGCTGCGGCCCACGCGCTTTGGTCAGCGGCCAGCTGCACCACAGCCCCGGCCACGCCGAAGCCCTGCTGCTGCAAAATGCGCACCACAACGCCGCAATCTACGGAGCCGTCCATGCTGACAAGCACCTTGTCCTGTGTTTCGTAGGTGTCAAACCCGTTGCCGGGTAAAAATGCGTCGCTCATGTTCCTTGCCTCCCGCCATGTGCTTTGCTTTGTGCTACAGCCAGCTGGTCGCAGCGTTCGTTTTCCGGGTGGCCTGCATGGCCCTTTACCCAGACATAGGTGATCTTGTGCCGTGCCTCCTGCTCCAGTGCCTGTGCCCATAAGTCCGGGTTCAGGGCAGGGGAGCCGTCGGCTTTTTTCCAGCCCCGGCGCTTCCAGCCCTTGGCCCAGCCCTTTTCCAGCCCGTTGATGACGTACTGGCTGTCAGAGCACAGCCGCACCTCGCAGGGCTCCTTAAGTTGGCGCAGCGCCTCGATAAAGGCCGTCAGCTCCATGCGGTTGTTGGTGGTGCTGGCGTCGCCGCCGCTCAGTTCCTTTTCGTACACCTTGCCGTCAAAGCGGTAGCGCAGCACCGCACCCCAGCCGCCCGGGCCGGGGTTGCCGCTGCAAGCGCCGTCTGTGTACACCTCTACCTGTTTCATGGGGTTCTCCTTATAGAATAGAATACCTTTATTTAGCGCTATTTTGCCCGGGATGTCAAGAGCCAATGTATACGCCGGCCCAGTTTTGCCAAACCTTGGAATTGACAAAACCGGTGCGAGATACTATACTTAGCGTAACAAAATGCGTATAGGGGTGCACCAAAGGTGTGCGCCCGGCTGTTCCGGCAGAAACGCCACGGTCGCATCGAACAGATGGACTTACCTGGCCAAGAACCTCTTGCGGAACCAACAGCGCTGCTGCAAAAAGCACGCTGAACGATAAATTCTATACGATGCATCAACCGGAAGCCGATGCAGTTTCAGGTGCTTCCCCTGTGCAAGGTGCGGCTGCTCTCCCCGGTGGGGGCGCGGCCTGGCCTGCAATTGAATCTGGAGGTAAAGAATGGCTCAAACAAAGGAAAATAACCCCGCACCCCGCGCAAAAGCCCCGACAGCGCCCAAGGCAGCCGCCGCAAACGGCACTGCTCCCGCAGGGGAAAAGCGCACCCGTCCCACCACCCGCCGCCCCTACTATAACCGCCGCCCGCGCCGTGCGCAGCAGCCCAAGGAGGCAGCGACCCCCATCCATATCTACCCGCTGGGCGGTCTGGGCGAGGTCGGCAAGAACATGACCGTCTACGAGTGCAACGGCGATATGATCATCGTGGACTGCGGCCTGGTGTTCCCGGACAGCGAGATGTTCGGCGTGGACATGGTCATCCCGGACTTCACCTTTGTGGTGCAGAACAAGGATAAGATCAAGGGTCTGCTCATCACCCACGGCCACGAGGACCACATTGGCAGCATTCCCTATCTGCTGCAAAAGATCAGCCTGCCGGTGTACGGCACCCGCCTGACCTGTGGCCTGATCAAAAACAAGCTGGAGGAGTTCGGACTTGCCGGCAAGACCAAGTTTGTGGAGATCGTGCCCCGTCAGAAGATCAAACTGGGCTGCTTTACCGTGGAGCCTATCCATGTGAACCACTCCATCCCGGATGCTGTGGCTTTTGCTATCGACAGCCCCGCCGGTACCATCATCCAGACCGGCGACTTTAAAATTGATTACACCCCGCTGGCCTGCGGCGTGACCGACCTGTCCACCCTGTCTGAGTACGGGCAGCGCGGTGTGCTGGCTTTGCTGAGCGACTCCACCAACGCGGAGCGCCCGGGCTTTACCGCTACCGAGCAGAAGGTGGCCGCCGGTGTGCGCAGCCTGTTTGCCCGCGCCCGCAATAAGCGCATTATCATTGCGACTTTTGCCTCCAACATCTACCGCGTGCAGCAGATCATTGATCTGGCTGTGGAGGATGGCCGCAAGGTGGCCTTCAGTGGCCGCAGCATGGTCAACAACACCGCCATGGCGCAGGAACTGGGCTATATGCACATCCCGGAGGGCACCCTGATCAGCGTAGACGAGCTGAACCAGTACCCGCCGGAGCAGGTAGTGCTGGTGACCACCGGCAGTCAGGGCGAGCCCCTGAGCGCGCTGAGCCGTATGGCCTCCTGCAGCCACCGTCAGGTGCGGGTAGGCCCCGGTGACTTCATCATCATCTCCGCAAACCCCATCCCCGGCAACGAAAAGAGCGTGACCAAGATCGTCAACGGTCTGCTGCTGCTGGGCGCAGAGGTCATCTACGAGAGCATGTACGATGTGCACGTTTCCGGCCACGCCTGTCAGGAGGAGCAGAAGCTGATGCTCACCCTGACCAAGCCCAAGTACTTCCTGCCTGTGCACGGCGAGTATAAGCAGCTGAAAAAGCACGCCCTTACCGCTGCAAGTCTGGGCATTCCCACCAGCAACATCCTCATTGCGGAAAACGGCTCCAACGTTATCCTCTCGCAGGACGAGATGAAGCTGGGCGAGCCGGTGACCGCCGGTGCCGTCATGGTGGACGGCCTTGGCGTGGGCGATGTGGGCAACGTGGTGCTGCGGGACCGCAAGCACCTCTCCGAGGACGGTCTTGTCATCATCGTGGCTACCGTGGACAGCAAAACCGGCAAGGTGCTGGCCGGGCCGGATCTGGTAAGCCGGGGCTTCGTGTATGTGCGCGAGAACGAGAGCCTGATGGACGGTGCCCAGAGCATTGTGGAAAATGCGCTGGAGCGCTGTGTGGACGAGCACGTCCGGGACTGGAACAGCGTAAAGACCCGTGTGCGTGAGGCACTGAGCAGCTATATCTACCGACGCACCAAGCGCAGCCCGATGATCCTGCCGATCCTGATGGAGGTCTGATCCGGGCGCACCGCAAGGCGGTGCAGCGTCTGAGGAGGCAAAAAACCAATGAAACGTAAACCGAGATGGACACTGGAAATGCTCACGGCCAGTCTGGCGGTGCTGTGCGGCCTTTTGCTGCTGGTACTGCTGGTGCAGCGCCCCACGGCATGGCTGCTGCTGGCCGTGCTGGTGGTGCTGTGGGGCATAGGGGCAACCTTGTTCCGCTGCAAGCTGCGCCGCTGGGTGGTGCGCTGGACAAGCGGCACCACGTTTGAAAAATCCAAGGTGCAGTTCAGTCTGGAGCCCCTTTCCCAGCCGGCGGCGCTGCTCTCCGGCGAGACGGTGCTGTGGTACAACAGCCAGTTCCGCACCCGCCTGCTGGGCGGGCAGGATGTGCTGGCCAGCCGGGTGCAGAAGCTGCTGCCCGGGCTGGATCTGCAGCTGTGCCGCAAGCGCGAGGGACAGCTGCTGACCCTTGCCGATGGCTACTGGAGCGTGCACAGCTCCACCGTGCCCGGCGAAGCCGAAAGCGTGACCCTGCTGGTGCTGAACGAGGAGACCGAGCTGCGCCGCATTGAGGCAGAGTATAAGGCCAGCCGTCCGGGGTATCTTGCCTTCCAGCTGGACGGCTACGATGATGTGTTCGGGGATCTGATGGACAGCGAGCGCGCCCGCCTGCTGGAGGGCGTCAACCGCATTCTGGAGGATATGATCGGGCGCGGCAGTGGCTTTCTGCGCCGGGTAGGCAGTGGCGGCCGCTACATCGCAGTGGTGGAGGAACGCCAGCTGGAGCAGTTCGCCAACCGCGGCTACGACGTGCTGGATAAGATCCGCGCACTGGACCCCAGTGTGAGCCTTTCAATGTCCATTGGTATCGGACGCGGCGCGCGCACCCTGCGGGAGGCGCAGGATATGGCCGAGCACGCACTGGATATGGCGCAGGGACGCGGCGGCGATCAGGCCGCTGAGATGACGCTGGACGGCTTTACCTTCTATGGCGGCGTGAGCCACGGCGTGGAAAAGCGCAGTAAGGTGCGCAGCCGCCTTGTGGCCGACCAGCTGGTCAAGCTGATCAAGGAGGCCGACCATGTGGTCATCATGGGTCACCGCATGAGCGATCTGGATGCCATCGGCGCAGCCGAGGGTGTGCTGCGCATTTGTAAGATCTGCGATGTGCCGGCGGTCATCGCCGTCCGGCGAGACGCTACGCTGGCGGCCAGCCTGATCGATGCGCTGTGCAAGGCGGGGCAGAAGGATGACTTCATCGACCCCAAGGACGCCCTGCCCATCATCTCCAAGCGTACCCTGTGCATTGTGGTGGATACATATCAAGCGGGTCTTGTGGAAAGCAAGGACATTCTGGAAAAATGCGGCAAGGTGGCCGTCATCGACCACCACCGCAAGGGTGTGGGCTACATCGAGAACCCGGCGCTGGTCTGCCACGAACCCTATTCTTCCTCGGCCAGTGAGCTGGTCACCGAGCTGCTGCAGTATGTGGGCGAGCGGGACGACAAGCCCAACCGCGTGGAGGCCGAAGGTCTGCTTGCCGGTATTTTGCTGGATACGCAGGACTTTACCCTGCACACCGGTGTGCGTACTTTTGAAGCCGCTGCTGCCCTGCGCCGCTACGGCGCAGAGACCGAGCGGGTGCGCAGGCTGTTCGATGTGACCATGGTGGAGTACAACGCCAAGGCCGATCTGGTGGAAAAGGCACAGATGTACAAAAATTGTGCCATCTCCATTGGCGGCGAGGTGGCCCCGGAGGCCCGGGTCGCCATTGCGCAGGCTGCCAACGACCTGCTGCGCATTCAGGGCGTGGACGCCAGCTTTGTGGCAGTGCAGGTGGGCAACGGCGTAAACGTCTCTGCCCGCAGCATGGGTGCCGTGAATGTGCAGGTGATCATGGAGTCGCTGGGCGGCGGCGGCCATCAGACCATGGCAGCAGCCCAGTTAAAGCATATCACCCCGCAGGCGGCACGCAGCCGCATTCAGGATGCCATCGACCAATATTATCTCTCCCAGAAAAAGACTACGCCGGAAGCACGACCGGCAAAAGGGGAATAAAACATGAAACAGTACGATTATCTCATCGTTGGTGCCGGTCTGTTCGGTGCCGTGTTTGCCCACGAGGCCAAAAAGGCAGGCAAAAAGTGTCTGGTCATCGATAAGCGCGACCATATCGCGGGCAACATCTACACCGAGAATGTGGAGGGCATCAACGTGCACCGCTACGGTGCGCATATCTTCCACACCAACAACAAGGCCGTGTGGCAGTATGTGAACCAGTTTGCAGAGTTCAACCGCTACACCAACAGCCCGGTGGCCAACTACCACGGCCAGATCTACAACCTGCCCTTCAACATGAACACCTTCAACAAGATGTGGGGTGTTGTGACCCCTGCCGAAGCCAAGGCCAAGATCGAAGAGCAGAAGGCCGCTGCGGGCATTACCGACCCGCAGAACCTGGAAGAGCAGGCCATCAGCCTTGTGGGCACCGATATCTACGAAAAGCTCATTAAGGGCTACACCGGCAAGCAGTGGGGACGTCCCTGCACCGAACTGCCCGCCTTTATCATCAAGCGCCTGCCGGTGCGCTTTACCTACGACGACAACTATTTCAACGCCCTGTATCAGGGCATCCCCAATGGCGGCTACACCGCCATGGTGGAAAAGATGCTGGCTGATACCGAGGTGCACCTGAACGTGGATTATCTGGCCGACAAGGCTGCGCTGGACGCACTGGCTGAGAAGGTAGTCTACACCGGCCCGGTGGACGCCTACTTCGGCTACCGTCTGGGTGCTTTGCAGTACCGCAGCGTCCGCTTTGAGACCGAGGTGCTGGACACCGACAACTATCAGGGCAACGCGGTGGTCAACTACACCGACGCCGAGACCCCCTATACCCGCATCATCGAGCACAAGCACTTCGAGTTTGGCACCCAGCCCAAGACCGTCATCAGCCGGGAGTACAGCGCCGAGTGGAAAAAGGGCGATGAACCCTACTATCCCGTCAACGACGAGAAGAACGGCGCCCTGTATGCGCAGTATAAGGCACTGGCCGATGCCGAGCCGGGCGTGATCTTCGGCGGCCGTCTGGGCGAGTACAAGTACTACGATATGGACAAGGTCATTGAGGTAGCGCTGGACGTGGCCGCAAAGGAGCTGGCATAAAGAGCGCAATTGCCCCGGGTCACCGCCGCAAAAAAGGCGTTTCCTTGGGGGAGCTGTCGCCGCAGGCGACTGAGGGGGTAGGCGCGCAGCGGAGGACATTTGAAATGCTGCCCCGCTTCCTCTTGCCCAAAAACGACAAATGCGCTATACTATTACCATAAGACTGCACCGGTTTTCCGGTGAGAAGTGAGGGATACTATCATGAAAGTGATTCTGAAGCAGGATATCAAGGGCATTGGCAAGAAGGACGAGATCCACGAGGTCTCCGACGGCTACGCCCGCAACTACCTGTTCCCGCGCAAGCTGGCCGCTGTGGCGGATGCCAGCGCTGTGAACATGGCCCGCGGCAAGGAGGCCGCAGCCGATTTCCACGAGGCTGAGAACGTGGCAGCCGCCAAGGCTCTGGCTGCCAAGATCGAGGGCAAGACTGTGACCATCAAGGCCAAGGGCGGCGCATCCGGCCGTCTGCACGGCAAGGTGACCGGCAAGGAAGTTGCCGAGGCACTGGCTGCGCTGGCAGGTGCACCCATCGACAAAAAGAAGATCGAGCTGGAGACCAAGGACATCAAGGATGCCGGCGTGTTCAACGGCAAAGTCCGTCTGTACGTTGGCGTCGTGGCTTCCTTCAAGATCCAGGTGGAAGTGGAACAGGCCTGATCTGTGTGCCGTTTGCGCCCCCTCACAGCAGGGGGCGCTTTTTGGCTTTACAGGATGCTTTGGATTTTGGATAAGGACAAACTACTATGCCGAACGAACGACGTTATTCCAATGAACTGAATCTGGAGAGCGTGGGCATCAATCTGCCCTACAATATGCAGGCAGAGCAGAGCGTGCTGGGCGCGGTGCTGCTCAAGCCCGACACCCTGACCGATCTTGTGGAGATCCTCAAGCCGGAAATGTTCTACACCCGGCAGAACGCCCAGATCTGGACCGAGATGCTGCGCCTGTTCACCAACGACCAGACCATCGATTTTGTCACCCTGCTGGATGCAGTGGTGTCCGATGGTGTGTTCCCCAGCGCAGACGAGGCCAAGATCTATCTGACCGGTCTGGCGGAAACGGTGCCCAGCATCTCCAATGTAAAGGCCTACGCCCAGATCGTGCAGGAAAAATATCTGGTGCGCCAGCTGATGGGCGTTGCCAAGGACATCTTGCAGGACGCCGGAGACGAGCCGGACGCCGATCTTCTGCTGGAAAACGCAGAGCAGCGTATCTACGAGATCCGCTCCGGCCGCGATTCCAGCGCCCTGACCCCGCTTTCGTCCAGCATGGTGGAAACGCTGACCAACCTGCAAAAGATCAGCGGCCCGGATGCGGATAAGTACAAGGGCATCCCCACCGGTTTCCGCCTGCTGGACACCGTGCTTACCGGCCTTGGCCGCGGCGATCTGGTCATTCTGGCAGCTCGTCCCGGTATGGGCAAAACCAGTTTTGCACTGAACATCGCCACCCGCGTGGCCATGCAGCAAAAGGTGCCGGTGGCCATCTTCAGTCTGGAAATGACCAAGGAGCAGCTGACCAACCGTATCCTCTCGTCGGAGGCCGGTATCGACAGTCAGGCTTTCCGTACCGGTGCGCTGCGCGCCGAGGACTGGGAGTATCTGGCGCTGGCCACCGAAAAGCTGCACGATGCACCGATCTATATGGACGACACCTCCGGTATCACCATCACCGAGATGAAGGCCAAGATCCGCCGGGTGAATCAGGACCCTGCCCGCCCCAACGTGGGCCTGATCGTCATCGACTATTTACAGCTGATGACCACCGGCCAGCGCAGTGAGAACCGCGTGCAGGAGATCAGCTCCATCACCCGAAACCTGAAGATCATGGCCAAGGAGCTGAATGTGCCCATCATCGCGCTGAGCCAGCTGTCCCGTGCAGTGGAAAAGCAGGGCAACAACTCCAGCCATCGCCCGCAGCTTTCGGACCTGCGCGACTCCGGTTCCATCGAGCAGGACGCAGACTGCGTTCTGTTTTTGTACCGCGATTCCTACTACGCCAGCCAGAACCCGGACGGCGCCGAGGTGGATGCCGATACCGCCGAGTGTATCGTGGCAAAGAACCGTCACGGCGAGACCAGTACCGTGCCGCTGGGCTGGGATGGTGCCCACACCCGCTTTATGGATGTGGACTTCAAACGCTGATGGATACTGTGATTCTTGCCCGGGTGGAGGATTTCTGCATCAGGGAGGGGCTTTTGCAGCCCGGCGCATCGCAGCATCTGGCGGCAGCAGTCTCCGGCGGCGCGGACAGCATGGCGTTGCTGCTCTTGCTGCGGCAGCTGCAGCCGAGGTTTGGCTATACGCTTTCTGCCTGCCATGTGAACCACGGTCTGCGCGGGCAGAGCGCCGACCGGGACGAGGCCTTTGTGCGGGCGGAATGCGCCCGCTTGGGCGTGCCGCTGCGGGTGTTCCATGCGGCAGAGCTGGCCTCGCCCCCGGCACACGCCGGAGAGGACTGGGCGCGCCGTCTGCGCTACACGGCCTTTGCGCAGCTGCAAGGGCAGGGGATAGATGCCATCGCTACGGCCCATACTGCAAATGACCAA
>ERZ773158.1912-NODE-1912-length-17063-cov-4.002822_pt1 | contig 17063 bp, 10 predicted proteins | sample MGYA00511918_ERZ773158 | MGnify/ENA primary metagenome ERZ773158 (study PRJEB29015, sample SAMEA2737876) | human gut metagenome | biome: human gut; feature: human-associated habitat; material: faeces | place: China | collected 2012 ...
AAAAATCAGGAAAATTAAAGAAAAGGTTGCGGAAAACGTTTTCCTATGGTATCCTGTGTATTGTAAGAGAACGACATACACAAAATCTCAGTATTGCGAGGGTATGAAAAGCCGGAAAGTGCAAGAAATACCCAAGGCGCAGCGGCAGGAAGGGGTATGGAGGCCGAAAAGGATAGAAAATACCCAAGGCACAGCTGAGACAAGGGGATGGGATACCAAAAATAAGTATAGTACCCAGACAAAGAAAAAGAATATGAAAAACAAAGACAAAGAAGAAAATAAAAGGCAGGTGATAAAATGGCTAATAATAAGGAAGCAAAGATAACCTTTAAAGCAGAAACTGCCGAGTTTACAGCTGGAATTAAAGAGATGAATAGCAATATTGGTACATTGAATAAACAGTTGAATCTTAATGCTACTCAACTCAAAGCTAATGGTGATAGTGTTGAACTTTTGGAAAATAAACAAAAACTACTACAAGATAAACTACAAGCCAGCGCTCAAAAAATAGATTATACAAGAGAATGTCTAGAAAAAGCTAAACAAATTTATGGTGAAAATAGTGAAGAAGTAAAAAAGTGGACAGATAAGCTGATAACTGCTGAAACTCAAAATGCTAAGATACAAAACACATTATCTCAAACAAGTTCAAAACTACAAGAATTAGAAAATTCTACAAAACAATCTGAAAGTGCATTAGGTAAATTAGAGTCTACTATTAGTAAACAAGAAAATGAATTAGGACAGTTAAAACGAGAATATCAAAATGTATGTCTTGAACAAGGTCAAGGTTCTCAGGAGGCTAAAAATCTAGAAAGTAAGATACAATCACTATCAGCAGAACTTAAACAAAATAAAGATGCACTAAAAGAAGTAGAAGATGCATCCGAAGAGTTGGCTAATAATTATGAAGAACTAGGAGATAGTGCAGATAATGTCACAGATATAATGAAAGGCAATTTAGCTAGTGATATAGTAAAAGATAAATTAGATGCACTTAATGATACAACTAAAGAGGTTGCAAGCGGATTGATTGAGTTTGGCGTGGATAGTGACAAGGCGCTAAATACTTTAATTACTCAAACTGGAGCCACAAAGGATGAGTTCGAATCTCTTGAAAATGTAATGCATGAAATTTATGCTGATAATTTTGGAGAGGATATGAACGATATAGCTGAAACCATGGCTATAGTTAAGCAACAAACTGGAGAAACTGGCGAAGAACTTAAGAAAACTGCTGAGAATGCATTTGTACTACGTGATACTTTTGATATGGATGTTGCTGAATCAGTACGTAGTGCCAACATGCTTATGCAACAATTTGGTTATACATCCGATGAAGCATATAATCTAATTATTCAAGGTGCACAAAATGGCTTAAACAAGAATGATGATTTATTAGATACTATAAACGAATATTCAGTACATTTTAAGCAAATAGGTTTAGATGGCGAAGATATGTTCAATATGCTTCAAAATGGTGCAGAATCAGGTACATTCTCAGTGGATAAATTAGGAGATGCAGTAAAAGAATTTGGCATACGTGTTAAAGATGGTACAGCAGATGATGCATTTAAGAAGTTAGGACTTAATGTTGATGAAACTACTGCTAAGTTTGGGAAAGGTGGAAAAGAAGCAAAACAAGCATTATCACAAGTTACAAGTGCTTTATTTGGAATAAAAGATCCTATAGAACAGAATACATTAGGAGTGCAATTATTTGGTACTATGTGGGAAGATTTAGGAGCAGATGGAGTCAAGGCATTAATGGATATATCAGGTGAAGCTGATAAGTCAAAGGATTCACTAGGGCAACTAAATGAGATCAAATATAATGATTTAGGAAGTGCTATAGAAGGTATAAAAAGAACTTTTCAAGAAAGTTTAAAACCGGCCATAGATGTAGTTTTAGATGCGCTTAATGGTTTAGCTAACTGGTTTAACAGTCTACCATCTGGCATACAATCAACCATAGCAACTATAGCAGCAGTAGCAGCTATATTATTATTAGTTGGTTCTACAATTGGAACTTTAATGTTAACGTTACAACCATTGATAGGACTTTTTACTGGATTAGGTGCAGTTATAACTGGTATATCAACTCCAGTACTTATCGTAGTGGCAGTTATAGCCTCATTAATAGCAATAGGTATAACGTTGTATAAAAACTGGGATACAATTAAAGCGAAATGTTCTGAGGTATGGAATGGTATTAAAGATACTATATCAAACGTATGGAATTCAATTAAATCCATTACAAGCACTGTATGGAACGGAATTAAGACTGTAATTTCTACAGTATGGGATTTAATAAAAACATCTATAACTAATCGTATTAATTTAGTTAAGTCTATAATCACTACAGTGTGGAATGCAATCAAAACTGTTACAAATTCCATATGGAATGGTATCAAGACTGTAATTTCTACAGTATGGAATGCAATTAAATCTACTATTCAAGCTAAGGTTAATACTGTGAAATCAGTAGTACAAACAGGATTTAATTTAGTTAAGACTTATATAATAAATCCAATTAGGTCAGCTTATAGTACAGTCAGTTCAATATTCAGTAGTATTTATAATACTATTAGTAGTAAGATTAATGCTGCTAAGGATGCAGTTGGTAATGCAATAAATAGAATGAAATCATTCTTTAATTTTTCATGGTCATTACCAAAGATAAAGTTACCTCATTTTAGTGTTAGTGGCAGTTTTAGTTTAAATCCTCCAAGTGTTCCTTCGTTTGGTATAAGCTGGTATGCTAAGGGTGGTATTATGACACAGCCAACCCTATTTGGGGGTGGAGAAGCAGGAGATGAAGCTATATTACCTTTAAATTCATTTTATAATTATCTAGATGATAAGCTTGATACAATGGCGAGAAATACAGCTATTGATTATGATAGAATGGGAGAAGCTATGGTCGATGCACTAAATGGCATTGGTATGTATATGGACAGTAAGAAAGTAGGTCGCTTAACATCAAAACCAGTTCAAGAAGATATAAGTAATAGAACAAAAAGATTAAATAGATTAGGAGGTATATAATGCATAGATATGATAATGTAAAATACAATGGCTTCAATTTATCTGAAGTATGTGACATTGAAGAAATAAGATTGCCTATATTACCTTCTAATAAAATATCAACGCTTGATATAGCATCCAGAGATGGAGAAATATACAATGGTAAGAAATACGAATCATATGTTATAGAAATAGACATATTAATTGACTGCGATACTAAAGAAGAACTTAATGAAAAGTTAAAAGATATAAGAGATATATTTGATGTAGATGAGCCTAAACCTTTTTATATTAACAAGGAAAGATTTATTTTAGCTATACTACAAGATAAAATAGAAAAAGACCCTGTATGTTTTTATTCTTATGAATCTACTATTAAGTTATTTTGCCCAGAACCATATTTTTATTCAGATGAAATAACTGCAATAGATGCAGAAGGTAGTGATTTGACATGTGATGTTACTGGCAATAGGGCAATATCTCCAATTATCCAGATAGGATTTTCAACAGATGCATATTATGCTCAACTTGAGCACAAAGAAACAGGGGAAAGAATATTAGTAGGCAAATATCCTACATTGTCTCTATCAGCAGTAAAACAATCAACGAAAGTATTATATGATAAATGTGAAGATACATCCGGATGGACAACATCTTCTGCTAGTATCGGTTCTGATAGGACTGTAGGCGGAACTCTAGCAGTAAGTGAAAGTGGAAATAGTGTTATTATGGGGACAGTACCTAGTGGTGACACTACGTGGAAGGGAGTATGTGTAAGACAGGATTTAAGTCATAGTGTTGATGAGTTTAAATTAACAGCATTTATGAGACATAATAGCACAGGAAAGAACGGTGACCCTAGTAAACCTAAGTATAAGAATGAAGATGAAAAAATATTGTCAGGCAAAAAGATTCCTTATTATGAAGTAACTAGTTCATCACTAAATGTTCGAAAAGGTCCAGGAACAAACTATAAAAAGATAGGTACATTTAAATATGGTCATAAGATTAAAAATGGAACGCTAAAGAATGGATGGGTTAGTTTTGACTATGAGTACACTGATAAGAATAAGAAAACAGTAAAAACTACTGGATATTGTAGTGCTTCCTACCTAACAAAACAATATGATACTACGGAGGTTAAATTAACAGTTAGAAACTTCGTAGCAATTGCTCCAGATAATAAAGAAGATAAGAAATTAGCAATAAGAAAGTCAGCCAAGAAATCGAGTAAAATGGTGGCTACTGTGCCAATAGGAGATTGTGTAAGATGCATAATGAAAGATCATTATGATAAAGATAGTAAGCTTACATATTATAAATTAGCTAAGAAATACAAAGGATATTCAGGGTATATAGCAAAAGACTATCTGGTTAATGCTGATAATGCAGTGTATAGTTATCCAGATGATGAAGACTTTGAAACTGCTGATGATAAAACAGGAATAATTGAGTTATATGGTTTTGGTGTTAATGGGGAAAAATTATTTACTTTAGGAATGTATGATGATAATGCATGGTATGAGTACACATATCCTAAATGTACTGTAGGCTCAAGAACAGTTCTTAAAGATTCAACAAAAGTACCAAAGCCTAATACTAAAACATACATAATTACTGATAAATCAGGAAAATCAGTTGTTACAGTTAGTAATAAACTATCTGGGAAATTAGGTAGTTGGAATGAATATTATGGCCAATGGACATTGTCAAGAGAAAAAATCAATAAGAAATATGTATGGAATGTTACAGTTACTAAGATTAAGGATGGCAAAACTATAAAAAGCCAAAGTAGTAAAAACTTAAAATATTCTGATTTACCAACTGAAAAATTAGCATATGTAGTTTTATATATAGGAACTACTAGCAATCTTGATAAATCAAGTGCTATGAGCTTAACACATATTAGAGTTGATGAATTAAATCCTAAAGAACAAGAAACTCCTAAAAATATTGTATATTTTCAAGAAGGAGATGTGCTTGAAATAGACTGTGAAAATCACAGATGCTATTTAAATGATGAGCCATGCGATGATTTAGTTGACATAGGTAGTCGTTATTTTGAATTAGATACAGGAGAAAATAATATAAAAACAAACAGCAATGATACAGATACTACAACGAGTGTGATATTTAGGGATAAATGGTTAGGAGAGTGATAAAGTGCTAGGTGAATTAATAATTTTAGATTCCGATAAGAAGATATGTGCTAGGTTAACACCTAGCCTTTATTTTGATTATTCATATCATGCATATCTTGAAACTGGAGCTGAAACCTTTGATTTTTCAGTTACTCTTGATGAAGAATTAGAACAGGTAATAACTGAAAGAAATTTTGTATTATTCATTCGAAATAATAAATATAAGATGTTTCAGATTATGGCTTGTGAAGATGAAGAAAATATTGATTCAGTAGTAAGGAATGTACAATCTGAAACTGTAGGGCTTGAATTAAGAAATGATTATATAAGAGAATCTACTATAACTGGTAATATGAATAAATTCTTAGATACTATTCTTAAAGACACAAATTATAAAAAAGGTTATGTAAGCCCAGAACTTGATGATATATCAGTAGAAACTAGTATTACAGAGCCAAAAGCTATTTACACAGTAATTCAAGAATCAATAGCTAGATATGGTAATTGCGAATATGAATTTACAGTAAATCCTATAGATAGCATTAACGGAAATTATGAATTAATTGTTAACTGTTATGCGGATGGTGAAAGAGGGAATAAAACATATAAAAGATATGATTATGATTTCAACAGTTATGGCATGAAAAGGACAGGCGATGCTACAGACCTTGCTAGTGGGCTTATAGGTGTAGGAGCTAATGGTATTACATTCAAAGATATTAAATGGGAAAAAGACCAAGGCGACCCTTTAGATAAACCATTAGGACAAGATTTTCTATTAGATCCAGATGCACATGATATGTTTTCAAATGGGGACAAGTATATATTAGGTAAATATACCAGTGATACAACAGACCCAGGAGCATTGTTATTAGAAACATATAAGAAATTGCAGGAAGTTAAACAAATAAAATATTCATATGAGATACCAGTATATTTAACAGATGATGAATATGATGAAATTGAGGTAGGAGACACTAATTATATAGTAAATGATAAGTTCAATCCTCCTATACAATTGGAAGGAAGAATAAGCGAATTAGAATTAACAGACAGTGAAAATAAAATAACCTTAGCAAACTTCAAAAATGTAAAAAGTAATATCAAATCGTTAAAAAAAGAAGATATTATAAATGAAACTATAGATATTATTAAAAAGGCAGGAAAACTAACTGCAAGCGATATATTAGCAATAAGACAGTACCTACAACAATTAGGTGTGGATAAAAAAAACATTGATAACCTTATAAAAAAATATACAGATAAAGTAGTACCTGACCCAGTAAAACCTGGAGATGATACAAGTAAAATAAGTGAGGACACAGAAGATTATAGAGCTATAAACATAAAGAAAATAGATAATGGACTATGGATTGGCGATGATAGAATCCGTAGTTTAATAACAAATAAATGTGGAGACATAAAGGATAAAACTCCTTCTACACAACCTAAGCCTGATGTAAAAGAAGATAGTAGTAAAACTGCAAAACAATACAAGGCGGCAGTAGATTATTATGCCGGTTTTGGATTAGGAAAATGGAGTGATAAGTATAGTGATTTAAGAAATATGCGTAGTAAATCCAATACATGGAAAATATACGCACCAGTTGAATATTATAGCAAGAAATTTGGACTTGACCCACAACTAGTCTATGCAATGATATATGCTGAGTCTACTGCAAATCCATATGATGCTACAAAAGACCCGACGGGTGGATATGGACTTATGCAGTGTGAAAGAGGTACTTATTTTAATAAAAAAATGAAAATAAAATATCTGGATGGCAAAGTTGAATATTTTACACCAACTTACTCTAATATGAGACCCAAATCTTGCGGAACTAAGATTATTAATGGAGTAAAAGTGGATAAGGCTATATGTAACCAAATAATGGTTGGATGTAATGAAACGAGGGCTAGACTTGAATATTATCATTATAATATACTTGCAGCAATATGTGGATACAATCTAGGTATAGGTGGTTTTCAATGGGTAGTCATGCACTATATAAGAGATAGATACAACATGAAAATATATGTGTCACCAAATGGTAAAAGTTCATTGTTATATAAACAATCCGCAGCAGTTAAGAAGAAATACTGGGAAGTAATCGACACAATGCAAGCACCTTGGAAAGACTATAGAAAGAAATATAAACAAGTAACTGGGTGGGGTACACCTACTAATATAGAGTGGTATCTTAGATGGTATAAAGTAATAGATGGACAATTACCATATTGTATTGACAGTAAAGGTAAGAAAAGAGGTTATGGGGCAGTAAAACCAGCTACATCAAATAAGAGTGCAGCCGCTAGCGCCGTATCAACAGAGTCATCTATGACTAGAGCTGCAAATGTTAAGAATGCTCCTACATGGAAAATAAGTGGTAACACTACAACTAAAAAGGGTGTTGCTGAAAATATTAGAAAAAAGATAGTCAATAAGGCTAGAGAAATTTGTGAACTACATCAAAAGTATAAAAAAGCTACTTACTATGGAGGGTCTTGTATATATGATGATAGTAAAAGACATAGAGTTAGTGGAACTATACATGGAATTAAAAATCCATACTGTTACGTATGTAGTTCTCTTAGTTCATGTGCTTACTTATATGCAGGACTTAGAAGTGTAACTGCCAAATATGGTGGAGCTAACTGTGCTTATGGTTCTCTAGTAAGAAATGCTTGTAAATATAGTGGATATACACTAAAGAAATTAACTAGTACTACTATAAATGAATTAATACCTGGTGACTTGATAATGCTAAGTAATGCCACTGTACCTTCAAATGTAACCGTTGCTTGGGCATCAAAACCAGGTGGAGATAGTAAATATGCCAAAGCCGGTACTCACCATGTTGTTGTGTATTGTGGAAAAGTTAAAGGTAAACGTATGATAGCCCATGCTAGTGGAGGTCATAAATGGCCTAGAGCTATAAGATATGAAGATATGAGTATAACATATAGCACAAGAGGTAATATGTCTTACTGGTATAAACACGGTATAATACTTAGACCTTGGGATTTAGCGAGAGCCGACAAAGAAGCAAAAGTAAAAGACCAAAAGCCGTCTACTCCAGCACCTAAAAAGGACATAACAGATGATGATGACGGACTAACTTATGAAGTAACATTCAAGGGACTTAAAAGTGCTGCACCTAAAGACTTTGTAGAGGGAGGAAATCTTATTACTAATATTACAGTTAATGGTGTTACAGACAAAACTCCATACCCTAAAACTGTTAGTCATATAATGTTAGCATTTGGAGTACCTTCTATAACAGATAATGTTGATAGTGTAGTAGAGGACTATACATCACTGATAAAAGCTTTACTTAAAAAGTATCCAAAGAAACCTATATTTGTATGTGAGGAATGCCATTTAACAAGTGTTTATGGAAGTGATTATAAGAATATGAATACATTAATAAATGATTTCAATACAATGATGCTTGATTACTGCAATAAGACAAAATATGTAATATTTCTAAGGAAACCAAAGGATATGTGTAATACTAGTGATAAAACATTGTGGTTAAGTAGTCTAACTTCAAACAGTTGGACTATGAAGGATAAGGCTAGTACTCAAACTTATTATAAGGAATATAAGAAAAAAATATTATACTTTGGAGATGGAGCAGATTGGGAAAGCAATAGTGTAACTAGTAATAAGATGTTAGATAGTCAAAGAGTATATACTTATAATAAACCACTGACAAAACTACAATTTAGAGTGCCTGCCACTTCATCAACAAATTATAATAATAGTTACTATGCACGTATTGTATTCACCACTGCAAAAGGATTCAAGCTAATTCAACCTGACAGTGTGTACTTAGAAGGTGTAGACTGTAAGAACGGAGTACTACTACCAAAAGCAAATACTACTTATATTGTATCTGTGTACTATAATCCAGACACTACAATTAGTGATAAAGCATACCTAGGAAGTGTTGGTGCTAAGAAAAAAGGTAGTAACTATGCACAACCACTATTTAAATACGCTTCAGACTTAGTCAAAATTGCCAATAGTTACTATAAAAATAATAGTAAGTTTAGTTACAATGCTACTACTCCATGTGACTTCAAGAATCCAGCAGAAAATATTAGCAAATGGAAAGTAAATGGAAAATATCAAATAGATGACAGTGCTTTTCTTAATCTTGTGTTAACTGGATGGACTTATGAAAAATCACCTTATGGCAATGAAAAGAAGGCTGATAATAATAGAAATAATAATTATAGTTGGGCGATACCTAGTACTAGAAATGAGGCTAATATAGGAAAATATTTTGTGCAAAAGAACTGGGTTGTAGATGTTGCGGACTTACAAACATTTACTAATCTTAGTGTGGGCGATATCATCTTTATGGACGCCGATAGTAAGAATAATGGTGAATTTATGGCTATATCACATACTGCTATAGTAGTAGAAAAAGACAAAGACGGAGATTATGTAGCACTTGAATGCACTAACGGATTATCAAGTGGAGTATTTAGAAAAGTGAAAGTGAAAAACCTTGCGAGTAAAAATATATTATTTGTAGGCAGATTTATGATAGGATAGGAGGTGAATATATGATAGGTGATGGACAAGAATATGAGGACAGACCTGTGTATGATGATGACGGTGAAATGATTATATGGCCAACGGAAGACGAGGACATGGAAGAATTTGCAGAAGAAGCGGAAGTAGCAACAGTGGCTACTTCAGATGATACCACAACAGATGATACGTATTATGAAGTAGCTGACACCGTGGAAGATGACCAAGACAGACTTGAAGTACAAATTGAGAGTATAGAGGACGAAGAATGTGAGGACGCCAAAATAGGGGATATACAACAAGCTGGTGAAGATTATGATGAGGCCATGGATAGAATTGTTAGTATTCTAACACAAGCACTAAATACAGAAGAAATGACAGAGGAAATGAGTGCAGAATTACAGGACGCAACTAATGAAATGGAAACTGCAAAACAAACAATAGTGGACTTGTGTGGCGACCCTGAAACCAAAGCACTACAAACTGACCCTGATACCAAAATACCACAAGACCTACAGGAGATGTTAGAAACACTTACAAAAGATGGAAAAGCTCCATGGCTATATATAGATGATGAAGGTAATTTATTATTAGATGGAGAGAGTGTACCAAAATTAAAAGTAGTAGAGTTAGAAGCACAAAAGATAAAAGCTGACTATGGTGAGTTTAAAGACCTTACTACTAAAAATTTTACTGCAGTTAACGCTAAAATAGATAACCTAAAAGTTGGAGATTTAGATGCCATTAATGCGACTATCACTAACCTAAAAGCTACAGTAGCACAGATACAAACGTTAATAGGTGGAAACTTAACTATGGATAATATCCACTCTTTAGTATTGACAAGTGATAAAGTAACTATAGCTAACGCACTAATAAAGGATGCAATGATTGACACTGTTAGTGCTAATAAAATTAATACAGGTATTCTTAATACTAATAATGTACAAATACAATCAGAAGATGGAAGTATGTTATTACAAGGTAACTTGCAACAATTCAAAGATAAAGACGGAAAAGTACGTATTCAAATAGGAAAAGATGCTACTGGTAATTTCACATTCAGTTTATTTGATGCTACTGGCACAGGTGTATTAATAGATGAAAAAGGGATAAAAAGTGGGGCTGTAGCTAATGGATTAATAGTAGACGCTATGGTTAATGATAATGCCAATATTTCAGGTAGTAAATTGGATATTAGTAGTATTATTAGCAATATAAATAATAACACTAATACAATTAAAGCCAGTCATATAAAATTTGATGATACTGAACAGACACTAGATGTGTCATTCAATCAGCTTAAAAAGACAGTTGATACAATCAAGAATATTACTGTAGATGGAGACTTAAGTAGCGTAATAGAACAAGTAACTACCAATACTACTAATATTAGTGTGGCACAAGGTCAAATAGCAAGTCTTATTAGTAATACAACTATCACAAAACAAGACGGGACTGTAGTGCAGTTAAAAGACGAGTACAATAGCACAAAAGACACTGTCGATAAGTAAGGAGGCGGACGCGATGAAGGTGTTAAATATTGGTTCAATGAATCTGGATTATGTTTACCGTGTGGATCATATCGTGCAGCCGGGCGAGACGATCAGCAGTCAGGGAATGAATATATTTCTGGGAGGCAAAGGTATCAACCAGTCGATCGCACTGGCAAAAGCGGGCGCAGAGGTTTATCATGGCGGCATGATCGGCGAGGATGGCGAGGCGTTTCTGGACGCCTGCAAAGAGTATGGTGTACACAGTCGGTATATCTGCCGGATCGAAGGAAAAACAGGCCACACGATCATACAGATCGACAAGGAGGCGCAGAACTGTATTCTTCTTTACGGCGGTGCCAATCAGAAGCTGACACATGAATATGTCGATGGAGTTCTGTCCCATTTTCAGGACGGAGACATTCTTCTTCTGCAGAATGAAGTAAATGATATCGCCTATATGGTCGATCAGGCATATGAGAAGGGTATGCAGATCGCCCTGAATCCATCGCCGTTTGATGACCGATTAAGAGAAGTGAACATGGACAAGATCAGCATCTTTCTCCTCAATGAGATTGAGGGCGGACAGATCACGGGTCTGACAGATCCGGAGGAGATTTTCGAAGAAATGTGCCACAGATTTCCAAAGGCAAAGATCGTGCTCACTCTTGGTAAGGACGGCGCTGTTTACGGAGAGCAGGGGAAACGCTATGAACAGCCGATCTTCCCGGTGCAGGCGGTTGATACGACAGCAGCCGGTGACACATTTACCGGATATTTTCTGGCAGGTCTTGTGGAGGGCATGCCGATTGAGAAGATTCTGGAAATGAGCGCAAAAGCATCCTCCATTGCTGTTACCAGAGAGGGGGCGGTTCCATCCATTCCGTACCGCAGTGAGGTACAGGAGGCACTGCAGCAATAAAAAAACTATCATTTATTCTGAAATTAACCCTTACAAAAATACTTAAAATGTGTTATAATAAATACAGATCTAAAGCGGATATCAATTGCCGGAAGTTCGATATACAGGGACTTCCGGTTTATCTATGGTGGGATGGAACGTCTTTGTTAAAGTATCTGGATTTTGAAGTCATTGTTTCATGAAAAGAGGGAAATATGTATCAGGTAAATGATAGTGTTATGTATGGTACACATGGAGTGTGCGAGGTGACGGCGGTAGGCAGATTATCTATGTCAGTAGCGGATCGTAAGAAGAAATATTATACGCTGCGACCGGTATATCAGAAGGATTCTCTGGTATATGTGCCGGTGGATAATGTGAAGCTGCCGATGAGACTGGTTCTGACCGGAAAGGAAGCGGAGGAGCTGGTGGAGGAGATTCCACAGCTTGAAACCATCTGGATCGGCAACGAGAAGGAACGGGAGAGTCAGTATAAGGAAGCAGTACGCAGCGGCGACTGCAGAGAGCTGGTTCGTATCATTAAAACGATCTATTTGCACAAAAAGGAACGGGTCGACGAGGGCAAGAAGGTTGCTGCAGTTGATGAGCGTTATTTTCATCAGGCAGAGGAACTGCTTTACGAGGAGCTTGCCTATGCGCTGAATATGGAGGTCGATCAGATCGGAGATTATATTGCATCCAAAATACGCAAATAATAAAACAGCGTGAATATTCGTTTCTCAATAACGAAATATTCACGCTGTTTGTATTTCCATCAAAGCGAAGAAGCCCGCATTGTGTATTCGCATCAGTGCTCTGCTTCCATATCCGGCTGACGCATCTGCTTGCGGTATTCTGCCGGGCTTTGCTTGACATATTTCTTGAATTTCGTGTGGAAATAATCCACGTTGCGGTAACCGACCTTTTCGGCGATCTCATAGACCTTCAGGGAGCTGTTGACCAGAAGATCCTTGGAATGTTCAATACGGATCTTGTCTACAAATACATTGAAGCCCTGACCGACCTTTTTGGTGAAGATCTTGCCAAGATAAGAGCTGTTGTAGCCGAAAAGTGGTGCGATATTCTCCAGCTTGATATTGTCCATATAATTGTGCTCGATATAATGAATGATATCATCCATTACACTCTCGCTGGAAGGATTGCCGATGGTGCGGATAATCATTTCAAACTGCTCTGTGAAGAACAACACGATCTCATAGAGGTAATATTTGTCATTGATAAACTCAATGATCTCGGCGTTACTCGGAAAAGGTATGTCCGCATTATGGTACAGATGGAAAATCTTTTCCTTGATGGACAGATACAGATCTGTCAGAAAAAGTTTGATCTGTGGAATGTCCTCATCACAGGAATAGAGCTTGCCCTCGAGTTCATGAAGCATTTCTGCCATCTGATTGCGCTTTGCTGCCTGAATATATCCGATCAGTGATTCACAATAGGACTGTAACACCTCCGGAGTAAGCTGGAAGATATGCTCTTCATCCTGCTTTGGAAGCTGGTCATAGCCGATCGTGTGCTGGCGGTGCTCGCAGAAAAAGCGGCGCTGCAGCAGACGAAGCGCTTCCTGATAGGAAACAGGAACCTCACGGATATCCCGGACCGGTCTGCCGTAGGTGATGAACAGGGAATCAAGAGGAGAATCCTTCTGTGGTTTCTGTTCACGCTCATAATGCTCCAGAAACTGCTGGAACTTGTGAAGTGTAAATTCTCCCTTGAGCAGAAGGATTTCGTTGTCGTCGATTGTGATCTGCTCATACGAGCTGTTCATCTCATTGGTAACCTTTAACAGATCCGCAAAACGATAGGACATCTGTGTTGCGTTGTGACTGTATTTCTCATAGATAACAACTTGATACTGATCTGCATTCAGATGCATGTCATCAATGTTGATCTGGTCAAAATCAGCCTTGTCTGTAAGAATATCCAAAAGGATCATACCATGTGCCTTCTGGCGGTAATGCTGCCAGGTTCCGGACTGACGGCTCTGCTCCTCAAGCGTTGTCTTCAGTGATTCGACCGCCTCCAAAAGTTCGTCCTCATCGATCGGCTTTGTCAGATAGAAATCAACGCCGTAGCGGATCGCTGCCTGCGCATATTTAAAATCGGTAAAACCACTCAGGATAATAAAATGTCCCTCAAAGCCTTTGTCGCGTGCCTGCTTCACAACATCCACACCGAGAAGCCCCGGCATCCGGATATCGATCAATACCAGATCGGGCTGTTCCCGGACAATATAATCTAATGCATCAATGCCGTTGGATGCTTCGCCAATAATTGAAAATCCCAGAGATTCCCAATCGATAATACATTTTAAACCCTGACGTATAATCAGTTCGTCATCCGCAATAAAAACGGTATTCATGTGTTTACCAAACCTTTCTGATCCTGCATGCCTGAATAAAAGACACTTCTGCAGAATATATATTTACAACTCATATTTGTTTGAAAAATGAGCCTCCCATTATTATAACTTTTTGGGAGGAGATTTGCAAGAAAGGGGATTGGTTTTCGTGCAGTTTCTATTATATTTATCGAATTTCATGATACCCATCGTGATATTTTATATTGTGGGCTACGGACTGTGCAGCCACACCGATATTTTCGGAGCTTTTGTCAAGGGTGCACAGGACGGCTTCAAGGTAGTACTTAAGGTTTTGCCAACGCTGATCGGTCTGATGATGGCGATCGGGATCCTGCGGGCGTCGGGGCTTCTGGAAATGCTTTCCGACTGGATCGCACCGACAGCGGAGAAGGCGGATTTCCCGGCGGTGCTGGTGCCGCTTTCTCTGATCAAAATGGTTTCCTCCTCGGCAGCCACCGGTCTGCTGCTTGATATATATAAGAAATTTGGAACCGATTCCCATGAGGGATTTCTGGCATCGGTTCTGATGTGCTGTTCGGAGACGATTTTTTATACGATCTCGGTATATTTTATTGCAACCGGAGACAAAAAGCATGCACCGGTCACGAAAATGAACTGGACATTGACCGGCGCACTCATCGCAACCTTTGCGGGGATGGCGGCGAGCGTATGGCTGTGCCGGGGAATCGAGTAACATTCCGTCCGGAAAGCGTCTGAATCCCGCCCGAAAAATGCTAAAATTCTGTCCCCAAAATGCTTAAATTCAGTTCGGAGAATACCTGAAAGACTTGTGGTGCAAATTGCAATCTGATATGATTAAATCAACTATACTTTGTATTTGTAAATGGTTAAGAGGGAAACAAAGGAGGAGTAAATGAAGAATTTTTTGAACGTAGGTGTTTTGTTTGTTGTTGGAGCAATGCCTGCCGTGTCAGTGGCAAGCTTTCTGCGGCAGATGCTCTGTCTGCTTACGGTAAGATTAAGCGGCGGAAAGGTACTTTATTTCAAATATTTATGTTTGGATTATCGTCAGGAAAACGGGGAAGGGAAAATGAGAATGGGTCAGTTTTCTCCGGTATGCCAGTTTTTGTATACCAACGGTGATCGGGAATATGATCAAAAAGAGGACATCATACGGGAGGCAGTTCGGCTTTTATTATATTTCGTGGCAGGAGGTCTGATCGAATTTATTTTGTACCGTTTGTGGAGAGAAACCGGAGCCGGAACCGCCTGGTTAAAGCCGGTCATTGCCGGTATTGCTGCGGGTTTCATACTGGAATTTATCGGTGGTTTCCGGGTGCTTCTCTATAAGTTGCGTAACGATGGAAAGAACCTGACCGCATACTGGAGAGAAACGCTGCGGCAGTTGTCTCAGGGAACGCCGTTGGAGGAGGTCTGGATGCCGCCGTATCAGGAGCTGTACAGCAATGCCTCGGAAGAGGAAATATTATTGTATGATGGAATCCGGTTTATGCAGAAGCTGTGGCAGCGTGATTATGAGACGTTAAAAGAGGTTGCGGTGGAATGTGACTGGATTATCCGCCACTGGGAATATCAGTATATCCGCGTTTTGACAAACGTGTATTACAATATGATCTTCTATTATAGTTGCATCGAAAGAAGTCCGGAGCGGGCAGACCGTTATTATCAGGCGGTCAGAAGAGATCTGGAGCAGGATATGGACAGCAACGGCAGACGTGTCATGGCGTATTATACCTATTTCTGTAAGGGACAGCCGCAGGAAGCGATGAAGCTTCTTCAGGATGGTCAAAAGGTTTTAAACAGGCTTTCCACGAATTCCTTTGAGACAGAGCTTGAGCGGAGACTTCTGGGAGAACTGGAACAGATAATACTGCAAAATCAGGGCATTTAAATTGCTGATTTTATGTGTATTATATTGACGGTCGATAGTGATATATGATATTGTATAAACTACAAATATAACACAAGAGGAGGATGAAAAAGATGGACAAACAATTTTTATTTGAGGTTGCTGTTCTGGTAGCGGGAATTTTGTGTCTGCTCAAGGGATATCTTGACCGAAAAGGGGAAAAGCTTTCAGGCGTTGTCAGCGGTTTTGTCAACATGGACGGCTACGACTTTCCGATGATCCGTTTTCAGTATAACGGACAGGAGTTAGAAGCCAGAGCCGCCAACGGAGACAAAGGAAACAAAATGAAGCATAAGGAGGGGGACAGAGTAGATATTGTCTATCGTCCGAGCAAAGCGAAATATGTAAATATTCTCGGAGACAACCATGATATTTACATATCGGTGGCACTTATCGTATGCGGACTTGTGATGGTAATTCTTCGTCTGATCAGTAAGTAAAATAACAAAAATGATTCTTTGAAACGGGAGGTAGCAATACCTCCTGTTTTTTGTGACTAAGACTTTCCGGTTCAATAACTGGAAACCGCCCATAATATTTCTTATGTCTGATTGCTTACAATAGCATTTTGCCTGCCAATACATCGAAAATCCGTGAGCTGTGACTAAAAAAATTGTCTTGTCACCTACGGATTTCGAAAAGACTAATTGCTTTGCTGCTTTGATTTTTGATAAACACATC
>ERZ773158.1916-NODE-1916-length-17033-cov-4.481447_pt1 | contig 17033 bp, 9 predicted proteins | sample MGYA00511918_ERZ773158 | MGnify/ENA primary metagenome ERZ773158 (study PRJEB29015, sample SAMEA2737876) | human gut metagenome | biome: human gut; feature: human-associated habitat; material: faeces | place: China | collected 2012 ...
GACACTCGCGAAGTGCTGGAGCGAACGATCAGTTGCGCCGGGAACGTCTGAAACGGCATACCCGTGGTCTTGCGATTGATCAAGTCAAGAGTCTTACAAGCCGCCTCGCGTGCCATGCCAATCGGATCCTGGCGAATCGTGGTCAAGCCGATATCGTGCGCATAGAAACTGTCGTCATAGCCGATGACGGAAATATCAGACGGAATACGGTAGCCACAACACACAAGCTGATAAATCAGTGGAATCGCGATGCCGTCCTCCTGACAAGCGATGGCGGTTGGCATTTGCGGCAAGCTCAGCAACTCGGAGACAATCGTGCTAATGCGGTCCTCACTTTCCTGCGCAACCAACGTAGTTGGCGTGACACCCTGTTCCAGACAGGCCTTGACGAAGGAGTCATAACGTTGCTGCACACTGAAGCGCAAGGAAACCTCACGCGACGTACGTACGTAGACAATGTTGCGATGCCCCAGCCCGATAAGATGGCACGCAACCAGACGCGAACCTTGATCATCGTCTATCCCCACGGCCGCAGTGAAACCGTATTCTCTTGGATTCACACAGTTGATGCCGATAATTGGTACGCCGGTGCTGGCCAGCTGTGCGCTTTCCTGCGCATCGACATCGATGGAAGCAACGATCACCGCGTCGGCATTGCGACGAACCGGCAGCATATCAAAGAACTCACGGCGTTCCTCGATACTGGAGATCTGGAAGATCGATAAATCATAGCCGTCTGCGTGCAAAACCTGGTTCAACCCTTCGATGACGGAAGCGCTGAACCATAGTCGGATATGGTCGCTCATCAGCAAGACGACACGCAATGCTTTGCCGGACTTGAGCGCAGTGGCCGAACGGGAGATGGAGAAACTCATCTCGTCGGCGATGCGCAACACCCTGGACCGTGTCGCCTCAGATACGAGCTCAGGTCGGGCGAATGTGATCTGGACACCGTGGAAACCGACACCTTTGCCGCTTTGGCAACTTCTTGAATACTGTTCACATTTGATAAATGAATTGACGTTGCATGAAAATCATGACAATGTTTGACTTTTATTTATCTGTGAAGTAGGGTATTATCGAACCGGTTCGAACCCGACGTTGCGGTCACGGTCGAACTGAGTGTCGTTGAATCACTCGAGGGGTGTTCCCCGGGTGTACCCAAGGAGGAGAAAGTGGGCATGAAATGATTACGATGTCCGGCAAGGCAATTCGCAGGTGGTGGGCGCTGTTTGCGCTACCCACGTTCGCGGCTTTCGTCATTGGTTTCCTGGTGCCGTTCGCCATGGGCGTGTACCTGTCGTTCTGCAAGTTCAGCACGGTCACTGACGCCACGTTCGTGGGTGTGTCGAACTACCAAAACACAATCACGGATCCGGAGTTCCTGCACGCGCTGGTGTACACGATCCTGTTCACGATTGTGACAACCGTGGTGATCAACGTAGTCGCGTTCGCCATTGCGTACATGCTGACCAAGGCCATCAAGGGCTCCACGCTGTTCCGTTCGGTGTTCTTCATGCCGAACCTAATCGGCGGCATCATCTTGGGCTATATCTGGCTACTGCTGCTCAACGGCGTACTGGCGCACTGGGGTCGTTCGATCACATTCTCGGGCGTGTACGGCTTCTGGGGCATGGTTCTGCTGACCTGCTGGCAGCAAATCGGTTACATGATGATCATCTACATCGCGGGTCTGCAGGGCCTGCCCGGCGATGTGATCGAGGCTGCCGCGGTTGACGGCGCGAACTCCCGCCAGACGCTGTTCAACGTGACGATTCCATTGATGATGCCGTCAATCACAGTGTGCACATTCTTGACGGTGACCAACGGCTTCAAGATGTTCGACCAGAACCTCGCCCTGACCAATGGCGCCCCGTCGAATAGCTCCGAGCTCTTGGCTCTGAACATCTACCGCACGTTCTACGGACGCGCCGGCTTCGAGGGCGTGGGCCAGGCCAAGGCCGTGGTGTTCTTCATCATCGTGGCCGTGATTGCCCTCATCCAGAACAAGCTCACCACCAGCAAGGAGGTCCAAGCATGAGCGACAAGGTCAAGCATCCTGTATTCTGGACGGTTTTCCTTTCCATCGTCTCACTGGCATGGGTCTATCCAATCGTGCTGGTGCTGATCAATAGCTTCAAGCAGAAGGCTTACATCTCGCGCAACGCATTCTCCCTGCCCACCGGCAAGGCCTTCGTGGGACTGGAGAACTACATCAGAGGCATCGAGCGCACGAACCTAATCAGCAGTTTTGGCTGGACCGTAGTCATCACGGTCGGCGCGGTCCTGCTGATCATCGTGTGCACGTCGATGTGCGCTTGGTGGATTGTACGTACGAACAACTGGGCTGCGCGCCTGCTGTACACACTGTTCCTGTTTAACATGATTGTTCCGTTCCAGATGGTCATGTTCACCCTCTCCAAGCTGGCCGATATGCTCAAGCTCAACACCCCGTGGGGTCTGTGCTTCGTGTATCTGGGCTTCGGCGCTGGTCTGGCCGTGTTCATCTTCACCGGTGTGGTTAAGGGCATTCCGGAATCGCTGGAAGAATCCGCCATGATCGATGGTGCTTCCGTGCCGCGCATCTTCTTCCAGATCGTGGTGCCGATTATGAAGCCGTCGATCGTCTCGGTGGCCATCCTCGAAGCCATGTGGATCTGGAACGACTACCTGCTGCCGTACCTGACGCTCGACCTGGGCAAGTACAAGACCATCTCCGTGGCCGTGCAGTACCTGAAGGGCGGCTATGGTTCCGTGGACATGGGCGCCATGATGGCCTGCCTGGTCATGGCCATCATCCCGATCATCATCTTCTACCTGATCTGCCAGAAGTACATCGTGAAGGGTGTTATGGCTGGAGGCGTTAAGGGCTGATCTTCGATCAGCCCTTAGGGAACAGCGCAGTGCGCTGTTCCCAGGCTCCAGCCCGAGCGGCTATGCCGCGAGGGTAACGTTGAGCCCGCGCGTAGCGCGGTCCTTAATTGCAGGGCCGAAGGCGGCGCGGTGAAGGGCTGATTTTCACCCAGAAAAATTTAAGGGACTGATGCGAATCAGTCCCTTTTTTCGTGCCTAATTACTTGCTGATGTACTTGCGGAAGACATGCTCGAGAATCGGCGAATGCAGCATCAGCATCGTGCCATACCCCAGTATGAGCAGCAGGAACAGGCCCTGCGGCATGTAAACCCAGCTGGCCACGAGCAGCGCCACGTACACCGCGTCGATCGCAACCAATGCCAACGTGTGGCCGATGTTGCTCACGCCGAACACAAAAGCGTTGCCAAGCGTGCGCCAGAACGAGTTCTCGAACCGCGCCTGCAACGCCCACACCCATTCGAAACCGATGAGCCACACAATCGTCAACGCGAATTTCGGAATGAGCAGCGGCGTGATCTGCAGCACGATCCACGAGTAGACGCACAGCGTGCCGGTCGTGCCGAAAATCAGCCAATAGCCGGTCGATTTCGCAAAATTCGAACGGAACGCCTTGAAATAATTGCGCGTCGCCGTGCCTTCGCCGGACAGCGTGCGACGGACGGCGTCGTGGCCGGCGGTCAGTGCCGCGCCGATCGTGATGATCGGAATGCTGGTGACGAGCATCAGAATGTTGATCCAGATCGCGTCGACGGCGTCGCTCAGGCCGCGCATAAAGCCGGAATCGGGGGAGAGGAACTTCATAATCGCCTTTCGTATGGCATCCGTTGGCAACGTATGCAAGTCGAATCTTCCGCGATTCTACTCGATACAGCTGGAGTATGCACATTTTCGTCAAACGTTTGATGTGCTGCAATGATTAAGTTTTCATTAGCGTTTCGCTTTGCTTGATGTTATCGTTTTCATGTAGCGGAGACAGTGCTCCGCATCCGATGGACTACGACAAAAGGGGTTATCGTGACAGCAAACAACATGCGTGACGATTGGTGGAAGCAAGCCGTCGTCTACCAGATCTACCCGCGCAGCTTCAAAGACGTGAACGGCGACGGGTTGGGAGACATCGCCGGTGTCACCGAGAAAATGGATTACCTGAAGAATCTCGGCATCGACGCGATCTGGCTGAGCCCGTTCTACCCGTCCGACCTGGCCGATGGCGGCTACGACGTGATCGACTACCGCAACGTGGACCCGCGCCTCGGCACCATGGCCGATTTCGACGCGATGGCCGCCGCCGCGCATGAAGCCGGCATCAAGGTGATCGTCGACATCGTGCCGAACCACACGTCCAACAAGCACAAGATGTTCATCGAGGCGCTCGCCGCCGGCCGCGGTTCGGCCGCACGCGACCGCTACATCTTCCGCGAAGGCCGCGGCGAGCACGGCGAGCTGCCGCCGAACGACTGGCAGTCGCTGTTCGGCGGCCCGGCGTGGCAGCAGGTCGACGACGGCCAGTGGTACCTGCACATGTTCGCCAAGGAGCAGCCGGATCTGAATTGGAAGAATCCGGACGTGCACGAGGAATTCAAGAAGACATTGCGATTCTGGTCCGACCACGGAACCGACGGCTTCCGCATCGACGTGGCGCACGGCTTGGCCAAGGACCTCGATTCCGTGCCGCTGGCCGACATGGATCCGGCCGCGGTGCAGCATGTGCTGCCGGCGGACGGCGCGTTCAGCCCGCTGTGGGATCGTCCGGAAGTGCACGACATCTACCGCGAATGGCGTCAGGTGTTCAACGAGTACAATCCGCCGCGTTTCGCCGTCGGCGAGGCGTGGGTGAAGGCCGAATCGCAGCATCTGTACGCGTCCACCGACGAGCTCGGCCAGGTGTTCAATTTCGAGTTCGCCGAAGCCAACTGGTTCGCCGACGAGTTCCGTACGGCCATTGCTGACGGCTTGCGCGCCGCCGAGGAAACGCACGGTTCCACCACGACGTGGGTTATGAACAACCACGATGTGCCGCGCAGTCCGTCGCGTTTCGGTCTGCCGCAGGTGAAGGACGCTCCGTACCACCAGCTGGCGCACGATTGGCTGTTGCGTGACGGAGAGACCTACCGCGAGAATCGTGAGCTCGGCACCCGTCGCGCCCGCGCAGCCGCGCTGATGGAACTGGGCCTGCCGGGTTCCGCCTACGTGTATCAGGGCGAGGAACTGGGCCTGTTCGAAGTGGCGAACATTCCGTGGGATCGTCTTGAGGATCCGACGCCGTTCAACACCCGTCGCAACTTCACCGACAAGGGTCGTGACGGCTGCCGTGCACCGATGCCGTGGAAGGCTGCCGATTGCGGCGAACCGGCTTCGTGGAGCCCGGACTTCATCACCGGCGGCACGTTCGGTTTCGGCCCGGAGCAGGGCGATTCCGCCGACGCGCACCTGCCGCAGCCGGCCTGGTTCAAGGATTTCGCGGCCGACGTCGAGGCCGATGACAACGGTTCCATGCTGCACTTGTACCGCAAGCTGTTGCAGTTGCGACAGACGGTGCTGACGGCGACCGGAGACACGTCCGCCGACCTGCTGGACATGGGCGATACGGTGGTCGCCTACTCGCGTCCGGCCACGGAAGGCCGTCGATTCCTGTCCGTCACCAATTTCGGCGACGAGCCGATCGCCCTGCCGGACGATGCGGTCGCCATCGCAAATTCCGTGCCGTTGACGGACGACGGCAAGCTGGATAGCGACGCCTCAGTCTGGCTGCTGCTGGGCTGATCGACCGCTGAACCTGGCCGCTCCCAAATCGCCTTGCATATATGAAAAATTCCGGCCCTCCACAAGGAGGACCGGAATTTTGGTTTGTAAGGAAAGGGGAATGGTAAGTCTAAACGCTACTTCTCGCCGTTCATGATGGCGGCAAGCGATTGCACGCGCGGCAGATCGAACACCTCATCGGTGTGCACCACCTTGAGGTCCGGGCCTGCCAGCGGCACACGCCAGTTGGAGTATTCACTGGACGTGCCCGGCTGGTTCTGCGTGCGCGTCTCGCCCACGCCATCCACCAGCGCGGCCTGCAGCAGCACGGACGGCGACTTGAGCAGCATCTTGTGCATCGCCTCGACGATTTCCTGGATGTGGCCTTCCACATCGCCCGCCACTTCCGGCGTGATCAGGCCGGACTCCACGAGACGGTCCATCATCGCGTCGCGTTCGGCGGTGGCGGAAGCCTGGAACTCCTCGACCGGGCCGGACAGCAGGTGCAGCTGTTCGCGCAGCTTGACGTGCTCGAACTGCAGGTAGCCGGCGGTCGGCGGCAGGTCGTGCGTGGTGACGGAAGCCAGCGCGTACTTGCGGTACGTGGACGGATCGGCGTACGGGTCGCCGGCGTTGGGGGAGTCGTCCACGCGGGCGAACCATTCCACCATGCAGCCCAGCAGGCCGTGCTCGCCGAGTACCGTGCGTACGTAATCAGGCACGGTGCCCAGATCCTCGCCGACCACCAAACCGTTCACGCGGGACGCTTCAATGGTCAGGATCGCGATCATCGCCTCATAGTCGTACGTAACGTACGCGCCACCGCGCGCGCCTTCGCCCTGCGGAATCCACCACAGACGGAATAGGCCGAGTACATGGTCGATGCGCACCGCGCCCGCGTGCGAGAACATGTTGTGCACCATCTCGCGGTACACGCCATAACCAGTTTTGGCCAGATAATTCGGATTGAACGGCGGCTGGCCCCAATCCTGACCCTGCTGGTTGTAGAAGTCCGGTGGGCAGCCCACGGTTACGCTGCCTACTGCGAAACGTTCCGGATTCCACCACACGTCCGCGCCGAGCGAGTGCACGCCCACGGCCATATCCTGCATGAGGCCGAGTGCCATACCGCTGTCACGGGCGGCGTTCTGCGCGGCTGTCACCTGCTCGTCGGCGATCCACTGCAGCCAGCATTCGAAATCGACCATATCGGCGTGCTCGCGCATGAGCTCCACCACTTCAGGCGAATCGCGGTTCGTGTCCTTGAACCACGTGCCTTCCCACGGCGCGCCCCACACCTGGAACGCCACCGACCATGCGGCGAACGCGCGCAGATCCGGACCCGCGGCCTCCTTGAACGCGTCGAACGCGGCCTGACGCTCGACGGAACGCGGCACGTTGTACACAAGCTGCAGCGCCTGGCGCTTGTGCCACCAAGCGGAATTGATGTCGAGCGGCTCGATACTGTCGTTGGCTGGCGAGACTTCCGCGTGCAGACGCGCCACTTCGGCCTGGTCCGCCTCGTTGAGTTCCGCATATTCAGCGATATCCTGCGGACGGATGTACGTCACATTGAGAAAACGACGCGATTCGGGAAGATACGGCGACGGCTCCAGCGGCGGCACCGGCGCGGTGGCGTGAATCGGGTTGATAAGCATGAAATCGGCATGCGATTTCGTTGCCGCGTCGGACAGCAGCAGCTTCAGATCGCCATAGTCGCCCACGCCCCAGGATTCAGCGGAACGGATGGAGTACATCTGTGCCATCCAGCCCCAACGTTGCTTTTCCGCTACTGCTGGCGGCAGTTCGATGCGTGCCGGTGCGCAGATCAGCGCGGCTTCGGCGTGCAGCGGGCCGGCATCGACGGCCAGCGTGTGGTAGCCGGCGGGAATATCGTCCGGCAGCGTCAGTTGCAGCGAGCCGTCATCTGCGTTCGAGCCCGTCAGATACGCGGTCAGATCGCCCGCATATTCCGTGCCGTCTTCCAACGTCAGCTTCAGCGCCACGTCGTTTCCTTTCGCGCGGATTGGCGTGACGGCTTCCTTGCCGATGAACTTCACGACGGTCGGCTCAACAAGTGTGTCTGCGATGCGCTGCTGGGTCGCCGCATAGGAGGCGGTGATCGCTTCGTCGCTGGATGCGTCCACACCGAGTGCGGCCAATACGGAGACGAGCACTTCGTCGCGGATTTCCACATAGGTGCCGAGCTGGTCGATATACGACGTGGAAATGCCATTGAGCTTGGCGAGCTGGATAAGAGGCCGTGCGATGCGTTCTGCGCTTTCGGTCTGCTGGGTCTGTGTCATGGGTCCCTTCTTTCCGCGCCGTTTGTGACGGCTGACATGCTACATTGCTTGCGATTGCCGCAGCTTCGATGCTGGTGGCATTCGCACCAAAGATAACTATATCACGGTATGATATCGTTTTCAAAGCGTGTTTTGCGGTAAGAGAGTGTTGCTATATTGCGATTTTGCTCTAATTTCAGGAATATAGATAACCGGAATTGTTTTTCCATATTGACTATCGTTTGCAATACGAAGGCGCAGCGCTCCGCATTGCAAACGATTATTTCAACGGGGCATTGCTCGTCTGCTACTCGGCTTCGAGAATTGCAAAGCTTTGCAGACCTAGACGCAGCGAAGTGCCGCTAATTTCGTTTTCGCCGATGCTGAAAATCGTCCGATAACTACCATCTGGTAACTGCAAAGCTTTGCAATCGCGGCTTGGATTGACGGCTATGATCAGCTTCTGCAGGTGGGTGGAACGCTCGAAAACGAACACTCTATCGCGTTCGATTGCATGGAACGTAGCCCCCGACCGCAAGGCGTCGCATTCCCCCTTGACGTGGAGTATGGAGCGCACCGTATGCCACAGTGATTCGGCGTCGGCCTGCTGTGCGGCGACGGTCGGGGCGTCGGCGGACGGGTCGGCGGGCAGGTAGCTGCCACCGGTCACATCGCCAGCCCGAGTGTCCGATTCTGCAGAATCGGACACGTGAAGTGCTCTGGATGCGTCGTTCGCACCCCACTGCATCGGTGTGCGCGAACCGGTGCGCACGTAGCCGCCTTCTTTGCCGGGCAGTGCGCGGTATCGCATGCCGATTTCGTCGCCGTAATACAGGAACGGCACGCCCGGCATCGCGAACAGCGTGCAGTATGCCAGGGCGATTTCGCGCTGCGACAGTCGCGGCGCCACGCGTGCGGTGTCGTGGTTGCAGGTGATGAAATTAAAATTTCCGTCGGCCGTTTCCGCTTCGCGCAGACGCGGCTCGTACTCGTCCAGGAATTCGCTGATCGGCGTGCCGGAATCGGCGTTGAAATAGCTCTTGTCGCCCTTGCGGCTCAACGGGTCGTCCACGTTGCGCAACAGCATGTTGTAGCCGTTGGGAACGCCGTCCCAACGCCAATCGAGATAGAAATCCATGTCGAAGCCGGCGGCCATCGACTCCTCTGGCCGTCCCCATTCCGAAACGAACGCGGCTTCGGGGAAGGCCGGGCGGATCCGGGCGAACATGTACTGCCAGGTGCGGATGGTGTAAGGCTTGCCCTCATCGTCCTTTTTGACGAGGCTGTCGGCCATATCCACGCGGAAGCCGTCTGCGCCACGGGAAAGCCAGAACCGCATGACGTCCACCATCGCGTCGCAAGTGGCCTTCGCGTCCGGACCAAGGGCTGGCTTCTGCCAGCTACGTTCGGGGTGCGCGAAACCGTAGTTGAGCGCCGGCTGGCATTTGAAGAAGTTCAAGATGTAGGTACCGTTGCGGGGCGATTCGCCGCCGATGAATGGCAGTCCGTCGCCACCGGAGATCCATGAGTCTGTCCAGATGTAGCGGTCGGAATAATTGTTTCGTTCGGCCTTGCAACTGCGGTGGAACCACTCGTGTTCCTCGCTGGTGTGGCCTGGCACGAGATCGAGGATCACGTGCATGTCGCGCCGGTGGGCGGCGTCGAACAACGCAATGAGATCGTCGTTGGTGCCGTAGCGTGATGCCACCTTTTTGTAGTCGCGCACGTCGTAGCCGGCGTCTTTGAATGGCGAGTCGAAACAGGGATTGAGCCAGATCGCGTTGCATCCGAGATCCTTGATGTAGTCCAGTTTTAAAGTGATTCCGGGGATGTCTCCGATGCCGTCGCCATTGGAGTCGACGAAGGACTGTGGATAGATTTCATAAAAAATTGCGTCGGCAAGCCATTTGGGGTGGGGGTGTTTCGCGGGGGAAAGCATGAGGGTGTGTCTCCTTGATATTTCGCGGTTTGCGGTGTTTCTTTGAAACAATCATAGCGCTGAATTGCAAACGTTGGCAGAAACGTGCTACACTAACAAGCACTGATGCATTTTCGGTAGCCCCAATGCGGTCGGCAATCATCCGAGAAACGATGATGTGAACGTATGCAGGGTTTTGGTCCATACCATCCAACCGGAGATGTTGCAGAGCACAAGGATATGTGAGGAAAGGAAGATCAATGAAGATCGATTGGAAGAAGGCAATCGGACTTACTGCTGCTGTTGCCATGCTGGTTCCGCTCGCTGCGTGCGGCGGCTCCGACAATGGTGGAAGCGATAAGAAGGCCTCCGGCACCCAGAACATCACCCTGAGCGTCTGGGCTCCGCAGGAAGACCAGGCCAAGGACACCAACTGGCTGGGCAAGGTCGAAGAGAACTTCGCCAAGGCTCACCCGGAGTACAAGATCACGTGGAAGAATGACGTGGTCTCCGAAGGCGACGCGTCCAAGCAGGTCAGCACCGATCCGTCCGCCGCGGCCGATGTCTACATGTTCGCATCCGATCAGCTGGGCGTTCTGATGGACGCCAAGGCCATCGGCCAGCTGGGCACCGACGCCGAGAAGCAGGTGAAGGAGCAGAACGGCGACCTCGAGGTCAACTCCGTCACCGGCACCGACGGCAAGATCTACGGCGTGCCGTACACCGACAACACGTGGTTCATGTACTACAACAAGTCCAAGATCACCGAGGACGAGGCCAAGGACTTCGATTCCATCCTGGCCAAGGCCAAGGTCACCTTCCCGATGTCCAACTCCTGGTACGTCAATGGCTTCTATGACGGCCTGAGCCTGTTCGGCGAGAAGGGCAATGACGCCGACGCGGGCATGGTCTTCCCGAAGGACGGTGGCGATGTCACCGCTTACCTGGCTGATGTGGTCGCCAACCCGAACTTCTCCAACGACGATGGCGCTTCCGGCCTCGCAGCCATCAAGGATGGCTCCGCCGACGTGCTGTTCTCCGGTACCTGGTCCGCTCAGGACGTGAAGAAGGCCCTGGGTGGCAACTACGCCGCCACCTCTCTGCCGACCTTCACCGTGAACGGCCAGAAGAAGCAGATGAAGTCCTTCGCCGCCACCAAGGCCGCTGCTTACAACCCGAACGCCAAGAACCCGAAGGCCGCCGCTCAGTTCGCGGCTTACCTCGGCTCCACCGAAGCTCAGAAGCTGCACTACGAGATGCGCGCCATCCCGCCGACCGACAAGTCCCTGTCTGATCTGACCACCGACGACGTCGCAGCCAAGGCCCAGGCTGACACCATGGCCAACACTGCTCTCCTGCAGTCCGGTCTGTCCGGCATGAACGATTGGTGGACTCCGGCCGAAACCTTCGGCAAGGCCCTGGTCAACAAGGAAATCACCAAGGACAACGCTGCCGCCAAGTACCAGGATTGGGTCAAGCAGGCCGGTGGCAAGATCGCTGAGTGAAATCAGTAATTCTAAAAATCCAATAACTGAAGAATGCAGGTGGTTGGCACTGCCAAATCCCCCCAGCCATCCTGCAGCTTTGAGAGGCGCTTCGAGTCGCGGTGTCTCTCTCCACTTTGCATAGTGGCTCACTCCTCCTCCGAGCTTTGCATTCCCGGGCAAGGTTTTTAAATTCTCCTTCCCCTTGTCCGGGAGCAAAGCTTTTTTTATCTTTCAATATCCATATGAGAGGGCAGTCGAAATGACAGCAACAACTCTTTCCCCACGGGAGATGAAGCGCCTTCGGAAGCAGGGTGCTGATTATGTTTCTCCGTCGCCTTACACGGTAAGGGCGGCGTTCCGGCGTGGTGACCTGTTCACTAAGCTTTCCGCAGTGGTGTTTGGTCTTGGCGATATCGTGCGCAAGCAGTATGTCAAGGGCATTGCCATGCTGGCGCTGGAAATCGCATACTTCGTGTTCATGGCAATCAATGGCGTGGACTATCTTTCCAAGTTGCCGACCTTGGGCACCAATGCAGGCGGCAAGAAGCTGGTCGACGGCTTCTGGGTCTACACCGAACCTGACCGTTCCGTGGTCATCCTGTTGTACGGTGTCGCCACTCTGGTTATCACCGCTGCCTTCATCGGCCTGTGGGTCATGTCCGTGCGCTCTGCATACAAGTCCCAGGTGCTGCTCGAGGAGAACGGCAAGGCTCCGAGCTTCATGGACGATGTCCGCGAGCTACTCGATGCCAAGGCGCACGTTCTGCTGATGTTCCTGCCCACGCTGGGCATCGCCGTGTTCACCGTGCTGCCGTTGATCTTCATGATTTCAATGGCATTCACCAGCTATGACCACAAGCACCTCGTGCTGTTCCACTGGGTCGGCTTTGAGAACTTCGCCAAGGTTTTCTCCAACAGCGGCGGCACCGTTAACGCCGTACTGTTCGGACGTGTGCTGGTGTGGACATTGGTCTGGGCCTTCTTCGCCACCTTCCTGAACTTCTTCCTCGGCATGTTCGTGGCTATGATCATCAATCGCAAGACCACCCACTTCAAGGGTTTCTGGCGTGCCTGCTTCTCCATGTCCATCGCCGTTCCGCAGTTCGTGTCTCTGCTGGTCATGCACACCATGCTCCAGCCGCAGGGTGCGGTGAACCGCATGCTGCAGACGTGGGGTTGGATCGATAGTCCGCTGCCGTTCTTCACCAACGCCACTTGGGCCCGTGTCACCGTAATCGTCATCAACCTGTGGGTCGGTATTCCGTACACCATCATGCAGATCACCGGTATTCTGCAGAACATTCCGGCCGATCAGTATGAGGCGGCGAAGATCGACGGTGCCAACTGGTGGCAGATCTTCACGAAGATCACCATGCCGTACATCATCTTCGTGCTCACTCCGTACCTGATCACCACCTTCACCGGCAATGTGAACAACTTCAACGTCATTTACCTGCTGTCCGGCGGCGATCCTACGCCATTGGGCGATTCCGCAGGCTCCACTGATTTGCTTATCACCTGGCTGTACAAGCTGACCGTGGACAAGCAGGATTACAATCTCGGTGCCGTGATCGGCATCATGACCTTCGTCGTGTTGGCCATCGTTTCGCTGATCACCTACCGCAATTCCGGCTCCTATAAGAATGAGGAGGCATTCCGATGAGCAACAAGCATTCCGCAACCAAAGTGGAAAGCCACGGCCTTCTGCACGACCAGAAGATCCGCCGTATCACCGGCGACGTGTTCGCCCACTTGTTCCTGGCCATTCTGGCCGTCATCTGGCTCGTCCCAATCGTATGGGTGTTCGCGGAGTCGTTCAATAAGAACACCGCCCCGTACACCAGCTCCTTCTTCCCGAAGGAGTGGACTCTGGACAACTATAGGGTGCTGTTCACCGACCGCAACGTGTTGGACTTCCCGAAGATGTTCGGCACCACGTTCATCATCGCCTGCTTCACCTGTGCGATTTCTCTGATCTTCGTGCTCTCCGTGGCATACTGCATGAGCCGTATGCGTTTCCGTGTGCGCAAGACTTTCATGAACGTTGTGCTGATTCTTGGCATGTTCCCGGGTATCATGGCCGTCACCGCCATCTACTTCATCTTGAAGGCCTTGGGCCTGTCAAGCGGCACCATGACTACCGTGGCGTTGATTCTCGTGTACTCCGCCGGTTCCGGCGCTGGCTTCTACGTGATGAAGGGCTATATGGACACCATTCCGACCTCGCTGGACGAAGCCGCCCTGCTCGACGGTTGCACCCGTTTCCAGGTGTTCCATAAGATCATCATCCCGATCTGCAAGCCCATGATCGTCTACCAGGCCATCATCGGCTTCCTGACCCCGTGGCTCGACTTTGTCATGGCCAAGGTGATCTGCCGTACGCAATCCAACTACACCGTGGCATTGGGCCTGTGGCTCATGCTGCAGAAGGAATATATCCAGAACTGGTTTGCCCGCTTCGCCGCGGCCGCGGTCGTGATCTCCGTTCCGATCGCCATCCTGTTCATTGTGATGCAGCGCTTCTATCAGGAGTCCATGTCGGGCTCCGTGAAGGGCTAAAGAAAGGCAAAGGATATGACGCTCGTAGACAGCTTCGCACAGCCGAATACGAGCGTCGCCGAACCGTTCCCGCTGTGTCTGGAACGGCCGCTGGGTGCCGTTGTTACTGAAACCGGCACCCAGTTCGCTCTCTGGGCTCCTTCCGCACAGAAGGTGACCCTGAGACTGTTCTCGCGTGGCTCCATGGGGGAAAGCGGCGACGCTCTGATTGGACAGTACACGATGCGTCCGGAATCCGATGGTTCCTGGACGTACGATTTCGCCGACAACATGCACGGCGTGTATTACGACTTTTTGATCGAACGCGATTGCGGTTCCGTGGACCGCGTCGCCGATCCGTGGGCGCGCGGGGCCGGTGTGAACGGCCGGCGCAGCATGGTCGTGGACTTCAGCCGCACCAATCCGGATGGTTGGTACCGCGACCATATGCCGGACGTGCCGCTTGCGCAGACGGTGGTCTGGGAAACCCATGTGGGCGATTTCAGCAATGATCCCGCCGGCGGTTTCCCCGAATCGCACCGCGGCAAGTATCTTGCGTTCACCGATGACGGTACGTCGTTGGAAGGCCATCCCGACTTTCCGACCGGCCTTGCGTACCTGAAGAAGCTTGGTGTCACTGCAGTGCAGCTGATGCCGATTTACGACTTCGGTTCAGTGGACGAAACGACCTGCGACCGCTATAACTGGGGCTACGATCCGATCAATTACAATGTGCCGGAAGGCTCGTACTCCACCAATCCGTTCGACGGCACCACACGAATCCGCGAAGTCAAGCAGATGGTGCAGGCGCTGCACAGTGCGGGCATCAAGGTGATCATGGATGTGGTTTACAACCACATGTTCTCCACCGACAATTGGTTCGAACGTACGGTGCCGAAATACTTCCTGCGCCGCAAGCCCAACGGGGCGTTCGCCAACGGCTCCGGCTGCGGCTGCGACATGGCCACCGAACGTAAGATGTTCCGCCGGTTCATCGTGGAATCCGTGACGTTCTGGGCGCGCGAATACCATATAGACGGCTTCCGTTTCGACCTGATGGGTCTGATTGACGTGGACACCATGAATGCCGTGCGTGCTGCTCTGGATGAGATTCCCGGCCGTGGACGCGACATTCTCATGTACGGCGAACCGTGGTCCGCGGGCGCCACCGCGCCGCTGCCCAGCGACACCGTGCTGGCTGACAAGTCAGGCCTGTCGAAGCTTGACAGTCGCATCGGCCACTTCTGCGACACCACGCGAGACACCATCAAGGGCCATGTGTTCTTCTCGGACCGCCCGGGTTATGTGAACGGTGGCATGCACGAGAACGTAGCGGCTGCGCGTGAGGCCGTGGACGCGTGGCGTCGCGGCAAACATTCGGAAGGAGTGGCAGGCCAGGTCATTCAATACGTGTCCGCGCACGACGACCTCACGCTGTGGGACAAGTTGTGCGCGAGCTTTGCGGCTGGTTCGTTGGGCAGCACCGTGGCCGAAGGCGTTAACGAAAATACCGTGGATGTGCCAAAAGTCATGTATGACGCCGATTTCTCGGCGGAAGGGCTGGCCGGTGTCGGTCCGCAGATTGCGGCCGCGCTGACCGACGTGATGGACGCCAACAAGCTGGCTGTGGGTATCACGCTTACCTCCGCTGGCATCCCGTTCATGCTGTCCGGCGAGGAGTTCGCACGTACCAAATTCGGCAGCTCTGATTCTTACGATTCCGCCAAAGAGCTTAACTGGCTCGATTGGAACCGTGCATGGCAGAAGCGCGATTTGATTGAGTATTACGCGAAGTTGATTGCATTGCGCAAGTCTGATCCACAGTGGTTCGACGGCAATCGCAATATCGTCGATACGGAAGGCGACGAACTCGTGTTCCGCGTCGGCGATTATCTGATGGCCGCCAATCCAGGCAGACACGTCGGCGTTATTGACGTGGCCGTAACGGGTTTGGAACCGATTGGCGGAATACGGAGATACTGGTGTGGTCTCGGCTCGTCCGTCAGTCCGGTGGAAGGCAATGTGAGCGCAGGTGATGGCGATTATTTGATTGTTCCACCGCATACGTTTGCAATCTGGCGGTTGCAGTAATACTCTCAGTAGGGAAGCTACAAAACGGCGACCGCAAAGCTGCGGTCGCCGTAACCGATACGGCAATGGGGCCGGAAAACCAGAAAGGATACGACAGTGGGAATCGGAGCGCGCAATCCGCGGTACGAGGTGGTGTTTTTCGACCTGTACGGAACGCTGATCGACATTCGTACCGATGAGCAGAGCGAGGCCGCATGGCAGGCGCTGTACGATTGCGTGACCGAATTGGGCGCGCAGTACGAATCCGTCGACGTGATGCGCGACCAGTTCGAAAAGCTCGAAGCCCGCGAAATGGTCCACCAAGCCGACCGTGCAATCGTTCGCAACGGGTGGGACGAATTCGACATCCTGCCGGTCTACCGGTCCCTGCTCATGAATCGCAGCGAGGAAGCGGAAAAGAAACTCGCGCTACCGCAGGCCGCGCTGAAAGCCGCATGGGCGTTCCGCCAAGGCAGCACCAGCCTGTTCCGGCTGTACCCCGGCGCGCTCGACATGATCGAACAACTGCAGGACGCCGGCATGGTCGTGGCGCTGCTGAGCAACGCGCAGGCCTGCTACACACGCCCCGAACTGGAAGAGACCGGCCTTGCCAGCGTACTGGACGACGTGATCATCTCCAGTGAAGAGAAAATCCGCAAGCCCGCACGCGACCTGTACATGCTGGCGCTCGACCGTGAATTCGTGACCGCCAAGCATGCGCTCATGGTGGGCAACGACGAACGCAACGACATCATCGGCGCCAATGCCGCGGGACTTGATGCCGCGTATTTCCGCACGGAGATTTCGCCCGCACTCAAATCCTTTGGAATAACCTTTTTGAGTGCTTCGGCGTTGATTATAAGTTCTGGGTCTGTCTTTGCCGCCGTTTCTGCAATCACAAGTTTATTGCGGACATTGCCAGACAGGTATTCGTCTGCGGTCACATATTTTGCAGGCTCGGATTGGGGTATTTTAAAGATAACGCCCTGTAAATCACGGATTAGCTCCGCCTGTTCCTTGCCTGTCAGCTTCGCCATAAACGGCAAATCCACACAGGCTTTTTCTCCGATGGAGATTGCAAGGGCTTCGCTTGCCGTTTCCACGGAAGTCACGGCACG
>ERZ773158.1919-NODE-1919-length-16960-cov-3.383792_pt1 | contig 16960 bp, 10 predicted proteins | sample MGYA00511918_ERZ773158 | MGnify/ENA primary metagenome ERZ773158 (study PRJEB29015, sample SAMEA2737876) | human gut metagenome | biome: human gut; feature: human-associated habitat; material: faeces | place: China | collected 2012 ...
TAACAAAGGAGGCCGGACTCTGTCCGGCCTCCTTTGTTATGGGCTTATGTATCCATATATGTGTATTCGTCCATGCCCCTCTGTCACTCCGCCCAATGACAGGCCCGGCTGACGGCCTTTTTCCACAGACGGTACTCATCGTCGCAGTCTGCCTGGGGCCGCTGGGGCAGGAACACCCGCTGGCTGCGCCGCAGGGCCGCCAGCTCCTCCGTATCCCGCCACAGGCCGCAGGCCAATCCCGCCAGCGATGCTGCGCCGAAGGCAGTGGTCTCCACCATGGCGGGGCGGTCCACCGGGATCCGCAGCAGGTCTGCCTGCATCTGCATAAGGATGTCCGACACGCTGGCGCCGCCGTCGGCCCGCAGGGCCGTGATGTCGCACCCGGCATCCTGCCGCATGGCCAGCATCAGATCCGTCACCTGATAGGCGATGCACTCCAGCACCGCACGGGCGATATGGGCCCGGCCCGTGCCACGGGTGATGCCCAGAATGGCCCCACGGGCGTACATATCCCAATAGGGCGCCCCCATCCCGGTGAAGGCCGGAACCACCACCACGCCGCCGGAGCTTTCCACGGATTCCGCCAGCCGGTCGCACTCCGGGGCGGAGTCCACCAGCCGCAGCTCGTCCCGCAGCCACTGGATGGTGCTGCCGCCGTTAAAGACGCTGCCCTCCAGTGCATAGGTGGTTCTGCCCCCTACGCTCCACGCCACAGAGCTTACCAGTCCCGCCCGGCTGCGGACCGGCTCCGCCCCCACGTTCATCAGGGTAAAGCAGCCGGTGCCGTAGGTATTCTTGGCCTCACCGGGATGGAAGCAGGCCTGCCCGAAGAGGGCCGCCTGCTGGTCGCCGGCGGCAGCGCACACCGGCACACCTGCCAGCGTCTCCAAGCCGGGAATCCCCGGCTGCACCGTGCCGTAAACAGCGCTGTTCTCCACCGGCCGGGGCAGCATACAGGCGGGGATTTGCAGCAGGCGACACAGCTCCTCGTCCCAGCACAGCCGGTGGATATCAAAGAGCATGGTGCGGGAGGCGTTGGAATAGTCGGTGACGTGCTGCCCCGTCAGCCTCCAGATGAGCCACGTCTCCACCGTGCCGAACAGCAGCTCCCCCCGTTCCGCCCGCTGCCGGGCGCCGGGAACGTTATCCAGGATCCATCGGATCTTGGTACCGGAGAAATAGGCGTCGATGAGCAGTCCCGTGGTGGAGACGATGCGCTCCTCCAGTCCCTGCCGTTTCAGTTCCTCGCACAGCTCCGCCGTCCGGCGGCACTGCCAGACGATGGCGTTATACACCGGCTGGCCGGTGGCCTTGTCCCAAACGATGGTGGTCTCCCGCTGGTTGGTGACGCCGATGCCGGCGATGCTGCCCTCCGGCAGCCCCCGGATGGCCTCCGCCGCCGCCAGACGCTCCGTGTCCCAGATGGTCATGGGGTCGTGCTCCACCCAGCCTGCCTGCGGATAGATCTGGGGAAAGGGATACTGGGCCTTGGCGGCGATCTGCCCCGCCCGGTCAAATACGATGGCACGGGAGCTGGTAGTCCCCTGATCCAGTGCCAGAATATACGATGCCATAGCCGTCTCCTCTTTTCTTTTTGGTGAGTTTGTGATATACTGTCCATAGAATGATTCTTATTTTACCATAGGAAGGATGAAATTTCCATGACAAATCTCACCGAGTTCACCTTTCTCTCCAGCGACGGCAAGACTCAGCTCCACGCCATGCAGTGGCTGCCGGAGGGAACGCCTCGTGCCGTGCTGCAAATTTCCCATGGTGTAGCCGAGCATATCGGCCGCTACGACGGCTTTGCCCGCTATCTCAATGAGCAGGGGATCGCCGTGGTGGGCCACGACCATCTGGGCCACGGCGGCTCTCTGCCGGAGGGCGGCACCCCCGTCTACTTTGGCGACGGCACCCCTTGGGAGACAGTGGTGGCGGACATCCAGCTGCTGCACGAGCAGCTGCGGCGGGAGTTTCCCGGTGTGCCGCTGTGCCTCATGGGCCACAGCATGGGCTCCTTTCTGGCCCGCAGCTACCTGATCCGCTATCCCGGCACCCTGCGGGCCGCCATTATCATGGGTACCGGCTGGCAGCCACAGGCCAAGCTGGCCGGAGGCCGTGCCGTGGCGGAGGTGGTCTGCGCCGCACAGGGCCCCTCCTCTGCCAGCAAGCTGGTGAATGATCTGGCCTTCGGCGGCTACAACAAGGCCTTTGCTCCCAACCGCACCGGCTATGACTGGCTGTCGGCGGACTCCGAAAATGTGGACCGCTACATTGCCGACCCCCTCTGCGGCGCTGATGCCACGGTGGGGCTGTTCCGCCAGATGCTCCACGGCATCGCCTTCAATCAGAGCCCCAAGAATCTGGCCCGCATGGACAGCAGTCTGCCGGTGCTGCTGATCTCCGGCGACCGGGACCCGGTGGGCGATATGGGCAAGGGCGTCCGCCGCACCGCCGCCGCCTTCCGCAAGGCGGGCCTGTCGGACGTGACTGTGAAGCTGTATCCCGGTCTGAGACACGAGATCCTCAACGAAGGCCCCATGCGCCAAACGGTCTATGAGGACATCTGGCGCTGGCTGGAGCCGCAGCTGTCGGCCCGTTAAAATCTCGCTAATTGAAATACGGTTCACCCGCAAGAGGGCAGCCTGCAGCTGTCCTCTTTTCTTTTGGGAAAATACTGACTCCGTTTTGTCATTTCTGTCATTCGGTCAGTCAAAAAGTACCAGTTTTCAACATTTTTCTCATACTTTTCTCATATCGGACTAATACGTCGTTTCATAGAGAATTTGTGAGAACTTTTTGAATAAATTACGAAAAATCGCTTGACTTTGCCGTGGAATTGGGTATATTATAGCCCTCAAACGTACAGGATCCGACATTGTCGAATGCGTCGATGCGGGCTGTGCGCTTTATTCCTGTCCGTACATGACGGGCTTTCGACCGGGAGGTGAGTGAAATGGCCTATATGCGCTTGGGCGATCTGCTGGTGGCGTCCGGGACCATCACAGCGCAGCAGCTGGAGCGTGCTCTGGCACTCCAGAAGGAGACAAAGCAGCGGCTGGGCGACGCATTGATCCAGAACGGCTTCATCACGGAGGCGCAGCTCATTGACGCTCTGCGAGTGCAGCTGGGCGTGGACTTTGTAGACCTGACGGCCATTTCCATCCCCGTGGAGCTGGCCCAGTATGTCCCCCGGAACATCGCCAAGAAATACTGCGTGGTGCCGGTGAAGCTGGTACGCAACAGCCTGTATCTGGCCATGAGCGATCCTCTGGACTTCGTGGCTCAGGATGAGGTCAAAACCGCCTCCCGTAAGCGCATCATCCCCATGATCGCCACCCGCAAGGCCGTGGAGCAGGCCATCAGCCGCCTGTACGGCAACGAGGGTACGGCACGGGTCATCGAGGAGATGAAGCGAGAGGCTGGCAGCAGCAGCGATGTCATCCCCGCCCAGATGGCGCAGGACACGGCGGACCCGCAGGAGGCCGCCCCCACCATCCGCTTCGTCAACGCCCTCATCGAGCGGGCCTATACCGAGCGGGCCAGCGACATCCATCTGGAGCCGCAGGAGGGTGAGATGGTGGTGCGGATGCGTATCGACGGTCTGCTCCGCCGCATCCTGACGGTGCCTGCCGACCTGCAGAATACCGTGATCTCCCGCCTGAAAATCATGGGCGGTATGAATATTGCCGAGCATAAGATCCCGCAGGACGGCCACGCCATCCAGTCGGTGCGGGGCCACAGTCTGGACCTGCGTATCTCCTCCATGCCCACGGTGTATGGCGAGAAGATGGTGCTGCGTCTGCTGGACAAGTCCGCTCAGGCCCTCAGCAAATCCCAGCTGGGACTGGAGGGGCAGGATCTTGACAACTACAACGCTCTGCTGCGAAACACCAGCGGCGTCATTCTGCTGGTGGGTCCCACAGGCTCCGGTAAGTCCACCACCATGTGCAACATGATCCGGGATCTGTCCCGTGAGGAGATCAACATCGTCACGCTGGAGGACCCGGTGGAGTACCACATCCCCGGCGTCAGCCAGTGCCAGATCAACGAAAAGACCGGCATGACCTTCGCCAGCGGCCTGCGAGCCATCCTGCGTCAGGACCCGGACATCATCTCCGTGGGTGAGATCCGGGACGGCGAGACGGCCTCCATCGCCATGCGGGCCGCCATCACCGGTCATCTGGTGTTCTCCACTCTGCACACCAACGACGCCGTGTCCGCCGTATACCGGCTCAAGGACGTGGGCGTGGAGCCGTGGCTGGTGGCCAGCGCCCTGCGGGGCGTGGTGAGCCAGCGTCTGCTGCGGAAGGTCTGCCCCCACTGCAAGAAGGGCTATCAGCCCTCTGCCGAGGAGCTGGCCCTGCTGGGGATGCCGGAGGACAGCCATGTCACCTTCTACAAGGGCGAGGGCTGTCCGGAGTGCCATCATTCCGGCTATGTCGGCCGCCGTGCCGCCTTCGAGATCCTGATGCTCAGCGGCCGCCTGCGGCGGCTCATCAGCGAGGGCGCCAACGAGGAGCGGCTGACGGAGGAGGCCCGCAAAAACGGCTTCCGCTCCATGAGGGAGAGCTGCCGCCGGCTGGTGCTGGAGGGGGTCACCTCCGCCGAGGAGGCCGCCCGCATCATCAACACCACAGTAGACGAGTAATTGCGTAAAACCCGGCACGGAAGGAGCGGAGACACGCCATGACCACATACCGTTACAAGGGCCAGACCAAGGACGGAACGGCTGTATCCGGCGTCATCCGGGCCTATGACGAGTTCGAGGCCGCCAGCCGCCTGCGGGAGACCGTAGCCGTTATCACCCGGCTGGAGGAGGTAAGGGAGAAGAAGGAAAGCATCTTCAACCGCCCCATCGGCCTGAAGATCAAGGAAAAGGATCTGGCCCTGATCTGCTCCCAGTTCGCCATTATCCTCTCCGCAGGGATGTCCATTCAGCACTGTGTGGAGATGGTGGCGGCCCAGACCAGGAACCGCCACATTCGCCAGATGCTGGAGAAGGTGGCCGAGGAGGTGGGCGCAGGCTACTCCATGGCCCAGAGCTTTGAAAACAACGCTCCCTATCTGCCCAAGACCTTCGTCGAGACGGTCCGGGCCGGAGAACAGTCCGGCACGCTGGAGGAGTGTTTCCAGCGGCTGCACCGGTACTATGATAAATCCGCCAAGACCAAGGCCAAGGTGGTCAGCACCCTGACCTACCCCGCCATGGTCATTGTGGTGGCCATCGTCGTGTTTATTATCATCATCGCCGTGGCCGTCCCGGCCTTCAACGATGTCTTTGCCGAGATGGACACCCAGCTGCCGGGCATCACCCGTGTGCTGCTGGCCATCAGTGACTTCTTCGTGGGCTGGTGGTGGCTGCTTCTGCTGATCGCCGCCGGGCTGGGCATCGCCTATATGGTGGCCCGCCGCTCTGTTCAGGGCCGGAAGGCCATCGCCGCATGGAGCCTCACCAAGGCCCCCCTCCACCGGCTCCACAGCCTCAGCGCCGCCGCACAGTTCGCCCACAGCATGGCCACCATGCTGACGGCCGGCCTGCCGGTCCCCAAGGCCTTGGATGTGACCGGTAACGTGATCAGCAACTACACCTTCGCACTGGCCGTGCAGGAGGTGAAGCAGAAGGTGGAGCGTGGCCGCACCATTTCCGAGAGCATGGGTCAGATCGAGTACTTCCCCAAAATGCTGACGGAGATGGTGGGCGTAGGCGAGCAGTCCGGTTCGCTGGAGGAGACGCTGGACGTCATCGGTGAATACTTTGACAACGAGGTGGAGGTCACCACCGCCCGCCTGCTGTCGGTGCTGGAGCCCATCATCACCATCGCTCTGGCGGTAATCGTGGTGGTGCTGCTGCTGGCGGTGTATCTGCCGCTGTTCACCCTCTACGGCGGAATGTAAGGCCGCCGTCTCAAAAATTTGTATCCTATCCGTATAACAACCCTGTACGGATCAAGATAAAAACCGCAAAAAAATAATAGGAGATGTAGAACTATGTTGAAGAAACTGCAGAACAAGAAGGGCTTCACTCTGATGGAGATGCTGATCGTCGTCGCCATCATCGCTGTGCTGGTGGCCATCGCCATCCCCGTGTTCAACGGCGCCCTGACCAAGTCCAAGGAGGCCGCTGACGTGGCCAATGTCCGTGCTACCTATGCCGAGTGGCAGACCGCTATGCTCACTGAGAACACCAAGGCTCCCGCCGACAAGGACGCCTTCCTGAAGGGTCCCACTGGTAACGATACCCTGAACCTGAACTATCTTGACAAGCTGACCGTCGCCGACGGCACCATCACCTACACCGCTTCTAAGCTGACCGATACTGCCAACGACAACAGCAAGGTCTACACCTGGAAGCTGGGTACGCCCGACATCCACTGACATCCATTTGTCACATTCACACGCAACACCTCCCGCACCGGCCCGACCGGGCCGGTGCGGGGCGACCCGTCTCTCATCGGGCGGGGATGGCCGTGGGTTGGCGTCCCTCCCCGCTCCGTGAGAGCAGTCCCATCTAAAGGAGAGCCTTCCCCATGCTGTATGCCGATCCCTTCCTAACTGTTTACTGCTGCCTGCTGGCCGCCCTGCTGGGTGCGTGCATGGGCAGCTTTCTGAACTGTGCAGCCTGGCGCATCGTCCATGGGGAGAGCGTGCTGCGTGGCCGGTCCCACTGCGACGCCTGCGGTCACGTGCTGGCGGTGCGGGATCTGATCCCGGTGGTCAGCTATCTGGCCGCCCACGGACGCTGCCGCTATTGTGGGGCCAAGCTCTCCCGGCGTCACGTTCTGGCCGAGGCCGTCTCGGCGCTGGTGTTCGTGACGCTGCTGCTGCATTATGATATTTCGCTCCAAGCTCTTGAAGGCTGGTGTGTGGCCGGCATCCTGCTGGCCTGCTCCTTTGCGGATTTGGAGGGGTACATCATCCCCGACCGTTTCATAGCGGTCGGCGTTGTGCTATTTATCACCACTCTTTTCTTCGACCCCCAGCCGCTCCGGCGGGCGCTGGACGGCGCCATCGGCGGTCTGGCGGTGGCGGGGTGCGTGCTGCTTCTGGTGCTGGGAATGGAGAAGCTGCTGGGCCGTGAGGCCATGGGCGGCGGCGACATCAAGCTCCTGTTCCTGACGGGGCTGTTTTTTGGCTGGAAGCGAAACCTTCTGTGTCTGGTGGCGGCCTGCGTCATCGGCATCGTGTGGGGGGGCCTGCAAAAAAAACGGGACGGCGGCGAGGCCATCCCGTGGGGCCCCAGCATTGCCCTTGGCGCTTGGCTGACGGCGCTGTGCGGCCAACAGATCATCGACTGGTATCTGGGGCTGCTGTAATTCTTGAAAGTGAGGACGAGCATTTTGGAAAAGATCGTTGGCTTTGACATCGGTGAGAGCAGCGTCAAGCTGGTATATTTCGCCGGTGCGGACCTGAAAAAGGCCGTCACGGCGGAGCTGCCGGACAACATGGTCTCCGGTTCGAGGATTTTGTCCATGGACGCCATGGCGGATTTCCTGCGCCAGACGGCCAAAAGTAACGGCATCCCCCTGACCCATGCGGCGCTGGTGCTGCCCTCCACGGAGGTGTTCACCCGTGAGCTGGTGATGCCCGCCATGACGGAGCAGCAGCTGCTGTATAACCTGCCCTATGAGTTCCGGGACTATCTGACGGAGGAGAAGAACAAGTACTTCTTCGACTATTCCATGCGGGAGGTGCTGCGGGACGAGTCCGGCCATCCCACGGAGATGAATCTGCTGGCCTGCGCCACCCTGAAAAGCACCGTGGAGAGCTATCGGGCCATGCTGCGCCGGGCGGGCTTCCGCCTGCGGGTGCTGACCCCCAGCGAGTGCGCTTACAGCGCCGTGCTGCAGGCCTACTACCGCCGCACCCGGCAGGAGGGCCGTGACCTGTGCGTGGTAAATCTGGGCCACAGCGCCACCTTCCTGTATATCTACCGGGGCGGCCGCTTCGCCAGCCGCCGGGAGATCGAGGTGGGGATGTCCGATCTGGAGCATCTGGTGGCCGATCAGTGCAGCGTGGACGTCCACGTGGCTCACGAGTATGTGCGCCAGAACTACAACCATGTGCTGGAGTCGGAGCAGGCCCGTGAGCTGTATGGCCGCATCGCCGTGGAGGTGGTGAAGGCCGTGAACTTCTTCAACTACAACAACCGGGAGCGGGAGCTGACGCAGCTGTGCCTGTGCGGCGGCGGCAGCGCCATTCAGCCGCTGTACGACACCATCGCCGATACCACCGGCATGACGCTGCACACCTCCGCCGAGCTGCTGGGCCAGCGGATGTCCACCGAGGAGCCGTGGATGTACCTGCGGGCCATCGGCGGCGTGGATCTTGGCATCAAGGGGGGCCTGCGATAATGGCAGAAAAGATGAAAAAGGGGCCTTCGGAGGCCGGTCGCAAGACCCTCAAATGCCCCCATAAGCAGGGCATCAATCTGAATATGCGGGAACAGAAGGGCAATCCCCGTCTGACCCTGCTGGTGGGCTGTCTGGCCATCGTCATTCTGGCGGGCTGCGTGGCCAAGTTCGGCGTCATCGACCAGTACCGCCGGCTGGATGCGGCGCAGGCCGCCTACGCCTCCGTTCACACGGAGTATACCCAGATGCAGGAGCTGCTGAAGGGCTACGACCGTCTGCTGATGGAATACCGCACCTACTCCATGGAGTGGGCCACCGACGGCAGCGAGGACAACGGCACTCTGGTGGACCGCCAGAAGGCGCTGGATCTGCTGGAGCAGGAGATGCTGTCCCGTGGACGGCTGGTATCGCTGCAGGTATCCGGCAACAAGATGATAGTGGCCATGTCCGGCATGAGTCTGGATCAGATCTCCCGGATGTTTGACGTGATCCAGCAGTCCCCCATCGTCAGCAATGTGGAGCTGAATCTGGCCTCCACGGAGGACGGCAACGTCTCCACCATTCTGGACTTCACCGTCCGCATCACCCTACGCAGCGCAGAGGAGGCAGACAAATGAACCGGGAATTGACAAGACGGGAAAAGATCCTGCTGCTGGTGCTGATCGTGGTGGTGCTGGTGGCGGGCTACTGTAAGCTGATCCTCATCCCCATCAACGATCAGATCTCCAGCTATCGGCTGAACATGGAGGCCGAGCAGACGGAGCTGGACGCCAATCAGGGGAAAATGGCCCAGATGCAGAAGATGCAGAAGGCCATCGAAGAGATCAAGGCGGCGGGCGAGAAGCGCACCATCCCCCAGTACGACAACAGCGGCAAGCTGATGATCGAGCTCCACGAGATCATGAGTGACACGCTGGACTATTCGCTGGACTGCTCTGCGGGCACCGTGCAGCAGGACTACATCATGCTGCGGCCCATCGTCATGACCTTCCGGACCTCCACCTATGCGCAGGCCCGGCAGATCGTGGATCGGCTGTGCTCCAGCGAGAACATCAGCCAGATCTCCGACATGAATATGAACACCTATACCGAGGGCCGCAACAGCGGCACCGTAGAGACCACGCTGGTCATCACCTACTTTGAAATCATGCCCTGAGGATGCCGTGGGGCGGGGAGCTTTTTCTATGACTGAGAGAAAACCACAACGGAATAGACGGGGCTTCACGCTGACGGAGGTGCTGCTGGCGCTGGCCATCCTCATCATCCTGCTGGCGCTGGCCATGATCCCCATCAGCCGCCACCAGCGCAATATCCGCCAGACGGAGCTGGATTCCAAGGCGGAGACCATCTATCTGGCGGCTCAGAACCGCCTCTCTCAGCTGCAGGCCAGCGGCCGCAGCGACGAGTACGGCAAGAACCGGGCCACGGCCCTGAACAACATCCCCTGGGACGCCGAGCAGGATAAGTACACCACCAGTACTCTGTACTACGTCACCTCCGCCGCCAAAAGCACCGACACCTCCGCCGCCGGGAGCATCCTGCCCCGTGAGCAGGTGGAGGCGGAGCTGTGGGACGCCAACTGGGTCATCGAGTATGACCCCGGCAGCGGCAGTGTTTACGCCGTGTTTTACAGCGAAAAGCCCATGCAGTACAGCTTCGACGCCTTCAACCCCCTGCGCTCACGGGATCGCCGGGTGCAGGAGGGGGCTACCGTGGGCTACTACGGCGGCGACAGCGTCCAGAGCGAGGACACCGGCAAGCTGACCCCCAAGATGGAGATCATCAACAAGGAGCGTCTGCTGCTGAAGGTCACCTGCGACACGCCCCGTGACCCCCTGCACTTCTATGTGACGGTGACGGATGCACAGGGCCACTCCACCGGGCGGATGGAGCTCACCGGCTCCGAAGTCAACGTCTCTTACCGCACCTATACCGTCACCATGGTGCTGGACGACCTGACGGAGGGCAAGCGCTTCTCCCAGCAGCGCCGCTTCCGGCAGCTGACCCCCGGCTCCGACCTGACCCTGAAGGTGGAGGTGGAGAGCGACAGCCGTCTGGTGGACTCCGTCACCGGCAAGCTCACCACCAACAGTCTCTTTGCCGAGGTGCGGGACGGCGGCACCACCGCCGTGGTCACCTATGCCCGGCATCTGCAAAATCTGGACGAGGGCTCCGGTCTGCCCACCGCCATCACACGGGCGCTGCAGGAGCAGGATATCCAGTTCGTCAACACCGGCATGGACGACGGCTGGGATAGCTGCTATCCGGGGCGGAGGTTCACCCCCATCTATAACGAGAACCTCGCCTATTACGACAGCACCGTCGCCGTAGGCACCCAGTCCTATCACCCTGTGATCTATGAGCTGCCGGTGGATACCGACGGTGACGGCGGCCTGTTCGAGAGCTTCCGGGGCACCTTGCGAAACATCCGTCTGTGCGGTGCCCAGATCAGCGCCGGCGGCAATGCCGGCGGTCTGGCTGGCTCCCTCCGGGGCGGCACCACCATTGAGGGCTGTCAGGTCTACCTGAGCCCCACCCGTGACAAGCTCAGCAGCAAAAGTGAGCAGGATATCTGGATCAGCGGCGCCACCGCCGGTGGTCTGGTGGGCCGCTGCGGCTATGATCTCACCGTCCGCAACAGCTTCGCCTCCTCCGTGCTGGAGGGCGGACGCTACGCCGGCGGTCTGGTGGGCTACATCAGCGGCACCCGCACCGTCTATGTGGAGCACTCCTACGCCGACTGCTACCTCTACGCCTCCGGCACCACCGGCGGCCTCATCGGCAGCTGCACCGGCACGGCGGACATCACCCTGCGGGACTGCTACACCGCCGGCTTCCAGGAGGCCGACGTCATGGCGGGTCTGGTGGGCGGTGAGCTGTCCTACGGCGACGTCATCGACACCTGTTACAGCGCCAGCGCCCGGCTGAACGGCAGTGAAAAGCTCACCTATTCCACTGCCCGTCCTGCGGATGTCAGCACCGGCAAGCCCGATATCACCAGCACCTACTATATGTCCCACGGCGACCACGACATGGACGGCACGGTCTTTGCCGACTATGAGCAGTGGAGCGGTCGCAACCGGGCCGACGCCATCGAAAAGTACCTCAACGACGCCTTCACCGCTGAGACCGGTGGCAGCGACACCGTGGCCTATAACCTGGTGGACGGCATGGGCTTGGGCGCTTACTCCTATCCCCGCCTGACGGGGCTGACCCACTACGGCGACTGGCAGGCTCAGTTCGAGGCCGGTACACTGGTGTACTACGAGGTCTATTCCGACGGCAGCTACGGCTTCCGTGGCGCCAACAAGTCCACCGTCAAAACCACCGGCACGGTGGTGGGCGACGGCTACGGCATGGTGTACAGCACGCTGCCGGAGCAGGATCTGACGGTACGCTATTCGCTGGGGGGCCGGGAGGTCACCTCTACCCTGTACCGTGCCAACGCCATCGACATGGGCGGGGGCTACTACCTGCTGCCCCTGCCCCGGACACTGGTGAACACCACCGAGGTATCCACGGACTTCTACCGCCGGGTGCAGGTGGAGGACACCACCTACTACTTCAATCCCCATTTCACCTGCTGGGTATCGGAGGGCTCCGAGGCCCCGGAGGCCCCCAGCGAGATCGGCATCCGCACGGCCCGGCAGCTGAATAACCTGAGCCTGTACTATGAGCAGTACAGCCCCCTGCTGGCCAAGGACACCACCCTCCAGCAGGAGCGCAGCATCGACTACTCCGGCTACGACTGGGCGAACTACGGCCGCAGCGGCGCCGCCGTCACCAGCCAGCAGCCCATCGGCAGCAGTGCCGTTGTCCCCTTTACCCACATCTATGACGGCGGCACCTATCCCATCGCCGCTGTGCCGCTCCAGAGTCCCAACGGCGGCGACTACGCCGGACTCTTCGGCCTGAATCAGGGGAGTCTGCGGAATGTGGTGCTCACCACCGGGGAGCAGGACTACTCCGTGACCCTGCAGGGCATCCTGCGCCTGCGTACCGCCTATGTCGGCGCTCTGGCAGGCCGCAACGACGGCACCGTCTACAACTGCGCTGCGGCGGGCTACTCCGTCACAGCCCACGCCTATCAGGGCAGCGTCCTGTATATGGGCGGCTTCGTGGGCTATAACGCCGGGACCATCCGCTCCGGCAGCGTCAGCACCCCCTCCCTCACCGCCAGCAGCAACTATGCCCGTCTGCTGATGGGCGGCTTCACCGGCGGCAACAGCGGTCTGGTGAGCCAGAGCTACGCCATGGCCAACGTGGAGGTACTCCAGATCCGTGGCGGCGGCGTGGCCCTCAGCGGCTTCGCCGGGGAGAACATCGGCTCGATCCGCAGCAGCTACTGCGCCACGGCCCTTACCTCCCCCGGTGCCGATACCTACGGCTTCGCCCCGGCCACCGGCAGCACCTCCGGCTGCTGCTATCTCAGCGGCGGTACCTATCGCTTCGTGGGACAGGTCCATCTGTATGATTACAGCGACCAGTCCGGCGCACGGGCCGTCAATGAGCAGGGGCTGAAGGCCCTGACCCTCACCGGCTTCTCTTCCGCCGACGCCAGCCACACCTATCACCACAGCAAAACCCTGAACACCGACGGGCAGGCCTATCCCTATCCCACCAGTCTCACCGGCCACGGCAGCCCCGTCCACTACGGCGACTGGGTGACCCCCGCCGATCTGGGTACGCTGGGCATGGTGTACTGGGAGCACGAGGAGGGCGGCAGTAACCCCGGCTATCACTTCTCATACATCGGCTTTGAAAACGGCGTCCGCAAGGACGGCAGCAGCCTCTGCACCGCCCACGACGATGGCGGCAAGATCACCGCCTACGGCTACGGCTACTACTGGTCCAAGGGCGAGACGGAGCCCCTGCTGGAGACCCAGCGCATCGCTCTGGACGGCCGCAACACCGAGGCGGCGGCGGAGCTGGAGAAGCAGATGCCTCCGTTCAGCTTCGTCACCTATCAGACCTCCGACACCGGTCTGCGGCTCCTCAGCGGCACCACCGGCAACGGCCACTGGTTCCTGTCTCAGGGGGATGTGTGGTTCACCTACACCGTCAGTCCCTTCTTCGCAGATTCCTACGCCGTCACCGCCGTCAGCACCGGCATTACCGGCGGCACCACCGGCGTGGAGCCCGGCACGGATGCCCTGCCCTATCAGGTGCGGTCCGTGGAGCAGCTGCAATACATCAACTGGAGCTACTACGGCAATCAGGGCAGCTCCACCCGTGACGTGACGGGCAGCGGGAGTATGTACAAGTACTACCCCTACCTGCAATATACCCGTGTCACCTGGGGCTACCAGAGCAAGGAGGATGCCATTGCCGGCGACTCCACCGGCGGCACCCGTCCCATCCGCACGTGGAAACAGAGCCATGACCTCAACGGCCAGAGCCTGGCGGATCCCACGGATGCCTCCCTGAATTACAGCTTCCATCCCATCGCCGGCTCTGTCTACGACAGCGGCAGCAGCACCGACTACCGTATGGTGCTGTACAACTGGTTCGGCAGCAAGTACGACGGCCAAAGCTACTATATCAAGAACGTGAACATCGACTCCTACTGCTACAACGTGGGCCTCTTCGGCACCACCGCCGGCGCAGAGATCGCGAACATCGTCCTTTATAGTGACAACGGCGCCGTCATCCAGCGCAATACCGATCCCACGCCCTCCAGCGGCACCCGGACGGTGCGCCAGTATTCCACCTCCTACGCCTTGGGCGGGCTGGTGGGCATCGCCTATGACTACAACAGCAGCATGGGCAGCGGCAGCATCACCAACTGCGCCATCGCCGGCTACACTGTGGCCGACAACAGCCGCAACAAGCAGCATCTGGGTGAGGCCGCCATCGGCGGGCTGGTGGGTGTCTCCAGCGTCAACCTCAACAAGTGTTCCGCCGTGGTGGATCTGCAGATCAACTGCACCCACGTCGATACCAACGGCTACATGAACGCCGCCCGCTACGGCAACTATGTGCGTGTAGGCGGTCTGGCCGGCGGTGTGCGCTTTGCGGTAACGGACTGCTACACCGGCGGTACCATCACCATTGGGGAGGAGACCCTGAAGGAGCGTGTCCCCGTGGGCAGCAGCAACAATGTCTTTGCCGACGGCAGCTCTGCCGTCCGGGTCAAGATGAATTCCGACGGTGTCTCCGGCCCCGATACCTATGTCTATATCGGCGGTATGGGCGGCAGCGGCTTCTCCGCCAGCTTCACCAACTTTGTCAATCGCTCCGACAGTTCGGATGGTCAGCCCACTTTCAATAACTGCTACACCTACATGGAGTTCCCGGACATGGAGGGTACCATCACCGGCATCTCCCTTATGGGCAGTATTGCCGACCGAGCCGGTGCCAGCACCAATGCAAAGCTCTATATCAATAACTGCTACTACCTCAACAGCAGCAAGAACAGCATTTCTTTCGACAATCTGCCCAAATACTACGGCAAGGGTAATTCCAGAAACAACTCCCTTAGCGGGCTGCTGCGTACAGAAGCGGCACGGGAAAAAATGCTCAACGGCGATCTCAGCTACCTCCGTAATTACGGCTGGAACGGTGGTTCCAACACGTATAGCATCAAGGGCCTGACGGGCCTGACCTATGAGCAGATGTCCCAGCGCACCGGTGCCAACATCGTCACCCAGAACAACGGCACCGGCACTGCACAGCGCTACGATAGCTTCGCCGCCGCTCTGGGCAACAGCTTTGCGTGGGTCACTACCAAGGAAAACGGCGCCGAGGTCCACGGTAAATACAGCTTCCCCGGCAGTGACGAGGCCCTGCAGGGTCAGGACTTCCCCTTCCCCACCGTGCTGGTGCAGGATAACGTCTTTGGCCGGGCCCGTCTACACTACGGCTGGTGGCCGTCATCTGGCCTCTACTGGAGCAAGGGCTTGCTGACGCTGGACATGATCACCGACTATGATGCCGCCGGCGGTGAATCCGCCGTGACGCTGGATCTGCGGTTTGAGGGCACGGACCCCGGCACGGAGCTCCCCACCCTGTCCTATACCAAGGACGGCATCGTCACTGCCGAGCTTCAGCCGGACGGCACGGGCCACTACAAGGTCCGCATCGTGGGACAGGCCATCGGCTCCACCGAGATCATCGCCACACTGGGGGATTACACCGCCCGTCTGGCAGTGGACGTCACCGCCAAGCTCTCCATCTCCGTGGATCAACTCTCCGTAGAGCAGTATGTAGGCGAGAGCACTACCCTCACCCTCACCGCACGGGACGGCACCGGCCAAGTGCTCACCGGCGTCAAATGGGACGTGGTCAGCGGCTCTGACCGGGTGGTCACGCTGTCCCCGGTGAGTCGGGATCAGCAGGTCACCGTCACCGGTAAGGGCGAGGGCGAGGAGACTCTGCTGGTGCAGGCCGGTGTCACCGTGGGCCAGCGCACCTTCACCAGTGAGCTGCGCCTCACCGCCACCATCCATATGCAGGGCGTGCTGGGCATCGCCCATGTGGGCGATGGAGACGCCGTGTATCGTCAGGGCATCCTGAATCGGGATGCCACCGACTGGGATACCCCTCTCGGCCCCGCCGAGGGCGATGTCCCCGATCACGAGGGTCTGTACCTGTACAGCCGTGGCAAGGCGGCGGACTTCCGGTACTTCACCGTAACGGCCCTTACCGTTCTGGATAGCACCGGCACTTCCCACGATATGCTCTCCAACGCCGATGAGGACTACCGGGTCACCGTAGGCGACGTGGTGGCCGCCCAGCAGGACGGCGACTTCAGCTATCGCCCCATCACCATCCACGGACGGCAGCAGGAGACAGTCACCCTACAGGTGACCCTCACCGACACCCGCACCGGCCGGCCCTATACGCTGGATATCCCCTATACCCTGACGGCGGAGGATACGCAGATCACCGCCACCTTCGTGGTGGGCCGCCTGCGGCTGGAGAAGGCCGTTCCCTTCGGCCAGCCCGCCGCCGGCTTCCTCCCCACGGAGGAGGAGCTCGTTTCGGCGCCCCGGCCTGTCGTGGGCTGGACCCCCAGTCCCGCCCTGCCCCTGTTCCAGGATACCGCCTTCGATCTGAGCAACGTGCTGTCGACGCATACGCTGTTCGGCACGCTGCTGGAAGGGATCTTCGGCTATCAGGAGACGCCGAGCATCAGCGAAGTGGCTGTCTATCTGCTTTATCTGATCCCGGCGCTGGTGCTGTTTGCCCTGCCGCCGCGGAATAATACCACTGCCTCGCGGGCTGCCTGACCGGGCGCTGCGAGCTTATAAGCGACACTCTACTTACCGAAAGGGATGATCATGATGATTCATTTTCGCCGTAATGCGCTGCGGGTGACCGTGGCCGCGCTGCTCAGCTCTGCATTCGGTGCTCAGGCTGCGGATATCCCGCAGGTCAAAGTCACCGTCAACGACAAGCAGTGCGAGCCGATGCAGGTGACCGTTAACGCGGGTAAAACCCAGTTTATTATTCAGAACCACAGCCAGAAAGCGCTGGAGTGGGAGATTCTGAAAGGGGTGATGGTGGTGGAAGAGCGCGAAAACATCGCGCCGGGCTTTACTCAGAAGCTCACCGCGAACCTGCAGCCGGGCGAATATGACATGACCTGTGGCCTGCTCACCAAC
>ERZ773158.1923-NODE-1923-length-16931-cov-3.353698_pt1 | contig 16931 bp, 14 predicted proteins | sample MGYA00511918_ERZ773158 | MGnify/ENA primary metagenome ERZ773158 (study PRJEB29015, sample SAMEA2737876) | human gut metagenome | biome: human gut; feature: human-associated habitat; material: faeces | place: China | collected 2012 ...
CATTTGGGTCGCTGTGATACCGTCGCGAGTTCCGGTCACTTTGAAGTCCATATCGCCGAGGTGGTCTTCGTCACCGAGAATATCCGAGAGAATGGCATATTTCACATTGTCTTTATCGGTAATCAATCCCATAGCTATACCTGATACCGGTTTCTTGATTTTCACACCGGCATCCATAAGAGCCAATGTCCCGGCACAAACCGTTGCCATCGAGGAGGAACCGTTTGATTCGAGAATATCCGAAACTACACGTACCACGTAAGGATAATCGGCAGGAATCATACGTTTAAGCGCACGGTTCGCCAAGTTTCCGTGTCCTATTTCACGACGACCTACGCCACGTTGAGCTTTGGCTTCACCAGTGGAGAAGGGGGGGAAGTTATAGTGCAACAAGAAACGGTCGCGACCTTGATTCAATACGTCGTCGAGAATTTTCTCGTCGAGTTTGGTTCCGAGAGTTACGGTCGATAAAGATTGCGTTTCACCGCGAGTGAAGACTGCCGATCCATGAGGTCCGGGTATATAATCGACTTCGCACCAGATAGGACGAATTTGTGTGGTAGTACGTCCGTCCAAACGAATACCCTCATCGAGAATACAACGGCGAACAGCTTCTTTTTCTACATCGTGGTAGTAGCGTTTTACAAGAGCTCCTTTTTCGGCGGCATCTTCTTCGCTCATGCCGGCTAAGTATTCGTCGACAATCGCGTCGAAAGCGTTTTGGCGGGCATGCTTGTCGGCATTTCCCGAACGTGCGATAGCGTATGCTTTGTCGTAGCATTTTGCCCAAACGTCTTTTCTCAACTCTTCATCGTTGGTCTCGTGGCAATATTCTCTTTTCACGGTAGAGCCTACGGCTTCTGCCAATTCTTTTTGTACAAGGCAATGAACCTTGATAGCTTCGTGGGCGGCTTTCAATGCTTCGAGCAAATCGGCCTCCGAAACTTCGTCCATTTCGCCTTCTACCATCATAATATTTTCATAAGTGGCTCCCACCATTAAGTCCATATCGGCTTTCTCCAATTCGGCGAAAGTGGGATTTATCTTGAATTTACCATCGATACGGGCAACTCGTACTTCCGAGATAGGGCCATTGAAAGGAATGTCCGAAACGGCCAAAGCTGCCGAAGCGGCAAGACCGGCCAAAGCGTCGGGCATATCTACGCCGTCGCTCGAAAATAACATGATGTTCACGAATGTGTCGGCATGATAATTTTCGGGGAACAAGGGGCGCAATACACGATCCACTAAGCGGGAAGTAAGTATTTCGTAATCCGAAGCACGGCCTTCTCTTTTGGTGAAACCTCCGGGGAAACGGCCGAAAGCAGAGAAACGTTCTTTATATTCTACTTGCAGAGGCATGAAATCCACGCCTTCACCGGCTTCTTGGGCCGAACATACGGTAGCCAGCAGCATGGTGTTGCCCATGCGAACCTCGACGGCTCCATCGGCTTGCTTGGCTAGCTTGCCGGTTTCGATGGTGATGGTCCTTCCATCACCCAAATCGATGGTCTTCTTAATAACTTGTTTAATCATAAAATCGATTTTTCTTTATTTTTTCCTTCTCAAAATCGTGCAAAGATAATGAAAGTTTGAAAGTAAAACTATGATTATGAAATAAAAATGCGAAAATAGAATACGTAGAGAGGAGTCTGAGTCGGTTTAATTTCGTTTTTTTATACTTTCTCCTAACATTTTGCTTGCGCGAGCTTCTCGATTATGTGACCGTTTACGGCGAATGCGGGAGTAACCCGCACCTCGGTATATGTCGAGTAAACTTGTTTCTACTTTCGATTTGCACTATTTTTGCCATTAATGGCGAAAATCAATGTAATTGAAATGTGTTTTGCTTCTGTCTTCATTTGCATTATCTTTGCATAGTGCGAAATAGGCTATGCCCCGGTATAATCAAGTGAATTTGCTTCTACTCTCGGCTTATACTATCTTTGCAATTGAAGAAAGGAACATAATTTATAACATATACAGAAATGAAAAAGTGGGTATTTGGGTGTGCAATGGCGTTGGTGATAACCTCGTGCGACAATAAGAAATTTTCCATTCAGGGACGCGTGGCCGATGCCGATGGACAAGTACTGTATTTAGAGTCGTTGGCTGTGAATGGTACAGAGCTTCTCGATTCTGTCGAATTGGATAAGGACGGTCGGTTTAAATTCAAGTATCATGCTCCGCAGTATCCTGAGTTTTATCAATTGAGATTGGATAAGTCCATCATACATTTGGCCATAGATTCGACCGAAACATTGAACCTCTCGGCGAATGCGGCCGATTTTGCCAATGACTATGAACTTACAGGGTCGGACGAGTGTGGGAAGATGCGCATTGTCGCTCAGGAAAGTGCCAAGTTAAAAAAACGAATCGATGAACTGTCCCGAGCCATGTCTTCCAATAGCGACCGTGTCGACGATTTGCGGAAGCAGGCAATCGAAGATTTGGCCGCCTATAAAAAGAAAATGTTCGATTTGGTATTGGAAAATCCGGCCTCGGCAACTGCATATTATATTGTTTTTCAAGAAATAAACGGAGATAAAATATTTGATCCTTATGATGCCGATGACCGAAAATTGATAGCTGCTGTCGCTACGGGATTCGATTCGCTTTATCCCGATTCGCCTCGATCCAAACAATTGAAGAACATGACACTGGCTGCTATTGCCGCTGAGCGTGCCGCGCAAAAGGAAAAGCCCGAAATCGAAGCGAGCACAGCCAATTTTCTGGATATGGAATTATACGATTTGCGAGGACGGAAAAAGGTCTTGTCCGATTTTGTCGATGCTGGTAAAGTCGTTCTTCTGAGTTTTACCGCCTATCAGGCCGATTATTCTCCCGCGTATAATATGAAGTTGGCCGAGCTCTATAAAAAATACAAGTCGAAAGGGTTGGAAATATATCAAGTTTCTCTGGATGCCGACGAGCAGACTTGGAAAGTTGCGGCCGATAATCTCCCGTGGGTTTGTGTGCGAGACCCTCAAAGCGTTTATTCGCATAATGCCGCCATGTATAATGTGAAGACATTGCCTACATGCTTTGTTATTGATAGGAATGACGGTATTGTAAAACGGATAGAAAAAGCCGATGAAATAGAAAAAGCGGTACAGCCTTGGCTTTAAGGTTCGATACGAGGTTCGGGAAATGAACTTTTGGACGAATATCGTTGTTTTTTTTGGGAAGATAAAAAAAAGAGAGTATCTTTGTCGCATTGAAAGCACAAAAAGGAGTCCCGGCAAACGGCGGGATTTCTTTTTTGTTTAGGCCGTTTTGAAATTTCCAAGTGATATTGGAACCTTCGAAAAATTGAAACGACATCTCGATGAGAAAATTATTTAATATAAACTATAGGAGTTAGATTATGGCTATTACGTACATGACCGAAGAAGGTTACAAAAAATTGATGGAAGAGATCGCTTATCTCGAAAACGTGAAGCGTCCCGAAATCTCACGGGCTATCGGTGAGGCACGTGATAAAGGAGATCTCTCGGAAAATGCCGAGTATGATGCCGCCAAAGAGGCGCAAGGAATGCTCGAAATGAAAATTTCTCAGTTGAAAGACTTGGTGGCGAATGCACGTTTTATCGACGAGAGTAAATTGAACACCCATACGGTTCAGATTTTGAATACGGTAAAAATTAAAAATGTGAAGAACGGTGCGGTGATGACCTACACCATCGTATCTGAGTCCGAAGCCAATTTGAGAGAAGGAAAAATCTCGGCCACGACGCCTATCGCCAAAGGACTGTTGGGCAAGAAAGTCGGAGACATCGCAGAGATTCAAGTGCCTTCTGGATTGATGTCGTTCGAGATCGTAGATATTTCTATTTAGGCATAAGCCGATGTGCGAGTTATGCACACCGGCTTTTTTATTATAGATATTCCCCCTTTCTCTCCTATAGTTCGCAGAAAGGGGGAATATTTTTTGTCACCCTGTTTCTTTTCACATTAATATAGAGTGTCTTGTCGAAAAGTCTCAGCGAGCTTAGCTTTTTTGTGTTTGATTTTCGCTATATTTATGGGATACGGTTCGGCATAGCCGAGTCGGAAATATGATTTCTTTTGTCTTTGCACTCAACTTTCACTATATTTGTAGACCTAAAATCATGAAATTATGGCATCTATTTTCAGTCGTATCGTTGCCGGTGAAATACCGTGCTATAAAGTAGCCGAAGATGAAAACTACTTTGCTTTTTTAGACATCAGTCCCGTTGCCAAAGGTCATACTTTGGTTATTCCCAAACAAGAGGTCGATTATATTTTCGATTTGGACGATGAGACTTATGTGGGTCTTACCCGATTTGCCAAACGGGTGGCGAAAGCTATCGAGAAAGCGATTCCTTGTAAGCGAGTGGGAGTCGCTGTTATGGGACTCGAAGTCCCGCATACCCATATTCACCTCGTTCCTATTAACAAGGAAGCGGATATGAATTTTTTCCGGGACAAACTTTCTCTTGAATCTACCGAGATGCAAGCTATTGCCGAAGCTATCGCTCGGGAAATGGAATGATTCTCAGTGCCCTTAAAAAGCGTAGGCGTTGGTTTTAATGAATCTTTCGTCGGTCATCATAAGATGAGATAGGGCGGGTGACATGCCGTGACGGAGGGTGGTGGGTTATTGTTCGTTTTGTTTGGCTGTCAGAAGTCTTTTTCTCAGAAATTTGGCCGGATACCAAGCGGTCACGAATCCCAGAATGAGGACGATGGCTGTGACTGCCAGCGTGTCGAGGAGTTCCAGCTTCACCGGATAGGCGTCGGTAATAAACACGCCTTCGGAACTGCCCAATTTCAGTATTCCGTATTCTTGTTGCAGATAGCAGAGTATGACTCCCAAGATGAGTCCCGAACCAGCTCCGATAGCCGAAATGAGCCACCCTTCGACGAGGAAGATTTTAGAAATGAGTCTGTCGTCGGCTCCGAGGTTTTGTAGTGTATCTATATCCCGTTTTTTGTCGATAATAAGCATCGACAAGGCTCCGATTACGTTGAATGTGGCAATCATCAGAATGAACGATAAAATAAGAAATGTGATCCATTTCTCTATTTGCACCCATTTGTACCAGTCGTTTTGCTGTATGTGGGTCGCTACCCGATAAGCGTCACCGAGGTGCTCTCTCAATTTTTTCGCAAATTCGTTTTCATTTGTCGTTGGAGTGAGGCGTAGCTCGATAGCGGTCGCTTCGGTAGTGTAACTGAACATCTTGCGGGCCGTCGACAAGGGTATGATGGCGAGCTGGTCGTCATAGATGGCTTGGTTGGCGCAGAATGTCGATGAGACGAAAATACGTCTCCCGTTGAACGACTGTGACGGATTGGCCAGATTGACTTTTCCCAACCGATTGGGAGCGTACAATTCTACCGGATAAGGAGAGTTGGCGACAATGCCGAGTTGTCCGGCTACACCGATACCTAATGATACGTAGTCGATTCTGCCGTCGTTGAGTTGGAACGTTCCGCTCGTGACAATGTCTTGTATGTGGGAAAGCTCTGTATAATTGTCGGGTACGCCTTTCACTAAAACAGGCCGTTGCCGGTCTTTGTATATGCAGAGGGCGTTTTCTTCGATGACGGGTGTGAATGTTTTCACCTCGCTCCATTCGGCGATTTGCTCGATAGCCTTTTCTTCGGTGTCGAGAGTTTTGCCTTGTAACGGAGTTATTTTTATCTGCGGGTCTATTTGAGAGTAGAGCGATCCTATCAGCTCCGTAAATCCGTTGTAGACCGATAGCGTGCAGACGAGAGCCAACGTAGTGATAGCCACCCCGCATACCGAGACAATCGATATGGCATTGATGGCGCTATGCGATTTTTTTGAAAACAAGTAACGCCATGCTATTTTCCGGGCGAGGCGGTTCATAGGGAGCGTTTACTTTTTCAGTAGAGAATCTATGTTTTCGATGTAGTCGAGCGAATCGTCGAGGAAAAACGATAGTTCGGGAGTTTTTCTCAACTGGTAACGTACCCGCTGTGAAAGCTCGTATCGAATGGTTTTCGTATTGGCATTGATGTTTTCTATCATTTCTGCGCTCTTTTCCGGCGGGAAAATACTCAGGTAGGCTTTTGCCGTACTTAGGTCGGGACTTACCCGCACTACGCTTACCGATATGATTATCCCATGTGTTTTACGGGTTTCTGCCAAGAATATGTCGCTCAATTCTTTTTGGAGCAGTCGGCTTATTTTGTTTTGTCTGGTTGTTTCCATAATAGGTGGTTTTAATAAATAACAAAGTTTTACCTCGTATATCCGGCGAAATTATGGTTTTTTCCATAAGATCGTGAGTCCGTCTCGTAAGGGAAGTATAATTTTTTCTACCCGATTGTCGGTCGCGATGAAGTCGTTGAACCGTTCTATTCCTATGGTTTGGGCATCGCGGCTGTTCGGGTCGGTCACGACTTTCCCGTCCCATAGGGTATTGTCGGCAAGAATGAACCCTTCCGGTCGCACCTTCGGCAATACGAGCTCGTAATATTTCAAGTAATCTCTTTTGTTGGCATCGATAAACACGATGTCGTACGTGTCGGTTAGTGTCGGAATGATGTCCGAAGCATCGCCTATAATCAATTTTATCCGATCGCGTAGCGGGGATTTATCGAAATAACTGCGGGTGAAATCTTCTATCTCGTCGTCGATCTCTATGGTGTGTATTTCGCCGCCCTCGGTCAGTCCTTCGGCCAAGCACAAGGCCGAATATCCGGTGAAGGTTCCCAGTTCCAATATTCTGTGCGGCCGGATCATGCGGCAGAACATTTTGAGAATCCTCCCTTGCAGATGACCCGATACCATGCGCGGACGCAAATGGTAGAGATGGGTGTTTCTGTCGAGAGAAGCGAGCAGCTCGTCTTCCTTGTCGATGTGGGTCAATATGTATTCTTCCAGTTCGGGCGTCATGCTTCGGTATCTTCCATGTTGGGTAACGTATAGTGGTCGAAGTTATCGAGTACTTCTCCTACTCGATTGATTTCTAAGAACGTCGTTCCTTTTCCTTCACCGAATCCGCCGCCCAGATAGGCGATTAAATCGTCGCGGTTTATCAGGTGTTGTTCCATGAGATGGTTTAGCCCGTTGAACAAATATTCGCGGGAAGTACGGGTTCGTTCCTGATATAACGGAAAGACGCCGTATGAGAGGGCCAGTAACCGTATTGTCCGCTCGTAATAACAAATCGCCAATACCGGATATCTGCCGCGAAAAGCAGCGACATAACGAGCGGTTCGTCCTGTGTAACTGTCGGTAACGATAGCTTTCGTGCCCAATTTGTTAAACGTTTTTACGGCTTGTTTGGCAAGGAACGAAGTGACATCGGGGTCGTCGGTCGAAACTACCCGAATGTTGTTTTCCGTGAGTTTGTTGTTTTCGGCCTCTTCGGCTACACGGGCCATAGTCGCCACCGCTTCGACAGGGTATTTCCCATAAGCCGTTTCACCGCTGAGCATAAGCGCATCGGTATGTTGATAAATGGCATTGGCGATGTCGGTAACTTCGGCGCGGGTAGGCCGAGGATTTTTTATCATCGAGTGCAACATTTGTGTCGCTACGATTACCGGTTTCTTGGCCTGTATACATTTTTTAATCAGTCGAGCCTGTATGCCGGGGATTTTTTCTTGGGGAACTTCTATTCCCAAATCGCCTCGCGCGACCATTACCCCATAAGCGGCTTCGAGTATCTCGTCAATATTATCCACACCCTCTTGATTCTCTATTTTGGCGATAATCTTAATGGGGCTTTTGTACTCATCGAGTATAGCCTGTATATCGAGAACATCTTGTTTGCTGCGTACGAACGAGTGAGCGATGAAGTCGATATTTTGTTTAATGGCATAGCGGATATTGCGAATGTCTTTTTCTGTGAGAGACGGTAGGTTAATCCGTACTCCCGGTACATTTACGCTTTTGCGTGCACCCAGCTCTCCGTTGTTGAGCGATTCGCACAACAAATCGTCGTTCTCTTTTTTTCGCACGACAAATTCGAGCTCTCCGTCATCGATAAGTATGTGGCTGCCTATGGAAAGGTCCTCTGCAAAACGGGGATAACTTACCCCGATATATCCGTTGCCGGTCAATGTTCCTTCTTTTCCCGTGATGCGAACGATGTCGCCCGTCGAAAACAAAATGTTTGAATCCCCCGACAATGCGGTAGTGCGCACTTCGGGCCCTTTTGTATCCATTAAAATGGCTATTTTGTTCGAAACGGCACGCACGTTGTCGATGATTTTTTGGAATCCTTCTTCTTGCAAGTGGGCCGAATTCATACGCACCACATTCATGCCGCTTTCGTATAGCTGCTTGATAAAATCGACGTCGCAACGAGCGTCGGAAATGGTGGCTACTATTTTGGTATATTTGGACATATATGATTAATTTATCGTTCGTTTTCAATTAGAGCTTCTATGGCGAGCCGGTATGAGTCGAGTCCGAATCCGATGATCGACCCCTTCGCTGCGGCGGCTATCATTGACGTGTGTCGATACTCTTCCCGGGCATGTATATTGGAAATGTGCACCTCTATAACGGGGGTGGGCACTGCTCGTATGGCATCGCCGATTGCGATAGACGTGTGGGTGTATGCACCGGCGTTAAGGACAATGCCGTCGCAGGAAAAACCGGCTTCTTGAATTTTTCCGATGAGTTCGCCCTCTATGTTGGATTGATAGTATGCAATGTGGTGTTGGGCATAACGTTGCTGCAATTCACAGAGATAATCTTCGAAACTTTTTTCTCCGTAAATGCTTTTTTCTCTCTTCCCCAAAAGGTTAAGATTCGGCCCGTTAATAATAAGAATATCCATAAATCACTATCTTTGTAAGGAGAAATACATGTTTCGTATTCTCTTCGATTTTGCCTATTTTCATCAAGATACGGAATAGTCTGCCATTAGCGTAGCTTTGTTTTGTATAAAAGCTCAAAAAACTACTCCTGAATTTAGTGCAAAATTACAGAAAAAAAATGAGATATCGGATAAAAAGAAAATGGCATTAGTTGATACGGATAATTTGTTAAAACGTTTTAGTCGTTATTTGAGACTGGAACGAGGGCTTTCGGAGAATACGATAGCCGGTTATATGTCCGATGTAGAAAAACTGGTTGACTTTATCGACTCGGAAAATTTGGATTGGAGAACCGTTACAGGAGCCGATTTGCATCAGTTTGTCGCTACATTACAAGATTTGGGTATCGGTGCACGGTCACAGGCTCGTATTATTTCGGGGGTAAAATCTTTTTTCAATTTTTTGAGAATGGAGAAATGCATCGATACGAATCCTTCGGAATTGATAGAGACTCCTAAATTGGGTATGAAATTGCCCGACGTGCTGACAGTAGAGGAGGTGGACGAGTTGGTTAACTCGTTCGACCTGTCGAAACCGGAAGAACGCCGCAATCGAGCGATTGTAGAAACATTGTATAGTTGTGGCCTTCGTGTTTCCGAATTGGTGGGGCTTCGTATGTCCAACCTCTATTTTAACGATGGTTATATCATCGTGGAAGGTAAGGGTAAAAAGCAGAGGTTGGTTCCTATTTCAGAGAAAGCGATTAAAGAAATTCGTCCTTATATAGATGATCGGCGATCCCTCGATATAAAGCGGGGCAACGAGAATATTTTGTTTCTGAATCGCCGGGGGACACAACTCACCAGAGTAATGATCTTCTATATTATCAAGAGGGCTTGTGAAAGATGTGGCATTCGTAAGAAAGTCAGTCCGCACACGTTGCGGCATACATTTGCTACCCATCTGTTGGAAGGAGGAGCCAATTTACGGGCAATACAACAGATGTTGGGCCATGAAAGTATCACTACGACAGAAATATATACTCATCTCGACCGACAGTTTTTACGGCAAGAGATATTGCAACACCACCCCAGAAATAAGAAAACCTTATAAATTATGAAGGTTAGATAAAAAAATTTGTATAAAAATAGTGGGAGTGTTCTATTTTTGTTTATTTTTGCCTTAAATATTAACCGCAATAGGAGTATTTTGTTTTTAAACAGTTGACTATAAAAGTAATATTTCAAAAAATAAGTGTAACCAAACAATTATTATTATGATTAAGAAAATCTATCTTCCTCTAATGCTTCTCATGACGCTAGCATTTGTAGGGTGTAACAAAGACATGAAGCCGTTATCGGCCGATTATTTTACGGTAACCCCTTCTCCTCTTGAAGTAGTGGGCGGTCAAGTTCCTGCAACGGTTACTGGAACTTTCCCTGAAAAATATTTCGATAAGAAATCGGTTGTAACCGTAACTCCGTATTTGGTTTATGCCGATGGTGAAACTGCCGGAACTCCGTTTGTTTATCAAGGTGAAAAAGTAGAAGGTAACGACCAAGCCATTTCTTATAAAATGGGTGGTGTTGTTTCAATGCCGGTTAATTTCAAATACATTCCTGCTATGCGGAAATCGGAATTGCAATTGGCATTTAAGGTACAAAGAGGCAAAAAAACGTATGACCTTCCTCGTGTAACTGTTGCAGAAGGCGTTATTTCTACGGCCGAGATCGCTAACGCACAAGAGTTGAATCCTGCTATTACGCCCGATAAGTTCCAACGTATCATAGAAGAAAAATATTCTGCCGACATTATGTTCCTTATTCAACAAGCCAACTTGCGTTCTGAGCAATTGAAATCGGAACAAATGAACGCTTTGCACAATGAAATCAAAGCTGCTACCGAAGCTCCTAATAAGGAATTGACCAATATCAATGTCGCTTCTTACGCTTCTCCCGATGGTGGTGTTAAGTTGAATACGACTTTGGCCGAAAACCGTGAGAAAAATACGGTTAACTATATGAAGAAGAGCTTGAAGAAAGGTAAAATCGATGCCGATATGACTGCCGAATTTACAGCTCAAGACTGGGAAGGTTTCAAAGAATTGGTTTCGAAATCGAATATCCAAGACAAAGAACTTATTTTGAATGTTCTTTCAATGTATTCCGATCCTGAACAACGCGAACGTGAAATCAAGAACATGTCTTCTGTGTTCAAAGTATTGGCCGAAGAAATTCTTCCCCAATTGCGTTATTCTAGAATCACAGCTTCTGTAAACGTTATCGGTAAATCTGACGAAGAAATTTCGAAATTGGCTAAGGAAGATGCCAAAGCTCTTTCTGTTGACGAATTGCTTTATGCCGCTACTTTGGTAAAGACCAATAAAGAAAAAGCCGCTATTTATGCAAAAGTCGTTGAAATCTATCCTAACGATTATCGTGGATACAACAACTTGGGTATGGTTCAATACGAAGAAGGCGATTTGGCTGCTGCTCAAAACAACTTTGCAAAAGCTGCCCGCATTGCTCCCAATACTCCCGAAGTTGCTATGAATCAAGGCTTGATTAGCTTGGCCAATAACGACTATGCTAAGGCAGAACAAGCATTTGGTAAATCTGCTGGTGTAGAAGAATTGAACGAAGCATTGGGTGTATTCTACATGAAGAAAGGCGACTATAACGCAGCTGTTAAAGCATTCGGCGATGTTAAATCCAACAATGCTGCTTTGGCTCAAATCTTGACGAAAGATTACAGCAAAGCAAAAGCTACTTTGGCCGGTGTTGAAGCTCCTAATGCCAATACATACTATTTGATGGCTGTTTTGGGTGCTCGTACCAACAACGAACAAATGGTTGTTTCCAACTTGAAGAAATCTATCAGCATGGATTCTTCGAAAGCCCAACAAGCTGCTACCGATCTTGAATTTGCAAAATTCGATATCGCTTCGCTTGTGAAATAAGATAGAAGATAAGTCTTTATTAATAGAGCCGGAGTTGCCCAGTGCAGCTCCGGCTTTTTTGTATAAAGGAATAGAAGATAAACGTTTTTGTTTCAGATTGTTCTTCTTGAAGTGGGATTATTTCGGTTAAACTCGTACATTTGCACAGAATAAACTACACATTTGGAGAAATGAAAAACCGTAGGAATTTTTGGGCATTATTGCCGGTATTGGTGTTTGTATTATTATCGTTCGTTTATTTTTGTCCCGATGTAATCGAAGGGAAAATATTGTTTCAACATGACACCCAACAAGGTTTAGCTATCGGGCATGAGGCGAAAACGTATGCCGAAGAGACCGGAGAAATGCCTCGTTGGACGGGTACGGTATTCTCCGGTATGCCCACGTTCCAAATCGCTCCGAGCTATGCGAGCAATGAACCGTTGAAAGGATTGCAAAAGATCTACAATTTGTGGCTGGTTTCGCCGGTGTCTTTGCTGTTTATCATGATGTTGGGCTTTTATATCCTTATGTTGTCGCTGAATGTCCGTTGGTATCTGGCAGCCTTTGGGGCGATAGCCTATGCGTTTTCTTCCTATTTTTTCATTATTATCGCGGCGGGGCACATTTGGAAGTTTATTACTTTGGCTTATATCCCGCCGACGATCGCTGGTATCGTGCTGGCCTATCGGGGTAAATATCTGTTGGGTGGAGCATTGGCTGCTCTGTTCGGGGCATTGCAAATCATGTCGAACCATGTGCAAATGTCCTATTATTTTTTGTTTGTTATCCTTGCCGTAGTGATTGCCTATGCGGTAGAACATTATCGTTCGCATACGTTGCCTCGCTTTTTCAAAGCCACCGGAGTATTGGTTGTCGCCGCTTTATTGGCTGTTGGAGCGAATGCCTCGAATCTGTATCATACCTATAAATATTCGAAGGAATCCATGCGAGGTGGACATGCCGAGCTGACATCGCAAGACAATTCCCAAGAAAATACGGGCAGCGGATTGGATAAGGATTACATTACTCAATGGAGTTATGGCAAGATGGAGACGCTTACCCTGCTTATTCCCGACAGTAAGGGAGGAGCCAGTGGACTGCTCTCCGAGAACGAGAATGCGACGAAAGCAGCCGATCCTCAAATCCGTCCTTATCTGTCTCAGGTCGCCCGATACTGGGGTGACCAGCCTTTCACGTCTGGGCCTGTTTACGTGGGTGCGTTGATCTTCTTTTTGTTCGTATTGGGGTGTTTTATCGTTCGTACTCCGTTGAAATGGGCTTTGCTTGTAGTAACTATATTGACCGTTATGCTGTCATGGGGGAAGAATATGATGTGGTTTACCGACTGGTTTATCGATTATTTCCCCATGTATAACCGGTTCCGTACCGTTTCGAGTATTTTGGTCGTTGCCGAGTTTTGTATGCCTCTGCTCGCTGTGTTGGCATTGAAAAAGATATTCGACGATCCCTCGATTCTTAAAAGAGAAAAATGGTGGTTCTATTTGAGCGGCGGTATAGTGGGGGGGATTGTCTTATTGGCGGCCTTGTTCCCCGGTTTGTTCGATGATTTCTTGAAAGATTATGAATTGGAGGCTATACAGCAACCCGGCTATGGAGAGTTATTCGCCGGGATAGCCGAGGCTCGACGAGCTATATTCACGGCCGATGCATGGCGTTCGTTCGTTATTGTTGCATTGGGCTTTGTCGCTTTGTGGCTTTTGAGGGAGAAGAAGTTAGGTTCGACTGTGGTAATGGTTGCGTTGGTCGTAATTCTTATCGGCGATATGTATCCGGTCAATAAACGTTATCTCAATAGCGGTAACTTCGTGACTGCTGCCCGGAAAACCAATCCTTTCCCCATGACCGAGGCCGATCGTTATATCTTGCAAGACAAAGATATGAATTACAGAGTATTGAATGCTGCTGCGGGACCAACTTTGGCGGCAAGTTTCAACGAGCCTCGTACTTCGTATTATCATAAATCGGTGGGAGGATATCATGCCGCCAAGTTGCGTCGTTATCAAGACTTGATAGAGCATCAGTTGGTGAATGCCAATCCTGCGGTATTGAATATGTTGAACACCCGTTATATTATCCAACCTCTCGAAAACGGAAAAGAGACGGTGGTACGCAATCCCGGAGCTTTGGGGAACGCATGGTTCGTCTCGGAAGTGAAATGGGTTGATAATGCCGATGCCGAGATGGAGGCGATTACCGATTTCGATCCGTCGTTTACGGCGGTGGCCGATCGTAAATTCAAGAATGAAATCGGTGAGAAAATCATTCCTCCGGTTGCTGGTGACACGATTTATGAGACGGCATACAAACCAGACGAGTTGACTTATCGTTACCAATCCCGAAATGGTGGATTGGCTGTTTTCTCAGAGATATATTTCCCGTGGGGCTGGCAAGTGACAGTCGATGGGAAACCGGTCGATATGGCGAGGGTGAATTATGTGCTGCGGGCGGTAAATCTTCCCGCCGGAGACCACGAAGTCATTTTCCGTTTCGACCCGCAATCGGTTCATACGACCGAAGCGGTTGCCTATGTTTCTTTGTTCCTTATCTTGGGAGCATTTGTAGTGGTGGGGCTTGGAGCGTGGAAAAAGCGTAACGATTTGTCTGTGGAAGATTAGGAATACCGTCATGCAAAAAAAGTTCTGGAAGGATTATACGTCGCCGATGAGTCGCATGCGTCAAGCATGGGGATTCGGTGTCCATTCTCCTTTTGCGTTTAGACTTATTACGAAGGTCATACGGGAGAAAGCGAGGTACTATGCCTATGATGACATAGAGGTGATTTGTCACGAGCATGTGGACGATAGTCTTTCGCATCGACAGAAACATTTGCGGAAGCGGATTTCGACAAGCCGAGGAAGGCTTTTTTTTCGATTGACCAACTTCTTTCGTCCGGATAACATTCTCGAAATAGGAACTTCATGGGGAATTTCGACTCTCTATTTGAGATTGGCGGGAAGACAATCTGAGATTACGGTTGTAGAACCGTTGCCCGAGATTCATGATTTTGCCGAGAGCCTTTTTGCCGAGGTTGGAGAGAAGGCCGATTTCGTTCGGGAAGAATATGCTACGTTTCTCTTGGACTATTTTCGACAAACACCCGAGCGTCTGTATATTGTCGTGAATCGTTTGCCCAAGCCGTATTATCGGGCATTGCCCGATTTGCTTGCCCCTGTTTTGGATATGCATGCGTTGTTGATAATAGATGGTATCCGCAGTAATAGCGAAGTGAAATCGTGGTGGGAAAAGCTCGTTAAAGATGAGCGTGTGAGGGTAACTGTCGATATGAAGAATGTCGGTTTGGTGTGTTGTGATCCTAAACTGAATAAACAAGATTATCAAGTCTCGTTATAGCGATTTCAGGTTTCGAGATAAAATAGATAGAAGTTGGAATAAATTTGAATTTATTCTCTGCGTTGCGAATCGCCGGAAGTGAGTGAGGAAATTACTCGGATAAGATTTTGCGGATAGTTTCTTTATCTTTAACTAATTGTGACTGTAAGGCCTTTATATCGGCGAATGTTTTCTCCGTGCGTACATATTCGATAAGTTCGACAGATAAGGTCTTGCCGTATAAATCTTCCGAGAAATCAAGAATATTCACCTCTATGCTATAATCGTTCGGACGGTTTAGTGTCGGCCGATGTCCTATATTAAGCATGCCTCCGTAATGTTTGCCGTCTGGTATCCCGATTCGTACGGCATAAACTCCATTTGCAGGAATCAGTTTGTCCGGGTAGTCGATATTTAAATTAGCCGTGGGAAATCCTATTTTCCTTCCGACCTGAAACCTTTTACCACATTCCCGTGCAACGTATAAGGATATGAAAGTAATCGGTTGGCGGTGCAAACATCGCCTTGCAAAAGATATTTTCGGATAATCGAAGAGCTTACCGGCCCGAGGTCGGTCACAAATTCAGGGGCATGGATTATTTCTATCCCTAAGTCCTTGCCATATTTGACGTACTCTTCGAAACCCTCGGCCCGGTTATGCCCGAAACGATGGTCATAGCCGATGATAAGCCCTTTTATACAGTATCGGTTTGACAGGATTTTCAAGAAATCGTATGCCGATAATAAGGACATTTCGGGTGTGAAGTCAAGAAAAATAGTTCGATCTATCCCGGTTTTTCGCAACAGCTCGGCTCGTTCTTCGGGCGATGTCAGCATGCGAAAAGGTATTTCGGGGTGAAGTACCTGCTGCGGGTGTGTGCGAAATGAGATGACTGCCGACGATAAGTTTCTCATAGCCGCTTCTTCTTTTACTTTTTCGATAACGGCTCGATGCCCCGTATGTACACCGTCGAATACACCGAGTGCTGCAAAAGCGGCTTGATCGTTTGTGATACCTTTATATTCAGAAGTCATCTATCGATTGGGTATTGAAAAATGTTACTATATCCCTGTCGGGTGTTACGAGAAAAGTCTTGAATCCGAGGCTGGCCGCAGCATCTAAATTCTTTTGAGAGTCATCGAAAAATAAAGTCTCTTGCGGAACGATACGGGATAGTTCGATCACTTTTTTGAAAATAGCGATGTCCGGTTTACAAGATTTTAATCGGTAGGATAAATAAACGTCGTCGAAATAATCGGTTATCGATAATCCCTCTTGTGCGAAGCACTCGGCTATTTTGGTATCGAACATGATAGGATTCGTGTTGCTCAACATCATAACGTTGAACCGCTGTCTCAATTTCCGTAATAGAGTCAAACGGTCGAGGGGAATCCCGATTAAAAGTTCGTTAAGGGCATGGACGATTTCCTCGTCCGAAACGGCTTTCCCTATCTTTTGGCGCATGCGCTTGAAAAAGTCGCTTGGGGATATTTTTCCCTCTTCCAAATCCATGAGTGTTCCCCGTTGGACGGATAGGCTCAGCATTTCGTCGGCTTTTTCATCGCCTAATGCCGTTAAAGCATCGACGCAACGTTGCCGGTCGAGATTTATAATAACTCCACCTAAATCGAATAATAAATTCCGGATACCCGCCGAAGACGTATTCATAAATACAGTTTTAAGTGCAGCGAAAATAGGGCGAACCGAAGGTAAAATAAATTTGCTTGATTACATTTGGGCGTTACCTATTCTCGCATTTTATGCAAAAGTAGTGAATTTTGTGCGGTATTCTGGCTGCATAGAAAAATTTTTAGAAGCTGTTTTAAATTTATTCCGAGACAGATTGAGACCTATGTTGAAGCAGAT
>ERZ773158.1927-NODE-1927-length-16909-cov-4.012282_pt1 | contig 16909 bp, 20 predicted proteins | sample MGYA00511918_ERZ773158 | MGnify/ENA primary metagenome ERZ773158 (study PRJEB29015, sample SAMEA2737876) | human gut metagenome | biome: human gut; feature: human-associated habitat; material: faeces | place: China | collected 2012 ...
AAACATATATATAGTCCGTCCCACGCGGACATTTTCCCAATTTTGTCCGCGTACGGCGGACAGCACTTTGCACAATAAAAGCGGTGTCCGTCAAGGAAAGACACCGCTTTTGCAAACTATTTCATTGCATTTGTTCACTTTTTAATACTTATTATAACACATATGCCCGAAATTTTTATGCATTTTTCCAACTTGACAAATACGCTTTACCCGACTAAAGTGTTAGTCTCATCTAATTGTTTATACAATTCCGCAATTATTCACGTTTTCCTCCCGATTCGCACACAATTCTTCCGTTATATTAACTCATTTCACCCGAAAAGTGGACGAAACCGACCGTTTGTCCGCGGGTCGCGGACACTTCGGAAACGGGGACTCACTTTAGTCGGGTAAAGTGTTCGCGGGTGGCGGACACGGTGCGTCCGTCCCGTCCGCGCCTGCCCGTTCGGTGTCGTCCGCTCCGCGGACTGCCTGTTATTTATATGTGTAAAGTTAGTAATCGTGAGTGATCGGTCGGTTGTCCGCCGATGACCGCCGGAGGCGGTTGCCCTCCGGGTGACGGACACGGGCGGCGTGAATATGTGTGTAACTTTTGTTACTTAGTTAATTAAAGTTTGCTTTCGTTGACTTGAATCTTTTAGTCACACACCGGCATTCGATTGTTGCTTACCATGTTGCGTTTGGTCTTTTTAATGCTATTCCCATAGCATTAGAAATTAATTGAAACATTACTTGATATCCATTATCGTTAGGGTGCAATCCATCTGAAAGCATGCTATCTATTGTTATTCCTTTGTTAGAACAATAGTCAATGAATAAATTATAAACGCTAATAAATGGAATTTTATTTTCACATGAAATATTTCTAAGTGCATTGTGAATATCTTCCATGTGAATACGGAATTCTTTTTCGTTTTCGATTGATGCAGGTATGCAAGCCATAATTATTAAGTCTTTTCCATAATTTTTAATTGTTTTAATAGTGTCATTAATATTCGTACAGAATGATTCTAAGTTGCCGTATTGTCTGTCGTTAGTACCAATCATTAAAACTATACAATCAAAGTTATAGTAGGTATCCATGAAATTATTGATAAAGTATTTTAAATCTTCGCTATCAATTCCACTCATTCCAAAGTTTCTAACAATTATTTTGAATTTTTCCTTCATATAATTTTTAAATAATTGTGCCCAACCATTTCCGTCCAGTGCTTCATACCATCGTCTACCACCGGAAGTCCAAAGAAATTCCCCAATTTTATAATCAGATGTAGCATTCGGGTTATTCGGTCCATTACCTCTCACATTATAATTCTTACCATCAATAACGGCATCATACTGTTGAAAACCTGTCGACCCCATACCTTGCGTTATACTGTCACCAATTAAACAGATTCTATAGTTATAATTAGGGGCGTTCACTGTCATATATTTTCCAATAACATCAATTGGTGTGTTATTTTCCGATATATCCGAATCTTGTTTATACATTGGAGGGTAATCTTTCTTTTGCCACGAAAAACAAAAATATTTTGCTCCGTTTGGAATTTTGATATTCGTAAAATTTTCACTTAATAAATAATTTTGGTAACCTTTTACAAGTAATCCGGAAGAAGTAGATGGTCTCGTCCAAAATGAGATATATAAAAAAGATTTGTCATCAACAAAATTTCCTTTTTTTACGGTAATAAAATTCGTTTCATTATTGATTGGTATTAAATTAGATGTTACGAATGAATCATCTTTATCTATAGTACCGCCATTTGATATCTTATGATTAAATATTGCTTTTGCAGTTTTCAAACCTACTCGTTCATTCATACTAGGAATATCCATAAATATTTGAAGTGTTGATACAATATTAAAGCAAAATCTAACATATGCCGTATTTGTAGGAAAAGAAATTTTTTCCATATTATATGTTTGGGTTCCTACTTCATTAATAAAGTTTAATATATTCATTTCACTATCGAAATATATTACACTAGCATATTTTTGATTTGAAGGTTTTTTCCAACTACCGTTGAGAAAATATTCATTACATCCTGTAACATTTATAAAGTCGGTGGTATACCAATCATTAAGAATTTCTAGATTGCCTGTTGTAAGAAGTGCAGTATTATCAATCGTGCGATAATTTAATATATTATTAATATTTTGTAGTCCAACTAAATTTTCCTTTAGTGAATTAATTTTATCTCCCGTAATTTTAGCATCAGCGGCGGCATTTTCTACCGTCAATGACTTATCAATCGGCGGATTGGATGGATTCGTGATATTAGCTGTCAACCATGCTGATACTTCGTTGCTTACAGTTGGTTTCAGCAGATTAAGCAGTTCTCCGCTTTCTTTCATTGCTTCGATTTTCTTGTTTACTTCGTTCTGTACGTCGAGATTTGAAAAATACTGATTGATAAAATCATGTAACGCTTTGTAACTTTTTACAAGTTCGTCCTGCGCGTCAAACATTTCTTTTACCGTTTTAAACAGAACAACAAATTTGTTTTCCAGACTCAATGTCCCATTGAAATCATACGGAATCCCCCGCACATTTGCTACAACTTCACAAGCATGCGTAATCATCAGACCGAAATCCGGCAACGTAGGAAAATCTGGAATCATTGGTTTATCTGCCATTGCTATTCCTCCTTAATAAAATTGATAGAACAATTCTCTGCAATCATCGCAGATACGTTTGTTAAGATTAAGGATAGTATCTCGGAATCTCTGAATTTCTATTGAGTAACTTCCGTCAAACCCCTCATCTTCAATCGTATCATTATTATCTGCATGATACGTGTCATTGCTGTTGGTTTTTGTCGTATTCTCTCCATTGCTTACCGCACTATTATGGATGGTATTCTGCCCCCGATCCATCGTAGACGCATAATTCGTTCCGGCGAAATTAATCTGCGGATTGTCAGAGTGAATATTTTGTGTGTCGTTATTTGTATCGGCTGCCGTTGTGTTTTTCGCTGTGCTGTCTCCCGAGATCACACCTGTTCGAGTATCGTCTTTTGTACTCGTTACTTTTCGTGTACTCTTATGAGTGATAAGCGGGTCGTACTCAAAAGTAATACTCCTGTATAACTGCTCGTAATATGGCATGTTAACCGTAAGGATTTTTTTCAGATGATACTGAAATTCACCAATCGTTTCTAACCCGATCTGCTCGCGGAAATACTGTAAACAGAACGTTTTTTCGAACGCAAGTTTTGTAGCATTATATTCGGAGTCGGATGCATCGACATAAAACGGAAAATCAAAGTTGAATACTAATTCAATTGCTTTTTCGATCATACCATCAATAGTCTGCTTTTCTAGCGGATGAATCACGTTGTCTGCAATAACCAACTGTTCGATGGTATTCGTCAATGTTTTCGTTTCGTAGTTATAGCATAAAAACATTAGTCCACCTCGCTTTCCGGTGTGCTGTGTTCGCCTTTTTCTGTCGTGTCAAAAGCATCTGGTCTGTTAATCGGCGTTACCATCTTAGAATTAAAACGTACATGGATGTTCAGACCATACATATCATTAATAGCGTCAAGTCCCCTCTGAATGGTTGCCAGATTCCCGTTTCTTGTCAACTCGATTTCTCCATCGTTGTAACTTGTTTCCGCGGAAACCAGCCGTTCCGGTTTTTCAACGCCGCTTGCTTCGATTCCGAGATCAGCTAGACATTCTGCTACTTCTCTCTGCGCGGCGGTGTCAAGTTCGTTAAAAATTGGCTGTACTTTCAGATCAATCGTATCAATTTGAATCTGTTTTCGCAGATCGTTTTTGGCTTTGATAAACGGAATGTTTTTTACCCACTTTTGCATAAAGTTGTCAATGCTGAGTTTTTGCGTAGAATCTCCGCTGATGACAACTGGCGTCCTCTGCTGAATTACGTTTACCCTTGTCGACGCTTTTTTCTCTGCCAGACTCTGCGAATGAAGAATAATACTGAGAATTTCCGGTACAGCAAAAGGTCTTGCGAAAATCAACGCGCTTTCTTCCTTGTCGGTCTGTTCATAATACTGTCCATTCATGGCGTACGCAATCCAATCGGTCGGGATACCATAAATATCAGGCTCACCTACCAGATTCACGCCGAAAACACCATACAGTCCGGTGATTGGTTCTTTTTTGAACAGACACATTCCCTGCCATAACAGATAGGAGTTGAGCATCCGCGGCGGAATCTCATCCGGTAAACCGTCATACTCATAACGTGATAATGCTAAATTTACAAACTTGTCAAAAAAGTGCCGGAAATATAGTTTTTCTTCCGGTGATGTATTCGGATTATTTTCCCACTGTCCCCATACTTCCTTGTTACTCACCCGATACGGGTTATTGTACATGATATCACCTCCTTAGTTATTGGAAAGACCATAGTTTCCCACATCGTCCGTATGCCAGAACGTAACGCCGCGGTTAAACATTGTCTGCAAAAAGTTGATATCATCGGTAACACACGAACCATGCAAGCTGCAATTAACCGTTTTGACAAAATTCCAATTTGAACGCCCCGTAATATTGGGTACTTTAATTTTGTGCGTTGCATATCCGTACATTGTGAAAAAATCGTCGATTGTTTTTGCCATTTGTGCAGTAACACTCATTACGTGACAATAAAGCTGACTTCCAAACAATGCGGTGGCAACATAACTTCCAGATGAATTGCCTTTTGCTGTCGGTGGAATCAAATCATGACTTTCTTTTTGTGCGTTAATGTTTTCGTTCAGTAGATATGTTCCGGTTGCCGCGGTATAAATGCTTTCAACGCCAGCGGCTAAATTTCCGCTTAATGCTCCGACTAATCCTCCGGCTAAATTTCCAATCTGCGATATTGCATTCTGCTTTTTGGAGTAGTCCCATAACGGACTAGACTGCGCTAGAAAAGCCTGATAGCCGTCATTTGTCCATGCACACTGTGGGAAATTATTGATGATAAAACCGTATGGGGATTTTGACCCACCAGTACGTTTATATTCACGCGGAGCCACAAAGATTGCCGGAATATTAAACATAACGCCATACACCTGCATGGTTAATGCTCCATTTTTACCGTATTCGAAATTAAAAGTATGCTGTATTCCCGAACCATCGTTGACCAGACAATAACAATAGGGATACTGATATAGTTTATTGTTTTTCGGTATATAGCCGTCAAGTGCATATGGCTGAACGGTTACTTGTGTATAAGCAGATGCATCTGTCTGGAAACACGCTTCTGGTGCTTGATATACATTAACAATCGCATCTCCGTTTCCGCTTTTGACGTAATTCTGGATAACTGTGATTAAGTCCGTATATTTTGTTTTCCGAGTAAATGTCAAACCAGATAAAATTCCCTGATTGACAATGGGTATAATATTTGCTCCGTTTTCGTCTGCACTCGCGCTCAAACAATACTGCATCGGACCGAGATTCAAAAGTTTCTGTTCGTTCGGATTGTCCACGTATTCCCCCGTTTCCAGATTTTCTGGCACTAAATTAATTCCGGCATAATCAGCTTTTTTGTCAATATGTTCCCGTTCCACATAGCACGGCTGTAATACCACATCGTAAAAACTGTTCTGGAAACGATCGGGTTCGAAATAAATCTTAAAACTTCTGTCACTCAACCATTCTACGCGCGTCACAAAACCGAAATACCATTCTTCCGTATAGGGTTTGTTCTGAAAAGCAATATAATTGCATTTCAGAAATTCACTCTCATTCCCTTTTCCTTTATAAGTCAGTTCTCCCCATCTCACGGGCGCGGACTGCTTAAAAATATGGATTGCTTTTTCTCTTACGTGCGCCAGACAACCTGCTTTTCCGTTTTCGTAGTATCTTACGTGTTCATAATCGTTTCCCCACTCAATACCACTAGCCAAAATAACCGTGGTCTGCGGGGAAACAGCCGCCACATCGGATTGCGGCGGCATTGGAATAAATGATTCCATGTTTCCCACCTCTCTTAATCGGAAGTAAAGTAAATGGTTGCTGTTTTGGACGAATCGTAACGACTGGTAATCACAACTTTTACGCTCGTTGTTTTATTTGCTTTCGGTTTCAGATTCTTTTCGTCTTTTGCGATTCGAAGAATCGTAGTTCCCGGGATTACAAACGTATCGGCAGAAGAGTTACCCTCTACTTTTACGTCAATCGCTTTATCAGCTACATCATCAGAATCAACAGAAAAACTTCCGCCAAAGTCCACATCTGTTCCGGGTTTCACCTGTCCTACATCACGTGCGGTGATGGAAGAAACAAGAACTTTCTCTGTCGTAAACACAATGATCGGATAAAACAGGGAGTACGAGAACATCTCTTTCACCGTGTACGTGCTGTTCCATCGTAAACCACGATTAACATTGTCCTGTACCATCATGCGATACTGTTCACGGATTTTGAAGAACCGTTTGTCTACCAGCACGGCGACAATGCCCTCAGCATCGTTAAAGTTATCAATCAACACCTGCTGTGCTTTCGGAATCATACGATCAAGATTATACGCACTTGCGTAGCTGTCAACATTCATAGCCGCTTTGGTGTCCGGGTCGACAAACAAAAGAATGGTATCTTCTTTTGCCGCCGATGTCGCGCCTGCAAAGTTGTACAGTGGGTTCGGAAACTGAATTTTGTCAATATAGGATTGAATCTGTTTTGCAAGCGCATTGGCGCTTGCCTGATCAGTAACCGGGTCGACGTGTACAGGATAAATCTGACCTGCACGTTTCGCAGACGCGATCAGCTCTTTCGCTGTCGTGAACTCATCCCAGTTGCAAGCAGAAACGACGCTCTCCACTTTTGCCTGTACCAGACTTCTGAGTCCGTAATCATCGAGAAAAGCGCCGTGCATATCCTCAAACCAGATCGTCACCGGATAGTCGTTGTTAAAATTGATGACATGATACAGCGCCATGATATAGCTGTCATAAATGGCGGTAGCATCTTCGATACTGATATTAGCATCGTGTGCATATCCCTGCGCAAAGTTTACGTAAACCTCCTGTTCACCGTTTCCATACGGCATGGCGTTACTGTTTAACACTCTAAGCGGGTTACGGAACGCTTCCGTGCTGATGGACTGGCTAGCGATCAGATTCACCAGTGCCGGAACGAGTTCGTTTCTTGTCATCGGATTGTACGGGTCAGTTAACGTTTTCGCAATATCTGCGATATTTTCGCGTGTTGCCACCGGGACGCGGTCACGGTAATCAACGCTCATAGTCGAGCGTACGGCGTTCAGCATATTAATATTGGTCATATCTAATTTTTCTGCCATTGTTTTCACTCTCCTTTTCCGCTCATGATGAGCTGAGACATATCAAGATCATTGATACTTGTTGCGGTGTCTTCTGCTTCCGGCACTTTTCCGCCAAACTCGGTTACTTTTGTGATACTTCCGCCGTGGGAAAGATCAGACCAGCGGCTTTTGATTTCAGCAACGGCGGCATCATACTTTCCTTTCAGTTCGTCCCGTTCTGCGACTAGCGCGTCACGTTCTGACATCAGAGCTCCGATGTCGGTATCTTCGGTTTTGATTTTTTCGCTGATGGCGGCGATCGCGTCGCCATGCGTTTCGATGTTTCCAATGTCGGCAACAATTTCTGTCCAATACTCTTCTAGTGTCATTTTAAAACCTCCTTTTTAAATTGGGATATAACCAGATAGGCATTTTATGCCGTTTCGGTTTCATAGGATGCGGCGGCTCGGGTGGTTCTGGTTGTTCACCTTTTGCCAGATACCGATATACCATAATAGCGTTATTCAATCGTTCGGAATCGGATAGATAGCGATTTCCCACAATCCATCCGGTAATTGCAGAATCTTTTGCGTGTTCGGAAATATAATTGAAGCACTCATGCGCTTTTTCCTGCCGGAAAGCAAGCGTTCCATCGTCACTGATACCCTCCCAACCTTTCATATAGGCGGCGGTCAGTGCGTCCAGATCGGTACTGTCACTGTGCAAAAATGCTTGCAGATTTTCGTAAGCACTTGCGGCTCCTACGGAATACCATACGTTTTCATAGATTAGATATTCCAACTGTGCGTTGCCATCGTCTCGGCTGTAGCCGTTCGCGTCCAGCCAGTTAAATAATTGCGTACGCCTATTCGTGTCGGCGTTATCCGTCCACTGACCCAGACCATAACCGGGCGAGCCGACAATCGTGCCTTGCCACAATCCAGGATTGATGGTTGACTCCTGCCAGAAGTTGCCACAGATGGCGGCAATTACATAGTGGCTGATACCGCTTTGTACCTCAACTGGGTATCGGTACAGATACGTCCATGCGCTGTATGGACTCACAAACGTATTAATAGACACCTGTCTTTCCAGTGGGTAGCTGTCTGTGTGCGCTCCCATGGTATATCCGCCGCCGTCTGCCGGGTCATATACCATTTCGGTATGCCCGGAACGCCACAAAATATCGCCTTTTTTCCAAGGCTGGTTTGCGGTTCCTTTCTGGAATCCCGCGCCGATCAGATACCCATCCATGCTACGAGTTGTAAACCACGGGTTTCTTGCCAAAAAACCACCTACTGTACAACAATAACTCATGAGGGACGAACAATCATAGTACGTAATACCTCCGACCGTTTGCCCCTCGCGATAAGTTTGTGAGTAACCAACGTTCGGCGCATTACAAATTTCGATACAAGTGTTATAAGCAAGCGTCAGATCAGCCACGTGTCAGACCCTCTTTTGCTACATATCCGGTATAGACAATTCCATTAACGATAGCTTTCACAAGATACCATTCTCCGCTATAATACCCGTAGTTTCTAACACCGGTTCCGGCTGGCAACGTCAAAATGACCGTTTTGTTCATCCCTGCTCCTACGCGCAGATTATAACGATCGTTGGTATGATAGGCTCCGGCGATTTTCCGGTCAAAACTACGTGCGGACTCGGTCTTGATACATTTCTCAATAGGTTTCTGCGGCTTTTCGTTTTTTGCAGCATACCGATAATGGACGGTATTCTCATACGGGAGATCATAATAAGACCGAACGCAGATTTCTTTTCCGGTCTGATCTCCCGTCTGACCATCAATCCCGCCGTTTTCGGACTGGCTGGCGTGAACGATGCGGTTCGCGTCAACCGACATCGTTACATGATGCCCGGCTGCAAGGTGGATATCACCGCGTTTCCACGGTTTGCCGCATTTTACGAAACCAGCGTTTACCAACTGTTCGCCGAGATTTCTTGTGGTACTGTACTGACTGACTGGAAACTCAGCTTTTGCAAGTGCCGTTCCGACAAATGATGAACAATCATAATCAGGTCCATTCCGGTGTACCTGTGAGTAACCGTGGCGATCATCGGCGGCGATCTGTTCCTCCCATGCAACTGCGTTTTCGATTTTACTCATTCTTTCCACCTCCTAAGTGCTGGCAAAGCGAATTAATCGCGGTTGTATTCGCTTCTACACTTTTCCGTAATTCTTCCATTTCTTCCTTGTGTGCGTCTTTTTCTTTCACCAGATACCAAAAAAGCGCGCCGCAACAAACGATTGGAAAACCGAGACTGCCAATTAACTGTGTTACCATCGTTACATCCATTCTTCCACCTCCGTATCATTCCATTTCAACCAGTCCTCAATCTCACTAACTTTATCACACATAATAAAGTTATGAATGAATCGGATTGGCGATTTACTGTTATAAGAGTCGCCATCCATGAAAAAATAATCCCATAAGTAACGGATATGAGATTCATAATTTTCATGTGGGACGAGAATCAACGTGTCTTTCACATCCCCTCTATAACGTACCGTATAAGCAAGGTAGGCATTTTCTTTTTTCATCATTCCGACAATCATATTAAAAACGATATTCGCCATCTCTGCTCCTTTCTTCCTGTCCATAAAACAAGGAAACCTTTTGACCTGCCAAGGACAGGGCGGTTTACTCAACCGTGGCAATCCCTTTTAAAAGGTTTCCCGTATTTTTATGATACATCTTTTTTATCCGTATGTCAAGTACATTTGTCCGTCTCCCACGAACTATTTATAAAGATCAATCCCTAGTAACTCAACCGCCATATTCTTGCTGTCTAAATCGTCAAATCGCAAGTATGCTTTGCGGTATGCGTCAACCAGATTTTCGAATAGATAATCATAGTGTTCCAACATAACCGTGTTCTGTGTGTGATCACCGTCCCGAAATACAGCGACAAAATTACAAGACGGGTTATAGTTGTGAGTAATATAAATGTAACCCTCTTCGTAATACTCATACACACCATAACTTTTTCCGCTGTGCTCGATCGTAAACAGATACCGCGACCGTCCGGTCGGCTTTTGCACAAACACGGCATCATCAATCAACATCTGATCTCCTACACTCATGCTCTTCATATAGTGTCCGCCGTGGAATGCTTTCAGAGCAGTATTTTCCCACATCGCCTTACTAGCGCTGTCATTGTGCGTAAATTCGCACACAAAACCACTTCCATGCATCATTTTGGTTTCTTTCTGATACCGTTTGTGTATACCAAAAAATACAAAATAGGGATTAAGTAAAGAAATATTATTCGATGCCATCACCAGCTTAAACCATCGGGACTGACTTCCGTTTCCACGGCTGATCGTCAATAACAACGATTGTAGTTTTTCGCTCTCTCCTTTTACGTACTGTCCACTCTCCATGGAAAACTCATCAAAAAACAAAAAGTAAATATCCCGAAAATACGGCGATAATTTTTTCACGCTGTCCATCTTACTTCCAAAGCTAAACGCACATCCGAATGGCTCCCCGTCCAGAAAATACCGCACGACATTTCCATTCTTATCCAGATTTTTATAGGTAATCACACTACCCAATTTTGGATACATTTGCAACATATCCTCATACATCGCCGCCGCTCCCGTCATTTCCCCTTTCGTCCGGAAAATCCATCCGGTCTGCAATCCGTACTCTTTGCACAAGATACAGCTTGCCGCGGCGAACGCACTTGTCTTTCCGGCGCTACGGTTGGAACACGTAATTGCCACTCCAGCGAACTCCCCGTCCACGTCCGGCTCCGTAAACAACCGAATCGGATTGTAATACTTAATCGGCTTGCCATCATCCGATACCGATTCAAATTTCACGCCATAATCTGCAAAAAGTTTTTCCCATTTGATATCATTCCAAAAAATCATTGTTTCACGTGAAACATTTTGTTTCACTTCCTCCTTTCTAGCATTTCCACAACCGCGCACCGCGTCCCGCATAATCTATGTTAACCGCCAGTTCCCCGCCAGCAAAACCGCAGACAATCTCACGTTTATCGCACGATGATCGCACGTTTTGACTGCGGATGGACGGCGGGTAAAGGCAGAGATTCGCTGGGTATAAAAAGAGCTACGCTGGAAAAACGTAGCTCTTTTACACGTATGGAGTCTTTTCAAAATACACAAGATATAGTAACAATCAACTACAGGTAACATAAATACTCAAGTTACCGTCCGCCAGTCGGGGCGCGTACCCAGATCATGGTTACTTATTCCATAAATGGGTTAAACTTTTCGGTATCACCGAACTTATGAACGTTTACCGCGGAAAGGTATGCGGTGAATCCCTTGTCGCGACGGAACTTGCTTTCTCCGATAGAGATGAACAGGTCAACTACTGCGCCTTTTCCGAGTTCGTCAACGCTTGAAACGGTGTCGCTCTCTACGCTGTCCTCGTAAAAAGCTACTTTATATTTGCTCTGCGCTTTTACGTAAAGTCCAGCTTCGTCGGTTTCTTTTGCAGGAATCCATTTTGCTTCTGCGGCGGCATCCTCTCCAAACTCTTCGATGATTTTTTCAAAAATGTCTTTCTGCTGATCGGCAGAGATAGACGCGGAAAGAACACTTTTTCCGTCTTCCTCTTTTGCGTATTTAACAGTTACGTTGTTCAGTCTCATTTTCGCTTTGCTCATGATTTCGTTCTCCTTTTGATTCATTTATTTGTTATGCAAAACCGCGGCGCGTTGCTTTGATCGGTTACGTCTTATATGGACTATTCCAGACCGCGGTTGTGCGCTTAGTCCATTCGTTTTGCTTCTGCAAAACACTGCTCATCCGGCATTCTTTTTGCTTCTGCAAAAAACTGCTCATCCGGCATTTCGTAGCGGGCGGAAACGGTGTCGGTTAAGGCACAAACAGAATCTTCTGCGTAGCCTGCGGAAGTGAGCGCGTTTACTTTTGCTTTCTGAGATTTTAATTCTACGGTGGACTCAAAAAAGCCGATCACCTGTTTTGTGTTTCTGTCAATGACAGAATAGATAAATTTTTCGATTTTTGTTCTAACCATTTTTTTTCTCCTTTCGTTATGTGGCTATTTGTTCTTACAAGTATTATAATAGCACTGCCTAACAAAAAAGTCAATAGTTAAAATAAGAAAATAAAAAAAATATCCAAAAATAAAAGCAGGATGGAAAGGTCGAGTTCTTCCTCATGTAACGCCCAGATCGTTGATAATACTAAAAACATAAAAAACACAAAATATCTCATATCGTCTCCTATTCCGGTAACACTCCGTCTTGAGAGTTTACCAATACTTCATAGTATTCATTCGATACACCTAAGGTATAAGTGGTATCAAGGATTCCTATATTACTTGCAGTTAATATTTCTTCCCCGTTGACTTTGATGTAATGGGGTTTCGAGTTGTTAAAGCAACTGATTGTCCGTCCGACATTTTCCATCCGGCGGCAGAGACGGAAATTATTACAGCACTTTAAGTTTTCCGCTCCAAGTTTCTTATTCATGCCAGCGACCGTAGACGTAAAACGCACGGGGTCTTTGCCAGATTGCGCCGCTTTTTCGTCCCATTCAACGCCGCAGTATTTTTTCGCGCCAAGGGTCTTAAACTGGATATAGAGGTCATCCATATCCCAAACGCCGAGAATATAACGGTTGTCACCAACGTCACAAAACGCAGGAATGTCATTATCAATCGCACGTTTTTCCAGTATTTTGTTTTTGGCTTCAAATTCTGGAATGTGTACGTCCGGATGTAAAAACTTGATACTATCGGTGTCGCAGTACACGGCATCCATTCCAACCACGTCCAGCATATCTTGTAACTGCTTTCTTGCGTGGGCGGTAACATAGATTCCCCATTGATAGTGCAAAAAGCTGTTTTTTCCATCATAGTACGTTTTCAGTGCTTTTTCCGCATCTGCTTTTTCCCGATGCCATTCTCCCGTAAAAGCATCCATTGCCCATTCGTCCTGCAAAAGATCGGTAACACACATTCCGAACGTGCTGTTTAGTTTATTCTTAGATTTCATATATTCATAGACTTTATCGGGATTTCCTTTCAACTGGCTTTTTGCGATAAAAAATGACATCATCGTTTTACGCATACTTTCCGGTAATTTTCCGCGCGCGGCTACGTAGCACTCCGAGACGGTAAAGAAATCATAGTCGTATTGATTTTTTATGATCGACAAGTCAATTTCCGTCATTGCTATTTCACAGCAATCAATAGACAATACGCGTCCATTATCAATCACACAATCTTTCCCGTGCTTCTGACACTTTGACAGCGGGATATACGGGACGGGGATATTTTCTTTCATACGCAAGTTGTCAAATTGTACCCGCATGATAACACAACGTGTAGCACACAAATTGTCAAACTGTTCTTGCGATGTAATCTCAACCGCCCGAAACGCACTCATGGGATAGTAACCCATTGCTATCTGCGCGGGGTAGCTACTGGAAATATCCATGCTTCCCATTATGATTGCGTTTTCCCCTTTTTTCGCGGTGATCGTGTGCCCCGCGTGGATGCGGTTGGCGTGCGTGTTGCCGCCGCGGAACGCGTCTTTGCAAAGTTGGTACTGCGGTAACGTCAAAGCCAGATCGGCAAATACTCCCGGATAATAACCGCTATCTGCCTGCATGGCACGGCGGAATTCTCGGCGGACGTAGCCAGTTGAGGTAAGGGGGATTTCTGCAAGATTATCTTCTTTACGCGCGGCGCGGATGCATTCACACAAGCCGCGAACATCATTATAGTAATATCCCTGTTCAACGTCCGTGAGAGGTGTTGTTGGTGTACGTAGTTTTTTGTAATCATACGTATCAACAAGTTTATAGTGAGACACTCCCTCACTATTTTCACAGAATTTTGAAAGAGACATATTACTGAGAAAGTAGGAACATCGAAACTCAATCCCATATTTATACGCATAACATTTCATTACTTTATGAGCATCCCGCGCAAAAATTTCGTCAAATGCTACGAAATCTTTCATAAACTGAAATTCATACGATAAATTATGAACGTATACTACAGCACGTTTCGTATCAGAAGTTTTCAAATACAAATGCAGTTTTTCGCAGAATGAAAGAAACTCGTTCCATGTGCGACCGAAGCATACCGTATCTTTCAAACAGAACTGCCATTGATACAGATACGCTGTACCTTTTACCACTTTTTCACCTGTTTTGTTATAGCGTTCGTAATCGAGTTTTTCTAACGTAGTTGTCTCGATATCAAACGCCATTTCCACGTCATAATAGACGATAGGTTTTTTCTTTCTTCCACGCTTGCGGCATTCGCGCAAAGTCTGGAAATCAGAAAATGGAAAATCATTACATGAATACACTGTTTCTATTGCTGTAGTTTCTGTTCCATTTACTTGTATCGGTACTTCCAATTCATACATATTTTCCCCTACTTTAATTTTGTTCGTTTTTTCGCAAACAATTCCTCTTTTGTTATATAACCATCGAGATACAATTGATAATCTTTTTTAATATCCTTATAATCAAGTTTAGTATCGTCTATTTTTTCTACAAAGTCATCTATAATTTGATTGGACGCAAGTTCTTTACGAAGATTCTTTCTGTATAAATTTGATGACAGAAAATGATACAAGTCTTTATAGTTATCTTCTGTTACAACCGCATTAATTTTTTTCTTAGATTTATCAAATCTCCGCTGAAATTCTGCGATTTTATAACCACTTACTGTAGTTTCTGGTGCGTTCAAAAAAGCAACCATGGTGTCCCATTCCTGCCGAATGGATGCATCCGAACGCTTAACGCCTTTCAAGAAACGATTTTTTTCACGCCCTTGTGAAGCAAAAAATTCTTTTACGCGTCCATACGCCCATTGGTCGCGCGCGTGAATTTTTTCCAGTTTGGAAAGGCGGCTATTTGCCGCCTGCGCAACGCGTGGAAGTTCGCGTTTGATCTGGTCAATGGAAAGATCGAGTTCTTGGTAGATGCTATAGTCCTTTGACTGCGGCATTATTCCACCTCCAACGACAAATAACCATCTTTTATTTTAATATCTTTCACTCTCATACGTTTGACACCTCCCCATTAATATAAATCATTAAGGTTGTATCACTGATGATAATACCCTCTACTTCCTCACAGAGTAACCAACGATCTTCTTCATTAAAACCTTTCATTATACTAGCGTTACATTCCCATTTTCTAAACATTTGTTCCTGCAATTCCCCGAACACACGGTATCTTGCGTAGATTTGTACAGTAATCATGTGTACGGATTTTATTTTATATAATATATCTTTTATTTTCATATCTCAACCTCTATTCTCTAATTCAATACGCGCACCGTCCGTATCAATGTATACATAAGTAACAGCACACTTTCCATATGTTTTAACCGTATAAGAGTCAAGTAAATCTTTTCCAATTCCAGAAAAGATAATATGTTCTCGACCTAAGTATATACGCACATCTTTACAGCTATAACAATAAGATGCAACTTGAAACAGATTTTTGCAGTCAGAAAGTTTCTTTCTAAACTCTCTATTAGCGTTTACTATCACATCAAGTCTCCTTTCTACAATTAGCAACCGCGTTCTTCGTAATAATGACAATCTTCGAAAAGATCATCGCTATCATACAATGGACACTCTGTACAATTATCGTTCGCGGCGCACACTACGGAATGTTTTACTTCAATATAATAAGTTTTATAACAGTTACGTGTACTGGTTGAATTGTTAGTTAATACAGTAAAACCAACGCCAAAACGTCCCTTATATGAAATCGGGGTATACTTTGCATTCTTACGAACATAACCATTTGACATCGAAGAGTGAGAATAAGCATATACCACATAGTAGTTATCTACTTTACGGACTACATAAAGCGGTAATTCCGCAAGATCATTTTTCATGTTCAAAAAGTCATTGTAATTCATTGTACGTTTCATTTTGTACTCTTTTCTCCCCGTATTACCGATAAGACAGCAAATTTAATGTTATCTATTGCAAGACATCTTATAAGTAGAAGATATTTCCGGCCTAAAATCTGAGTAGTAATAAAAATCATCTTCCGAAAAATGTTCTCCATTTACTATTTCTATTCCCTTTTCATAGATGGAAAAGAAAATTTCACTCTTTTCTTTCATAGCTTGTGAACAGAAAGTTTTTACTAAACCATTTGCTGTTAATAATGAGTCAACCTTATATCTGAAAATCTCTTTTCCATATTTTGTTACTACCACTTCATAGTCATCCTGTCTCTTAATTTCTTTCATTTTTTGTTCCTCCATTTAGAATAATAGTTTAATCTATGTAAACAATAATAGAGAAACCATAACGAATAAAAGTTCTGCTTGAGGATAGGAACTAATCTGTGGTACAATGCTTTTGGGTAAGTACATATGTACGTAGGAGACCAGTATTCTATTCGTTAGATGCTGGTTTCTTTTTTTATTGGAATTTTTGTTCCTATACTCAATATAACAGCAATAAGAATAAATGTCAAGATAAAATTTGTCCCAATATTGACAAAAATGTCCCATAGTGTTAAAGTGCTTATATAACAAAGAAGAATTAGGAGTGGAGCATATGAAAAAAAAGAGCGTTATTAATTTAATTAAATATTATGCAGAGAATAATGATTCAGGTTTTCGTAGTGAAGCTTATGAAATAGCAAAAGACTTTGATCAAATAGGAGAT
>ERZ773158.1941-NODE-1941-length-16821-cov-6.496123_pt1 | contig 16821 bp, 12 predicted proteins | sample MGYA00511918_ERZ773158 | MGnify/ENA primary metagenome ERZ773158 (study PRJEB29015, sample SAMEA2737876) | human gut metagenome | biome: human gut; feature: human-associated habitat; material: faeces | place: China | collected 2012 ...
TAGAACGGGATAAACCTGTTCGCTCTTCTACGTCTTTTATAGTCATATTATGCCCTCCTTTCGAGCAACTCTATTTTACTTAATAATAAGCTATAAACAAGGTTTATAGTCAAGCATGGCTGACTTGTACGGCTTTGACGCAGAACAGCGGGAGTATCTTGCCGAGCTTCTCAAGGACAAAAACAATTCCCTTTGGGCGGCGGTACTTTACGGTATCCGATACAGTGACGATCAGATCGTCACCGTGGCTCTTTCACAGGTGGGCAATGTGGGCGGCGAACAGTACTGGTCTTGGTACGGCTTCGGAAGCCGAGTGGAGTGGTGCACTTGTTTTGTAAGCTGGTGTGCCGATCAGTGCGGCTATATCGACACCGGGGTTGCGCCGAAATACGCGGGCTGCGTAAACGGAGTCCAATGGTTCAAAGATCGTGGGCAGTGGATAGACGGCTCTGCCGAGCCTGTCCCCGGAATGATCATTTTCTTTGATTGGGATAACAAGGGTTCGTCAGGTCCGCAGGATGGACAATCCGACCACACTGGTATTGTCCAAAAAGTAGAAAACGGTATCGTTTATACCGTTGAGGGAAACTCAGGCGATAGCTGCCGAGTAAACCAGTACAGCGTAGGTTACTACGAAATCCTTGGATATGGAGTTCCGAACTACTGATGGAAAATTAAGAAAACCACCGGCTTCTTCACACAGGAAGTCGGTGTTTTTTTTTTCTTCGGTTGAGTTTGTACAAAATGAAACACAGCAAAAGGCGGGACACACAGATTTGATAAAATACTATCTATGCTTGGAGGTGAAGCGAAAATGAAAGAATACGGTTATGTCAGGGTATCTTCCTTGGATCAGAACGAAGAACGGCAGATGGTTGAGATGCGAAAGCTCGGAATTGCCGAGGAAAACATCTATAAGGATAAGCAGTCCGGCAAGGACTTTAACCGTCCGATGTATCAGAAGCTGCTCCGTAAACTCAAAAAGGGCGATGTCCTGTATATTTTGAGCATTGACCAGCTTGGCAGAAACTACGAGGAAATCCAGAGCCAGTGGAGATTTCTGACACGGGAAAAGGAAGCCGATATTTCTGTAATCGATATGCCGCTTTTGGATACAAGGCGTGGAAAAGATCTGATGGGTACTTTCCTTGCGGATATTGTGCTGCAAGTTCTGTCCTTCGTGGCGCAGAATGAACGGGAGAATATCCGAAAGCGGCAGGCACAGGGTATCGCCGCCGCAAAAGCCAAAGGCATGAAGTTCGGCAGACCTGTCAAAAAGGCTCCGCCCAATTTCCCGGAGATCGTGGAGAAATGGGAAAGCGGTATCATCAAATCCTATGAAGCCGCCGAAATGTGCGGAATGTGTGAGTCGACCTTTTACCATCGGCTGCGGGAATATCGAGCCACTTTGAATGGTGAAAAATAAAAATCACTGCAAAAAGGTACACCTTTTTACAGTGATTTTTTTGTACTCTCAAAGTCGAAATACAACCGAAATTCGGCTTGTTTTCAATCTTTTTTTCCATTATATCACAATAAAGCACTTTCGTCAAATAAAGCAACACCTCCGTTCGGGTATTTGTATTAAGGTGTACTTTTATACAAAGGAAAATGAGAGCATATGTTTTTTGAACCATATAGGGTAAGTTTGATTGGACACAGGTATATAGAAGATTGTCATTTGCAGGACCGACTTGAAGTGATTGTTCGTGAACTGATAGATACTCACGAATATGTTGAGTTTATGATTGGCAGGAACGGAGACTTTGACTTAATGGCGGCAAGTGCAATCAAAACAGTTCAGAAGAATCATAGAGATGATAACAGTTGCTTATGCCTGGTACTTCCATACCCGGTTGCCGATATGGAATACTATGAGGACTATTACAATGAGGTTATTCTTCCCAACGAATTATGGGGAGTACATCCAAAATCGGCGATAACAAAACGGAATCAGTGGATGATCGACAATTCCGACGCATTGATAGCCTATGTTGAACATGAGGGCGGCGGAGCTGCACGGTGTTTGCATATGGCAGAAAAAAGAGAAATAGAAATTATCAGATTATAAAATAACAGTATTTGAAGCGTAGATGCAAGAAGCATTTACGCTTATTTTTATGCGGTTGTCTTGAATAAAGGCAAGAACGACGATAAGGGAGGCTAAAAGGGATTGAAAAAGAGATGATTAATTAAGTACACTACCCCAATGCAACAGCCGTTCTTGCAAAACAGCTCGAAATATGGTTTATTAAATATAGCAATATACGCTGAAAATACACTTTGGAGGTTCAGATATGAACAAAACAGAATTTGTTGTTGCAGTTGCAGAGGCTGCCAGCGCAAGCAAGAAAGACGCAGAAAACATCATTAATGCAACCCTCGCACAGATCGAAAAAGTGCTTGTTGCAGGCGACAAGGTATAGTTTGTCGGTTTCGGCACTTTTGAAACCCGTGAGCGTGGAGAGAGAACCGCAAAGAATCCCCGTACCGGCGAGGCGATCACCGTTCCGGCAGCTAAGGCTCCGGCATTTAAAGCAGGCAAGGCTCTCAAGGATGCCGTCAATAAGTAAACCGAATTACAAAGCAAAAGGCACAGCCATCGAAATGATAGCTGTGCCCTTTTTGAATATCTACCTTTTATTGCACATTACCGAGGCGCAGAACATACCGTCCTTTACTTCAAAACGGCAGATACCGCCGTAATGCTCGGCAATGCTTTTTACCGACTGTGTGCCGAGCCCGGGACCTTTATGCTTGGTCGAGAGAAATTCATTATCTGTTGTGCACCGGAGCGTTCCGGTAAAGGTGTTATCGACTGTGACACAAAGGGTGCTGCCTTTGAGCCTTGCCCGAATATCAATCTTTCGGTCATCGCCGTGTTCCTCTTTGCAGGCGTCTATGGCGTTCTCGATCAGGTTGCCGAACAGAACGGAAATATCGGTATCCGAAACGAAAATGTTCCCGGGGATCTCTGCGTTGACGATGTAGTCAATATCATTATCCTTCGCCTGCTGTGCGAAATAAAGCAATACGGCATTGGCGGCGGGATTCTCGCAGAAACGAATGAGCGAATCGTCCGGCAGACTGTCGTTATAGCCGTCGAGATATTTTAGTAATGCGTCAAGCTCTCCCTTGCTCACATATTCGCGTATAAGCGAGATATGATGCCGCACATCGTGCTTGGCACGGCGGGCGTCGGTGATTTTTTCCTGCAGATTCTCATATTGCACCGCCTGCATAGAAAGCTGATGATTCTTTTCCTCCAGCTCCAGCGTTTGGTTCTGTTCCAAAATTAGGCGGGTCACGACATAGTAGATCAGGATTGCTCCCACATTGATGATAAATAAAAACAGAGTGTTCTTCGGACGCAGCGCAATTTCCAGCGCCGAACGGGAGACAACGCTGTATATTGCAAAATACCATACAATATAAAATGTTGCGGGGATCAGCCACAAATACCGCCACTCAAAGCCGGACGGTTCTTTTTCCACTGCCGGAGTGAATACAGACTTCATATAAAGAAAGATCGGCACAGAGAGAATGATTTCAACGGCAAAGAGCATCAGCGAGAACGACCAGCGGTAGCTCTGCATAGCCAATGTCGGAAACAAAATTCCCTCAAGGCACTTTGCGGAGATTACGGCAAAGTTGGCAAGATTAGAGAGCATCAACAGCGTAAAAAGCGTTTTGCCGAAATGCTTTTTTACGGCAAGAAAATAGAAAGCGGCATACAGCACCGTGCTGAGCGCACTGGCGATTGCGGCGTGATTTCCGGGGACAAAGCTGACCCATGCGCCGAGCAGCACCTGAATAACAGACAGCAGTCCAATCAAAATTCCGGTAACGCCTTTTGAAAACCGCAGGCTGTGCCGAAAGGGATAGAGCGCCAGGGCAAGGAACGGCAGAAAATTCAGCAGCGAATATACGATGATCTCAATGAACCGATAAACCGGCGGCATTACCGTTTGCCTCCTTTTCGCAGCTGCTCAAACAGGAATGAGGAATAGGCGTCCGTTACCTCTTTGGCTTTACGGCGGCTAATGGGAATAAGGCTGCCGTTACTCATAGTAAAGGTGTCTGCGTTCTGTGCGTCAACCTCGTGAAAGTTAATAATCAGCCCTTTCGATGGGATAAAGAAATACGGATAGCCGCAAAGCAGCGCTTCGATTTCCGAAAGGTTTGCCCGCAGGATAATATCCTTGCCGTATTTGCAGTGCAGCGTCGTATAATGTGCGGCGTAGTCTGCATAAATGATATCGCACAGTACGACGCTTTTGCCGTCATGCAGCTGTATTGTTCGTTCCTTTTCGACTTGGGCAAGATCAATGCGGTCAAGCATTGCTTTGACACGTTCCCGGTCAAACGGCTTGTGCAGATAGTAGCAGGCGTTTACCTCGTAGCTCTCACTGGCAAATTCATTGCTTGTGGTGCCGAATACGATACGAACATCGCTGTCCGTTTTGCGTATTTCCCTCGCCACATCCATGCCTGTAAGCTTGTCCATAAAAATGTCCAGTACGATCAGCTCAAAAGCGTTGGGCTGCCAAACTCGCAGAAAATCCTCTCCGCTTTTGAAATATGTAAGCTCGGCAGACAAACCGAGCAGTTCACCGAAATAAGTTTGCAGACATTCATACATCCGTATGTCATCGTCAACGATTGCGATCCTCAAAACCAAAACTCCTCTTTACTTTATAAGGTCAATGCACTTCAACTACACTCATTATACCATACAATTGTGAAAAAACAAAGCGTCAATCCCTAAATGATTACCGCTTGAGTCCTTTTTTGACCGCTTGCGCCAAACCGATTGAGGAAATTCCCGACATCAGTTATGATATCTATGTATGAGTATACCTGTGAAGGAGGTGCCATATGAGGTTGATTCTATACGGAACAAAAACGGACAGAGATGAGTTTATGTGCTCTGTCACCGCCTTGCCGGACCTACGTTACCGTAAAATGCAGATAACAGGCTATCTGGATTATGACAGCTTTATCACAGGACTCGGAGAAAGCCCGCCGGACTGCATCGTGATAGCGATGGACGGCGCAGACGGCATGGAGGGCGTGATCGCCGCCAAAAGCGTCTGCAAAAACGTCCCGGTGCTGTGGTTTTCGAATGATAACGGATTCGGCGCGCAGTCCTACAGGCTCGGCTGTGCGTATTTTCATAAAAAGCCTGTTTCCCCGCAGATCCTCTCTGCGGCGATTGCAAGATGCGTGTAAAGGAGTAACGAGATGAACACAAACATAACACTTGAAAAGCGGATACTTTCCGTGCTGCTGACGGTCATCATGGTATTTTCCATGGTGCCGCTGTCGGTATTTGCTGCGGACAGCAATCAGGCGTCTGTTACCGTAAACGAAACGGTGACAGAGTATGCCACCATTCAGGAGGCATTTGACGCAGCGAAGAAGCTTACCGACCCCTGCACGGTCAAGGTGCTGCAAAGCTTTAAGGGCAGCATGGTCCTTGGGGTAACCTTTACCGCCGAGGATAACTGCGATATTACGCTTGATGTAAACGGCTTTGATATGTATAACCGCAACACCAGAGATCAGGCGTCGGCAAGCATGTTTACCTTTGAAAAGGGCACAAACGCCCACCTGACCGTGGTAAATAACTCCGAAAACAGGGAAACCCTCGGCGGTATTTTCTACTATCCGAACGGTACCGATATCTCCAACAGCGTGTTTCATATGGAGGGCGGAACGCTCACCATCGAAGATGTCGGCGGCGACGGTATCAAGAACAAAACATCTAACTACGACAAGATCTCGGGCAGTATCGTGTATCTTGACGGCGGAGATGTTATTATAAACGGCAGCAAGTTCGGAGAGGAAAACAACATTGTGCCCCTTTATGTAAAGAGCGGCAATCTGACCGTTAACGGCGGCAAGTTTATCTCCCAGCAGGGCAATGCTCTGTGGATCGCCGAGGGCTTCGACGGCAATGTCAGCCTGTCGGGCGGCAGGTTTTCCAGCACCTTTACAAGCTCTAAGATGGATGAAAAGGGGAACTTCGTTCAGGTTTACAGCATTCCCAGCATTCTGCGTGAGGACGGCGGCAAGGTAGACGATCTGCTTGCAAAGGGCTATGTATACCAAAAGAATGCCGATGATGAAAAAAATTCTGAGTCGGCACTTTACCGTGAGATTTCGGTTGTACCGGAACCCGGCGTGAAATACATCGCGGCGGACGGTACCGAGCAGAGCTGTACGGAGTATACCGAGCTTACCGAATCTACCAATGGATCTGCAGGGTTAACGGGCTGGTACGTGGTCAAGGGAACCGTCAATAAGGAAGGCCTTATCGGTATTGCCGGAGGCAAAACCTTGAACCTGATCCTTTGTGAAGGAGCAACACTCAACCTGCAAAAAACCTTGTATTTGATGGGTGGCGCAACGCTTAATATTTACGGGCAAAACGGCGGTACCGGTACACTGATTGTCAAAGGAACAGCCGGTGTTCGTCAACCCGGCATCGGTATTATGCATAATACTGCCGGCGGCAGCGCCAGCGTAAATATTTACGGCGGTACCGTCACCGCACAAACGGATAACGGCGCGCAGCCTATCGGTACAAACCCTGAACTTATGCCCTACGGCAAGGTTACTGTTACCATTGCTAAAGGCTTGAAATGTGTTAAGACCGACGACCAAAATACGGCGTATGCCTACGATAATACCGACGGTACGTCGATAACCATTACCAAATGCACCGAGCATAAATGGTCATACACAAACATAACAAACGATACCCACGACCGGACCTGCGACCTTTGCGGTACAGCAGAAACCGGTGTTGCACATACAACGGCAAGATATCAATACATCCGTGCAGACATACACCGCCTGATTTGCGCTTGCGGGAAAGATTACAGTACAGAATATCACATGTATACCTATACCCCCAACAGCGACGGCTTGACCCACACGGCAACATGTAAATGCGAATATTCGGTAGACGATATTGCACATACCTATAAAGGCGAAGACGAAATTTGCATCTGCGGTGCGGTTCATTCGGCAACATACGACGGAAAGAAATATGCATCACTGCAAAGCGCCATTGACGCCGCCGCACCTGTCGGCGGTACGGTAACCCTTGCGCATGATAAAATTGATGAAAATGTTGTCGTCACCGGCGGTACGGTCACAATTGACCTGGGCGGTAACATATGGAGGGGCTATATTGATGATTGGGGGAGCATTGTTCCTCTGACCGTAAATGGTGGTTCCGTTACCTTGAAAAACGGAAATCTCTTCCAGTGGTGGTCCAGCTCCAGCGCCCGAACCGGCATTGAGATAAACGACGGCAGTGTGACGATAGAGGAAGATGTCCGTGTCAGGGGCGGTATACCTGAAGGGGACGTTTTGTCTCCTTCTATTACACTGAACGGCGGCACCCTTATCCTGAAAGAGGGCGCGGTTCTGCTGAGCGGCTTGCAGGTGCCGGAGGGCAAGGTACTTGCGGACTATCTGCCCAAGGGAACGGCCTTTGTAAAGTGCAGTTATGATAACAGCAGTGACACCGTGACCGTCTCCGACCCGCAGGAGTTTGTTTCCGATGTGTATTCGACAAACCGGAGCACCGAGGGAATGATGATCGTTTCCCATACCCACGATTTTGGTGGCGGCACGGCCTGCCCCTGCGGCTTCAACTGTGACCACAGCGTGGTGGACAGTGCTACGGGTAAGTGTGAAAACTGCGGCACGCAGATCTATGTTGCCTCCCTTGTCAAAGCGGACGGTACAGTAACAAATTACGAAGCCTTTGACGACGCATGGATTGCGGCAGTCTCAAACGAAGGCTCAACGCTGAAACTGCTCTGTGATATCACTCTTGACAAGGCGGAAGACGGTATCATTGCGCAGTCCGGCAAATTTACCCTTGATCTCAACAGCAAAACCGTCAGCGGTGAAATTACAAATCAGTTGCTTACCGTCAGCGGTACGGCAGATATCACTATCCGAAACGGAAAATTGGTAAATACCTTCAGCAAAGACAGCTCGGATATAAACCAGACATGTGCCAACGCTTTGATGATTGACGGTGGAACGGTAACACTGGATCGCGTGGAGTTGATTGCCGGTCTCGGATTTAAAGGCGCCCGTTCCTGTGCGGCTTATATTTTCAGCGGAAGCCTTACGGTGGTAAACGGGACCTTTACAGGACAGTTCGGCGTGGCTGATGTGTGGGGAGCGCATCCTTCGGTAAAAATCACATCGGCAACTCTGCATGACGGAATTTACTATGATCGTACAGGTATCACCGCCATTGATTATGCAGGGCTGAAAGCGCTTTTTGCCGACGGAAGTATGCTCTTTGATAAGGACGGAAAGTATATTGATGTCGAAGATGAAGCATATTGGCGGATTGACGGAGAGGGAGAAAACACGTATGTCTCCTTTGGCTACAGTGAAGAATGCGTTATCAAGCCGCACACCCACGATACATATGTTGACGGCAAGTGCGCAGAGTGCGATTACGCCTGCCCTCATGACAGCGGCAAAAACGACCGCGAGGCAAGCTATTTCGAAAAGGCGATCTGCTCTGTCTGCCACGCTGAGTACGGCAATTATGCAAAGGACACTAATAAGCCTACAGGTAGAATTGAAATTAAAGAGCGCACATGGTGGGAAAGCTTTATCCATGCGATAACCTTCGGTTTGTTTTATAAGGAAAAGGTTACGGTGGAAATCACTGCTAGTGACGACAGCTACAGTCAGGCAGGATATGATGAAACAAAGCATGCGGTAAAGATTGAATACCTTATCAGCAATACCGAGCTGAGTTTGGAGACAGTTAAGAACTCAGCCTTTACGGAATACAAAGGTGAAATTGACATTTCCGATGACAGCCGTTATGTAGTTTATGCAAGACTTAATGATTTTGCAGGAAATGAAGAATATATTTCTACCGACGGCTTTGTAATAGATACAACGCCGACTGTAATCGAAGTAGACGCTGACGGTCAAAGTAAAAGATATTCAAACGGTCAGCGGGCGGAAGTCTGCGGCGACACACAAATCAATTTTATCGACGATAATTTTGACACAGCATATAGAACGATAGACGGAGAAAAGGATAAGATATGGAGCAGTCCTTTTCTTGTGGCTGCTTCGGATACCGATCGCACCGAACGGTGGATCACATTTGAGGTGCACGACAAGGCCGGCAATATTTCGACGGTTGAGGTCTATGTGCACAAGGAGCACTCCTTTGACGAGGAGACCGGCGTATGCGCATACTGCGGATATCAGGCTGCCGTATTGATCAAATGCAGCAATGATAATAACGAGGAAGAGTTTGTATCGGGCGACGGCTTGGATGAGACAATGCGTAAAGTGGATGAGAATAAATTCGACCGATTCTACCTGAAGCTTTACGGAAATGTTGAAAAAATGTCTGGAGCCGTGACGTATGGCAGTACGAGCAAAAAATGGACATTTGATTTGAACGGCTACACAATTTCTAATCCTTCGAGTGTTGACCCTGATTCCGTGGCTGCCCTATTCTATGTCGCGGGCGATATTACATTCGTAGGCAATGGTGCTATGAATGCGGATGTCATGGTGGACGGAGGTCAGCTGACGATCGACGGCGAATGCTCCTTCCAAAAGCTGGAGCATAAGCGCGGCACACTGACGGTCAACGCCGGTTCCTTTGAATCGCTTATCATTTCCAAACTTGATGTGAATTGGTCATACACAAGAGAAACTGCGCTTTGCGGTGGACATTACGGCGAGGTAAAGATCGTCGATATCGAAGGACTTACCTGTGCCGATCTGCTCGCCAGGGGCTACCGCTTTGAAGGTCTGACTCTTGAGCAGGCAAAGGTAACGGAGCTGAAAGATGCCACCATCGTTGCCTGCGATCATGCAGATATCGGTAGTGACGGCATCTGCCCCGACTGCGGAATGGAGTTTTTCCTCTCTGTTGAAGCAAACGGAACAACAAAATTGTTTGAAACATTTGAAAGCGCTATCCGCTATGCCGAGCAGAACGACGGCAGCACCGTGAAGCTTTTGAAGGATATTACCGTTGCGGGCACGAGTTCCATGGTATCACACTATCGTCTCGCCCTTACCGAAGGCTCGTATACTCTTGACCTTGCAGGAAAAACGCTGACGGTCGGAGCGGTGGAGGGCAGCTATCTGACGGTCAGTGTCGAGTGTGATCTCACGATCTCCGACTCCGTCGGAGGCGGCAAAATCGTCGGCGAAACGGGCGCGGAAGCGATCGAGGTCAGGGGAAAGCTGACGGTCTCCGGCGGCGACTTTACGGAAATCTACAAAATAGAAGCCTACGGCGCCGATAGCCTTGTGCTTGAGGGCGGCAGCTTCAAAATGGTAAGCAGTGCGCAGAGCGCCGAGGCGGTCTCGCCTCTGAGCTATCTTGCCGAGGAGCGCGCCTATCAACTGACAACCGGAGACAACCGGTATGCAAACGAAAGCGATGTTGTGCGTGATACGGTCGGCACGATGACCACGTGCTATATCAGAAATGTCTCTGTGGTGTCGGCGCCTTTGAAATTCAATGGTCAGCCTCGTGATGACATCTACTATCTCACTATGCCGAACTACGAAAAGTGGGCCATTTTTACGTTTTTATACAGCGGCGGTTATCCGTCAAAAGGGGACATCGCCATTACCGGTGAAAGGATAGACGGAACGGTCGTGCATACAAACACGGTCAAACCCACAAGAATTTTCCAGGATGGCATTAATCTCTGGGATTTCACTACGGAGGACTCCGGGCAATACCGCATCAAGCTGGAATACAACGGCTATGTGCTCTATTCAAATACTTTTACAATCACTATGGCAGTGTGCGTGCACCCGGGCTATGACGAGTATAACAAGTGCTCCCAGTGCTACTGCGACCTTGCGGCGGCTATTGTAAAAGACGGCAAAACGAGCGGATATGTGACCTTTGCGGACGCTCTTGCGGCGGCGCAGACCGACGCGAACAAGGGCTGCACGCTGAAGCTGCTGGCTGATGTAAACGAAAAGGTGGCGGTCAAGGCCGGCGAGTTCACGCTGGATGCGACCGACCGCAAAATAAACGGTGCGCTGAATGTGGCTAAAGGCGCTGACCTTACCGTCGGCGGCGGCGAGATCACCGGAAATGTCATTTGCGCCAAGGGCGGCAAGCTGACGGCGTTCGGAACTCACTTTGCAGGCACGATCAATTGCGTTGGCGAAGGGGATCTCAGAAACTGCAAGCTCGCCGGTGCTGTTACGGGTAAAAGCAGCTTAAAGCTTAATTCCTGTGAAATACCGGGTAATCTTTCAATCAGCGGCAACGCCGAGGCGGAAAAGTGTACCGTCAGAGGAACGGTTACCGTAAACAACGGCGGAAGCCTTAAATCGACAGGCGGTACTTACAAAAATACCGTCAATGTGAAGTCGGGCGGAACGCTTGAAATTGTGAGCGGCACATTTGACAAAAAGCTCACGGCAGAGTCGGGCAGTAAGCTTATCGTTTCCGGCGGCTCATATGCCGAGGTCGGAGCTGAAAATAATGTTGATTTCACTCTAAGCGGCGGCGAATTTACCAATATCACCGTTAACGGTCAGCATCTTATCGACTGTCTTGCGGAGGGTAAGGCTTTTGAGGATATGAATAACAGCTTTATCATCGACGGCCGTGTGGGCATCGCCGGGGATGTTAAGGTCGTAGACCACACTCATACCTGCATATGGAAAACCTCCACTCACGAAAAGCTCTGCGGCTGCGGTTATGTGGAGGCTGTCGATACCGAAGCACCGGTCATTTCCGGTATTGATCCGGAGAATAATCACTACGGCTCGCTGGAGTTCACCGTTACCGATGCCAACGACTTCACCGTGTGGATGGACGATGAGGAGATCACGCTTGTAAACGGGAAATATACCATGGAGCCGGACAACGAGACGCATTTGATCACAGCGACCGACATTGCAGGCAACACGGTCAGCTTCCGCTTCGGGATCTTTAAGACCTATCATGTCACGCTGCCCACCGGCGTAGGCTATATAATCCATTCGCGTGAGTCCACTGTCAGACACGGTGACAGCTATGACTTTATTGTGGAGTTCAACAATGGCTATTCCAGGACCGAGGATTTTAAGGTGCTCGTGAACGGTAATAAACTCGACGAACTGAGCTCTGATAGGGACAGCGCTTCCTTCGTTGTCCGCGATGTCAGCGAAGACCTCGTCATCACCGTCGAGGGCGTGGCGGATATTACCGCACCGGAGGTGGAGGTCAGTATTCGCGGCAACAGCTTCAAAGAATTTCTGAACAGGATTACCTTCGGTCTGTTCTTCAAGCAGACGCAGACGGTGGAAGTGAAGGCTCACGATTTCGGCAGCGGAATTAAAAAGGTTGAATACCTCCTGTCCGAAACCGCATTTGCCGATAAGGACGCCATTACAGGCTCTTGGACTGAGCTTGATCTCAATGATGCATTTAAGGCATATTTCAGCATTGAGCCGAGCCAAAAGACGTTCGTCTATGTCCGTGTGACGGACATGAGCGACAACATCACCGTTGTCAACACCGACGGCATGGTGGTTTACACCGATGCCGAGGCGGTCACCGGGGCACAGACCTTTACAAAGACTACCGATTCCGATGTGGTTTACAAGCTGAATCTGAACGGTAACTTCGTTGCTAAGGTTTATAACGGTACAGAGGAAATCGGTGCTGGCTCAGACTATGCCTTACTTGCCAACGGCATGCTTATGCTGAAAAACAGCTATCTTCGCACGTTGGCAGCAGGCGAATATACTATCCGCCTGACAATCAAGCCGATGGGTGAAAATTATGCGGACAACTCCGGCAATGATGCTCCTGCAGATGTTGTTATGAAGCTGACCGTCGAAAAGAAGGCTCCGACGCTCGACCATACGCCGAGCGACGGAAAGATTTATGACGGAAAGCCGATAGGCAAGCCGACCCTCAATACCGATTCCGACGGAGCTCTGACATTTGAATACAAGAGAGCGGATGAGGAAGATACGGCATATACGACCGAAGCACCGAAGAATGTCGGAAAGTATACGATCCGTATCACCACAGCCGAGACGGATACCTTCAAGTCAGCTTCCTCGACAATGGAATTTGAGATTCAGCCGAAAGAGGTTACGATCTCTGATGTCAAGGTTGCTGATAAGACCTATGACGGCAGCCCCGATGCCAAGATTACGGAAAAGGGCACATTCGACGGACTGATCAACGGCGACAAGGTTGATATCGTCACCGGTAAGGCTGCCTATGACGACAAGAATGTCGGCAACGGCAAGACGGTCGCGTTCTACGATTTTGCCCTTTCCGGAGATGATGCGGCAAACTATGTGCTGGCGGCACAGCCTGCAAACACCACGGCAAGTATCTCTGCCAAGGAGCTGACGATCGCGGACCTCAAGGTCAAGGATAAGCAGTACGACGGCAAAAACACCGCCGCAATCGACGGCACGCCTGCTCTTGTGGGCGTGGTCGACGGTGATATGCTGACGCTCATAAACGGTGTTCCGACCTTTGACAGCGTCAAGATCGGCAAGGACATCGCCATCAGCTTCACCGCATTTACCCTTTCCGGCGACAGCGTGACTGTCGGCAACTACACGCTCACACAGCCGAGCGGCATTACGGCGAATATTGTAGAGTATGTGGCTACGGGCGATGAATACAGCGTAAACTCCAATGATTGGATAAATAAAGACTTTGTTATTACGGCAAAGGCGGGCTATGTGCTCAGCCTGACCGACACGGCAAACGGTGAGTGGAGCAATACGCTTTCTGCCGCGGGTGAAACCGGAAAAGGCAGGCTTACCTTCTATGTAAAGAATACGGCTACCGGCGTTATTTCGGCGGCAGTTACCGAGAACTACAAGATCGACAAGACCGCGCCGACCGGTGAGGTCAAGCTGAACGAGCGCACGGCGTTCCAGAAGTTTATCAATACGATTACCTTCGGCTTGTTCTTCAAGGATGATGTCAATGTCAAGCTGACGGCGAAGGACGAAGCCTCCGGTGTGAAGTCCGTGATGTACTTCAAATCCGACAGAATCCTCACGGATGAAGAGGTTCGCGCAATCACCGACTGGACAGATAACAGCGACTTTGACATTGAGGCAAAGGATATGGATAAGTTCGTTATCTATGTCCGCATCGAGGACAACGCCGGAAATGTCACCCTCATCGGCTCGGACGGTGCGACCTTTGATACCACTGCACCCGAGATCGTCGGTGTCGAGAATGACAAGACCTACTATGTGACCAAAAAGATCGCGATCGACGACGAAAACCTTGCATCGGTCACGCTGAACGGTGAGACCGTCGAAGATGTATTCACTCTTGTCGGCGACAAGGATGCTACCTATGTTATCCGCACAGAGGATAAGGCGGGCAATGTGACCGAATACACGGTCTACATGAAGCCGATCTCGTCCATCACCGATGCTATCTCCGCCATCACGGCAGATAATGTCAAGTCAAGCGACGCAGAGACAATATCCTCTGTCGAAAGACAAATCCTCGACATCGCCGAGGCGTTTGACGACGGCGAATCTACCGAAGACGAATGGAACAAGCTGACCGCGGCGGCTGCAAAGTGCAAGGATCTGAATAAGCGTATCGCAGAGGTTGCGGACGAGATCACCCGTCTGACCGACGCCGTGAACGGCTATGACATCGACAAGGTGACGAGCGACGACAAGGCGGATGTTGAGAAGCTGATTGCTGATATTGACACCCTGCTTGACGGTGACAACCTGACGGATACCGAAAGAGCTGCTCTTGAAGCTCTGAAGGGCATGGCACGGGCACTTCTTGACCGCATTGCGGCGGCCAAAGACGCTGCCGAGGCTGACGAAATCACGGTTATCGACGGCATCACCAAGGATAATGTGAAGCTCGGAGATAAAGAAGCCCTTGAGACAGCGGAAAAAGCTCTGGAAGGTGCTCTGCGTGACTTTGAAGGCAACTATACCGACGAAGAGCAAGAAGACCTTGAAACAAGGCTCGAAACCGTGAAGGCGGCGCTTGCGGCTATCGGCAATGCCGAAAAGGCGGCTGAGGAGATCGGCAAGCTCCCCTCGGCAGACGACGCAAAACTCAGCGACAAGAGCGATCTTGACCGCGTGAAGAAGCTCCTTGAAGGGCTTACCGAGAACGAGAAAGCTATGCTCGACAAGGACGCTTTGGGTAAGGTTGATGCTTTGGCTGAAAAGATTCAGAAGCTGGCGGAAGAGGCCAACTCTCCCAAGACCGGAGACACAAGTAATCTGGCTTTGTGGATCGCATTGCTGTTTATCAGCGGCGGAGCTGTTATAGGCACTACGGTTGTCAGCAAAAAGCAAAAGCACTCTGCCAAATAACAGAGTGTAGGATAACAGAAAGCGGCAGGCTCAGACCAAATGAGCCTGCCGCTTGATTTTAATGATTTAAATTTCCGTTACGGGGGGATAAAGTTTTTCTATTGTACCTTGCAGTTTCGGATGCCCTAACGCAAGAGGAGCAGAAATACGCAAATATCTTTCTGCACGACATTGAGCGAGGCGATGTCATTGCCGAGGACGGAAAAACGCTTCGTGACTACATCACGGAGTATCAGTTTAGAGCAAAAGGTGACCAAATTCACCGTTTTGCAACCATCTTCGGTCTTGATGAGGATAAACTCAGGAATATGATGGGGCTTAACCTGAATGAAGCGACTATCAATGAGTTTGGCAGGTTTGACGAGCTGAAAAAGAGCGTCGATAAGTCCAAAGCAAAAGCGTTCTTTGAAGCATATGAACAAACCAAGTTGATTCCGCCCAAGGTCAATATGAAAACGGATCAGCTTTTGCGGCAGTTCATTCTTACCGGTGGATTTGAGGTTGATATGCCGTAATGAGTGCCATCACCGCTAAAGCAAGCCGAAAAATGAAAAAATATGCGGTCTTAACAAGAGAGCCAAGGTGTTTCCTTGGCTCTTTTGATTTTTCTTGGGAACAGCGTAAGGTTCAAGATGTTGCTGACCGCTTTGATAATCTGCGTATCCCTGTTGCAGCAAATCTTCGAGTTCACGGAACAACGCCGTATTATGGAGCAAACGGAATTCAGGATTATGCAACAGCGGTTCTTTTATTCGCCAGTATATGCAATTTCTATCTCATAGCCGCCGTTCTCATAGTAAAAATCCAGTTTTTATTAACTAGGGATGTTGCCACTCCTTTACTCCATTTCAGAAAAAGCAGGTAAAGGAAGAAAAGAGCCGATGAAAATGATTGGAGTAGGAGGCGGTTACCGGATGGAAAAAGAATTTGATGTCGAGATAAAGGAAGTGCTCTCAAGAGTACAGAGAGTAAAGGCAGAGTCACTTGATGATGCCATTAATAAAGCAATGGATAGATGATTTGTAGACTATATGTATGGAGAAGCACTTTATAAGCCTGAAATGAAAGAAGGAAATCCTATAAGGTTATATAGTTTGGATGAAATCACGGAGATATTCTGTAAATTAGGACTTCGTATTTGTAACAGCTTTGCTGATTTCAGTGGAAAGCCGAGTTCTGATAATGATATTCAATTGATGGTTTATTCCATACGAGAATAAAAATAGAGTAGACGAATTATTTAGCAATCTTCATCAAATCTTTATTTTTTTCTGTTAGGTTATATTTCAGTAAGAAATGAAATATAGAAGGAAGGATAGTAAAGATGGAAATGATGTTACAGACACAAAATCTATGTAAATATTTTAGAAAACAGAAAGCGGTAAATAATGTTTCACTTAATATCGAAAAGGGACAGATTTATGGACTGCTTGGACCGAATGG
>ERZ773158.1947-NODE-1947-length-16788-cov-3.491603_pt1 | contig 16788 bp, 15 predicted proteins | sample MGYA00511918_ERZ773158 | MGnify/ENA primary metagenome ERZ773158 (study PRJEB29015, sample SAMEA2737876) | human gut metagenome | biome: human gut; feature: human-associated habitat; material: faeces | place: China | collected 2012 ...
TCGACGCTGATCCATCTCCATACCGATGCGCGTGAAGACTGCCCGGAGCTGGACGCGCTGCTTAATATACTGGTGCGCGAGAGCCTGGCGCAGCGTCCCGGCGGCAGCGCTATCGTGCGCAGCCTCGGCGATACGCTGCTGGTGCTCCTGCTGCGCATGCTGCTTGGCGAGCAACAGCCGCCCGGCGGGCTGCTGCGCCTGATGAGCGATGAACGCCTGATGCCGGCGGTGCTGGCGGTGATGGCGACCCCGGAGCAACCGTGGACGCTGGAGAGTATGGCCGCCCGTGCCTTTCTGTCGCGGGCCACCTTCGCCCGTCATTTTGCCCGCGTTTATCACCTGACGCCGCAGGCGTGGCTGTCGCAGCTGCGAATGGCGCTGGCCGCCCGGCTGCTGCGCCTGGAGCGTCAGACCAACCTCGAGGTCATTGCCGAACGCTGCGGCTTTCAGTCGCTGGCGTCCTTCTCGAAGCGCTTCAAAATGCGCTATGGCGTGACGCCGGGCGAGTGGCGCCGGGGCTAGCGCCTCGCGTTTCGCGAAGATGATTTTATTTCCAGTTGCGTGGTTTGCTGTTTATTACCCGACCCGAAAGTCGCTATAGTTTTGCACGAAAAAAAACAATGACATTCAGGACAGACAGGGTGAAGAGGATGAGATTACGTTTACGGGCCGCCGCCGCGGTAATGCTGGCGGGTCTGGCGCTGGTCGGCTGCGACCAAAAGGGTAATGAAGCGAAGCACATTAAGGTCGGCGTGATTAACGGCGCCGAGCAGGATGTGGCGGAAGTGGCGAAGAAGGTGGCCAAAGAGAAGTACGGTCTGGAGGTCGAGCTGGTGGGGTTCAGCGGCTCGCTGCTGCCTAACGAATCGACCAACGCCGGCGATCTGGACGCCAACGTCTTCCAGCATCGGCCTTTCCTTGAGCAGGACAACAAAGCGCATAACTATCATCTGGTGGCGGTCGGGAATACCTTCGTCTTCCCGATGGCCGGCTATTCGCGCAAGATCAAGTCAGTCGCCGAACTGAAAGACGGCGCGACGATCGCTATCCCCAACGACCCGACCAACCTCGGGCGGGCGCTACTGCTGCTGCAAAAAGAGAAGCTGATTACCCTCAAAGCCGGGACCGGCCTGCTGCCGACGGCGGTGGATATCACCGACAACCCGCATAACCTGAAGATCATGGAGCTGGAAGGGGCGCAACTGCCGCGCGTACTCGACGATCCCAAAGTCGACGTGGCCATCATCAGCACCACCTACCTGCAGCAAACCGGGCTGTCGCCGGTTCGTGACGGCATCTTTATCGAAGATAAAAACTCGCCCTACGTGAACATCATCGTGACCCGAGAAGACAATAAAGACGCGGAAAACGTGAAGGAGTTTATGCAGTCGTACCAGTCGCCGGAGGTGGCGAAGGCGGCAGAGACTATCTTCAACGGCGGCGCGGTGCCTGGCTGGTAAGCCAACACACAGGGAGAGGCGCGTATGGTACGCCAACGGCAGGCTGACCTGCTGCTGATTGCCGCGACGGTGATTGCCGCCTGCGGCTGGATATTTTCCCGCGAGGCGATCGCCGGCATGCCGGTGTTCGCGTTTCTTGGGCTGCGTTTTTTCTTCGCCGCGCTGCTTCTGCTGCCGTTCTGCCGCGGTTTTCGCCCGCAAAAGCAGCACTGGCCAAAACTCATCATCAGCGGACTCTGGTTTGCGCTCAACCTCTGCCTGTGGATCTATTCGGTCTCCACGACGGCGTCGCTCGGCGAAGGGGCGTTTATCATGAGCCTGTCGATGATGTTCGTCCCGCTGACCGCATGGGTGATGATGAAGGTGCGCCCGCCTCGCGCCTGGTGGGAGTGCCTGCCGATCGCGGTGGTAGGCCTGGGGCTGCTCAGTCTGCATATGCCGATAGCCTTCCACCCCAGCCAGGGCTGGTTTTTGCTGACGGCGCTGGTGCAGTCAATCTGGTTCTGTTACACCAGCCGCTGCGCGCGTGAAGTACCGCTGATCCCCCTGACCACCGTGCAGCTGGCGATCACCGGTATCGTCGGGTTGACCATCTCCGCTGCCGTTGAACGCTGGGACCAGCCGATGACCCTGCCGACTCTCGGCTGGTTGGTGGCCAGCATTGTCATCGCTACCAGCCTGCGCTTCGGTCTGCAGATGAAGGGGCAGAAGTACGCGGCGGTGGCCAGCGCGGCGATCATCATGGTGCTCGAACCGCTGCTGACGGTCATTGCCGCCGCGCTGTGGTACGGCGAACAGCTGCCGCTGCAGAAGATTATCGGCGGCGTGCTGATCCTCGTGGCCCAGCTGTGGTTCCGCTGGCGGATGCTTAAGCCGTAAGCGAGCCGCTTCGCCGCTGCGCCATCAGCTGCAGCAGCGGCACCAGCGACAGCCCGTCCGGCATCTCGCCGCGGGCGATCAGTTGGTTTATCTCGTCGAAGGTAAACCAGCCGGTCTCCATCACCTCATCCTGATCTGCATCCATCCCCACCCAGCGTAAACCGGTGGCCAGCCAGGTGATAAATAGCTGATCGCTGCTGCCGTAGGAGGGGTTAAAGCGAATGATCTCCTCAACGCGTTGCGCCTGCCAGCCGGTCTCTTCCCGCAGCTCGCGCAGTGCGGCGACCGCCGGGTCTTCCCCTTCATCGACGCCGCCAGAAGGTATCGCCCACACCACCTTATCGATCAGGTAGCGGTAGTGGCGAATCAGCAGCACTTTCTCATCCTGGATGGCCACAATCCCCACCGCCGGGCGCGGGTAATAAATGGAATAAAAGTCGCGGCGCTCGCCGGGGGCGACATCAATACCCACCTTACGCATGCTGAACCACGGCGTCTCGGCGATGACCTGCGGGTCGTGCATATCGGCGGCGGTCAGTTTCTTTTTCATCCTGCCACTCCTGTCAAAAATTGAGCCTTAAGAACAACATAGCCGGAGGCGGATGGCAACCGCCGCAGGTTGGCCCGATTTCATCGATCATTGCCCAAACGCCCCTGTTGAGCCAGGCGGGGACTCAGTACGATGTTCGTCAGATGACCCCAGAGGAACGCCAACATGAACATCACCCACATCCGTAATGCGACCCAGATTATTGACTACGCCGGGAAAAGATTTCTCATCGATCCGATGCTGGCGGACAAAGGCGCCTGGCCGGGTTTTCCGGGCACCGCGCGCAGCGAATTGCGCAATCCGCTGGTTGAGCTGCCGTTTTCCCGCGATAAAATTATCGACGTTGATGCGGTGATCGTCACCCATACCCATGACGATCACTGGGACGCGGCGGCGATCGCCGCGATCCCGAAAACCCTGCCGGTGTTCGTCCAGCATGAGGCCGACGCCGCGCTGCTGCGCAGCCAGGGATTTCAGGATCTGCGCCTGCTGTCGGCAGACAGCGAATTTGCCGGCGTGCGTCTGCTGAAAACCACCTCCGGCCAACACGGCAGCGACCGCACCTACGCGGTGCCGGCGATGGCTGAACGCCTGGGCGAGGCCTGCGGCGTGGTGTTTCGCCATCCGCAGGAGAAGACGCTGTGGCTGATGGGGGATACCATCTGGCGTGATGACATTGCAGCCGACCTGCTGAAGCTGCGCCCGGACGTGGTGGTGTTGAACGCCGGCTACGCCCACGTCATCGGCTTTGGCCCGATTATCATGGGCAAGGAAGATCTCCTGAACGTGCACTTCACCCTGCCGGAAGCGAAAATCATGGCTATCCACCTCGAGGCGGTCAACCACTGTCTGGTGAGCCGGGAAGAGATGCGCCAGTATGCGCTGGATAATCAGATTGCCGATGTGGTGAGTATCCCGCAGGATGGGGAAACCGTGGTTTATTAACATGCGCAAGGGGAAAGGACGATGAAACTCACCGACGTGGCGATTGTCGCTGTAGAGGGCTTTAGCCCGTTTCACTACGCCGTCCCCTGCATGCTGTTTGGCGATTCGGTTTCGGAAATCAAACGCTTTAATCTGCACATTTGCGCCGAGCGGCCGGGGCTGCTGCGCGCCCGCGATGGTTTTGCGCTGTACGCCACCGGCGATTTCGCCGCGCTGGAACAGGCGGATATCGTGGTGGTGCCTTACTGGGGCGAGGGCAACCAGCGCCCGCCGCAGGCGTTGATCGCGAGTTTGGTTCGAGCGCGCGATAACGGCGCGGAAATCGTCGGCCTGTGCCTCGGCGCGTTTGTCCTTGGCTACGCCGGGCTGCTCGACGGTAAGCGGGCGGCGACCCACTGGGAGTTCGAGCAGGATTTCCAGCGCCGGTTTCCGCAGGTGCAGCTGGATATCAACGCCCTGTACGTCGACGACCAGCGGATCATTACTTCGGCGGGCACCGCGGCGGCGCTGGACTGTTGCCTCTACATCATCCGCCAGCGTTTCGGCAGCCTCGCGGCCAACCAGATCGCCCGGCGGATGATTGTTTCGCCGCACCGCGAGGGCGGCCAGGCGCAGTTTATCGCCCAGCCGGTGCCGAAAAACACCCGCGATGCGCGAATCAACTGCCTGCTGGATTATCTGCAGCAGCATATTGCCGAGCCGCACAGTCTCGATTCGCTGGCCCGGGTGGTGGCGATGAGCCGCCGTACCCTGACCCGCCACTTCGCCCGGGCAACCGGGATGAGCATTACCGACTGGCTGACCGCCGAACGTCTGCGCCGCAGCCAGACTCTGCTTGAGGCGGGCGATCTGCCGGTCGAGCAGGTGGCGGAGGCGGTGGGCTATCTTTCAGCGGTCACCTGGCGCCAGCAGTTTAAAGCGCGCTTTGGCGTCAGCCCGACGGAATGGCGGCGTACCTTTCGTCGCGGCGCTTAGCCGGCGAGGGTCGCACTGTCGATCACGAAGCGGTATTTCACGTCACCCTTGACCATTCTTTCCCAGGCTTCGTTGATCTCATCGCCGCGGATCAGTTCGATATCGGCGACGATGCCGTGTTCGGCGCAGAAGTCGAGCATCTCCTGAGTTTCCGGAATACCGCCGATCATCGAGCCGGCAATCGACCGGCGGCGGAAGATCAGATTGAACACTTCCGGCGACGGATGCGGCGTGGTCGGGGCGCCAACCAGCGTCATGGTGCCATCGCGTTTCAGCAGCGTGGTGAAGGCATCGAGATTGTGCGGCGCCGCCACGGTGTTGAGGATGAAATCGAAGCTTTTGACGTGGGCCGCCATTTCGTCTTCATTGCGCGACACCACTACGTCATCGGCGCCCAGCGCTCTGGCCGCATTACGCTTGGATTCGGAGGTGGTAAAGGCCACCACGTGGGCCCCCATGGCGTGGGCCAACTTGATCCCCATATGCCCGAGGCCGCCGATGCCGACCACGCCGACTTTTTTACCCGGCCCGACGTGCCAGTGGCGCAGCGGCGAGTATGTCGTGATCCCGGCGCACAGCAGCGGCGCGACGGCGGCCAGCTGCGCTTCGGGATGGGTTATCCGCAGCACGTAGCGTTCATTGACCACGATCTGCTGTGAATAACCGCCAAGCGTGTGTCCCGGCGCGTCCTGGGTCGGCCCGTTATAGGTCAGCACCATGTGGTCGCAGTAGTTTTCCAGCCCCTCGGCGCACTCTTCGCACTGTTGACAGCTATCGACCATACAGCCGACGCCCACCAGATCGCCGACGGCGTAGCGCGAGACGGCGTTGCCGACCGCGGTCACCCGACCCACAATTTCATGCCCCGGCACGCAGGGATACAGCGTTCCTGCCCATTCCGATCGCGCCTGGTGGAGATCGGAGTGGCAGACGCCGCAGTAAGCGATGGCGATCTGTACATCCTGCGGCCCCGGGTCGCGGCGGGTGATGGCCATTGATTCCAGCGGCTGGCTGGCGGAGTAGGTACCAATAGCGTTGATCAGCATAGCGAAACCTCTTCTTGATGAATGGACTCAATAGAACGGGAGGGGAATGCGGGTGGTCAGTGGCATCGATAAGCGTAGCCTGGACTGGCCGAGATGCGAGGGGGAAAGCGGTAGAGAAACCCTCAGGCGCGGCGTTAGCCAGCGCAGTAAATAATAAGGTGGCCTTATCTTTATCGCCGCTAAGCCTTATAGGTAATTAAGGCTCATCGTATTTTTTATTCCTGTAAAATAGAGATAAATAGTTATTGCAGATAATGATGCTTACACTCTTTTTATCCTCGTAACGTCTTGTCTTTTATTCGTTAATTCACCTGTTGATACTATGATTCTCAACGAATCACTTTTTCAACCTGACCTGATGGCATAAAAACCATGTCGATCCCTGCAGCCAGCCTCTCTACTGACCAGGCGTTACCGTCTTTTTATTACGGAAGACAGACAAAGCCGTTATTCGCGGTGGAATCCCTGTTATCTGCGTTCCTGCCCGCCAGCTCACCCTTTGCGCTGCCGCGATCGACCTATTATCGTTTTCCGCCGACCCAGGCTGAATCCGGATTAATTCTGCTCGAAGAGGGGATTGCCTCGCTATGCCATGCGGAAAACAACATGGTGATATCAACGATATTTGCCCCTTCGCTATTGGGATTAATCGATGGTTACGGCGTCTTTAACGGTATTCCGGAAAAACACCACTGCTCTCTGTTTGCTGAGACAGATTTGCGCGGACGCTGGATAGGACACCAGGCCGCGGTCGAGATCCTCAATGCGCAAAACCTGTGGCAGGAGATGGCCCATGTTCTGGCGCAGCGGCTGATGGTGTTGAGCATGCGTTCGCAGGAGATGGTGGGGGTGGATTCTTATCCGATGGTGCGAACCCTGCTAACAGAGCTGGCGGACTATCCGGAGGCATATCGTCGCCAAATCAACGTCCTGAGCTTTATTCAGCGCCGTACCAACCTGTCGCGCAGCCGCATTATGTCGATTCTGTCGGAGCTGCGCAAAGGTGGTTACATTACGGTCCATCGCGGTGTGCTGAGGACCATCGCCCACCCGCTTCCCGCCCACTTTTAAACCCGCGCGGCGGAGGGGCGTGATTTTCCCACCCCTCGTGAATCAAACCTGCTAAGGCTCAACCGGCGTCAGAAAGTCCAGCCGCAGCGGCTCAGCCAGCAGAGACTCCATCTGCGCCATAAACGCCTGAAAATAGGGCATCGCGACATGGGCATCGAGGGCGTCCTGTCCCTGCCACGCCTCGCGCATATAGAAGGTGTCCGGCGCGTCGCGCAGCTGAAACAGGGCATAGTCGAGGTTGCCCGGCTCCTGTCTCGTCGGCAGGAGCAGCGCCTGCAGGGCCTGACGCAGGGCGTCCGTTTGGCCCGGTTTCGCCTTGAGCACGGCGATAAGCGATATCATCTTAAAACCCCTCCAGCACGATCTTGCCGACGGCGCGTCCGGTTTCCAGCTGGCGATGCGCTTTCTGCAGATTGGCGGCGGTGATGGCGCCGTAGTGTTCGCCAAGGGTGGTTTTGATAGTGTGGTTGTCGATCAGCGCCGCCACGCGGGTGAGCAGCTGATGCTGGGCGATCATATCATCCGTCTCAAACATTGAACGGGTGAACATAAATTCCCAGTGCAGGGACAGGCTTTTCGCTTTCAGCGGCACCACGTCCAGGGTCTCCGGGTCATCAATCAGCGCCAGCTTGCCCTGCGGGGCGAGGGCGTCGATCAGCGCGTTGAAGTGCTGCTCGGTATTGGTCAGGCTGGCGACATGGGTTACCGACGTGATACCAATGCGCGCCAGCTCGTCGGCGAGCGGCTTGCTATGATCGATCACATGGTGCGCGCCCGCCTCGCGGACCCACTGCTGGCTCTCGGGACGCGAGGCGGTGCCGATCACCGTCATGGCGGTCAGTTTACTGGCCAGCTGGGTCAGGATAGACCCCACGCCGCCCGCCGCGCCGACGATTAGCAGCGTGTCGCCCGCATTGCCGCCTTCCTCAACGCCGAGACGGTGAAACAGCAGCTCCCAGGCGGTGATCGCCGTCAGCGGCAGCGCGGCGGCGGAGGCATTATCGAGGGTGCGCGGTTTGTGCGCCACCAGGCGCTCATCCACCAGCTGATATTCACTGTTGCTGCCGGCCCGGCCCAGCGCGCCGGCGTACCAGACCTCGTCCCCGGGCGCGAACAGCGTCACTTCCTCACCGACGGACTGCACCACGCCAACGGCGTCCCAGCCCAGCACCCGCGGCGTGTCACCCTGAAAGCCGGCGCGCACTTTGGTGTCTACCGGATTGACCGAGATAGCCTTCACAGCGACCAGCAGATCACGCCCGTGGGCGGTGGGGATCGGCAGGTCGATCTCGGTTAAAGAAGGGATGTTGTTGCCGTCAGCGGCGGCTTGAGTAATGGCGATAGCTTTCATAACTGCTCCGGTCTGTGATTCGGGTGAATGAAAAGATGGAGCCATCGTAGACCGCTGCCGGGAGGGGAAAAACGGGCTAACGGCAATAACAGTTATATGCAGAAAGTGAAAATCAGCCCACCTGATAGAAGTCGAGCATCACCCCATCCTGGGTCCGGCCACCGGCGCAGATAAACAGCGAGGTGGTTAGCCAGCTGAGCGCGGGAGCATCCACCTCAAAGGTGGGCACGGTGCGAAAATAGATGGCTTCAGGCGGAATATCGCTAAAAAAGCGCATATCGTCGGCGAAAAGCTGGTCATGATACTGGGCCGGCACCCGGCGGATGCCATTGTTTTCCACATAGACCGTGCCTTCCGCCACCTGTAGGGCATAGCGGGCGGACAGCCTGCAGGTGCCGTCGGGTTCGATTATCTGGCTGTCGACGCCGCCGGGTAATACGTGGCCGCGAAGTTGACCCGAGACGCTGCCGCCGACAATCGGGATCAGCTGGCGCTTACCGGTCTGCGGGCTGCGGGAGACGATTATCGGTTTATCAACCTGGATGGTAATGGAAAAACAGTGTCTGAGTTCGGGGGTCATTATGGCTCTCCTGTTTCGGTTGCTAACGGCACGCGGCCACCGCGCCAGTGTAACGGGTTTGCGAGAGACAAAATAACGCAGGGTTTGGATGAAAATGATTGGCTGGGATGATGAGTTTGGGGGGCTCAGGTTGGTATGGCGTGGCTTTGGGAGAGCAGAGGCAAACTGGCGGAAGATCACAGGAAATGACATTAATTATTCTGCACAGGACAGCGATATTTTAACGGCCATCGGATACAGGCCTGACGCGCCGTCGCGGGATGATAATCATGAAAAATTCACCCCTGCACAGAACATGATTTACGCCCGCCGACGCGCCGGGCTGGCCGCGCAGTAGCCTGTCAAAAAATCCCCGTAAATCCCGTCATTTTTCCCGAATTAAGCCATGCATCCATAAGGTGCATGGTTTTGCATGCGTTTTCCTGCTCCTGCATTCCCTGCCAGCGCCAGCCGCGGCGCAGCCTGAGGCCACCTTTGCACCTGCATTAAAAGTAGTCCCTTAAGCGGGCAGGCGTGGCGGGGAGAGCATTGCGCGCCGAGATAGCAACAACAATTTATTTTTCTTTTATGGCATTTTCTAAAAAATCGAAGAATTCTTTTACTAATCGATCATTGTTATCGCTAGTAAAACTTCGTTTATAAAACCCTATGCACGCAGAGAAAATGGCTCTGCTTGTTAATTCGCTATATCTAGATGAATATAATGGATCTACCCCACGATATAAAGACCATGCGCCGTGAGTAATATTAGATCTGATTTCATACATTTCTTTTGAAACCTTAGCCCAGTCTTTTTCATCAGGATAATAAATGGAAACCAATGACGATACTCGGCTTACGAAGTTTTTAGTTGTAGACTCATCCTTTTTCTCGCTTGGAAGGCTTACCAATCGTTCTAGGGCTGTTGCTAATTTTACTATGCGTGAACTATCATCTTTATCCTGTTGAGCGCTGCTAAACAAATAAATGGCATCAATCAATCGATCAGCAATTATTGTTCTCTCATTGGGTTCTATGGCTAGATCTATTAGACGAGACAGTACCTCCCCTAAGTCTGAATTATAATCACTTTCAAATTTATCCCAGAATTTGTCGCTCCAAGTTATTCTTCCCTTGGATGAGTGATTATAGTTGAAATCATTATTTGATGTTCTTGTGAAGTAAAAACCTTCATAATTAGGATATGGACTCGTTGAAAGGCTCAAGAAATCAGGTGATATGTGATAATGTTCACTGAATAATTGGAGTATTCCAACTACAAACCCTGCAATGTTTTTAGCTATTCTCTCTCGGCTTTTCTTAGAGCGCTTGCTAACTGGAATTCTTAAGAAATGTCCGTAGTGATATTTATGTGCAGAGCAAAATCTTCTGGATAATAATATTTGTTCTTCTGTAAGGTTATCGTTAATCATTGAGTACATATGCTGTGCTGATATAATCTCAGCGCGACCAATGCATATCTTCTCTTTATCAAGGCCATGGGCCAAGATAGGGAAAAAGAAATCTTCTTGTATCATTTCTCTCTTTGTTTTTTTTAGTGCTTTATTGAGAAGTTGGGTATATCCTTTTATGCCATCGTCACCGTCATCAATGAAAGTATGAACATAAAGACTTTTCTTTATATTTTCAACAAACTCATCAACTGTGACTAACATTTCTAGCCTATTTGATTTTATGAACCTTGCGGATATTAAATGCAATCTCTCATTTGAAGCGTATGAAAGATGTATTTGCCTTTGTGGAATTGTTCTATTCTTTGAGATTAACTCAATCGGTGCATTTATTGTCATTCCGATTGAACCAAAATCTCTATTGTACTCTTGATTATAAAACTCTCTAAAATTAGGTGAATCTAATCCAACATCTATTCTAAATGCTTCTGAGATCACAAAGTCAAAATCTTTTACATCATCTAAACTTGCACTCATTATTTTCACCTTTTGGGCTCAGTGAAAAGATCACTATACCACTGCATCATTTTCGTTCGATCTTCTATGTATTGAGCATGATTGTAAATGCCGCGAATTTTATTTTTATCAACGTGCGCTAATTGCATTTCAATCCATGCACTATCAAATCCCTGCTCATGCAGGATAGTGGACATTGTATGTCTGAATCCGTGACCTGTGGCACGGCCTTTGTAGCCAAGTAACTCAATCACTTGAGAGACACTTTCTTTCGAAATTGGCTTACTGCGGTTTTTTCTGCCGATAAAAATATAAGGATAATGACCGGTAATAGGCTTGAGTTGCCTAAAGAGGTCAATGACCTGGGTAGATAAAGGAACAATATGCGGCCTACGCATTTTCATCCGTTCTGCTGGGATTTCCCAAATTGCCTTTTCTAAATCAATTTCATCCCCCGTAGCAAAGCGCATCTCCTGCGTTCTTACACCAGTTAGCATGATTATCTTTGTAGCATTTTTGGTGATGATGCTACCGGTGTACGCTTCCAGATCACGAATAAAATGAGGTAATTCTTCGGCAGATAAAAAAGGGTGGTGCTTCTGCTTAGGAACGGCCAAGGCGATAGCTAAATCAGGTGCTGGGTTATATTCAGCGCGGCCAGTTATAATTGCATATCGATAAACCTCGCCACATCTTTGGCGCACTTTGCGTGTTTTCTCCAGCGCTCCACGCTTCTCTATTCGCCGCAATACTTCAAGCAGTTCTAACGGCTTGATTTCACTGTTAGGGCGTTTACCAATGAACGGGAACACATCTTTCTCGAATGTCTTAATGATTTCTTCGCGATAGGCCACTGTCCAGCGGTCAGCTTTGTTAGTGTGCCATTCTCGACATATGGCTTCGAAAGAGTTTTCTGTTGATAGCTTCTGAGCGAGTTTTTGTGATTTGCGTTCCTCAACGGGGTCAATGCCATTTGCAACCTGCTTACGGGACGTCTCGCGTTTCTCACGTGCTTCTGCGAGGCTCACAAGGTCGTAGCTACCAAATGACATTAACCGCGCTTTCCCAGCAAGGCGGAAACGGAACCGCCAGCCCTTCGAGCCATCGGGGTTGATAAGCAACGACAGGCCTTGCCCATCGTTCAATGTATATGGCTTTTCTTGGGGCTTTGCTCGTTTGATTTGTATATCTGTAAGTGCCATGTGTATAAGCCAAAAATGTGTATAAAAAATCTATACACATCACTATACATATTTATCTTGGATTCAGTGAGAACTTGTCGGACGGTTACGGATGAGTCATTTACAATATGTGTTGAAAATAAAGGTTTTTTAGACGTTCTCGGATGGCTGCGGAGAAATTTTGGCGGAAGATCACAGGAGTTGAACCTGCCCGGGACCGCTGGCGGCCCCAACTGGATTTGAAGTCCAGCCACCTCACCGGAGATGACGATCTTCCGCGCCTCGATTGCTACATGGAGGCGGGGCGCATTATAGCTACTTTCAGCCGTTTACCACATACCTAAACGCACTTTTTTACTGTTAAAACTGGACTTTACAGAACAGTCCTGGACAAATCCTCACAAAATCCGTGAGTTACACTTTTTCACTCCCTGATTCCCTACCACGATCACAGAAAACAAGAAACGTAATCTGATAACGAGATATCGCAATTCATCTTAGTGCGGCAAAGGTTTACAAAAACCGTAACCGGTACCAACCCTCGGTGCCGCTAAGGGAATAGTGCGCATATGAAAGATCACATTTTGTCCGTCAAAGAGAAAATTGGTTACGGCATGGGTGATGCCGCCAGCCACATTATTTTTGATAACGTCATGTTGTATATGATGTTTTTCTACACTGATATTTTTGGTATCCCCGCCGGCTTTGTCGGCACCATGTTCCTGCTGGCGCGCGCGCTGGACGCGATTTCCGACCCGTGTATGGGTCTGCTTGCCGACCGTACCCGCAGCCGCTGGGGTAAGTTCCGCCCATGGATCCTCTTTGGCGCTATCCCGTTCGGCCTCGTCTGCGTGCTGGCCTACAGCTCGCCGGATTTAAGCCACAACGGCAAGCTGATCTACGCCGCCGTGACCTACACGCTGCTGACCCTGCTCTACACCGTGGTGAATATCCCTTACTGCGCGCTGGGCGGCGTGATCACCGACAACCCGACGCAGCGCATTTCGCTGCAGTCCTGGCGCTTCGTGCTGGCGACGGCGGGGGGCATGCTCTCTACCGTGCTGATGATGCCGCTGGTCAACTTTATCGGCGGCGAAGACAAAGCGCTCGGCTTCCAGGGGGGCATCGCGGTGCTGTCGGTGATTGCCTTCCTGATGCTGGCCTTCTGCTTCTTTACCACCAAAGAGCGTGTCGAAGCGCCGCCGAGCAGTACCTCGATGCGTGAAGACCTGCGCGATATCTGGCGCAATGACCAGTGGCGGGTGGTCGGCGTGCTCACCATCCTCAATATCCTCGCGGTCTGCGTTCGCGGCGGCGCGATGATGTATTACACCACCTGGATCATGGGCTCGGCGGCGCTGTTCACCGCCTTCCTCACGACCTACTGCGTCGGCAACCTGATTGGCTCGGCGCTGGCGAAACCGCTGACCGACTGGAAATGCAAAGTCAGCGTCTTCTGGTGGACCAACGCCCTCCTGGCGGTGCTCAGCGTGGCGATGTTCTTCGTACCGATGGACGCCGAAATCACCATGTTTGTCTTTATCTTCGTCATTGGCGTACTGCACCAGCTGGTGACGCCAATCCAGTGGGTAATGATGTCCGACACCGTCGACTACGGCGAATGGTGTAACGGCAAACGCCTGACCGGCATCAGCTTCGCCGGTACCCTGTTTGTGCTCAAGTTAGGGCTGGCGCTGGGCGGCGCGCTGATCGGCTGGATGCTGGCCGGCGGCGGCTATGACGCCGCCGCTAAAACCCAGAACAGCGCCACCCTCACCATCATTATCGCCTTGTTCACCCTCGTTCCGGCGGTGTGCTACCTGCTGAGCGCGGTGATCGCCAAACGCTACTACACGCTGAAAACGCCGTTCCTGAAAAAAATGATGGCCGAGCTGGCCGAGGGCGCGCGTCGCAACGAACAAGAATTCACCGCCGCCCCGATCGACAAAGAATGGCAAAACTAAGAGGACGTTTTAATGAAAATCAGTGATGGAAACTGGCTCATTCAACCAGGGCTCAACCTGATCCAACCCGTACAGGTTTACGAGGTGGAGCAGCAGGGGAATGAAATGGTGGTCTATGCCGCGCCGCGCGATGTCCGCGAACGCGCCTGGCAGCTGGATACGCCATTGTTCACCCTGCGCTTTTTCTCGCCTCAGGAAGGGATAATCGGCGTGCGCATGGAGCACTTTCAGGGCGCGCTGGATAACGGTCCGCACTATCCGCTGAACGTGCAGAAAGACGTCCATGTCGAAATAGAAAATACGGCCGGGTTCGCTGAGCTGAAAAGCGGCAGCCTCAGCGTGCGGGTGACTAAAGGCGAATTCTGGGCGCTGGATTTTCTGCGCGACGGCGTGCGTATCACCGGTAGCCAGCTAAAAAACAACGGCTACGTGCAGGATAGTAAGACCCAGCGCAACTACATGTTTGAGCGCCTCGACCTCGGCGTCGGCGAAACCGTCTACGGCCTCGGCGAGCGCTTTACCGCCCTGGTGCGCAACGGCCAGACGGTAGAAACCTGGAACGAGGACGGCGGCACCAGCACCGAGCAATCCTACAAAAATATCCCGTTCTATCTGACCAACCGCGGCTACGGCGTGCTGGTCAACCATCCGCAGCGCGTCTCCTTCGAGGTGGGCTCGGAGAAAGTCTCTAAAGTCCAGTTCAGCGTTGAAGGCGAATACCTCGAGTACTTCGTCATCGACGGCCCGACACCGAAAGCGGTGCTTAACCGCTATACGCAGTTCACCGGCCGCCCGGCGCTGCCGCCGGCATGGTCGTTTGGTCTGTGGCTGACGACCTCGTTCACCACCAACTATGACGAAGCGACGGTGAATAGCTTCATCGACGGTATGGCTGAGCGCCATCTGCCGCTGCACGTCTTCCACTTCGACTGCTTCTGGATGAAGGCCTTCCAGTGGTGCGATTTTGAATGGGATCCGCTAACTTTCCCGGACCCGGAAGGGATGATCAAGCGCCTGAAGGCGAAAGGGCTGAAGGTCTGCGTGTGGATCAACCCGTACATCGGTCAGCGCTCGCCGGTGTTCAAGGAGCTGAAAGAGAAGGGTTATCTGCTGAAGCGCCCGGACGGTTCGCTGTGGCAGTGGGATAAGTGGCAGCCGGGGCTGGCGATTTATGACTTCACCAACCCGGAAGCCTGCCAGTGGTACGCCGACAAGTTAAAAGGTCTGGTAGCGATGGGGGTCGATTGCTTCAAGACCGACTTCGGCGAGCGTATCCCGACCGACGTGCAGTGGTTTGACGGTTCCGATCCGCAGAAAATGCACAACCACTACGCCTTCATCTATAACGAGCTGGTGTGGAAGGTGCTGAAAGAGACCGTCGGCGAGCAGGAGGCGGTGCTGTTCGCCCGCTCCGCCTCGGTGGGCGCGCAGCAGTTCCCGGTGCACTGGGGCGGCGACTGCTACGCCAACTACGAATCGATGGCGGAAAGCCTGCGCGGCGGGCTGTCGATCGGCATGTCCGGCTTTGGTTTCTGGAGTCACGATATCGGCGGTTTCGAAAACACCGCGCCGGCCCACGTCTACAAGCGCTGGTGCGCCTTCGGCCTGCTCTCCAGCCACAGCCGGCTGCACGGCAGCAAATCCTATCGGGTGCCATGGGCCTACGATGACGAGTCCTGCGACGTGGTGCGCCACTTCACGCAGCTGAAATGCCGCATGATGCCGTATCTCTATCGTCAGGCGGCGCTGGCCAACGAGTGCGGCACGCCGATGCTGCGCGCGATGATGCTCGAGTTTCCGGACGATCCGGCCTGCGACTATCTCGACCGCCAGTATATGCTGGGCGATTCGGTCCTGGTGGCGCCGGTGTTCTCCGAGGCCGGCGAAGTGCAGTTTTATCTGCCGGAAGGGCACTGGACGCATCTGTGGCATAACGATGAATTGCCGGGTAGCCGCTGGCATAAGCAGCATCACGATGCACTGAGCCTGCCGGTCTACGTTCGCGACAACACCCTGCTGGCGCTGGGCAACAATGACCAGAAGCCGGATTACGCCTGGCATGAGGGCACCGCCTTCCAGCTGTTCCACCTTGAGGATGGACGCGAGGCACGCTGTGACGTTCCGGCGGCAGACGGCTCGACGATCTTCACCCTGAAGGCCAGGCGCCAGGGCAACGCCATCGCCGTGAGCGGCGAAGGCGAGGCCCGCGGCTGGACGTTATGTCTGCGCAATATCCCGCAGGTCGCGGGCGTGCAGGGCGGTACGCAGACCGGTAGCGAATGGGGAGTGGTGGTGAGCGCCGAGGGCAATACGCTGACGATTACGTTGTAAATAGGTTAACAGCAGCAGCCCTCTTCGCCCGGCGGAGAGGGTTTTTTTATTCCATTTTTGTACAAAAAGTAACGTTCATTTCATTGTGGTGACTCAGGCCGCAGACGCGGTTGTCGAACGGTGTTAGCGTATTCTGCCGCTGAGAGGAGCCCGCCATGGACGTAGAAAATATCTTTCGTGACGTGAAGCTAAGCAAAACGGAAATGACCGTGCTGCGCTTTATTCAGAACGACCCGGAGCAGTGTATCCGCCAGGGAGTTCGCGCTGTGGCCGAACAGTGCTACAGCAACCCCTCTTCCCTGGTCCGGCTGGCAAAGAAACTGAAGTTCAGCGGCTGGCTGGAGCTGGTCTATTTCATCAAGTTCAATATCACCATGCCGAAGCTCGATGTCACCAACGATATCGACTACATGAGCGTTCAGCCGGAAGAAGCGCTGACGCCGCTGCTGGCAGGCCTTGAGCAGCAGCGTATTTTGATCCACGGCAGCGGTTTTTCGCAGCTAATCGCCCAGTATATTTATAATAAGTTTCTCGTTACCGGCGTGAAC
>ERZ773158.1969-NODE-1969-length-16620-cov-3.275038_pt1 | contig 16620 bp, 12 predicted proteins | sample MGYA00511918_ERZ773158 | MGnify/ENA primary metagenome ERZ773158 (study PRJEB29015, sample SAMEA2737876) | human gut metagenome | biome: human gut; feature: human-associated habitat; material: faeces | place: China | collected 2012 ...
TCAGCCAGGGCGGTGGATGTCACCCGCTTGCGGCGCAGAAAATCCGCCGCTGTCCCCTGTGCTGTCTGCACCAGCGCCAGCAGCAAATGGCCGGTATCCGCCTGGCTGCACCCCTGCTGCCCCGCCAGCATCAGCGCCGTGTGCACGGTGCGTGCCGCCGTGAAGGAAAAACCTTTATATCTGTAGACCCAGAACATCTGCAAATCCTCCTCTGAAAAGTACCCATTGAAAGTATAGACGCCGGGCCAATAAATAATCATCGAAATCTGGGGGATTCTGCAAGACAAATTGAGAAAACCGTGGTATAATAAGCTGATTGTTTTTATTTTTACGTATGAGGTGGTTTTCAATGCACAAATTGATGCGCTACATCAAGGGCTATGAGAAGCAAGCCCTGTTAGCGCCGCTTTTCAAGATGCTGGAAGCCTGTTTTGAATTGTTTGTGCCGCTGGTCATTGCCAGCATCATCGACACGGGCATCAAAAACGAGGATGCAGCCTTCATCTGGACGCGCTGCGGCCTGCTGGTCCTGCTGGCTGCTATCGGCTTGGCCAGCAGCCTGACGGCACAGTGGTTCTCCGCAAAGGCGGCGCTGGGCTTTGGCACGGCATTGCGCAAGGACCTGTTCCGCCATATTGGCACGCTGAGCTACAGCGAGCTGGACGGCATCGGCACCCCGACGCTTGTCACCCGCATGACGAGCGACATCAATCAGGTACAGAACGGCGTCAACCTGACGCTGCGTCTGCTGCTGCGCTCGCCGTTCATCGTGATCGGCGCGCTTATTATGGCGTTCTCCATCAGTCCGAAGCTGACGCTGCTTTTCATCGGTGTTACGATCATGGTGTCGCTTATTATATGGGCCATCATGCGCGTGACCGTGCCCATCTACCATGAGGCCCAGAACGGCTTGGACCGTGTGACGCTGCTGACGCGCGAAAACTACGTCGGCGCGCGCGTGGTGCGTGCCTTTGCCCGCCAGGCGGACGAGCTGGCCGCCTTTGTGGAGACAAATGACCACCTGAAAAAGCTGCAATTTGCGGCAGGCCGTATTTCGGCGCTGATGAACCCGCTGACCTATCTCGTCGTCAACCTGGCCGTTGTGGCGCTGCTGCTGCGCGGCGGTGTGGAGGTCGATGCCGGTAAGCTGACGCAGGGCGAGGTCATTGCCCTTATCAACTATATGAGCCAGATTCTGCTGAGCCTGCTGCGTCTGGCGGATCTGGTCGTTTCGGTCACCCGCGCACTGGCCAGCGGCATGCGCGTCAATGAGATTCTGAACACCCACACGACGATGCAGGATCCCGGCACGGCAGAGCTGGCTTTGAACGACGCTGCCGAGGCGGCTAAGTTTGAGCATGTCACCTTCACCTACAAGGATGCCGGCGCACCGAGCCTGACGGACATCACGTTCACGGCCAGGCCCGGTGAGACCATCGGCGTCATCGGCGGCACGGGCAGCGGCAAATCGACGCTGATCGACCTGGTCTGCCGCTTCTACGATGCCGACAACGGCGGCGTTGCGCTGTTCGGCCATGATGTAAAGCAGTACAGCTTTGCACAGCTGCGCAGGCTGGTGGGCGTCGTGCCCCAGCAGGCCGTGCTGTTTACAGGTACGATCCGCGACAATATGCAGTGGGCCGCCCCCGGAGCTTCCGACGAGGAAATCTGGCAGGCGCTGGAGATAGCCCAGGCGGCGGAGTTTGTCCGCGGCAAACCCGGCATGCTGGATGCGCCGGTGGAGACCGCGGGCCGCAACTTCTCCGGCGGCCAGCGCCAGCGCCTGACGATTGCCCGCGCGCTGGTACCAAAGCCGAAGATCCTGATTCTGGATGACAGTGCCTCGGCGCTGGATTTTGCAACGGACGCAGCCCTGCGCAAGGCAATCAAAGAGGAAACGCACGGCATGACCGTGTTTATCGTCTCCCAGCGCGCGGCCAGCGTGCAGCGCGCCGACCACATTCTGGTGCTGGATGACGGTAAGCTGGTTGGCGACGCGCCCCATGCCGAGCTGCTGCGCAGCTGCGAGGTCTATAAGGAAATCTGCCTGAGCCAGTTGAGCAAGGAGGAGGTGGCAAAGACGCTATGAGCAAGACAAAGCAAAAGCTGGACCAGAATACGATCCATCGCGTCCTGAAGCTGATCCGCCCCTACACCGGCATGGTCATCCTGACGCTGACCTTTGCGCTGATCACAGTGGTCACGACTCTGCTGGCCCCGGTACTGTCCGGTAAGGCCGTGGATTTGATCCTGGAACCCGGTCAGGTTGATTTTGCGGGCCTTGGCAAAATTGCGATAGCGATGGCTGCCACGATTGCCTGCACAGCGCTGGCCCAGTGGCTGATGAATGTCGTCAATAACCGCATTACCTTTCAGGTCGTGCGTGATATGCGTGTCCGTGCGTTTGGCCAGCTGGAGATTCTGCCACTCAAATATATGGATGCCCACCGCCCCGGCGATGCTATCAGCCGCATTACCACCGATGTGGAGCAGTTCAGCGATGGTCTGCTGATGGGCTTTACCCAGCTGTTCACCGGCGTGCTGACGATTTTGGGCACGCTGGGAGTCATGCTGTTCATCGACTGGCGCATTGCGCTGGTCGTTGTGGCGTTGACGCCGCTGTCGATTTTCGTCGCGCGGTTCATTGCTACCCACACCTATTCTATGTTCAAGGTGCAGAGCGAGACCCGCGCCGAAATGACGAGTCTGGTCGAAGAACTGGTCGGCAACGAGCATCTTGTCCGCGCGTTCGGCTATGAGCGCCGCGCCGAGGAACGCTTCGATAAGATCAACCTCGATTTGCAGAAGTGCGGCGTCAAGGCGACGTTCTTCTCCTCTACCACGAACCCCTGCACCCGCTTTGTGAATGCGCTGGTCTACGCCGCCGTCGGCGTGCTGGGTGCGTTCGTCGCCATTGCCGGCGGCATCACGGTGGGCCAGCTGTCGGTCTTTCTGAACTACGCCAACCAGTACACGAAGCCGTTCAATGACATTTCGGACGTTATGACCGAACTGCAGAACGCGCTGGCTTGTGCGCAGCGCGTGTTTGACCTGATCGACGAGACGCCCATCGTGCCCGATGGCCCGGATGCTGTTGCCCTGCCCCACGGCGCGGGCAGCGTGGAGTTTGACCACGTCAGGTTCCGCTATTTGGACGATGTGCCGCTGATCGAGGATATGAACCTGAAGGTTGCGCCGGGTCAGCGCATTGCGCTGGTCGGCCCCACGGGCTGCGGCAAGACGACACTGGTCAATCTGCTGATGCGGTTTTATGAGATCAACGGCGGTACGCTGCGCGTCGACGGGTATTCCATCGACAATGTGACCCGCGACAGCCTGCGCGGCAACCTGGGCATGGTGCTGCAAGAGACCTGGTTGAAGGCCGGTACGATTGCGGAGAATATCGCCTACGGCAAGCCGGATGCGACCCGGGAGGAGATCATCGCCGCGGCCAAGAAGGCGCACGCCCATAGCTTTATCTGCCGCCTGCCCAACGGGTACGACACGCAGGTAGCCGAGGACGGCGGCAACATCAGCCAGGGCCAGCGGCAGCTGCTCTGCATTGCCCGTGTCATGCTGCGACGCCCGCCAATTTTGATTCTGGATGAGGCAACGTCCAGCATCGACACCCGTACCGAGGTGCTGGTGCAGGATGCCTTTGAGGAACTGATGAAGGGCCGCACGAGCTTTATCGTGGCCCATCGCCTGTCTACCATCAAGAACGCTGACCAGATCCTGGTCATGAAGGCCGGCAACATCATTGAGCGCGGAACCCACGAAGAACTGCTGGCGCAGGGCGGCTTCTACAAGCAGCTGTACGAGAGCCAGTTCGCCAAGGCATAAAACCATACACCGGGAAAGAAATAGGAGGATGTATTATGAGTCACATTACCATTCCGGAAGGATACCAAAGCCTTCTGGGTTTGTATGACACCCAGAAGGCCATCGGCCTCATCAAGACGATCTTTCAGGAGAAGCTCTGCATGGCGCTGCACCTCAAGCGTGTCACGGCTCCCCTGTTTGTCATGCAGGGCAGCGGTCTGAATGATGACCTGAACGGCGTCGAGCGCCCTGTTTCGTTCGATGTGCCCAGCCTGAACGAACAGGCCGAGGTCGTCCACAGTCTGGCTAAGTGGAAGCGCTACGCCCTGTACAAGTACGGCTTCCGCCCCGGTCAGGGCATTGTGACCGATATGACCGCCGTCCGCCGCGACGAGGAGCTGGACAACCTGCACAGCATCTACGTGGACCAGTGGGACTGGGAGCGCGTTATCACTGCCGACCAGCGCACGCTGGAATTTCTGCAGGAGACCGTGCGGGACATCGTGGACGCTGTCTGCGCAACGTCTGACGAGCTGCGCTGGAAGTTCCCCGAGCTGAAAAACAACATCCACCTGCGCCGCGAGGTGGCATTTATTACGACGCAGGAGCTCGAGGACAGGTACCCGGACTTCACGCCGAAGCAGCGCGAGAATGCCTTTGCCAAAGAGCATGGAACCGTCTGCATCATGCAGATCGGCGGCAGGCTCAAGAGCGGCCAGCCCCACGACGGACGCGCGCCCGACTATGATGATTGGACGCTGAACTGCGACATCCTGTTCTGGCACAAGCCGCTGGACTGCGCACTGGAGCTGTCCAGTATGGGTATCCGTGTTGACGCCGACGTCCTGCGCCGCCAGCTGGATGCCGCAGGCTGCCCGCAGCGCGCGGAGCTGCCCTTCCACAAACTGCTGCTGGATGGCACCCTGCCCCTGACAATGGGCGGCGGCATTGGCCAGAGCCGCCTGTGCATGCTGCTGCTGGGCAAGGTCCATGTCGGCGAGGTACAGGTTAGCCTGTGGGATGACGCTACGGTACAGGCATGCAGGAATTCGGGCGTGGAGCTGCTGTAACCCTTGACAAACCCCTGCCGATTGTGATATTATATTAGAGTTCCCGCTAGTATAGCACAATTGGCAGTGCAGCTGATTTGTAATCAGCAGGTTGCAGGTTCGATTCCTGTTACTAGCTCCACTTAAAAAAGCGCGTTAGCAAATCCACTTTGCTACGCGCTTTTTTCTTGCTTTTGTATGTCTTTTTGCGTCCTAAACAGTAAAAAACAGGTCGTAAACAAGTCGTAAACGCAGTAGAATCGCATAACGCGGAGTCAGGGTTGAACTCAGGAATGCTGCTGTACATAAAGCTGATGGATTGTTCTTGAGGAATATTTAGAGAAGCTTTTCCTTATTGCACCCTACTCTATATACTCCTAAAAAACGCCCGGTAGGCGTAATGCTTACCGGGCGTTTTACTTTGCTGTTTTAAGTGTTTGCCAGTGCCGTCTGCAGAGCGCAATAATTCTCCAGTGTCAGCTGCTCGGGGCGGGAACGTTCATCAAGACCGGCGGCCTGCAGGGCGGAGATGACCTGCGCCTTGGGCAGGTGCAGGCCATTGGCGATGGCGTTGGCGGCGGTCTTGCGGCGCTGGGAGAAGGCGGCGCGAATCAGCGCGAAGAAGGCGGCTTCGTCGCCGTTCGGCACGGTTACGGCGGGCTTCTCCCTCACATCCAGGCGGATGACGGCGCTTGTCACCTTGGGGGCGGGGTAAAAGCTGCCGGGTTGGACGCTGAACAACAGCTTCGGCTCGGCGTAATAGGCCACGGCGTAGCTGATTGCACCCGCATCCCGCGTGCCGGGGGCGGCGCAGAGGCGCTGTGCGGCCTCCTTCTGCACCATTACGGTAATGTTCCGGATAGGCAGCTTTTCCTCCAGCAGGCGCATCAGAATCGGGCTGGTGATGTAGTACGGCAGGTTGGCACAGACGGCGACGGGCTTGCCGCCGAACTCCTCGGCCAGCAGAGCCTTCAAATCGACCTTCAGCACGTCGTTCAGGATGAGCTTGAAGTTGTCGTAGTCGGCCATCGTCTCTTCCAGCAGCGGCGGCAGACGCTTGTCGACCTCGATGGAGACGACATTGTCCGCACGCTTGCAAAGCTGCTCGGTCAGCACACCGATGCCGGGGCCGACCTCAAGTGCGCCCCAGCCGGGGCCGATACCGGAGGCCTCCGCAATGCGGGGGCAGATGCCGGGGTTGATGATGAAATTCTGGCCGAAGCCCTTGGACAGGGCAAAGTCATACCGTGCGCAGAGGTCACGGATGGTGGACAGGTCAGTCAATGTGGGCACGGTGGACGTCCTTTCCGAGTCAATAAAATCAGTTCTGCCCGGCCAGTGCCGTGGCCGCGTTGACGGCCTTGCTGATCTGCGGGTCAGTATCAAGTGTGTAATCGTAGTAGGCGTTCTGCTCGTCGACGGAGAGCGCAGCGTCAATGTCGGGGCGCAGGCCCTCCTCATTCCAAGTCTGATCCTCGTTATCGAGCAGCAGGCCCACCGTGATGTAAGCGGCGGAGCCGTCGGAGAAGCTCTGGGCGTCGCTCAGAACGACGCCCTTACCCGCAGTTTTGGTGCCGACGAGCGTCGCACCGGCCATCTTGCGCAGGGCATTGGCGAACAGCTCGGCGCTGCCCGCGGTGGAGCCGTTGACAAGGCAGACAATCGGAACGTTGATCTCGGTCTCATCGGACATACGCAGCACGGTTACATTGCCGTCCCTGTCCTGCTGCTTGGCGATCTCACCGGAGGGCACACAGTAATCCGCGGCCACAAGGGCGGCGTTCAGGTTCTCGCCGGTGTTGTCGCGCAGGTCAAAGACAAAGCTGTTCGCTCCCTGCTGCAGCAGCTCATCCACAGCAGCCTTGAACTCGCTGGCCGTGCCGGAGGTGAAGGCGTCAATGCGGATGTATCCGCAGGTGTCCGCGACCATCTGACGGGTGTAGATGGAGGGTGTTTTGTAGTTGGAGTGGACAAGATTCAGCTGCTGCTCCTGGCGGTCCGGCGTCAGGTAGGTGATCGTGGTGGTCGTACCCTCCTCACCCAGCAGCTTGGAGGTCAGGCGCGCGGTGGAGGTGATGTTGCGCGTCGACTCATCGTTGATAGCGGTGATGAAGCCGCCGACCTGCATCCCGGCTTCTGCGGCAGGCGAGTTGTCATACAGGCGGATGATGCGGGCGTAGCCGGAGGATGTGTCATTGACGACAGCGACGCCGATGCCGGTCAGCGTGCCCTTCTCCACAGACTGCTTCTCGCTGTATTCTTTGGCGGTGTAGTAGACGGCGTACTTGTCGTTGATGCCGTTCATGTAGCCCGCAGCCAAGCGGTCATTCAGGGTGTCCTCGTCGATGGTGAAATACTCCCCTGCGCGGACAAAACGATCAATTTCGGACAGCTTGTTGTACTGGCGCTCCTTGTTTTTGACGCTGGACACTGTGGTGTTGAACATCTTCATGGACACGACCATGGTCAGCGAGAAGGTGACGGCCATTGCAATGATGGCAATGGTGGCCGCCACGCCAAGACTGATTTTTTTGCTCATGGGTCTGATGGCTCCTTACTGTGTTTGCGTTATGCCCCGTAGGCTAGTGAGAAAAATACCGTAGAGAAAAGGCTGAGTATCATCAGAACGGCGACTACAAGGCAGAAAATACGCACGGAGGTTTTGTGCTTCTGCGGCTTCATACAGATTCCCCTTTCGTTATGAGAGGTAGTTCATGACATTGACCAGGACGTTGTTGACCTTCATTTCCAGGTGCAGATGGTTGCCTGTGGAGTTGCCGGTGGAGCCGACATAACCAAGGACCTTGCCCTTTTCCACGGGCTGGCCCACGCTGACAACGGGCGCGCTGTTCATGTGGGCGTACAGCGTCGAATAAGTATTGCCGTTGTCATCCTTGCCGTGGTAGACCTGCACGTAGTAGCCCCAGCTCCAGTGGTAGGCCGCAGCGGTGACGACACCGCCGGAGACGGCGTAGATTTCGGTGCCGCCCGGTGCGGCGTAATCGGTGCCGCGGTGGCCGTTGCCGCCGAAGTAGCAGGAGACGTACTTATAGGTGGCCAGTGGGCGGCCAAAGTCCAGCGAGCACTGGATGGACGCATTGCCGTAAGCCTGGTTGGCGGCGTTCAGCGCGGCGTCCAGCTCGGCAGCGGCCTTATCCACGGCCTTGTTGGCTTCGATCAGGGCTGCCTTGTTGGCCTCGATCTCGGCATCCGCTGCGGAAATGTTGGCGTCGGTCTGGGAGATATTCTGGGCAAGCTCATTCGTCTTGCCGTCCAGCGCGGTCTTTTGGGTCTCCAGATCGGCCTGCGTGGCCTCCAGGTCCGCCTTGGCCTGCTCCAGCTCGGCGCGCTGCTGCTCCAGCTCGGCGTGTTCATTTTCAAGCTGTTGGCAGGTGTCCTCGTCCTTATTAACGATCTGATCCAATGTGGTGGCAAAGGTCAGCAGCTGGTACAGGTTGGTGGCACTGGACAACAGTGCGATGGAGCCGCCGTCATTCAGACGCTGCATCGCACGCATACGATCTTTAAAGTCCGCCCAGCGCTGGTCGTATTCGGCCTGTTTCTGGTCGACCTCCTGCTGCTTCCGGTCAATCTCGTCCTGCTTGTTGACGATTTCCTCATCCAAAGAACCGATCTGCTCGGACAGGTTGCTGATCTGGCTCAAAATCAGTGCCTTCTGCTGCTCAAGCTGCGTTTTGAGAGCCTCAGCGTCGGCCTTGTTGCTCTGCGCGTCCTTGAGCTGCTGGTTGACCTTTTCCTGCTCAGACTGCAGTTCCTGCAGCTTCTGGCGCAGGTCGCTGACGCTGGAGGAGGCGGCCAGCGGCGTCATGACGGTGGAAAGCGTCATGCTCATGGCGACAGCCACGCTCAGCAGAAGCGAAATCAGCTTTTTGCCGTGTTTTACATGCTTCATGGTCTTATACGTTCCCTTTATCCCCTGTTATACATTCAGATGCTTGCGGATGCTGGTGGCGGTGCCGAGGCCGCAGAGCACGAAGCCCAGCAGCACAAAGCCGCCGACGATATAGTACCAGACGCTTTCCAGAGGGACAAGCGTGCCGCCGAACATCTGCGAGAGGTTGGACGGATTCTCGGCATACCAGCGGCAGAGTGCATAGTACGCGCCGCAGACGATGCCGGACGCAATGCCAGCCGAAATCAGGCCGGAGGTGACGCCCTCGACAAAGAACGGAAAGCGGATGAAGCCGTTGGTCGCGCCGACGAGCTTCATAATGCCGATCTCCTTGCGGCGGTTAAAGACGGTGATTTTGATCGTGTTGTTGATGACGACGATGGAGACGATGGCCAGCACCGCGACCAGGCCGTAGCAGGCGTAGTTGATGACCTTCTGCAGGGACGTGAAGGTATCCGCCATAGCCAGCGGGGCCTTGACGCTGTAAACGCCGTCGATCTGCATGAGCTGGGCGGAGACTTCCTCAATGTTGTCGGGGTCGTCCACAGTCACGCGGTAGTTGGGAGTGAACGGGTTGTCATTGGCAAAGACCTGCTGCAGGTTTGTGTAATCCTTCAGCATATCGCTGTAGGTCGCCAGAACGTCCTCCGGCGACATATAGGTCACGCTCACAACGTGGGGCGTGCTGCGGATGGCCGCGTCGGCGGCGGCAATCTGCTCATCGGTGGCAACCTCGCTCTCGCCGGTGCCGCCCATGTAGACGACGGTCTCGTTCTGGTTGCCGATGTATTCGACCATGTGGTCAATGTTGATGCCCAGCAGCGAGGCTGCGCCGATCAGCAGCATGCAGACGGTCAGCACGCCCATGGAGGCAAAGGTCATCAGCCGGTTGGCGCGCAGATTGTGCAGGCCCTGGCCGACTAAGTAGATAAAACTGGAAAAACGCATGGTGTCCCCTCTTACTTACAAATCAGTCCTCGTCGTACTCGTAGTCATCCTCTTCGCGCTCGGCCATAGCGGCAGCGTAGCGGCGCGCGGCAGCAGGGTCAGCGGTGTCGGAGGCTACCATGCCGTTGGCCAGCGTGATGACGCGGTTGCCGTACTTGCGGGCCAGCTTGTGGACGAGCTCGTGCTCATGGGTGACGACGACGACGGTGATGTTGACCTTGTTGATGGCCTCAAACAGCTGCATGATGTCCATCGACATTTCGGGGTCGATGTTGCCGGTGGGCTCGTCCGCGATGATGAGCTTGGGGCCGTGGGCCAGCGCGCGGGCAACGGCCACACGCTGCTGCTCGCCGCCGGAGAGTTCATCCGGCAGGCGGTCCATTTTGTCCTCCAGACCGACAAGGGAGAGTGCAAACGGTACGCGGTCCTTGATCTTTTTGGTCGAGATGTTCGTCACGCGCATGGCGAAGGCGACATTCTCATAGACGGTCATGGTGGGGATCAGGCGGAAATCCTGGAACACAACGCCCATCTGGCGGCGCAGGTAGGGCACCTTGCGGCGCTTGATGCGCGTTAAATCCTGCCCATTGATAAAGACCTTGCCCTCGGTGGGCTTCTCCTCCATCTGGATGAGCTTTAAAAACGTGGATTTGCCCGCGCCGGAATGGCCGAGGATAAAGACGAACTCGCCCTCGTCAATATGGATGTTGATGTCCTCCAGCGCGACGTTCTCATCGTTATGGGTCTCGTAGGTTTTATATACATGTTCAAAATCAATCATTCGGGGTTCTCCTGCCGTGGTTTGGCTTTGCTGTTATGGTTACAGTCATACATATAATAGAATACCATGTCGGACCCCTGCGGTCAAGGTGCTTTGCAGCTATAAAAAGCAGGAAAATGGCGCTGCCTTGCGGTGCAGCGCCATTTGTGAAAGTTTTTTTAAAATCAATATTTGGCCGGGTTGGCGGACAGATATTTCTTGACCATCAGCGCCACCTTAAAGACGATGGCATCATCGAAGTTGCGCAGGTCAAGGCCGGTCAGCTTGCGGATCTTCTCAAGGCGGTAGACCAGCGTGTTACGGTGAACGAACAGACCGCGGCTCGTCTCGGAGACGTTCAGGTTGTTCTCAAAGAAGCGCTGGATCGTGAACAGCGTCTCGGCATCGAGGGAGTCGATGCTTTCCTGCTTGAACACCTCGCGCAGGAATGCCTCGCAGAGCGTCGTAGGCAGCTGGTAGATCAGGCGCGCAATGCCCAGATGGTCATAGCTGATGACCTGACGCTCGGTGTCAAACACCTTGCCGACCTCCATGGCAATCTGGGCTTCCTTAAAGCTGGAGGCCAGGTCCTTGATGTTGCCGATGGGCGTACCGATGCCGACGACGGCCTTGATGTAATGGTCGCCCTGCAGCGTATCGACGATGGAGGCAGCCAGCTTTTCCATATCACGGGTGTTGTTGTCGGGCTTGATTTCCTTGACCAGGACGGTGTCGGTCTCGCTGATGTTAAAGACGAAGTCCTTCTGTTTGTCCGGGAAAAGACCGCTGACGACATCGTAGGCGGAAATATCATTGCCGGAGGTCACGCGGATCAGCAGTACGACGCGCTGCACGTCGGAGACAAAGTGCAGCTCCCGCGCTTTGGCGTAGATGTCGCCGGGCAGGATGTTGTCGAGCACTACGTTCTTGATGAAGTTGGTCTTGTCGAATTTTTCGTCGTGGTATTGCTTGATGCTCTGCAGGCTGATGGAGAGCATGGCGGCGAACTGCTCGGCGGTAGTGTCAGTGCCTTCGACAAAGACGGCGTAATCATTGTGCTTGGCGTTGGAGAACTGATGGTAGGCATACCCATCGCGCACGAAAGCATCCCCGGCCGTCTGGCGGACAGCGGCCACGCCCTCGCGCACCTCACCGATCTGTCCCAGCTCAGAGCAGGAAATGACGGTGCCGGTCTCATCAATCACGCCGACGACACGATCCACTGCGTCCTTCATCTGGTAGACCACGTTCTGGAATACCCTGTTTGCCATAATATGTGACTCCCCTTTTAGCTGTTATTTAGACAGTCTGCACCGGTGTGCAGTGCGGGCTATGCGTGTTTGGCAAAATTGCCGTTTGGTAATCTGCCTGAAAACCAAAACATCATAATGTATATTTTACACAATCCGCTTGGCTTTTGCAACATATTTTCACGAAAATCGCAAGATTTTCTTGTACATTTTTCAAATCAGCACAAAAAATGTACCTGCCGGTGTTTTCCCGGCAGGTACAACGTCCGTCATTTTGACGATTTTTCCTCTTTTGTCTGGTTCATGGCACCGGTGCCGCCCTCGACGACGCCGCGGCGCTGGAACACATAGGTGATGCTGCGGAAGAAAATCTTTACATCATTCCAGAACGTCACATGGGCGGCGTACTCACCGTCGTAGCGGGCTTTGACGTCAATCGGCAGCTCGTCGCGTCCGTTGACCTGCGCTAAGCCGGTCAGGCCCGGGCGGATGTCGTTGGCGCGGACCTTGTCGCGCGCCTCGATCAGGTCGTACTGGTTGTACAGTGCAGGGCGCGGGCCGATGACGCTCATCTGCCCTGCCAGTATGTTGTAGATCTGCGGCAGCTCGTCCAGGCTCGTCTTGCGCAGGAAGGCACCGCTCCCGGTAATGTAGCTGTCCGCATCTTTCAAAAGGTGCGTGGGAACGTCGTGCGGGGTGTCGCCGCGCATCGTGCGGAACTTCAGGATGTTAAAGTGCGTTTTGCCCTTGCCGACGCGGCGCTGCTTGAAAAAGACCGGCCCCGGGGAGTCGAGCTTGATCCACAGCGCGACCAGCCCCATCGGAATTGCAAGAATGATCGTGGCTGCCAGCGAAAGGATAATGTCCAGCAGGCGCTTGCCGTAACGCTCGTACATAAATCAGCCCTCCTCGGCGGGATGCTCTGTCTCCCGGAGCTTCTGCGCAATCTCCTCCCGGGAGAAAAGCGCGGTGTTGCCGGTGGCGGCCACAACGGTGTGGTCGGCGCGCACGCGGCGGTTGGGGTGGTAGGTCGGGACCATCTCCTGCAGAACGTCGACGACCTCGTCGCTGTTGTGCAGGGCAGAGTCCTTGAGCCGCTGCAGGTCGGTGTAGAATTTTTCCAGATCGATCTGCATGGGCGGCGCGATGAAGATTTTGTTGTGGGCGGTTTTGGCCATCTTGTCCTGCTCGGAGTCCATGAGCAGTTCCTCGTACAGCTTTTCGCCGGGGCGCAGACCGGTGACCTTGACCTGCATATTTACGCCCGGCTCGTAGCCGTAGAAGCGTATCAGGCGGTTGGCCAGATCCATGATCTTGACCGGCTCGCCCATGTCCAGCACGTAGATGCTGCCGCCTTTCGCCAGACCGCCGGCCTGCAGAACGAGCTGCGCAGCCTCGGTGATGGTCATAAAGTAGCGGACAATATCGGGATGCGTGATGGTCACAGGGCCGCCGCGCTTGATCTGCTCCTCAAACAGCGGGATGACGCTGCCGTGGCTGCCCAGCACGTTGCCGAAGCGCACCGCAACGCAGGTCATCGACGTGGCCTTGGAGAAGGTCTGGATCAGCATCTCGCACAGGCGCTTGGTGCAGCCCATGACGTTCGTCGGGTTGACAGCCTTGTCTGTAGAGAGCTGGACGAACCGCTCCACGCCGTGCTCGGCGGCGGAGGTCAGCAGGTTCTTGGTGCCAAAGACGTTGTTCTTGACGGCCTCGGCGGGGCTGATCTCCATCAGCGGCACATGCTTGTGCGCCGCCGCGTGAAAGACGACGGACGGATGATAGGTGTCGAACACATCGTCCAGACGTGCTTTATCGCGGATGGAGCCGATGAGGGTGATAATAGGAGCCTCGGGGCCGTACTTGTTTTTCAGCTCGGTTTCCAGCTCATAGGCGCAGTTCTCGTAGATGTCAAAAATCAGCAGACGGCGGGGCTGGTAGCGCATGATCTGACGGCAAAGCTCGCTGCCGATGGAGCCGCCGCCGCCCGTGACGAGAACGATCTTGTCATGCAGGTACTCGGAAATCTGGGCATTGTTCAGCTGGATCTCGTCGCGGGAGAGGAAGTCCGCCGTGTTCAGCTCACGGAAGCCCGCCGCCACAGGATTGCCGTTCTCGTCAACAGCCTGCGGGTCACTGATCATCCGCACGCGGCAGTGGGTGGAGTTGCAGAGGTTGATGATCTCGCTCAAACGGTCACCCTTGACCGTCGTGATGGCAATGACGATCTCGAGGATATGATATTTGCGCACCAGCTCCGGTATGTCGGAGATCGTGCCGCGCACCGGTACACCCTGCACGCGCAGGCCCTTTTTGGTCAGGTCGTCGTCAACGATGCAGACCGGGTTGCCGAAGCTCTGATTTTTCGTCTTGCAGAGGTTGACGGCCCACGCACCGGCGTTGCCGGCGCCGACAATGAGCAATGGCGTGTTGTCCTCCGGCTTGTTGGCCTTGGCGTTGCGCATCGTCAGGACCAGCCGCCACAGGAACCGTACGCCCGCTATGGCCGCCGTGTTGAATACCGCGCCGAAGATCAGCACCGCGCCGGAGATCGGGCGGCTGTGGTAGATCAGATCGAACAGCATGATGATGCCCGTCGCCAGCCCGGAAAGGCAGGTCAGGCGTGCAAGGTCGCGCATACCGGCGTACTCCCACATGATCTCATACAGTCCGCCGAACCAGAACACGATCATATAAATGGGCAGGACGTATAAGAGCATCGGGGCCATGGCGCGCAGTATCTCCACGCGGCGGTAGGCGTCGCCGCTGTCAAAGCGCAGCATGACGGCCAGCCAGTAGCAAAGTACAATGAGCCCGCAGTCCAGCAGCATCAGTGCGATGCGGCGCGGAAGCCCTTTTATCAGTTGTTTTGAGACCTGTTGCATCGATTCCATCCTTACTATACGTTCTTCTATCTGAAAACGGGCGCAATACGGCCCGGCAAAATTGTCATATAGACTATTATAACACAAAAAGGCCCCATTTGTCCTACTTTTGGGCAGACAAATGGGGCTAATATTGTATAAAAATCGTGGTAAATTTTTGGTAAAACGGACGAAAGCGATTTACTCGACGGTCACGCTCTTGGCCAGATTGCGCGGCTTATCGACATCCAATCCCTTGGCGCAGCTGACGTAGTAGGCCAGCAGCTGCAGCGGAATGACCGACAGACTCGTGGCAAAGTGCGGGTCGGTCTTGGGCACGTAGACCGTGAAGCCCGCAGTGTCCTCGATGCTGTAATTTCCGTAGGTGGTCAGGCCCATCAGGAAGGCACCGCGGCTCTTGACCTCGACCATGTTGGAAACGCTCTTTTCAAACAGGTCCGGCTGGGTCAGGATGCCGACGACCAGCGTTCCATTCTCGACCAGAGAAATCGGGCCGTGCTTCATCTCGCCCGCGGCGAACGCCTCGGAGTGGATGTAGCTGATCTCCTTAAATTTCAAACTGCCCTCGAGCGCGACGGCGTAGTCGAGGCCGCGGCCAATGAAGAAGGCATCCTTGGCGTTTGCGTACTTGCTGGCAAACCACTGGATACGCTCCTTGTCGGCCAGGGTCTTTTCAATCTTCTCGGGCAGAGCCTCCAGCTCGGTGACGAGGTGCTCATACTGGCCGTCCGCCAGCGTGCCGCGCACACGGGCAAACTCGGTAGCCAGCAGGTAGCAGGCCGCCAGCTGGGTACTGTAGGCTTTGGTGGTAGCGACGGAGATTTCCGGGCCGGCCCAGGTGTACATTGTGGCATCGGCCTCACGGGCAATGCTGGAGCCGACAACGTTCACAATGCCGATAGTGCGCACACCGCGCTCCTTGCACAGGCGCAGGGCGGCCAGCGTGTCGGCGGTCTCACCGCTCTGGCTGATGACCATAGCGAGTGCGTCCTTTTCGAGCACGGGATTGCGGTAACGGAACTCGCTGGCGACATCGACCTCGACGGGGATGCGGGCCAGGCTCTCAAACACATAGCGCGCGGCCATGCCGACATGGTAGGCGGAGCCGCAGCCGATGATGTAGAGACGATGGACATTCCTGATGGCCTCCTCGTCAAGGGCCAGCTCGGACAGGTCAATCTGGCCGTCCTTGAGGCGCGGGGAGATCGTATCGCGGACAGCGGCGGGCTGCTCGTAGATCTCCTTCATCATGAAGTGCTCGTAGCCGCCCTTCTCCGCGGCCTCGGCGTCCCATTCAATGGTGGTGGACTCGCGGGTGATGGGCTCCTTGTCGATGTTGAAGAACTCGATGGAGTCGGGGGTCAGGCGGGCAATCTCGAGATTGTCAATATAGTAAACCGTGCGGGTGTACTTGAGCAGCGCAGGAACGTCGGAGGCGATGATGGCACCGTCCTCGCACTTGCCGACGATGAGCGGGCTGTCCTTGCGCACTGCGTAGATGACGCCGGGTTCGTCGGCAAAGAGCACACCCAGCGCGTAGGAGCCGCGGACGTGCAGCATCATGCGGGTGATGGCGTCCAGTGCGTTGCCTGCGGACTCGCCCATGTAATAGTAGTCAAGCAGCTGGGCAACGACCTCGGTGTCGGTCTGGGAGACGAAGCTGAAGCCCTTGTTGAGCAGACGCTCCTTGATCTCCTGATAGTTTTCAATGATTCCGTTGTGTACGACGGCAATCTTCTGGTCACGGGAATAATGCGGGTGTGCGTTGACGACGGACGGCTCGCCATGGGTCGCCCAGCGGGTATGGCCGATGCCGCAGCTGCCGGGCACGGCGCTGCCGCCGTCGGTCATCTCGCTCAGGACCTTTAGGCGACCCTTGGCCTTGACGACCTCGATCTTGCCGGCGGCGTTCTGCACCGCCATACCGGCAGAGTCATAGCCGCGGTATTCCAGCTTGGCCAGGCCGTCCAGCAGAATGGGGGCGGCCTGTGCC